>Ga0310696_10010741_pt1 | contig 10495 bp, 7 predicted proteins | sample AusTroGonzalo_MG_4_FD_203885 | JGI IMG/M metagenome (GOLD analysis project Ga0310696, IMG submission 203885) | Bovine rumen microbial communities from tropical cattle in Woodstock, Queensland, Australia - Gonzalo_02 (v2) (version 2) | ecosystem: Host-associated > Mammals > Digestive system >... | reverse complement strand
AAAAATAATATATGATAAATATTTTAACAAAACACAGGATCTAATTGGTTATGTAGATGCTGATATAGAAAACTTTTTAATAAAAGGAAACTAGAATGTCACTAGATATCAAATATCCTATTATTGATAACTTTATATACCTATTTCATACAAATGAAATCATAGTTATGCCCTCTTTTGCGGATTCAGCATCAGATACACTAATGGCTAACTTTCAATCAGAAACTCCTTTAACTAGATCTGCTCCAATTTACTCCTATGTTAGTTCGGGACCAAGAACTATACAATTTGAATTTAATCTTAGAAGAGATATGATGTCCCAGATAAATTATCAAATCAGTAACGTTAAACCAGATGCTGGAGAAGATTATGTAGATTACATGATAAAAGCTGTTCAAGCATCAGCACTACCAGAATACGAAATGGCATTAAAGATGGTTAATCCACCTATGATTGCAGTTAAGAATGGAGACGATATATTTATTAAGGGTGTTGTAAATGGTGCAGTAACAGTTTCTTATACCCCTCCTATTATATATGGCGTAAATGCCGATGGGTCAAGGAATGAATCTATGAATAGATATGCCAATGTAACAATAGGGTTCAATGTTAGTGAAGTTGAACCTTATCAAGCATCTGATGTAATGAAGATGGGTTCATTCAGAGGTTTACCGAAAACATTAGAGAGATTTGTATATGGAGATGTTGTTCCATCTAATATTAGAAATACTGTAGAATCTAAGATGAGTAATACTAGTTATATGGGGGCATCTACTAAGATATCTGTTCAGGATAGAGTAGAAACATATAATCAAGACAAAGGAAGAAGGTCTAGTAGGATATAGGAATAGAAAATGGACGGAGTTTTAAGTAATAAAAAATACAAAAAATATATTGGAATATCAAGATACTCTTCATTTCCTATCTACTATCATAATATAGATGATAAATGGGTAGGTGGAACTACTCAATATTTAAAAGACGATACTCAGTTTAATTATTATGTAACAGAAAGTGGGGACACTTTTGATAATCTTGCCTTAGCATTTTATAACAATCCTACATTGTATTGGGTAATATGTTCATTTAATCATTTTCAAGACCCTTTTATGAATTTACAAAAAGGTACAGTTTTAAAGATACCTGTTCTTAGTAGCATACAATACGGAGATTAGTAATGTCAATAGATCATGATTCTACTGATGTTTATCAAGAACCAACTAAATATGAATTTCATCCAAGACTTACTATGCCTCCAAGAAACAACAAGTTTTGGAATACTGTTGATAATGGTGGTATTTCTACTTGCGTTGTAGGAAATTATTGCGGAAGCGGTGAACATAGCTATTCTAATGTACTTAAAAACTGCGTTGGTTATGCTTGGGGTAGATTTAATGAAATAGGGTATGGAACCGAAAAATTTAAGACTTCTTTAGGAGTAAATACCTTTAAAAGGGTTCCCGGCAATCCACCACAGTTATATGAAGATGCTTGGCAGTATAATCTTAAAGTTGGTAAAATACCAAAACTTGGTGCTTTGATATGTTGGCGATTAGGCTCCTCTTCTTCAGGCCATGTAGCCGTCGTAGAAAAAATTAATGATGATGGATCAATAGTTACTTCTGAGTCTGGGTATGGAGATCTTAATCATGTAGATCCAAAACGTGGTTATGATTTTGCTGTATGTGAATACAAAAACGATTATGTTACTTTAAAAAGTAGTAACTCTTGAAATCAAGGAAAAAGAAAAGGCAGTCTAGGTCAATGACTTAAAGATGGTGGATATAGATTCCTTGGTTTCGTTTATAATCCTGCAGTTCCAGATTCTGCATCACCAGGAATTCAATTACCAGAAGATAGTAGTTCTGGTGTTACTAGTGCTTATACTACGGATCAGATTAAGAATAGTATAAATAGCGCATTCGGAGCAGCAAGTTCGTATTCCCCTTCCAAGGTAGAATACGATTATGAAACAGTAACAGAACAAGTTCTAGTAAAAAGGCCAAGAACGGTAGAATATGCTGGTGAACTAAATCAAACAAAATCAGCAAGTTTATTAACTTATCCTACTAATATAGAAAGTCCATTCATTATTTTAAAAGTAGGTGAATATACTTTTGGTACATATAATACCAAAAATATTGGATCGAAAGTATATGTTACTTATCCTAATTTCATAAGTGGTATGACTGTAACAAAAGTTAATGGTCAACTTAATCAGTATACTATTAACTTAGTTTATCAAATACAAAAAGGAAACGATCCAAATTTAATAGATAAGATATTCAGTTCAATTGGATATGGGACAGTAAAAATAAGTTATGGTGATTTTAATGCACCTAACTTTCAATATAAAGAAGAAGAAGCAATAATAACTAAGTTAAGTAGTGATGTAGATTTTTCTGCTGGGAGAATAAGATATACCTTATTATGCACCAGTACTGCACTTGGCTTGATTGCATCTGCAAAAACATTCTCTCCAAGGACAGCAAAACCTAGTGAAGTTATAAGAGAACTTATTGAGAACGATAAGGATATAAAAGAAACCTTTACTGGTATAAAGAGTTGAAGTCAAGCAGTAGCAAATGGTTGAATAGCTACAAATGATAAGGTGGTTGAAATTGAGGGCAGTAAAGGAACAGACCCTCTTAGCTATATAAACTACCTCGTTACTTGTATGATTTGTGAATCTGATACTGGGGACGATGTCATTACTGATTCTAGTTATTATTTAACAATACAGGAGGATGCTTATGGTGAATATGGTGGACCCTATTTCACAATAAAGCAAATGTATTCAAATACAAAGACAATTCATAATGAAGATGTTTATGAAGTAGATGTTGGATTTCCTTCTGAAACAAATGTTTTATCATTTAATTTAAAAGATGATAATTCATGGAGTTTATTGTATGAATATAATGATAATCTTAATCAAGATCAATACGCTTACAATATAGATAACAACGGTAGAATAACAGTTGATTATTCTCCAGCATATTCTAGATCTTATACACAGTACATAACAACTGCCAGTCAAAAAACTTGGTGAACACAAATGACCAAGTTTCCTATTTCTGCAAACCTAGTTATTAAAGGTTTGTTAAGACCAGCAATGTTGATGACTTATGTAAAAGTGAATGCTTTCTTCTATGGGCAACGGCATATATCAAGTGGTTTATATTTCATTATAAAACAAGTTGATACAGTAGATAGTAGAGGTTATAGAACTACTTTATCTTTAGTTAGATGTGGTGGTGACGAGGATGCTATTACAACAGAAATGGAAGAAAGAACTAGAATAATAGCTAAACCCAGAGTGGTAAATAGTAAATCCACTTTAAGTCAGGGTAACAAATCTTGGGTAGATCATATAGAAAATGATTTTGCTTATATGGCAGATGGGCAGATTATTAGCATGAATGATGGTATGAATTATGCCAAGGGTGAACTTGATTTTGTAAGCGAACTAACTAAAGATGGTGAAGTTGTTGCTACTTTGTCATTGGATACTGCAAATTTAAGTGCAGGGGTCAATTAAATGTTAACAAAAGCGATAGTTGAAGAAGCTACAAGTTCATATGCGGCAAGAATAAGAATACCAATATATCATCAGATAGAATCTTCTCCCTATGCTACTCCGCTTCCTGACTTACCACTTGCTGCTATATGTTCTCCTCCAGGAATAACTATGGCACTAAGAAAAGGAGATATAGTATTTGTTGATTTTGAGCTTGACTCATTAGATAAACCAATAATAGTTGGGTGCTTATCAAGAGAAAATAGTTCGTCATCCTGTAACATTGATGCTCAATCACTAAATGTAAAAGTGGACTGTAATTTACCTGGCGATACCTCATTCGGCGCTCAGAAAGATTTAGATGATATAAATCAGGAAAATGTTTTTATTGAAATTGCTGAGGGTGGCGGACCCGGTTCCGATATTGTTTTTTATACAGATTAGGTAGTTATATGTTTTATTCAATAGCGTTTCCTAATATGATGTCAATCAATAGAATAAATCTAGTAAGCAACAAAGATGCTACATATAGTAATCTGTATTTGATCTTAAAGACAGTTACTAAAGATTGTTTGTTCGGTGACCCATATTATGGTACTAATTTACTTAGAATAATATATCAACAAAACAGTGTTTTATTAAGAGAGATAGTAATTGATGAGATATATACAGCTATTACTACTTATATACCACAACTTAAATTAACAAGAAAAAACATAAAAGTTGTTGGGGAAGGCACTAAATTATATGCAGAGATAAATGCAATAAATATGATTGATCAGCAACCAGATTTGTTTAAAATTGAGTTAACTGATTTTTCAGAATCATAGGAGAGTAGATGAGTAATAGTTCTTTAATTTCTAATATGTCTTATACGTCAAGGGATTTCAATAGTATATATCCTGAACTATTAGACTTAGTTAAGAAGATAACTTATAAATGGGATCCAAGTATTTCAAATGAATCAGATCCCGGTGTCATACTTTTAAAGTTAAATGCCCTCATAGCAGATAAGTGCAATTATAACATTGATAAAAATGTTCTTGAATGCTTTCCTTTATCAGTAACTCAAGAGGCAAATGCTAGACAACTATATGAACAACTTGGTTACTTTATGCACTGGTATAGAAGTGCTACTACAAAGGTTTCATTATTTTGAAAGGACTTTGAAAACTACACGCCTAGCGATGAAGCCTATGTAGAGTTACCAAGATTTACAATGGTTTCTGATTATAATAATGATATTGTGTATACATTGTTAAGTACAGAATCTTCAGAACTTAACGCTGTATCTACCACTAGAATTTATGTAAACGGCGAAGCTACAACTGTTAATGCTATACAAGGAACAGCAACAGTTTATAAGATCAACGATAGAGATGTTATACAAGCCTCTGATTTGGATTCAAATAATAGATTATATTTCAAAGATAGAAATATAGCAGAGAACGGTATATTTATCTGTAATGATAGCCCGACTAATTCTTATAATTATGCAGACTGGATAAGGAAAGACAACTTATCTGCAGAAAATTTAGGGAATACTTACTATAGTTTTGGTGTACTCCCAATCTCTAACATATGCTATGTGGAATTTCCAGATGACGCAGAAACTATATTTAAAAATGGTATTAGATTAGTATATATCCAAACTAGGGGTAAAGAGGGTGATATCCCTTACAAATCTATTGAAAGATTTTATAATGATTTACCATCGGTTTTAAGATATGCTAATGGCGATGAAGCCACAATAAATATCAATACAGATATTATAGAATTAAGTAACATAGTTTCTGGAGAAGGTGGTAGAGATAAAGAAACTCTTAATGAAGCCTATAAAAATTATCGCCATACCATAGGGACATTCAATACTTTAATTACATTGAGAGATTATATTAATGCTATCATTAACGGTCCTCAACTAGCATCGAATGTTATTGTTGCTGATAGAACTAACGATATTCAATGCTCCTATAAAGTAATGTCATCGGTAAACGATTTTAGCACTTTAATTAACAAGGTAGATAGACATAAAGATTTATCTACGCTTACTGCATATGATATCAAATTATATGCTCTGAATTACTCTTCAGCTACTATTGATACTGATTATGAATATGATACTTCATTCCAGCTTTTAAACAATAAAGAACAATCTGCTATAAAGTTATATGTAAATGATTTAAAAGCAATCCCGCATGAGTTCATGGATATAAGAACTCCAGAACAGGATCCAAACAACTATGTTCCATTGGACGGGGAACCTTATGATTGGGATTATGGAACTTATTATACAAAAGATGGAGATGACTATGTGATAGTTCCAGAAGGTACAGAGTGAGATCCAGATACTACTTATTATGAAAGAAAAGATTATTTTAGATCTCATTATTGTTTATTCAAAAATCTTTATCCAATAAGTTGTAGAATAACCCCGATAAGAACTCTTGACGAAATTGAGCAGGAAGAAGTTATAGAGAGCATTAAGAAAGCAATCTATGAAAATCTTAATTCTCAGCAGATTGAGTTTGGGGAAAGTATAACCCCACAAGCATTAGAAAAAATAATTACAAATTCTGATGAAAGAATAAGTTCAACTGCTATTTTAAACATAGATTTAAAAACTTATGCTACTTACTGGAATGGAAAAGAATTTAGGGATGTTTTACTTTCAAATACAAGTGAAACTGAGCCTTATTTATATTCTTATAACAATCCATTGTTTGAAAATATTACTGCTTCGTCTTCATTTAGATCTTCTACAAATAGTTCGGATCTGAGTTGGGGTTTATATATCTTTAAATATATTGAGGGGTATGACCATGGTAGTTGGTCATTATCTAGTATAACTAACGGTGAGGAATCATCTGCTGTATTAGTAAATGATATGTCAAGTTATGTAAATGACCCTGATAATATTTTAAGTAGAGCAACTAATGGTAACTGGTTTATGATAGAAATAAATCCAGTTGATAGAATAAAAGATGAGATTTATATCAAATCTGTTTTACAGGGAGTGACTGCGCTCTATGTTAATGACAATGAATTTGATTATGATATAAATCAAGTACAAAAATTAGATATAGTTGGTAATTTGAACAATTCAATAGTAGAAAATGTTAAAAGTATTACCACTAGTACTGAATTTGATATAAGTAATGTTTCAAACTACTATAAATTAAGAAATGACGAAAATATTAGATTTTGTACTACAAATCTTATTGAAGGTTCAAAGTTTTCAAACTATGTTAAATATCTTCTAATATCATCATCTTCTATTAGTGCTGATAAGAATTATGAGTTAACTTCTTCAGATTATCTATTCCTGTTTTGGAAGGAAACAGATGAAAGTGCCGACCCATATAAGTATGAGGTATATTCAGAAGGATTTGTTGTTACCCCATCATTTTCTATGTCAGCTTACAGCTCTACTGTACCTTCAGATTTACAAGATCTTGCATCACATGTCACAAATGTTGGAACTTCTCAATCAGTTAGAAAGATGACAAATAGTGATATGTATAGAGAAATATCATCAACAGAAAATGATTATGCAGTAACTGTTGTTAACTGGTTATCTCAAAACAAAACTATACAAATAAAGCATAGAAATACAGTTTCGCTACATAGTAATTATAACTGTTATTGGGTTTTAGACAATAAAAACGATAACAGATATGTTTTATTTGATGATTATACTAATATCCAACAATATCAACCTTCATCAACTTATAATATAGGAAATAAAGTGTATATAGAAGTTGGTGATAGTTTAACTGGTTATAATGAGTACTATCAATGTATAGAAGATACATCTGCTGGGGATTTTGATCCAACTAAATGAATGAAATTACCATCTTATTCATATACCTTAGGAATAGGGGAATATTTCTATTATGAAAGTTTAAATGGTAGTGGATTAAATATTCTTGGGGCAGGAACAAGAATTGAAAGACCAACCAATTTTACAGAAGAGTGGTCAGTTCCAGTAATCAATCAAAGTAAGATTACATCCGTTGGTCTTAGTGCTCTAGAAGGAAAATGATTTGCTTGGCCAGAAAATGGTGCTAGTTTAGTCATTACAGAACAACAGTATGTAAACCTTGGTTCAGATGCTTATGTGTTATTTGTATTTAGTGAATCAGGATCTTATAATATAAATAGTTATGCAGACACAGAACTTGATAAGATACAAACAATAAAATATACATTCAACGATATTACTGGTCATGAAACTGATCCTTCCTATTATGAAAATACTCTTCCTAATATGGGTAATATTGATAATTGAAGAGCAAAAGCTATATTAGCACTAGCAGTAGGGGAAGACGAAGAACAAGTTTTATATTCAGGTCAGCATGTTGATCTAACTTTGATGGATGATTCTACCGTTATTAGAATAGATGGAGAAGATCCACCAATTTCCGGTAATATTGAATATCCTGTGGTTATTCAAAGTAAAATGAAATTGGATGTTATAAGTGCCACAGGAAAAACTTATACTTATACTTATGATGAGGATAGGAACAAAGTCTTTAATAAGATATATGTATATAGTAAAAGTAGAAATCAATCCAACTGTATTTATAGAAGTTCTGGTGGCGCTATTGTAACATTTGAAAATAGACTTACATTAGATGATCCAGAAGAAATTGATATTGAATTTTCTGTCCCAGCAACCGATGATACTATGGGAGAGGGATATATCTTATCAATTTATAATCCAAATGACGATATGTCTACTGCTTCTGTTACTGCAACATTAAGTTGGAGTGGTGGTACTAAGATTTTATATCCAATAGGAACAAAGACTGATTATAATTTATCTAATAATGGAATGTATTATTTCAACATTGATATAAACCCTGATGTATATACATTAACTTTAACCTTGGATCATTTTATAACACCGGACATGAAATCAATTGTTATAAATAAGTTATATAGATATGTAAAACCAGAAAATATAACTGTTGATAATTTTTATAACTATATGGATCTTTTAATGGAATTTGATGTTGACAATGAATTCCAATATACATATCAGGTTCCTAAGAATATATTAATAGAAGATCCATTAGATCCTCAAAGTTTCTTAAATCCACATCATATCTATAATAGTTATACTCTTTGTAAATATGATACAAACTTTAAGAATTCAACTGTTAAGATATCCTCGAGGTAATAAATGATATTATTAGAGAATTGTGTTCCTCCAGTATATGTTGAAGAATCAAGAGATTTTCAATTTTTCTTACGTGCATTTAATGTTATTTTTAATATGGTGAAGCAAGATATAAACACCTTGTCACTTATAACAAATACTAAGGAATGTGAAACTAGAATTCTTCCATTATTAAAAACAAAATTAGGATTCTTTACAAATTATGATATGGATGATGGTATTCTTCGTTGAATACTTCGAGGCTTCCCTTATATTATTAAAAACAAAGGATCTTTAACATCAATTCAACAAGCAATATATGTATTTCTAAAAGCCTTAAATATAAAGACAAAAGTAATTATAAAGATAGTTAATACTGATTCGGCAGAAATGGAAGGTTCAATAGTAGTTCCGAATCATACCATATTGATTGCTATTGAATCGGCTGTTCAAGAATTTTATGTATTGGAAGAATTATTTAAATACATAATGCCTGTTGGCTATCAATATTCATTCTATTTTTATAAATCTTTAGATAAAGAAACTTGGTTAGTTGATAAAAATACTGGAAAGTTCTTGATTGTAGATACATGGTTATCGGATTCTATTAGAACTGAAAACTTTTATAATAAAGATCAAGGTATTCCAGAAGCATATAAAGATCCATTCATTAATAAGTTAATGAACCAGGTAAACTTAATTGATGTTTATTCCGATACAAACTATTATACAGAAGAGGATGATGTAATAGTTCTCAAAGATTTTGTATTTATTCAATTAGAAAATGAGCCTGAAGCATTTACAGAGTATTATTTCTATTTCTATAAAAAGGTAGATAATAAATTTGTTCAGTTAACTTCTGCAGAAACCTTTGAAGCAGATAAATATTATCTTCCAAAGATGTTTTTTGTTAACGAAGAGGATATATATGTTGGTCCTATACAAGAAGATATAATGTTCGATTACAAAGGTTCAGAAAAATCTTTATTTGAATGGAAATATTATGAATTTTATGAAAAAGGTTCTGATGGTAGGTTTAGAAATTTACAACAACCACCTACTCAATTTGAACCAGATAAATATTATATGATAACAAGTAATAGATATTTAGTGTATGCGGAAGATGTAATAACTTATAGTGCTATGCCTATTACATCAACTTATCTATCTACAGTATCTAGTTTAGCACAATAGAAAGGTTAAATAATGGCTTGGACTGGAAGTTTATCTCAATGAGCTATAAATAATTGGCCGGAAACAAAAACAGTTACATTACAGGCCCCGGAAGCTTACTATGTCTCTGGTGGAACTGCGGATTATAGACAGACAGGAGCAATAGTTGGTAAGAAAGAATTGGCAAATGGTGGCCAATCTGTAGCAACTGCTTTTTATCATTCTACTGATTCTAGCCCTTATAATATTAATAGAATCATATTAAAGGCATTAGTTGAGGGTGAAATTGTTGCTCAGGACTTTGCTATATATGATAGTGATACGCCTGTATCAATTGATACTGTTGAGGATTTTATCTTTGAATTATGGTGTTCATTTAAACTAAATTCAAGTAACCAAATATCAATAACAGTAGATTCTGGAACTGCAGTTACTCAATCTGTATTGAATTCTGCAATAGGCGATGCTCTTGTTAATACCTCTCTAACTGGAACTCCCACTGCACCAACAGCACTCACAGGTACTAATACGACTCAGTTAGCAACAACAGCCTTTGTGCAGCAAGAAATTAACGCAATTGATACTTCTACTTATATGAAAAAAGGTGTTGATTATGTAACGGCGGGGAAGAAAAATAA
>Ga0310696_10010740_pt1 | contig 10497 bp, 7 predicted proteins | sample AusTroGonzalo_MG_4_FD_203885 | JGI IMG/M metagenome (GOLD analysis project Ga0310696, IMG submission 203885) | Bovine rumen microbial communities from tropical cattle in Woodstock, Queensland, Australia - Gonzalo_02 (v2) (version 2) | ecosystem: Host-associated > Mammals > Digestive system >... | reverse complement strand
GATTATCCATTCCTTTCTGTTTCATGGCCATGAGGTTTCCGGTCTGGGCGGAGAATCCATAGTTGTCAATCTGGTAATAGTAGCCGTATTGTGATGTCTTGATAGTGTCAGGATAACCGTACTGGTCTAGTGTAGTGGTGCGAATGAGTGGATAGATGGTATAATTGTCAAGGATGGTATGGGTGACAGCGCGGCGGCCGGTATACTGATTTAGGCTCCACACAATGGAACCGGAGGCTCCGTTTACTCCTGTGAGATTGCCATAGCTGTCATAGGTGTAACTGTTTGTTACACTTCCCGGCAAGGTTTTCTGGGACAGTTGTCCGTTGCTGTCATACTGGTAGGCCTTGCTTCTTGTTATGTCTGTGCCATTGGTCATTGTCTCACTGGTGACTCTGCCGTAAGCGTCATACTCATAGCTCTTGGTCCAACTGCCCAGGCTTTCGCTTATCAGGCGCATCTGTCCTGTTCCGCTTGTTCCGTAGGTGTGGGTGATAGTCTGGGTCCAGCCGGATTGTGTGGCGCTTTCAGTTGTCACACGGCCAAGGTAGTCATAATTGGTGACAAATACAACTCCACGGCCGTCTATGCGTTGTGTCTCACGGTTCATGGCGTCATAACTATAGGTGGTGGTGCCGGCATCTGGGTCAGTCATGCTTGTACGGTTGCCACGATCATCATACTGGAAGGTCCAGGTGGAGCCGCCGGATACTGTGGTTTTGATTCCACCGTTAGAGGAATAGGTGTTGGTTAAGCTTGATATGGGAGCGGTCAGTGTCTTGAGGTTTCCCCACGCATCAAAGGTCTTGGTGGTGGTGCGATTACCGTTCTCTGTGATGGTAACAGTGCGGTTGCCGTATTGGTAACTTACTGTTCGGTTACCTGGGGCTGTCTCACTCAAGAGGCGTCCTCGTGTGTCATATGTATAGCTATAGGTCTGTGTAAGGTCACCGGTAGTTTGAGTGCGGGTTGAGACCTGTCCATTGATGTTATATGTGATGACGGTATTATCTGTTATATCCTTGGGGCCTATACTCTCAGACATGACTTCACGGCCTCGGCTGTCATACCAGGTTCTGACCCAAGGACTGGCGGTGCCTTGACTTAATGTATAGAAGCGCTTGCCGGCATCGCTACCCCATCCGCTACGATAGGTTGTCTCTCCGTTTCCGGGTATCTGAGTGCGTATCCTGTTTCCCCAAGCGTCATAGGTATGGGTGATGGTGTTGGTGATGCTTGTATTGATACTGTCCTGTTCTGTCAGTATGTTGCCCCACAGGTCATAGGTGCATTTCCTTACTATGGACGACGGGATGGTGTATATTCTGGTGGGGTAACGGTGGGTGGCATCGTAGGTGAAGTATGTAGTAATGGGAGTGCTGATGCCGCTACCGGTACTTACCTGACTGGCTAGGTTGCCGAACTGATCATAGGTATATATGGTGGTGAGTGAGTCTGCAGATTGCTGGTTTTCAGTCTTACGGGTTACCTGCCCTATGCTGTTATAAGCATAGGTTGTAGTGAGGATGAAGGGTGTTGTGTCATCCGGATGACGTTGACGCTGTACGACTGTACGGGGATGGTATGTTCCGCCGGCCTTTACGTAATCTGTATAGGTGGCGGATCGGTACATATTTGTTCCGTACGTAATGGTATCTCCCGTGGGATAGCCATAATCATGGTCATAGCTACGTACAGTGGTGATGGTGTTGCCGTCAAAGTCCGTTTCTACAATCTGGGACGGGTAGGCGAAGTATTTCTTGCCTCCTTTAGATATTATGGTCAGGGTGTTGATGGTTTGGCTCTCTATGCTGCCTATTGTGGTCTTAGTGTATGTGACCTTGGGTATGTAGTGTGCGGTGTCCCACTGGGTGGTTCCGCTTTCTGTTACGATGCCGTTGGTGGTACAGTTGGCTACGGTCTTGGTAAATCCAAGCATGCCACGGCCGCGAAGATGTATCTTGAGGCCTTCATAGGTGTATTGTGTGGTTAGGTTTCCGGCTGCTCCGTTACTCTGGACGGTCTCCTTTACGACGTTAAGGGGTTTGGTATAACGGGGAGCTGGATAAGGTTCAGTTGAACCACGGGTATAGACGGTGTTGTCTGCGAGTGTGGTGTAGGTTATGGTGGTCATGGCGCCGTAATCTCCGGTTATGGAGGTTACTTTGCCTGTTTGTTCAGTATATCCGCTATGCTTAAACAATCTCCATATAGCATTGGAATTGGCATTTGTTCCATTTACGCAATCATATCCATAACATGCCAACTCTTTCAGTCCGTCACCGTTAAAGTCTCCTGTCACGAACCTGTTGGTATAGGCATCGCTGTCCCGATTGGATGTCGCATGATATATCTGCACCAGTGAGCCTCCGTTTGAACGCATCCAATAGGTATGGGTCTTGTCAAATTCTCCCCAGGAACCTTGTATGTCAGAATGTTTTTCATATACGGCTTTGGTAATTACGACATCGTCTTTACTGTCTCCGTCAAAATCGAAGACATCACAGTGAAACTTATATTTGTCTCTGTCAGTGAAGTTTTGTTCCGTCAAGTTAAGATAACAGGCCAGGTACCGATCAAATGTGCCATCTCCATTATTCAGATTGAAATACCATTCATCTGTCCCGGCTTCATTGGTCAGGATATCCATCAAGCCGTCACCATTGAAATCTCCGGATGTGGTCATGCTGTAATATTCCAGATTTGATGCGCTTTTCTTGTTTGAATCGGAAAAAGCGGATGATGTCAAGTATGAGCCTCCCTGATTCCAGAAGATGGAATAATCGCTATTACATATCACCAGCAAATCTTTGATTCCATTATTCTTCATATCACTCAGATAGATCTGTTTGGGAGCTGAAGACAATGACAATTGGATATTGCACCTTCTACAAGAGTCTGGCATTGACTCGTCGTATGAAAGCAGATGACAGGCATATTTATTTCCGTTCTTGGCTTTTTCCAATACCACTATGTCATTGCGGCCATCATTGTTCAAATCCGCTATGCTATACAATGTGCCATCACTCGTACTTAACGGACAACTTACCGTATCGTTCCAGAAACTCTGTGTGTTCTGATCGTAACCATGGATATAGAACTGCATCGTTGCGGTTCCGGATACCGTTTTATAGTAAGGAAGCAGTATTTCATTATATCCGTCACCATTCCAGTCAGCTATGGCACTACCATTGAAGTAGGAATGGAAATCTCCCATATCCCTATACATGAACCTGGCATTATTGAAAAGATCCGGCATCTGGAATGATGTTCCGTCGGAGTATTCTATGCCGTTGTTCGTTTTATGAGCCCAGTAGATGTAAAGATACGATTTGATATTACCATTTACTGTTACCTCGGCTGTCAAACCTGCCAGATCATCCAGTCCGTCGTTGTTCAAGTCTCCGGATACCAGTATCTGGTCTTCAAAGGGCAAAGAAATGTTTCCAGGCACGGAAGGGGTGCTGACCGTCAAGTTGTTGCTTTGATATGATATTGCCGGTAAATAAGACCAACCAAAACGGGTGGATGGCAGGGATTCATTGTTTCCGTTGGTTTTAGTTACACTTGTCAGACGGGAGTACTTATAGTTTGTACCGTCGCCTGTGGTATTGTAATCTAACGTATACCTGCGATACAATTCAGTATTGCTCCAACATGTGATTGTTTTTAAACGCATATCCAGAGTTCCCTGTTGGCCGTCAAAACTGAATGGTATTCCATTGCTGGTTTCATAGGCGAATTGTATGGTATTCATTATTGAATTTGACCTATATACTACATCGCCATAGGCTATCAGTACTATATATACAAAATTCTTCTCATTTCTTATTTCTGTGTCATAATAGTACTCTATAAAGAATCCTGATGGTTGTATTACCCTATCCAAATACCAGGACAACACTTTCTGATTACCATTCTCGTTATAGGTATGACGAGAAGAATAGGCACTGCCATACCAATATACCATACCGTTACTGTGTTGCACTTCAAAATATATGGTATTTGTACTAGAAGTGCATGTTCCGTGGGATATGACTCTTGTAAAGGGGTCTGATTCAAGGTAGTATTCCGCACCATCTACGCCTGCTGTACTTCCACTGGCCAATATAAGGCGTGATCCGTCCAGATAGAGGGCGTCATCCATAAGATAATCCATTCCGCGGGATAGGTTGTCAAAATATAAATTATTAGGACCACGACTTATCATCGAGAGGCCCGAAAGGGTTGCTCCATATCCGCATATTCCGCTGCCTGATTGGCTGTTATATACAATGGAGAGCTGGGGCTGCAGGCCGTTTATGCCTTGGGGGACTTCTATGGGTATGCTGTATGTGGCGCCACCCATGGGCGTTACCGCGAACTGACCGCCCATGCCGCCTACTGATGTTGATGGGTCTGTGCTGTAGGTGGAGGGTATGGTGTTATAGCCGTAGTCTGATGATGTATTGCCGGTTATGTTGACTTTGATTATTCCGTCGGTTGTGTTGCCTTCGGATACTACGTAGTAGGTGCCGGCTGAAAGCTGTTTCTGTATGAATGACTGATGGGTGTCCTGGCAGTGGCTGGGACCGTCATAGTCGTTGTTGGATTCTATCAGGTAGCCATTGGAGTCCAGAAGTGTCATGTAGGTGTCCTGCAGGGTTGAGCCGTCATGGGTGATGGTGACGCTCATGTCGTCGGTTATTGTGAAACGATGGTAGACATCACGGGTAGTTTGACCTGTGTATTGGTTGGTGTATCTGTTGGTGTTGACAGTTGAAGAGTAACTGAAATCGGAGGAATATGATCCGGATATGATAGGGTTGGTTCTGATGTCGCCAACGGATGCGGGTATTATGAGTGTGGTTATATTGGTTGTTATGTTGCCGTTCTTGGAGTAGCCTTCGGATACTATGTAGTAGGTGCCGGGAGCAAGAAGCAGACTGATGTATGACATGTGGGTATTGGAGCAATGACCTTCGCCGGAGTAGTCATCGTTATACGCGATGCGTGTGCCGGATGAGTTGAGAAGATGCATGTAGGTGTCTGTTACAGAGGATCCTTCATGAGTCATGGTTACGGTGGAACTGTCTGTCAGAGTGAACTGATAAAAGACGTCTTTGGTGCTTTGGCCGCTATACTGATTGGTGTAGTTACTGGTGTTGCGGGTGTCCTGATATGTCATTGAACTGGAGATGGTTCCTACTATGATGGGGTCGGTCATTGTATCTCCTGTTTGGGCATAGGATGCGACATGACATAGTAACAGCAATGCTGTTAATTGTATTTGATGTTTCATATTGTCAGGTAATTAAGTTAGTTTGTTAGAAGAGATAGTGGTTACTGTTTGATGATTCTCCAGGTGCTGATTTCATCATTTACCATTATCCTTAGAATATATATTCCGTCCGGAGATGTGGTGATGTCTATTTCGGTGACAGAGTCCGGATCTTCTACCTGGTATATGACTACTCCTGTCATGCTATAGATGCTGATGGATGACTTTTCTATGGTCTCTGTTTGACCTATCTCTACACTGAAGTTGCCTTCTGTCGGATTGGGATATATGGTTATGCGTCGGGTATTCAGGTCATGAAGCATAGGGATAGCTTTTCCTGTTGAATCTAATTCTGCACCACGAAGGTTGATGGCACGCAGAGAAGATATCCTGTTGCCGGAAGAATCATAGCTATAGTTAATCACATTGTCTGCAAAAGATAATAGTAGACTTGCAGATATAAAGATTACAACACAGATAGGCCGCAATAGACGGCAATAAGTCCTTCTCATAAAGCATTTTATAATTAGAGTGATAGGAGACAAATGTAATGCAATAATTTGACAACTATCAAGTCTCATGCAAGAAAAATTCATAACCCTAAACAAAGACGGCTCTCGTAATAGCCAAGAGTCGTCTTTGTTTATTTGATTATTTATGGTATTTCTATTCTACCAATCTTTTTACATATATAATATCACCTTAAAATTGAAATTATTGAAACTGGCTCCGTATCCGGACATAATTTCAGATTCAACAGTAGTAACAGGTTTATTATTGGTCTTAATATCCAATTCGGGCTCAAGTTTTTTTATCATAGCCTCAAAACTAACCAAAGAAGCTTGGAATCCCCAATGCTTATCTTTTGACCTTAGTTCAAAGATAAGAGGCTCGGCGTACAATTCATGAAAAGGATCAGAACGGCCATCGACAAAATATTTAATACGTCTGTAAGCGACAGAAACACCCCAATATAAATTACTGGTTATGGGAGCATAGTGAATTGCACCTATCCTGACACCAGCGATATAAGCATCTCCTGCAAATTGATCTGCAAAAAACAAACCTACATCCACCCCCAAATCATTGAAATAATACCCCGTGCCTATTGAAAGCACCTGACTTTTTGACCCAGTTCTAAAATCCTTTTCCTTGTTGTCAGACTGTACGTTCAATGACAAGGTCGTAACCTTTAATCCTTCCTGCGTATATAAGAAAAACCTATTTTGCTGCGCAAAGCAGGGCATCATGCACATCAAAAACAAAGAAAGTATTATAACGGTCTTTTTCATACCATTCATGCTTAGAAATATTTGACAACTCCAATGGATACCTGATTCAGGCTAAACACATAATCCTGGTTCTTATTCCCGGATTGCGGAAAAATCAATCCGAACTCGCCAAGTCCGGCCTGGAATCCCCATTGATTGTCTTGGGACCTATATTCAAAGGCTAACGGAATCAAAGATGTACAAACCGCTTCATACTTAATTCTAGCCCCATCCAACTTAGAATTGACGTAAACGTACCCTAAATCCAACTGGGGTATATAATATAAACGCTCAGAAATTTTGCGATGATAAACAAGTGCTGACATTATGCCGTTGCCATATGATAATCCCTCCGTTTTATCATAATCCACAGTTTCTCTTGAATACTGAACTCCTAATTCAACGCTCAGACTCTTGGTAACAAAACAACCGGCTCCAAATGACAAATTGATAACAGTCTGCGAGGCATCTGACCCCCCGGAAACTTTTGAAGATTCAAGGTTTCCACCGGTTAACAGATAAAATGGCTTAACCTCTGTATTAAGAGGAGTAATAGAGGTAGATATAGCTTCTGAAACCTCTGGAGTCTGATAATCAACATGATCATTAAGGCTCAACGTATTATCAGAAAGGTCACTCCTGTATAAATCCGAGTTCATGATATGCATACGGGAGTTCTGTCCGTATGCGGTAAAATTCTTTATCTTTACATACTTGGCTCCATATTTCCAAGCCTCTAACCGTGTCAGTGAAGCCATCTGGTCATAATCGGCTTTTCCATCTACTTTTGCGGAGCCTATCCATTCCGCATCTCCCGGCAGTTTATCATTCTCACCTATTACCACAACTTCATCAACAGTCTCCAACGGATGATAATTGTGTATTATGTTTGAAGTTACTGAAGGAGAGCAGGAGTAAAATGCGCAAACAAGCGCACCAACAATGATTGTAAAGGACTTTCTCATTATTTCTCTCTTATTATATATTCTCAATTATACCGATCATACAACTTTATATCATACAACTTTATATCATACAACTTTATATCATACAACTTTATATCATACAACTTTATATCATACAACTTTATATCATACAACTTTATATCATACAACTTTATATCATACAACTTTATATCATACAACTTTATATCATATAATTTTATATGATCAGCAAGGAAAACGCAACAAGGAGAGAGTTATATGTCGGGTATCTCAGAAATAGAAGGTTGCTCCCAGGAACATGTTGGGTGAGATCATGAACAGCTGGTAAGGATCCCTAATCCACTCTGCTGTCCTGTATGAGTATGCAATCTCTCCGGCACCGGCTTTGATTGCCAGCTTATCATATTGTGGGAATCTGTACTCCAGAACCAACGGTCTCAGTATCACCTCAGCCTTTCGGGTAATATAAGTGCTCAGATTATTCATGACAGGATAACCCGATGTCGTAAACCTGAATTGGAAATCTACTGTAGGATCAAGGAAGAAACCGTTTCCCAAACTTATTCTGCGTATGAACGACAATCCTGCATAAAGGTCTAAGACCAGGAGATTGGTAAAAGCGTCACCAAGTTCCTCATCTCTGTAATGGGTATTGTTCTTTCCCAATCCCATATTCACTGCAACGGCATATCTGGCTCCGTCTCCTTTATCTGAGAATCTGTAACCTAAGCTGAGATTGGCATTAAATAATTCTCTGTCAGAATAAGGCATTGCACCGGGATTGCCGGATAAATCTTCAAATGTCTTAAAATCGTAATCATTTGAACCGACTCCGGTTTCATAATTGCCACACACGGTTCCTGATAGACTGACAAACAAACCTCTATCTTGGGCTGACACTCCGGCAAACGATACAGTCAGCATAAATGCAAAAGCAACAAAGAAATATCTTTTCATTTTTATAGACAATTAGTTGTTAATGGGTGTCACCCTTAAAAATAATATATGAACGATGCACTGAATGAGCTGAAATCCGCAAAGTATGAAACGAACGGTTCATCAAACTGACCAATAGTTTCTAAATAACCCAGACTTCCAAGCGTCATCCTAAAGCCAAAATGTTCATTTTTAGGGCAATTATACTCTATTGCCAATGGATTCAAAGAGAAATAGGCCATATAAACATCCGCGAATTCTTTCCATTCGTCATCATTATACCTGATGTCGTAAGGTCCATCCTGATAACCAGCCTTAACTGAGGGCTCATATATCCAGCCTCCGCCAAGATTTATTCTGCGTATCAGACGTGCATTAAGACCGGCATATCTGTAACGCTCATCATCACCCATATTCCTGTGATACTTTACACCGCCTAATTCATAATAAGCATCATCATCCTTATAATGGAGATTTTGGGTTCCAAGCAATGCAGAGAGTTCTGCAGACCATCTGTAACCCTGGCCTTTATCACCGAACAGGAATCCCATGCCTAATGACATTTCGGCAGCCAAAGCTTTCCGATACGCTATATCACCTTCTTTATTACCGCTGGTACGATAGCGGGCATAGCTCTCCGGATTGGACTTGAGTCCAAACTCATTTACGTATTCAACAGTGCCATCAACAATTGCGTATAAACCATTTTTCCTGGCCGAAGCAGTTGTAAAAGGCAACAGCATTAATATCAGGACAAAACCAAAAAATCTATTCATAACAGTACTAATTATTGAGAGACAACGAGAGTTTTACATTCAACGGGGTTGCCGTAACAGATAACCCTGTAGGGAGAGATTACATAAGAGTAACCATAACCAGAATAGTTGACACCATTACTGGTATCCAACATAGCAAGGAACGGGCGCAGATAATAGGTGGTATTACCTTCATTCAGTTTTAGTCTTCCAAATCCATAATAGTGGCTGTCAGAGTATTCTTTATACCTGAAAGCTACTGCTGTAGAATCAGAGAAATCACTGTTCCTGGAGTATTCTATGCCAAACGCAAAACGGCCTTTCACAATCAGACTGTCATAAGTCTCACTGTCAAAGAATGTCTTGCAACTCACATCATAATCCAAAAGGTAACTAAGTTTGACCTGATTAAACTCTATTCCAGGGGAATCATAGAGTTTGACATCTTTCTCATAATAATCATATTCCTTAAAGAAGCAGGAGAACTGCAACAAGGCAAGGAACAAGGCTAGTGGCAAAGAGAGAATTCTTGATATTTTCATAAAAAAGCAATTGAAAAAGACTATTTTAAGGCAAAAGAATGAATAAAAGCTATCATATGCAATTAAAACAAAAGAAAAAACGGCCCAAGGTCATTCCTCAGGCCGTTATTTAAGATTGTTAAACGTTTTACTCCTCCAGAAGGTCCTTGAGGAAACTGTCCAGTTCCTCATCAAGGCCCTGCATAAGGCTTTGGCTGAGCAGGGTGTTGTCCTCATCAAAGAGCATGAGTTCAGCTACGGTCTCACGGTCATCATCCACCAGGACGAATGAGAACGGTTTCCAGATAGCCAGGTTCTCAAGCGGATCCACCTGATCTATGTCTTTGAGTATACGACGCAGCGCTTTCTCCATGACCTGGTAGAAATCCTCCTCAGGAATCTCCACAAGGTCCGATAGACGCACGGTAGCCAGGTCGCGGTCATCATCACTTATAGTTACATCGCCCGTTTCACGTATGGGCATAATGTGAATGTCCGTTACCACCGACTGTTCCTGTGGACGGCGGAACTCGTTCAAGGCCTCACCGATAAGGGCCTTGAGCTGCTGAAATGATGATTCGCTCAGTCTCATAGCTTACGTATTTAGTAATTCAAATTCTTAAAGTCCCTGACCGTGGCAGTTCTTGAATTTTTTGCCGCTGCCGCACGGGCACGGGTCATTGCGACCCGGGGTCTTATCGGCACGGATAGGTTCACGAACCTGCTGACGGGTATCGCGGGCTGCCGCAGCACGCTGATTAGGATCAGACATGTCACTGCGGTTCTCTGTATACTGACGACGCTGCTGAC
>Ga0310696_10010739_pt1 | contig 10497 bp, 9 predicted proteins | sample AusTroGonzalo_MG_4_FD_203885 | JGI IMG/M metagenome (GOLD analysis project Ga0310696, IMG submission 203885) | Bovine rumen microbial communities from tropical cattle in Woodstock, Queensland, Australia - Gonzalo_02 (v2) (version 2) | ecosystem: Host-associated > Mammals > Digestive system >... | reverse complement strand
AAATGAATCATAAGCAGTTCAAAATCTTCGAACCAAAAGAAAGAGATGTCTTGTCAATATCGTTCAGAGATAGGGTTTACCAAAGAACACTCAATGACTTGGTTATCTATCCGACAATGACAAAATCGTTCATTTACGACAATTGTGCTTGTCAAAGAAAGAGAGGAACAGACTTTGCGAGAGGTCGACTACGAAAACACCTAAGAAGATTCTATGTGGAAAACGGAAATAACAAAGGATACCTAATTCACATTGATATTCGGCACTATTACCCAAATATGTCGCATAGAGTCGCAGAAGAACTGCTCGGTAGCAAATTGCCACCTGCTGTATATGAACACGTTAAACGAATGTTAGCAATGTATAGCGGAGAAAGAGGTTATTTCGCAGGAAGTCAGTTAATTCAAATCTTGGGTGTTTCGGTGTTAGATAGAATAGACCACTTCATTAAAGAAAAACTAAAGGTTAAACACTATGTGCGATATATGGACGACTTGATATTAGTTGTAAAAGATAATCCTTACTTCTACTTAGCAAGAATAGAAGAACAATTAGAAAAAATAGAATTTGAACTCAATACCGATAAAACAAAGGTAGTGAGATTAAATAAAGGAGATACGTTCTTGGGATTCAAGTTCTCACTCTCCGAAACAGGTAGAGTATATCAATGCCTCTCTACTCAAAATATGAAAAGGCGGAAAAGAAAACTGCGAAGAGTGAAGTACCGCAGTCAGCAGGAGATGGAAGAGTCATTCAATACTTGGAAATCGTATGCTCAAAAGTCAACTTCACAAAAGAGAATTAGGGAGGTAATCGACCACTATGAAAAATTCTACAAAAATGGCACTTCAGAACTTAGGTCTTGATGAAAGAACCATTAAAGCTATTGAAGCAATGCCTGACTTACTAAATGTGTTTCAAGGACTCATTGACCACGATGAAAGAGCAGAAAAGATTGTCTCTTTAATTCGTGAGAATAGGTCTTTATCTAAAGAAATTGCAATTCTTAGAAAGACATTAGCTGTGGTTGTAAGTGAACTTCACATTAGATGTCCAGAGTTCACTGAATATAACAATGCTGTTGAAGAAATCAAAAATGAAATTCAATAGCGACTTCGTTGAAGACTTACTCAAAGAACTACAAAAAGTCGGTGTCATAAAATTCAACATTGTCTGTATTCTCCATTATGGCAGTTCACTATATGTTAAGAACTACGATGACTACGACTTCAAAGTTATTGTAAAGCATCACACACAGCACACCAAAAACACAGTCGAAACTCGAGTCGCAAACACTAAAGTCCACGTTGTCTTCTATACACTAAGTGAGTGGAACAATATTCTAAATGAAAGAGACCAATGTGTTGTGTCCGAGTGCAACGAAATGACTTGTGTATATGGCGATGATTCAGAGTTTACAAGATACGATGTAGTCCACGACAAAGAGGTTCAAAAATATGTGCTTAACCTCTTCGATGAAAACTTCTTCAACTGCACCAATGATGACTTCTATCTTGGCGACAAACGACTTTGGAACTTCTTACTCTTTGCATATAAGGTAAGAAACAAGTCGAACAAACTTAAGTGGTATCAAAGACACTTAATCAATAAAGCACATGACTTAAAGCTCAACAAGGAAAACTTTAGACCAATGTTCGAGCAACTCAAGGAGGAAATCTTATGAAAAAGAAATGGTTACTAATTCCAGCACTTGCACTTCTTTTTGGTGGTGCTCTTGCATTATCTATTACTTCAGTCAAAGTTTCTCAAGTCCGTGCTGAAGAAATCGCTGAGGTTATTGAAGAAGAAAAAGAAGATGAAAGCAAGTATCAAGAACTCTTACAAAAACTCAACGAAGTTAAGGATTCACAAGTTGTCACAACAATTATCTCTGTCTTATCAGGTGGAGGTTGTGGAGCTTTACTTGCACTCGGTCCTATGTTTGTTAATCGTGGAACGATAAACAAAGCCAAATCAGTCGCAAATACTTCTGCAAATGAGTTAGAAGTTACTGCGAAGAATATGAAAGAACTTAAAGACCAACTTGATATTAACTCTAAACTCTATGATGACGGAATTAAAAAGGTCGAAGAAGCATCTAAAGTTATGTATGAAACTTCGCACCAAATGGAATTATTAGAGAAAAATCAAGAAGCAATGGCTAAAAAGCACGAAGAAGAAGTCGAACTTCTACTTACAATCATTGGATCAAGCAAAGAGTTAGTCGCAAACGGAACTGCTGAATTACTTAATAAACGCTTTGGAAAATAGGAGGACACCACTATGGCAAGAAAAAAACTTGATGAAATGAATAATGGTGAAAAGTTCCGTGCCTATCGTAAGCGTAAAATTCTCGCAAAGACTGGTAAGTGGGCATCAATAATCTCCCCTTTTGTAATTGTCTTTGCAGTTAAATCTGGTGAGTACATTCAAATTCTTGGTGAAGACCAAAAGTACAAACTCACAGTTGGTTGTATCTTAGCAGTTATTCTTGCTGCGATTGCAATCATGGCTGAATTCAAGAAGGTAGAAAAACTAAAACCTTTCTTATCAGTCATAAGATGGGGACTTGCATTTGCAATCATTCACTTCTTAAGAGTGGCATTACAAGATTTAGAGCTCATTATCGGCACTGAATTCGCAGGTCAAGTAGTTGCGAAAGGATTTGACTATTATGACCTTTATGCCGCCACAGAAGAAGGCGAGTACAAGAGACTTGCTCGTGGAGATGGCACATTACTTAAAAAATCTAAAGAAAAGGAAGAGAAGCCAGTTGAAACTGACGAGTTCAGTGGGCTTATCTAAAGGTGGTTAAGATATGAAAAAAGTTACAAGCTGGTTAAAAACAAACATAATCGGTATTTTCCTAACAATAGTATCCATTTACTTTGTTTTTAGTGGAACTGTTAAAGTAGGAACTCAACAATTAAATTGGCAATCTCTATTCTTATTCATCTGCACCACTCTTATATTCGGTATTGTTATTTCTTCCCTTGTTGCAGAAGGTGGTTATCAAGCTGGTAAAAAAGATCCAGACTACATTGCGACAAGACAAAAAGGTGTACAAATTTCTGAACAATGTATCCCTTGGAGAGATGAAGCCGAACTTTATGTTAACCGAGAAATTGATAGAACTATCTTAAATGATAGAACTTCACTTCTCGCAGGGTGCGGACTTAAATACGAAGAAGTTTTTGATGAAACAGGTGTCTATATCTTAAAAAAAGAGAACTTCAAGAAACTCAAATATAGACAAAAGAAAGTTGTCATCAGATGTCGTTTCATTAAAAAACAAGACTTCACACTCTTCGGTTTCGGTTCAGGCAAGATTGTTGGTAGAAAACGTGCTCCAAACGAAACTGAACGTAGAAAAAGACAACTTATGACCACGACAATTAGCAGAGTATTCATTGCTATTGTTACTGGTTCAATTATGTTCTATTTCATTGGATTCTCATTTGCCTCTATCTTATATGCAATTTATCAATTACTTATTTGGATAGGTACAGGCATGATTACAAGGCAAGGTAACTTCAACTTTATTACCGTTACTTGTAAGGAATACGACCAAGATAGAATTTGGTGGTTAAAATCATTTATGGCTTTATCTAAAGAAGATAAGGACAAACTCTCAATTGAAGTTCACAAAGAAATTCACAAAGAAGAAGGAGGACTGGAAAATGGCAGTACAGACGAACAAAGACCAATGGGTGAACACATTCAGCAAGAGCATCAACAACTCGAGTCCACAAAACAATGTTGATAATCCTGGTCAAGAAAGTGAGATGGACAAGTATGATGCTTTGAAGTACACGTCTTACAAAGATATGCTTTCAAGCAAAATTCAAGCATCTGCCGCTAAAGAACAAGCTCAAAAGTATGTAGGCACAGCTTTAAGCAATTCTGGCTTTGCTGGTCAAGGTATTGCTGAGTCCACTCACGCAGGCATTATGAACGCTTATGGTAAAGCAATCTCTGATGCAGATGCAACTCACCAAGCAAATATGGTTGATATCGAAGGACAACAACAAGATGAACTTGCAGCAAAAGGTGAAGAAAAATGGCAATCTGCTATGACCATGATGCAACAAGCACAATCTCAAGAAGACCTTGATTACATTAAGGAAAACTTCTATGAAGATATGACTGATGACCAAAAGAAGATGTTTGACTACTACTATGCTTCATATAGCAATTCATTTGGTAGCGAATTCAACACTTATGGCGATCAAGCAAACGCTGTCTTTAATGAAGCATTTAATGTCGATGAAAACGGCAATCCAACAGGTGTTAAGAACGAAATCGCCTATGCTCGTTACACCTACAACATGATGCAAGAAAAAGGTTACTATGTCCAAGGTTTAGGCAAAGGCGGAAAGAACGATGATATCGACATCACAGTTGGTAAAACTTCTCGAGACACAGAAACTGAATATGACCTTAAAGTAGGTGATGAAGTTTCTTCTGCTATGGCGAACAACCTTACTCAAGCAGTTGGTGGCAAAGCACCAGCAGAAGGAACACTTGTTATCTCAGGTAACAATTTATACGTCTATACCTCAAAAGGTTGGAAGACAGTTACATCTGATAGAAGTGATGTGAAAAATGCTATTGACGCATTTAAGAAATTAGGCATTTACGTGTACTAATTTAAGTTTATAAACACATTTACTGTGTATAATGCAAATTTTACTAAGAAATTTAGTTAAAAATTAAGATTATGGCTAAAAAAGACATTTTATCTACATCTGAATTCTTAGCTCAAATGAGAAAGACACCACTTGGCTCCACCACCAATTTAACATTTGGTGATGCCCAAGTTCTTTCTCGTTCTGGCATAGATATTTCAAACTATGGAAACGAGTCTAACGAATTTACCGATGCTCTCAAGGATGAAAAGGAATCATCTTCTTTTTGGGACAATTTATTTGGCACTATTGATAACATTGCTAATGCCTTTGGTAAAGGGTTTGTCTCAATGTTTGAAGGTATCGTTGACTTAGGTGTTACTTTAGCAGGTGACATTGGATCGTGGTTTGGAGCATCTACTGACTGGGCAGAAGACTTTGTTAAGGTTGATATTGCAGGAAATCTTGCAAATTTCACCGAATCTTTTGCTAACTTTACTCCTTGGGGAATTGCTAAGACTATTAAAAATGCTAACGAATATGGTAGCGAATACTGGAATGACTTTGGTAAAGCATGGTCAACTCTTGGTCTTGGACTTTGGGGTGGAGTTAGTGATGAAGAATACAAAGAGTGGGTAGATAAATATGCTTATAGTCACGATGTACTTGAAAAAGACACAGGTTGGTTTGGACAAGCAGTTTTAGGTGTTGCTGAAGGTGCAGGTCAACTCGTGGGTATGTACTTGACTGCTGGCTTAGGCAGTGCCGCAGGTTTGAGTGCTAAAGCAGCCCAAGGCGTATCACTCGCAGCTATGTCTATTGGTGCAGCAGGTAAAGGAACTGAAGAAGCATTAGAAGAAGGTGCTAACTTACATCAAGCAACTCTCTATGGTGTTCTTACTGGTGCAGTTGAAGCTGGAACTGAAATGATAGGTGGTATTGGTACTGATGTCGCAAGTGGTATTATCGGTAAAGCGGCACTCAAAAACGCAGCAGTTAAAAAGTTCACTTCTACACTTGGTGGCAAAATGGTTGCAGGTTTCTTATCAGAAGGTTTAGAAGAAGTTTTATCAGATGTTGCCAATCCTTTACTCAAGAAAGTCTCTTATGACTACGATATGAATTTAGGTGGCGAATATGCATCTGGTGAGTTCTGGGCTGGAGTAACTCAATCATTTGTTGTCGGCGGTCTTCTTGGTGCAGTCGGTGAAGGTGGTCAATACTATCGTTTAGGTAAGACTACAATCAATGGCAAAAAGGTAGGTCAAAAAGGTGCTATTGCTTATAGTGAATTCTCTGATGCTAAAGATGACTTACAAAAACGTGCTAAAAAGGTTGAAAAGACTTTCTCTGAACTCGCAGCAAAGTATGATGTAGATATTACTGAAGGCACTAAAATTGATGCCGCTATTGAGAAAGTTCATAATGATCCAAGTTTAAGTGAAGAAGATAAGACAAGACTTGAGAAAGTTCTTAAGAAAGCAAAAGATGTCAATGCTAAGTATATGGAAGCACAAGAAAATCTTTTGAAAGAACTTGAGTCACAAGGGATCACTGCCGAAGATTTGCAAAAAGAATACTTTGCTAAAGAAGATGCCAAGGCAAAAGAAGTTGGAGAACAACTCGGTATTGATGTTGAAGTCCAAGAACAAGTCACTCAAGCGCTCCAAGAAAACGCTGATGTGGCACAAGGTATCAAAGATGGTTCTATCACTTCAAACTATGGAGAAAACAACAAAATTCGTGCTTATGGTGATAATGCCACCGCTGAAACTGTTGCTCTTGATACTATCGAAAAACTCAAGACTGAAGATGCCATACTATATGATGACTTAATGTCAGTCGCAGACCAGTTAGTAGAAGTCGATGAAGATTTTGCTTATAAGGTCGAACAAAACACCAAAAACTATCAAACACAAAATAATTTATCAGTTGAAGAAGCGACAAAACTCGCCAAGCAAACAGTACTTGGAACAAGACTTGCATCGTTCTTTAAGAACAAACCAGGAGCATTAAGAAATATCGAAAATATCCGTAAAATCCTGGGGAAAATGCAAGAATCACTTACTCCAATGGAAACTGGAATCGATACTGTTGGCGAGACTCCAGAACCAATGCTACCAACTGAAACTTATAATCCAGTTCAAACAATGAACGAAGAAATGGGTGCACTTGTTAGAACAATGGAAGAACCTGAATTACTCAAGAAAGTTCGAGTGGGTAAATCAAGTGTCAAATCAAGTGCTACTTGGTTACAAAATATCTCATATCAACACGAAACCTTAGCAGTTAAGTTATGGAACTCTGCCGCATCTATTGAAAATGCCTTCAGAAGATTTGGGGATGGACAATCAAAAGCAATGCAAAGAACTGAAAATGTCCGTATGGCACGTTCTATTGCAGCTGATGTTGCTCAAAATGGTTTCTCCACTCTTGATGAAAATGGAAAAGCCAAACGTACTACTAAAGGTCTTTACAATGGTGTTGATGGTATTCAAGACATACTCGAAAAAGAGTTCACCAAAGACCTTAAAGGCAAAGCAGCAAGTGATGCAAGAAAGTATGGTTTCCAAACCTTTTATGAGTCACTCTTACTCAATGTTGAACAAGATAGAATCAATGCTCAAATTGGTACTGATTTAGTCACTCTTGAAGATATCGAAAAATATGCAAATTCTCAGGAAAAACCGAGAAAAACGGTCTTTGGCAAGTGGTTAGAAACTCGCACAATGCCAAGTGATTTACTAACTAAAATTTCGGAGCATTTCCCTAAGTTAAGTGAAGCAATCGAAAAGGGTGTTTGTTTAGATGAAGCAACCTTTGAATCGCTCACTCACAAGACTGCAACTGAAAGAAGTGTCGAACTTGAAGGTGATGCTCTTTCTACATACAAGGAAGCAAGCAAATACTTAAGACTTCTCAACTCTGAAGATATAAGCAATAGACTTGATGAAATTGATAAAGAATTCCCAATGTTTAAGGAAGTTCGTGAAGAAGTGTGGAAGTACACAAGAGAACTTCTTAAGATGCAATATGAAGGTGGCTATCTCACCAAGGAAGCATACGAGTGGATGCAAAAGAATTACTCTCACTATGTACCAACATATAGAGAAATGATTCTCAATGTGAACTCTGATGTTTCTATGTATATGACTTCAAGCACAATGAAAGTTGCTAAAGGTAGTGACTTAGTTGTTAAGGACTTGTTTGAGTCAATGCAAATGCAAACTCTTAAGTTCCATCAAAAAGTAGCACTCAACGAACTTATTAAAGACTTAGTGACTGCTCACAAAAATGCAGGTGGAATTATCAATGAGTATGTTATGTCTGATGAAATCTCAAGTTCAGAAGCACCACGATCAACTGACTCCAGTATGACTTACTATCTTACTCGACCAGCACTTGATGGCAATGTCTTAACTTACTACGAAAACGGACAAGCACACTCTTACTTAACCAATGCCAATGTTATGGAAGGTTTCCAAGCATTAGCAGGTGTTTATCGTGATACCTTAATCAACTTACCTTTGATGAAGTATGTCGCAAGAGCACAAAAGTTAGTTAAGAATTTACTCACAACTTACAATCCGTTCTTCGGACTTCGTAATGCTATTCGTGACTTGTGGGATGCATCTTTCTACTCACCAACTGGTATGTCGAGTGTTTTAAGAAATCTTCCTAAAGCATATAAGAGCATTATCACAAACGATATTGATTATCAGACTTTCGTAGCAAATGGCGGTATCGGTACTTCAATTATGACCACCACCGACATTTATACTGAAAAGAAGAAAGTCTCTTCTAAACTCGAATACATTATCAAACCTTGGAAAGCAATTGAAAGAGTCAATGAAGTTATTGAAGTTGCAACTCGTTATGCTCAATATCTCGCAACTACAAAATCACTCTTCAATGAACGTGCCAAAGGTCTCAATTTAATGTCTGATAAACAAATTATCACTCGTGGTGTATTTGAAGCTCACGAAATTACTCTTAACTTCTCTCGTTCAGGTACTATTGGAAGACAAATCAACAACACATTTGGTTTATTCCTTAATGCGAACATCCAGGGCTTTACCAAAATGGTTAGGACTTTCATGGCTCCAAAGACAGTTAAGGACTGGGCAGAACTCATACTTAAATGTTTAATCTTAGGTATTGGTACTCAATTACTTAATGAATTACTTTACTTTGATGATGAAGATTATAAATCACTCAGTTCAAGTATTAAGAATAACTACTACCTTATTAAAGCAGGTGACCAATTCATCCGTATTCCTAAAGGTCGTGTTATCTCTGCATTTAACTCTATTGTCTCAGGTGCTTTCTCAAGTGCCAAAGGCGACAAAAATGCAATGGGCGATTCGTTCAAGTATGCTCTTGTAGAAGCAAACTCACCTATAAGTGGTCAGTCAATTCTTTCTTGGGGTTTCTTCCAAGCAATTGATGATGCACAAAAGAATAGAACTTGGTATGGTGGGGAAATCGTATCTTCTAAATGGGATGGCACAAGACCAAGCGAACAATATGAGAAAGATACTTCTTACATTTCTCGTTGGATTGGCAAACTCACAAATACTTCACCACTTAAAATTGAGTATGTGTTAGACCAATATACTGGTATCGTGGGCGATATTCTCTTACCACTCACTTCTGATGAAGCAAGTATGTACAAAGTTTATCGTATAGCTAAAGACCAATACTTAATTGATCCAGTTGAAAAGAGCAAGTACTCAAAAGACTTCTACGATTACAAAGAACAACTCACTTACGATAAGACTGATGGCGATGCTACTGCCACAATTCAAGTTGCTTATATGACTAAGGCACAAAGTGAGATTAAAGAACTCAATGCACAAATCAAAGAAATTGATGCTGATAGTTCTAAGTCTGCAAGTGATAAGGCGGCAGAGACTAAAGCAATTCAAATCATTATCAATTCTGCATATAAAGCGGCAGTTGAAAATTGCCAGGCAATCGGTGAATCACTCAAGAACTACACCATCACCGAAGAAAATATGGGAGAAGTCCAACTCGAAGTTTTCCGTGAAGTTCTCGGTGCTGAAAGTGCACTTCGTATTTACAACAAAAATGTATATGCTAAGGCACAATGCTATAATAAAGTAGGTGTATCATACGAGAATTTCTATGTGTGGTACTTCAATATGAAAAACTTTGCCACTAAGGATGAAGCTGAAAGATATATCGCAAGAATTCACGTTTCACCACAACTCAAAAACCTTATTTATAGGTTAGCAGGTTGGAACTTAGGTAAAGATAAAGAGATGGTTCTTACTCGTTGGTTAAAGAACAAAGGACTTACTGATGAAGAAATCGAGATGATATTATGAGAAAAGACACAATTCCACGATTTATTATTTGGTTAGTGATAACACTCGCTGAAATAGCAGTATGTGTTGTCCTTGTAATTCAAGATGGAAGATTAGGATTTGCATTTCTACTTCCAGTAATCAGTTTCTTCTTCTTACCTGAAGTATTCAAAGAACGATAAAAAAAGAGACCTTAATTGGTCTCCTTTTTATTATGGTTCTTATCTTTTGGAAATTTGCACTCAAGTAGGCAATAACCATATAAACCTTTTGTGAGTGGATCCTTTTCATTCGTGTAATGTGTTATTGGTAATGTGCCATATCTTCTAATGAAATCATCTTTAATTTTTTGAGGATAATTTGGTTTACACATTACATAATAACCATCATTGTTTGGAAACTTAAATGCAACTTGCACATACTTTCCATTTTCAACAGCTTCTTTAATGGTCATCTTTTTTATGCCTTTCCATTTGAGAAAATGCACTTACTGATAGCACAAACGATAGGAACGATAACCCAAATGCTGCACCAACGAA
>Ga0310696_10010738_pt1 | contig 10498 bp, 10 predicted proteins | sample AusTroGonzalo_MG_4_FD_203885 | JGI IMG/M metagenome (GOLD analysis project Ga0310696, IMG submission 203885) | Bovine rumen microbial communities from tropical cattle in Woodstock, Queensland, Australia - Gonzalo_02 (v2) (version 2) | ecosystem: Host-associated > Mammals > Digestive system >... | reverse complement strand
CCAGGTGTTTTTCTACATTTTCCTTTGGTAAGTAGTAGCCATTCTGGAGGCAAAGTGCGTCATAAGGGTGTATAAGAAACGAAACCATGATGGAATTCAACGACAACGACCTCGCCTTCGTAGCCGGATGCTACAATCCGGACCGCTTTGATACCCGGAAGGCGCTCGCACGCTTCCACGAAACGAACATAGGGACGACGCGCCGCCGCTGGTGGATGACCGCAGCGGCGGCGGCGGCGTCGGTCGTGCTGGTTTTCGCGGCCGGCTATGGCATCCGTACCTGGGTGCGCAGCGCGCACGAACCGGTACCCGTGGAACAGCCCGCCCTGAACCCGAACGTAGCAGACACACACATTTTCATATATGATAACGCGCCGCTCGACCAGGTGCTGGCCGAGTTGTCGGCGTATTACCACTGCACGCTTACGGCACCAGCATCCGACAAGCGCCTGACCGCCACCTTCCCCGACGACGACATCGACCAGATCGTCTCAGCCATCGAATCGGCGCTGCAAATCGAAATTACGCTGGAGCGATGAAACGGGCAGCTACCAGATCGACCCCGTGCAGAGCCGCAGGATCGATCATTCAGGATATGACCGCTACTCCACCTTTACCAGCGACAATCGTATATCCAGCCGTCTCGTTCGAGATACCCCGGATCATCCTAAGTAAATAATCCGGATTGACGACGCAACGTTTTGCTGCGTACCTGCATCTATAGGATGTAACACACATCACAACCATGAAAGCACAAATCCATCAACCCCGCAAGCTGGGCTTCTTTGCCATGCTGTTCGCCCTGCTGGGCCTTGCCGGCTGCGAGGGCATCGGCGTCGAAGTCATGTACGGCTCTCCGACGGCGCACTATTCCGTCAAAGGCACCGTCACCGACGAGAACGGCAACCCCATCAAGGACCTGGAAGTCCGCCTGCATGGCGTGGCCGAATATGAAGGACAGGGCATTGCGGTTCCTAATCAGCTGGCGCCCGTCAGGACCGACCAGAAGGGGACATACCATCTGGAAATGAGCTACGGCAGAATATTCCCCACCGTCCAGGTGAACGTGGATGATGTCGACGGATCCGCCAACGGCGGCGAATTCGCCAGCGACAGCCTCCGCAACAGCACCTATGCCTTTGTTAAAGACAATGAAGTCAACAATCCCTGGCACGTCGGCACCGCCGACATCACCATGCCCGACATCAAGCTGAAGAAGAAATAAGCATTCCGGTTTTGAGATCCTCATCATTCTCCGAACAGGCCCAGGCCCCGGAAAACCGACTCAAGAAATCTTGTGTTTCTTTTGTCCTGTCTACTTTTTCTGCTTGTGTCTCGATATCTTCCGTCGCTGCTGCCAATACGGTGCAGACATAATCGTTGACACTGGTTCCAGCCCTCAAAGCAGCTATCTTGATTCTTTCAATCAATGATAGCGGGAGACGGAATCCTGCCAGTTTCCGGGCTTCTTTGATTCCTGTTAGCATACATTTTCTTGATCGTTTGTGGTGAGCATATAAATTGTTTTTTTTTCGCAAGGTAATGCTTAAAAAACGGAGAAGGAACAGGCTAAACGTTTTTATCCGTTTAAAAACGGATAACTGACGCAAGATTTCAGGTTTCTGCATCTACATTATGTATGAAAACACGAAACAATCGATTTAAGACCCGCAAGACCGGGTTGTTTGCCATTCTGCTGTCGCTGGTGGGACTGGGTTCCGCCGGCTGCTATGGCCTGGTAATGTATGGTTCACCCACCGCCGACTTTTCCGTCAAAGGAAAAGTGACGGACGAAAGTGGCCGGCCCATCCCCGACCTCCAGGTCATCCTGGGCCGGCGTTATTACAATTCAAACAGCGTCATTTACGACCACACCTATTTCCCCATCGATACCGTCAAAACCGGATCGGACGGCATCTACCGAATGATCGCAACGAGTGAATTTCCCCCGGAGAACCCGCAGGTCGACGTCAACGACATCGACGGCGAAGCCGGCGGCGGCCAGTTCGAAAGCGCCAGCATCGTCGTGAAGGACATCCAGTACAAAGGCGGCAGTGGCTGGTACGAAGGCGAAGCCGCCATCGAAGTCCCCGACATCAAGCTCAAAAAGAAATAACTGTCTGCCCTGCGTCAAAAGACCCACTGTCCGCAGGTCCAGTAAAAGGTTTGGGTGATGGCGGCGCCGAAGATGCCGGTACCGCCCTGGACGTTCGTGTAGGTGTTGGTGTTGCGGTAGATGCTGACGACGTCGGTTTCCCGCAGCAGATCATACTGGGCGACATCTTTCAGGTACTGGTCATATTCCGGAGAAACGGTCCGGAATTCCAGGTATCCGGCCCGGTGCAAAGTATTTGAAGTCAGTATGTTGTCCGCATAGGGAATGCCGGAAACCTGAGCCACCGTTTTTTCATAGATTTGCTCGGCCCTGGCAATCTCCAAAATGCTGCCGAGAGCACCGAAATGGGGTCCTTTGAAGTCTCCGGAAATGGTCAATAAGGCATCTTCCAACGAGTTGTTGCCGATCGTATCATCGTGCGGATGTTCCATTTTGACCTCTTTGGCCACCCTGCCGTTCGGGAAACGCAGGAAATGATAATGGAGTGGCTTCCCTGCCACGTCGGGATAATTTGTCAGGGCCAGGGACATGTCGCTTTTTGTGAAGGTTTGTCCGGTACAGTTGACACCGTCCGTCCATTCATCGCGGTCGGTGGCAAGGGTTTCTTCCACGAATGTCGAACCGTCTTCAGCCAGCCCGAATTTGGTTACCCAGACAGGGTTGTTGACAGGCAGAAGGAAGCGGGAATACTCTTCATGTTTGTATAGGTGATTATTTACATCCGTGACAGCTTCGTAAGAATACGATTTCCCATTCAGAATGAATGACGAGACATAGCTTTCCGACAAATGGTCGAATTGTTGGTCGACCCGGCCGGGAGGCATGGTCGTCTCGGCGTGGAGCGTATCCCCGGAGGGCAGTACGATCTCCAGGCGGCAAAGGGCTTTCTCCTTGATCCTTTCAAACTGGTTGATATCCGTCTGCGGCAAGGCCCATAGCCACCGTCCCTCTCCCACAAGTTCGGGCGCGATGCTTCGAAACAGGATGTATTCACTATCACTGTCATCGTTCCGTTTTCTCCACTCCTGCAGCTGAATCACTGCATCGTTGATGGGTTGATAATGGCCGGACCCGGAAGCGTCGATGTACCGCAAATCCAGATAAAGCGAATCTTTCTCGTTCAGGATACAATGCACCCAGGGAATATCGGGCCGTTCAGCCGGGGACAGGTCAACAGGCTGGTAGCAGGCAGTCAGGCTGCTGAATGCCAGAAGGATGAGTAGGGCGATAGTAAGTTGCTTCTTTTTCATGGCCTTAGAAATCGAGGGTGTATTTGATGCTGGGCATAATAGGGAACAGGGAGACCTGATTCCAGGTCCGGGTGCCAGAGTCGTAAGCCAGCATCGAGGGGTTGTGGCGGTTGAGGACGTTGAAGACTCCGAGGGTCAGGCTGTGCTGCAAGGGGTGGGCGCTTTCTCTGCCCGAGATGAAGTCCAGCTGGTAGCCGAGGTCCAGGCGCATATAGAGCGGCATCTGCCAGTTGTTGGGATGGGTAAAGTAGTCGAGCGTAACTTCGCTCCCGGGCAGGTAGCCGATATACTGACCGGCCGCGACGGTTTCCCAGTGGCCGCTCTGCAGCGTGAAAGCGGCATTGACGCCCTTCCACTGGGCGCTGGCGTGGAGGATATGGCGGCGGTCGTAACGGGCCGGGAAGGGATTGCCGTGGTCAATGTTGGGGAAGGAGCGGTCCGTCTTCGACCAGGTGTAGGCCAGGCTCCACTCCAGCCCGACTTTCGGGAGCTGGCCTTCGTACAGGAACTCGGCGCCGTACGACGTGCCGTCGCCTACCTGCGCATGGTCGCTCCAGCCTTGTGCGGCGGCGGTGAACAAGGCCATCGCATCGGTGTAATACACAAGGTTCTGCATCTTCTTGTAGTAGCCGCCCAGCGTGACGGCGTGGCCGCCGAAGGCCGCGAAGATACCGCCGTAGCCCTGCTTCGCCCGTTCGGGCAGCAGGCGGCCCGTGGAGGGAACGATCAGGTCGAGCGACCAGCCGAGCGGCGTGCCTTCCAGCGTATGGTCGAACTGCGTGCGGTCGTCAAAGGTCGCTTCGATGCCCAGCCCTTCGATGATGCGCCACTTCGCGCGGGCGCTGAACTCCGCGGCGAAGCCCTCGTAGGCGTCCTGCGTGCGCGCGGTGTTGTTCTTATAGTAGTTGCCGCGGACGTTGGCCATCAGGTTCACCGGGCCGAAATTGAACTCCAGCTCCAGAAAGCCGCTGGTCTGCGTGGGCCGGCTGATGCTTTCAGTGTACGGCGCGTCTTCGATCACCTTGATGGCCGATTCGGATACTTTTGCCGCCCCGGGGTTCATCAGCGAGCGCTGGTGGCGGATGCCTTCCGATACAAGAAAGTGTCCGTCGAAAAAACGATGGCGGCCCGTCACAGCGTAGTTCTGTTCCTCGATCCGTGACTGTAACTGGACATAACTCACGTCGCCCCGGATGGTCGCTTCGTGTTCCATCCGGTTCTTGAAGTGGTTGTAAGAGGCGTCAATCGAGAGCGTCGTGTTGTCGGTCACGGCGAAGGTATAGGAGAGGTGCCCCGTGAGGTTTTCCCAGCCAAGGGTGTAGTCGGCGCCCGGAAAGCCGATGACATAGCTATCTCGGCTGCCGAAGCCCGAGAGCGTCAGCGAATGGCGTGGCGTGAGCTGCCACTGCGCCTTGGCGAAGAGGTCCCAGACACCGAGCGAAAGCGAGGGCATCCGGCCATCCTTGTCGAAACCCTTTTTCAATAGATTGTATTCCAGAGAGAAGGGCGACCAGCGGCCCGCTACCATCACGGCGGCCTTGTCTTTCACGACCGGCGCCGTGACCGAGGCGCCGAGAAAGGTGTTTGAAACGGAGGCTTCACCGCCGAAGCCCTGCTCCGGCAGGTCGGGCGAATGCAGGGCGATGTGGCTGGCCGTCAGGCCGCCGACTTCACCACCGAAACCGCCCAGACAAAAATCCATGGTCGAGATGGCCGCCGAGGGTACCGCCGTCGTCAGGCCCAGCAGATGGCTGAAGCCATACACGCGCACACCGTCGAGCGTAAAGAGATTGCTGCCCAGATTGCCGCCGCGGGCGAAGATGGCCGAGAAACCCTCTGCACCCGAGGATACGCCCGGCCGCGTCATCGCAAACTTGAGCGGGTCGTTCTCTCCGACGGGGCTCAGGACCTTGCCCCGCAGGTCTTTCATATGGGTGGTGAAGGTACCGGGGAGCTGTTCGTCCCGACGGCGCACCTCCATCTTGACGGCTGCAGGCAGGGTGTCCACTTTCATCGCAGCCGGCAAGGTGTCGGTCGGCCAACCTACGATCGACTCTCCAGTGACTGTCTCCTTTTTCGTCCCTTTTCCGGCTCGTGTGAGAATCACATAGTTGCGTTTGAGCGTCCAGATGACGCCCGTTTCCCGGAAGACAGCCGTGAGGTTTTGCCGAAGGCTTAACTTCGGATCAACGAGTGCGTGTGCAGGCAGATCGACGGGGAGTTTGGATTCATACACGAAATGAGTATCGAAAAGCTCCTCCATGCGCTGCATCTGTCCGCGCAGGGTATATACAGATTGAGAGGAAGCCGTAAGTGCACACAATAAACCGGTCAGTAGCAGAATTCGTCGTAACATAATTAGAACCTTATAATTATATGACGAAGAAAGGACGAATAGTGACTACTCGTAAAAAGCATCTTTCACTAACACAGCTCGATCCAGCGGATGGCGGGGTCGCGGGACCACCAGGTGAGCTGTTTCTTGGCGTAGTGGCGGGTGTTGCGCTTGATCAGGCGGACGGCTTCATCGAGGTCGCAGGCACCGTCGAAATAATCAAACAATTCCTTGTACCCCACCGTATTGAGCGGCGGAAGGTGACGGTAGGGCAACAAGGCGCGCGCCTCTTCCAGCAGGCCTTCCTCCATCATCCGGTCGACACGCTCGTCGATGCGGGCGTAGAGTTCGGGACGGGGCCGCGTAAGGCCTGTCTTGACGATGGCGAAAGGGCGTTCCTTGGCGGGATGCGTCTTCCAGTCTGAATATTTGCGGCCCGTGGCGATGGTCACTTCCAGGGCGCGGACGATGCGCTGGCCGTTGGCCGGGTCGATGGATGCATAGCTTTCGGGGTCGAGGATACGGAGTTCTGTGCGAAGCGCGGCCACGCCCTCGTCGCGCAGGCGCTGTGACAGCTGTGCGCGTAGCTCCGCGTCCGCTTCCGGGAAATCGTCGAGCCCGTTGCAAAGGGCGTCGATGTACAGCCCCGATCCACCGGCCATCACCACGGTGTCGTGCGTCTTGAAAAGGTCATCGAGCAAGGCCAGGGCCTCGAGTTCGAAAGCGCCCGCCGAACAGGGCTCGGTCACACTGCGGTCGGCAATGAAACAGTGCCGCACGGCCGCCAGCTGCGCCGCATCGGGCCGGGCGGTGCCGATGCGCATCTCGCGGTAGAACTGGCGCGAGTCACACGAAACGACCGGCGAGCCGACGCGGAGCGCCTCGGCAATGGCATAGTCGGTCTTGCCGACCGCGGTCGGTCCCAATATGACGTGCAGTGTGGGCATGCGGGCTTACCTGGTTTTGTCTTCGCCCTCGTCGTAGAGTTCCTCTCCCTCCCCCTCATCGTACATCTTGTCTTCATCCTCGTCGTCATCGAGATCGTCGAGATCCTCGTCATCGAGATCCTCGTCGTCGAGCGCGGCGAACTTGTCGTCGCGGACAGGGTGCAGCTTGGGCACAACAGGTTCTTCTTCATAGCGTACGCGGAACTGATCGGGATTCTGTCCCTTCTCCTCAACCAGCGCCGGATAGGCCCGCATCGGAAGATAGTCCGTCTCCCCTTCAAGGACCAGGCGGATGAAGCGGTCGTTCCGCAGGTCGAATACGAAGTGCAGCTCTTTCTCCCCGCGTGCGAGTACCTTGTCGAAGGTGACCGTGTCCATGGCACCGTCGCCCGTATCGAAGAGGCCATATTCGCTGCACAGCGTCCCTTTCTCGTCGTAGCCTTCGAAAATCACCATCTGGTCGGGCGAGAAGCCCAGGTTGTCGGTGATGTAGCTGTTGAAGCGGAACAGCGTCATTTCGCCCTTGATTTCATAGACCCGGTAAAAGACCTTGCTTTCGGGAATCGTAGCTCTGAATTGATATACCATAACACAAATTTAACAAAAATTTTCTTACATTTACTCGATGAATGCAATTTCCGACACCTACCGTTCCATCGCCGCACCTGCCAAGGGCATCTATAAAGAGCTGGGCAGCAAGTTTCTGGCTTTCGCCTACCCCGTGGAAACGGAAGAAGAGGCCAAGCGGCTGCTCGAAGAGGTGCGGAAGGAGTATTTCGACGCCCGGCACCACTGCTACGCCTGGCGTCTCGGGCTCACGGGCGAGCCCTACCGGATGAACGACGACGGAGAGCCCTCCTCTACGGCGGGAAGGCCCATCCACGGGCAGCTGCTGAGCAACGGGCTGAGCGATATCCTCGTGGTGGTGGTGCGCTATTTCGGCGGCACGAAACTCGGCGTTCCGGGGCTCATCAGGGCCTATAAAAGCGCCACGCAGGACGCCATCGCGAACGCCAGCATCATCGAGAAAGTGGCGGGCGAAACCTTCACCCTGACCTTCGACTATCTGCAGATGAACGATGTGATGAAAGTGCTCAAAGACATGGACATCACCCCCTCGAAGCAGGCATTCGACCTGCGCTGCACCCTCACGGCCCGGGTGCGTCTCTCACAAATTGAAGAGTTTCGCAAACAATTGGCATTTTGTCAAATAAATTGATTATATTTGCGAATTGCGGTTACGAATTTGTACAAAAACACCATTAACACTATTATATCTTTATGAAAAAAGCTTACAATTTCAACGCAGGGCCGTGCGTACTGCCCCAGCAGGCCATCGACGCGGCAATCGCTGCATTGCAAGATTTCAAAGGGACCGGCATGCCGGTCATATCTGTTTCTCACCGTTCGAAAGAGTGGGAGGAGACGATGAACGAGTGCCGCGCACTCTGGAAGGAGCTCCTCAACATTCCCGACAACTACGAGGTGATCTTCCTGGGCGGCGGCGCTTCGCTCCAGTTCCTCTATGTCGCGATGAACCTGCTCGAGAACAAGGCCGGCTACCTGGAGACGGGTGTCTGGGCCAAGAAGGCGCTCAAGGAAGCCAAGGGCATCGGCAATGCCATCTGCATCGCATCCTCGGCCGACAAGACCTACAGCTACATTCCCAAGGGTTATGAGATCCCGAAAGACCTCGACTACTTCCACATCACCACCAACAACACGATCTACGGCACGGAGATCAAATACGACATGGACTGCCCGGTGAACCTCGTCGCCGACATGTCGAGTGACATCATGAGCCGTCCGGTCGACGTCTCGAAGTACGCCCTCATCTATGGCGGTGCACAGAAGAACGTGGGCCCCGCCGGTGTGATCTTCGCCATCATCCGCAAAGACATCCTCGGCAAGGTCTCCCGCTACCTCCCGACGATGCTCGACTACCGCACCCACATTGACGGCGGCTCGATGTTCAACACCCCGCCGGTGTTCCCGATCTTCGTGATGACCGAGACCCTCAAGTGGCTCAAGGGCATCGGTGGCCTCGAGGTGATGCACAAGATCAACGTCGAGAAGGCACAGATGCTCTACGACGAGATCGACCGCAACCCGCTCTTCGTCGGTACCGCCGCCAAGGAAGACCGTTCGATCATGAACGTGTGCTTCGTAATGGCTCCGGGCTATGAGGCGCTTCAGGACGAGTTCATGGCCTTCGCCAAAGAGCGTGGCATGGTGGGCATCAAGGGCCACCGCAGCGTCGGCGGCTTCCGCGCCTCCATCTACAACGCTTGCCCGAAAGAAGCCGTCCAGGCCCTTATTGACTGCATGCGTGAATTCGAAAAACTTCACAAATAGTAATATGGCTTTACAGGCGAGGGATATTCCTTTATGAAACCATGCCACCCTCGGCATTGTAAGAGGGAGGGGCCCAAAATCAGCTCGCTGATTTTAGGGAGGGGTCTCGCTCGCGAGACGTTTCAGAAAGGAATATCCCGAGACAAAAAGCCATCAATCCCTTTCAATATGAAAATTTTAGTCGCAACGCAGAAACCTTTCGCGAAGGCAGCCGTCGACGGGATCCGCCGGATCGCCGAAGAAAACGGCCACACCCTCGCCCTGCTCGAAAAATACACCGAAACCGCTGAACTGCTGGCCGCCGTCGCCGATGCCGACGCCCTCATCGTCCGCTCCGACAAGGTGACCGCCGAAGTCGTCGAGGCAGCCAAAAAGCTGAAGATCGTCGTACGCGCCGGTGCCGGTTTCGACAACCTCGACCTGGCCGCCTGTACCGCGCACAACGTAGTCGCCATGAACACCCCGGGCCAGAACTCCAACGCCGTGGCGGAACTCGCCCTCGGCCTGATGATCTTCATGAACCGCAACCAGTTTACTCCGGGCACCGGCAGCGAACTCAAGGGCAAGACCCTCGGCATCCAGGCCTACGGCAACGTCGGCCGGCTCGTGGGCCAGCTCGCCATGGGATTCGGCATGAAGGTCCTGGCCTTCGACCCGTATCTCCCGAACGAACGGATCGAGGCCACCGGCGCCAAGGTCGCTCCCTCGCTCGAAGCACTGTATGAGAATTCTGACTTCGTGTCGCTGCACATCCCGGCCACCCCGGAGACCAAGGGCTCCATCGGCCGCAATCTCGTGGGCCGTATGCCGAAAGGCGGCTGCCTGATCAACACCGCCCGCAAGGAAGTCATCAACGAAGCCGAGCTCTTCGACCTGATGAGCGAGCGCGAAGACCTCCGCTACGTCGCCGACGTGGCCCCGGACCGCGCCGCCGAGTTCGCCGAGAAATTTGGCAAGCGCTATTTCGGTACGCCCAAGAAGATGGGCGCCGAGACCGCCGAGGCCAACATCAACGCCGGCCTGGCCGCTGCCAACCAGATTTGCAAGTTCTTTGCTACGGGCGACCGTACCTTCCAACTCAACAAATAAGCTGAAGCCATGGTAAAGGTTAAACCGTTTGCAGCCATCCGTCCCCCGAAAGCCATCGCCAAGGAAGTCTCCGCACGCCCCTACGACGTGATGAACTCCGTCGAGGCCAAGGCCGAGGCCGGCGAGAAATCCCTGCTGCACATCACCAAGCCCGAAATCGATTTCGACCCGATCGCCGGCGAGCATGAACAGCGTACCTACGACAAGGCCGTCGAGAATTTCAAGAAATGGCAGGAACGCGGCTGGCTGAAGCAGGATGACAAGGAGTACTACTACGTGTATGCCCAGACGATGGAAGGCCGCACCCAGTACGGCATCATCCTCTGCGCCAACACCGACGACTACGCCACGGGCGCCATCAAGAAACACGAGCTCACCCGCAAGGAGAAGGAAGACGACCGCATGG
>Ga0310696_10010737_pt1 | contig 10498 bp, 7 predicted proteins | sample AusTroGonzalo_MG_4_FD_203885 | JGI IMG/M metagenome (GOLD analysis project Ga0310696, IMG submission 203885) | Bovine rumen microbial communities from tropical cattle in Woodstock, Queensland, Australia - Gonzalo_02 (v2) (version 2) | ecosystem: Host-associated > Mammals > Digestive system >... | reverse complement strand
GGACGGCTCCTCCTCGGGATCGTTGTCCCGCTGGAACGAAGTCGGACCGGACGGCGAAGTCAACTTCAATCCGTTCAAGAACGACTACAAGTACAAGGGCGGCAACAAGCCGACCGACGGCACCAGGCCGGAATACGAGGAAACCCGCCGCAAGATCAAGGACATCCTGGGCGACGGCGTGCCGAAAACGATGACGGACGCGAAGCTGGAGGAACTGCTCCACAATCCGGCGCGTCAGGCCACGGAGCTCGCCCCGACCACCCCGGCCAAATGGGTCCAGGCCCCGAACGACTGGTTCTGCGACTACGACGACGCGATGTCGAAGGCGGAAACCTCCGGCCGCGCCGTGGCCGTGTTCTTCCACTCCTCCACCAACGACGAATCGAGGCGCTTCAAGACCGAACGCATGGAGAACAACAAGTTCAAGACCAGGATGCGCGGCCGTCTGCTGGTGGTATACTTGGACTACCCGGAGAAGGAAACCGGAAGGGACAAGCGCTGCAGCGACCAGGTCGACCACAATCAGCGGATCGCCGACAAGTACCAGGTGAACTCCTACCCGACCGTCGTTTTCCTGAGTTCGAACGGCACCGAGGTCGGCAGAATGACCGGTGCGAAGGCGCTGAACGCGTTCCTGGACGAGGCCGACAAGTACGTCCCGGAGAAAGACACGACCGTGAAGAACCCCAGCGGATTCAAGATCGGCGGCAGCATCGGCATGGGAGAATCCCGTTTGGACTATCCCTCCGACTGAAGCCGCCAACCGATACAATCCCCCGCCATGATCCCGACCATCCTCCCCAACCGCGGCACCGTATACTACCGCGACATCCCGGCCCTCGCCGACGCGTCCGCGCGGACCGTCCTGGCCGTGCGGCACTCCATCCGCGAATCCCTGCGCGGCAGCATCGACCCCGGGCTGACCGCGGAGGGGATCGAACTCGCGAAACGGTGCGGCGGGGAGCTCGCGAAGCTCGGCGACGTGTCGTTCGGCGTTTCGCCACGGCTCAGGACCCGCCAGACGGCGCAGTACATGATCGAAGGCGGCGGATTTCCCGCACGTCCCGTCATGGAGTGCCCGGAGCTCGTGGATACCTCGATCTTCGAACAGGAGACCGACCTGGCGGAGATGCTCCGCACGCGCAGCACGGAAACGTCGCTCCGGGAGTATTACAGCACGGGTCATACGGCCGGACTGAAGGACCTGAAGCCGTTCGGCGAGAGTCTGGCGCGCTACCTCACGGAGACGCGATTCGCCACGGACCGGACCGTGCTAGTGACGCACGACGTGCTCATCATCGACATCCTGATGGCGCTGGGGGTGCGGACCTTCACGCCGGAGGACTGGTGCGGATATCTGCATGGCGCGCTCCTGACGCAGGACTCCTCGGGCGCGTGGACGGCGGCATACGCCGTGCCGGATCACGACGAGGGCAAAACGAGCCGCCTCTTCGTGTAAGAGGGTTTCCCGGGAAAAAAACCGCATAAATCGCTGAAAAAGACGATTTGCGCTCTTGAATTTGCGGAAAACCGGCGATAAATTATGGGTTAGTGCGTACGCGCACGCCCCGACGCTACCAATCATTTTTCACCACATATCCAACGGGAAAGGTTCATCATGAACAAATTATTCCATCTCCTCGCGCTTCTGCTCCTCGGCACGATGCTCCTGCCGTCCTGCTCCAAGGACGACGATTCCGGGAAACCGCTCGTCGTGGCCTGCGAAGCCTCCACGTCCCCCTACTGCTACTTCCGCGGCAGCGAGAATCCCCCGGTCGCGGGCGTGGATATCGACCTGATCGAAGCGATCGGAAAGGAACTCGGACGCCCGGTGGTGTACAAAGTCGTGCCGTTCCAGCAGATCTTCACGATGGTCGCGATGGGCAAGGCTGACATCGGCGCGGCCGGCATCACGATCACGGCCGACCGTGAAAAGCGCGTGCTCTTCTCCACCGTGTACGACACCTCCGCGCAGGTCATCGTGGTCCCGGCGAAATCGTCCATCGCGGATGAGAGCATGCTGAAGAATGCACGCGTGACGGCCCAGGAAGGCACCAGCGATCTGACGCTGCTGCGCGAACGCATCAAGCCCCGCGCCGTGGTGCCCGTGCTGACCCAGGAGGACGTGAACGCCGCGCTCGTCGACCGCAGAGCCGACGCCGCCGTGATGGACGCCATGCAGGCGGAACTCTTCGTGAAGGGCTCCAACGGACAGTTCAAGGTCCTCGAGAAGGCGCTGAGCCGCGATCAGTACGGATTCGTCTTCAACCACGACAACAAGAAACTCGCCGATGTGGCGAACTCCGTGATCGACCGCATGAAAGAGGTCGGCGCGATCAAGGCCAGCCGCACGCGTCATCTCGAAACCCTGGCCGCGCATCCCGGCATGGGCGCGAAGACGGCGGAAACCGTGAAGCCCTTCATCCTCTGCCTCGAAGCGTCGTTCGCGCCGTTCGCGTTCATCAGCGACAACAACAGCCTCGTGGGCGTCGACGTCGTGCTGGCGCAGGCCATCGCCGACGCGCTGAAGCGCCCGCTCCAGATCCATATCGTCCCGTTCTCCGAGATCATCCCCCTGGTCGCGGCAGGAGCGGCCGACATGGGCGCCGCGGGCATCTCCATCACCCCGGAACGCGCCCAGAAAGTGCTGTTCTCCATCCCCTATGAAGACGGCGTGCGGCGCATCCTCGTGGCCGAGGACTCCCCGATCGACGACCTCTCCGCCGTCGACGGCAAAGTGATCGGCGCGAAGAAGGGTTCGACCCACGAGGCCTACGCGAAAGAAAAACTCCATGCGAAGGAAACGAAGCATTTCGACAGCGCCACGGAGGGGATCGTGCTGCTGCTGAACCATGAGATCGACGCGCTCGTGGACGACGAGGGCGAAGCCGACCTGGCCGCCGGCAAATTCATCGGCAGAGTCAGGATGCTCGACGCCGCGATCCCGGCCGAGGAATACGGATTCGCGTTCCGGAACGGCGACACCGCCACGAAGGCCGCCGCCGACAAGATCATCACGGAGAAGCGCGAAAACGGCGAGCTCCCGTCGCTCTTCTTCAAGTACAACCTGATGTACAAGCAAGTTCAGACTTCCGGCCTCTGATCCGGCCGGAAGTTCATTTTTGAGCACCACCCGAACGGAGGCACGTCATGGACGCAGGAAAGATACTCGACGACTTCCGCAACGGAGTCATTACGCGCGAACAGGCGCTTGAGCGCCTGAACATCCTCCCGTACGAGGACATCGGATTCGCGAAGCTCGACCATCACCGCCAGCTCCGGCGGGGCGGCGTGGAAACCGTGTTCTGCGCCGGCAAGACGGCGGAACAGATCCGCGTGATCTTCGAGCGGTTCCAGGCCGTCGGGGACAACGTCCTCGGCACCCGCGCCACCCCGGAACAGGCCGACTACGTCCACGCCGCCATGCCGCAGGTGAAGTACGATCCGGCGTCGCGTCTGCTGACGCTGGTGCGCGAACCGAAACCGCTGATCGGCTGCGTGGCCGTCTGCACGGGCGGGACGTCCGATCTGCCCGTGGCCGAGGAGGCCGCGGGAACGGCGGAGTTCTTCGGGGCCCGGGTGAAACGTTTCTACGACGTCGGGATCGCCGGCATCCACCGTCTCTTCGCCTGCATCGACGAAATCCGCACCGCGAACGCCGTCGTGGCCATCGCGGGCATGGAGGGCGCGCTCGGCGGCGTGATCGCCGGGCTCGTTTCCGTGCCGGTCGTGGCGGTGCCGACTTCGGTCGGCTACGGAGCGTCGTTCAAGGGCGTCGCGCCGCTGCTGACCATGCTGAACTCCTGCGCGGAGGGCATGAGCGTGGTGAACATCGACAACGGATTCGGGGCGGGATACCTCGCCGCCCGCATCAACACCCTCATCGAAACGGGGCATCCATCATGAGCGGCATCCTCTACCTCGAATGCGCGACCGGGATCAGCGGCGACATGACCGTGGCGGCCCTGCTGGACCTGGGCGCGTCGAAGATCAAACTCCTGGCCGCGCTCGAAAGCCTGAACGTGACGGGCTACGGCGTGAGCATCTCGCGGACGAATTCCCACGGCGTCGAGGCATGTTCGTTCGACGTCGAGCTCGAGCATGAGCATCATCATGAGCAAGAACATGAACACGGGCATGAGCATGAACACGAGCATAAGCATCATCACCACCATCACGAGCACCGCAATCTGGCGGACGTGACGGCCATTCTGAACAGCGGCAACCTCACGCCGGGGGCGCGTTCGCTGGCGCTGAAGATGTTCGGCATCGTGGCCGAGGCGGAGTCCAAGGCGCACGGCAAGCCGGTCGAAGAGGTGCATTTCCACGAGGTCGGGGCCATCGACTCCATCGTGGACATCGCGGCGGCCGCCGTCTGCCTCGACGACCTGGGGATATCCGACGTGGTCGTGACCGGATTGAGCGAGGGGACCGGATTCGTGGAGTGCCAGCACGGGCTTCTGCCGGTCCCGGTGCCGGCCGTCGCGAACATCGCGTCCGCCTACGGCCTGCCGCTCCGCATCCGCGAGGTGCGGGGGGAAATGGTGACGCCGACCGGTGCGGCCATCGTCGCAGCCATCCGCACCCGGGACAGCCTGCCGGAGGAATTCACGATCCGCAAAATCGGACTCGGGGCGGGCAAACGCGACTTCGGCATGCCGAACGTGCTCCGCGCAATGCTGATCGAGGAGGCTGCACCTCGGAAAAACCGGGAGACGCCCGCCGACGTCATGATCCTGGAAACCAATATCGACGATTCGACCGGGGAGGCCCTGGGGCTGGCGATGGAGTCGCTGCTCGCGGCCGGCGCACTGGACGTGCATTATATCCCGGCGTTCATGAAGAAAAACCGCCCCGCCTGGCTGCTGCGCGTGATCTGCCGGAACGAGGACGTGTCCGAGCTCGAACGCATCGTCTTCGAGCAGACCAGCACCATCGGGATCCGCAGGATTCCAGCCGGGCGGACGTGCCTGAAGCGTTCCGAGCTGACCGTGACGCTCCCGGCCGGCCCCGTGCGCGTCAAGAAATGCGAATTCGAGGAGCGCGCGTACTATTATCCCGAATACGAGAGCGTCCGGGCCCTGGCGGAAACGAGCGGGGCGCGGTTCGCCGACCTCTTCCGCGACGCGGCCGAGACCGCGAGGGCGACCGATGGAAACTAAGCTCAATCACCTTCGGGAAATGCTGGCCGGACTCGCCCCGGAGGGCGTCTGCGCGGCGTTCTCCGGCGGCACGGACAGTTCCCTGCTCCTGACGGTCCTGTCCGAACTTCGCGCCCAGACGCCGTATCCGCTGCTGGCGGTGATCTTCACGACGGCGTTCCAGACCGCCGAAGAAACGCTGGCGGCGCAATCCCTGGCCGAGGAACTCGGTGTACCGGCGGAGACAGTTTCGTTCGACGTGCTGGCTGACCCCGTTTTGCGGATGAATCCCAAGGACCGGTGTTATCACTGCAAACACCGTCTTTTCGCCGAAATGAAGCGCATCGCCGAGTCGCGCGGGCTGAAACACCTGATGGACGGCACGAACGCCGACGACACGCAGGTGTACCGTCCGGGCCGGAAAGCGCTGGAGGAACTCGGCGTGCTGAGTCCGCTGGCGATTTGCGGATTCACGAAGGACGAGGTGCGCGCGGCGGCGCGCGAACTGCTGATCCCGACGGCCGGGAAACCGTCCTCGCCGTGCCTCGCCACGCGGTTCCCCTATGGGACGGAGCTGACGGACGAAGCGCTGCGGCGCGTGGAATGCGGGGAGGCGTATCTGCACAATCTCGGGCTCGGGACGGTGCGTCTGCGCGTCCACGGCCCCTGCGCGCGACTGGAGACCGACGAGGAGGGATTCCGCACGGTTGCCGAACGGCGCGCGAAGATCGCGTGCGAACTCCGCCGCATCGGATTCGCCTACGCCGCGCTCGACCTTGAGGGATTTCGTTCCGGCAGCATGGACGAACCGCTTTCGTCCGCGGACAAGAAAAAACCCGCCGGGGCATGAGCCGGGGCGGGTGAATATTCGAGGGAGAGACCGGAACGGTCAGACTTCGGCGCTGCAGCGCGTGTAGGTGAGGAGTTCCGAGGGGGAACGCTTCAGGATCAGCACGAAGATCCACGCGATCTGGTAGGTGAGGAGCGTGACGAGGACCGCGGCGAAGACCTGGAAGCCGTTCAGCTCCACACGGACGTCCTTGGCGTTGTAGAGCGCCAGGCCGCACTTGCGCATGCCGCGCGTCTGGGCATGGGAACAGAGCCCCCAGCCGAGCATGACGAATTCCCACGCGAAAAACACGAGGATCGCGGTGAAGAAGACCTGCCCGACGCACTCGTAGCGGCACCAGACGGCCTTGTCCTTCTCCGCCGAGAGGCAGATGTATTTCTGCCCGGAGGCGGGGTCCTCGAAGACGGAACCGGCGTGGAACTCGCGTTCGGAGTCGAGGTTGGCGAACGAGATCTGCTGTTTGGCGTTGACGGGCTTGAACTGCTTGAGCCCGGAGACGTCGGGCGCGGGCAGCGAGGAGGCGGACGAGGCCGACATGAAGTAGAGGACGGCGATGGCCGCGAGTTCGACCGGGATCGCCTTCAGGACGGCGAAGATGAAGTCGACGATGAAGGCTTTCAGGCGAAGGCCGGGCGAGGCCGGACGCGGACGGAATTTCTCCTCCTCCGCGAGGGCGACTTTCTGCTGGTCGGTGAGCTCCTTCTGCGAGAACATGCCGGAATCGGACCTGGCCTGGGCGGCGTTCATGGCGATGCGCTTGCGCTGCTCGTCGAGGTGGTTCGTGAGGAAATCGAACTTGGCCGCGGTGGACCATGAAGGCATGGGGGATTTCTTCATGGGGCACGTGGCCGTGAGCTGATCGGATTCGACAAGAGCGGCTACCGCGGATTCCTCGAGCCTGAGATGCTCGACGCCGTTCACGTCCTTGACATCGTATGTCGCCATAATTGATACCTGCTGGTTGTGGAAATGATTTTCATTGAAAATAATAAGATAGCCCGAAACATGGGATTTGTCAAGCGCAAACACCAAAAAACCACACACAAAGTGTGTCTTGTAGTGCCGTGCTGCGCGACGGCACGCACAGTGTACGCCAAGTAGTGCCGTGCTACGCGACGCACAGTGTACGCCTAACTGTGTTCTCGCGAAACAGAACACGACCGAAGCCAGATGCCAGTCGGGGTGCGCGAGCGTTAGCCGCGCACGACTTTTACACCGCTTTGCGGTGCGGAACGACGCCCCCGGCGGGCGTTTTTTCATCTATTCGGGACCCGAAAGCCAACTTTTTATTAAATAACGATAAAAGTTTTGGCTTTTCGGATTGCATTTTCCGGGAGTTCGTGGTATATTTCTTTTTGAATTTTTATCGACCACAACACCGACGGAGACCAACCCGTGAAATCATTCTGGACATTCATCGCCTGTCTGGCGGTCCTGCTGCTGACCGTGCCGAACGCGTTCGGCCAGTCCGAACTGCCGAAAGGATTGCCGTCGACGAACGATTTCGTGAAGTTCTCGGATTTCACCAAGCTGACGGATCTGCCGAAGGAGTTCGACGCCGCGGCGGATTCCTACGAATTCGTGGGGAACAACCTGGTGGCGCGCGGGAACGCGGTCATCCAGGCGCCGGAAATGCGGGTCAGCGCGGACAAGGTGGTGGTGAACCTGGATTCCGAGTCGTACGACATCGAGGCGGCCGGAAACGTGTCGTTCTGCGTGCTGGCAAAATCCGTTCAGACCCTGCCGCTGGAGACCTACGAGGCGCTCCGCGAGGATCCCCGGGCGCGGGTGACGCTGATCCGCTACGTGATGACCGACCTCGGCGAACAGCTCGCGGAGGTGGAGATCGAGGTGGAGTCGTCGGTGATCCGCGCCGAACGCGCCGCCGGCAACCTGATGACCGGCGTCTTCCAGTTCTCGAATTTCGCGCTCAAATCGGGCCTGTTCTACTGCGTTGGCGAACGCGCCGAGCGTTTCTTCGACGGCACGGTGAAAGTCCATAAGGCGCGTTTCACGACGTGCGAATACATCCAGGACGACCACGACCACTACGCGATCGCGGCCATCGACGCGACGATCGAACCGCGCGAATACAACAACAGCCTCTTCAACTACGACGGCAATCTGGGCGATCACAGCATCATCATGAAGAACAACTTCTTCCAGATCTACGGCGTGCCGGTGCTGTGGCTGCCGATCCTGTACAAGCCGTCCGACCTCGACAGCTTCGGCGGCAAGATCGAGTTCGGCAGCACCAGCGAATGGGGCTGGTACATCCGCGGGGCAAAGCACTTCAAGATCGCGGACGAACCGTACTGGAACGTGAACCTGATGCTCGACTGGTACGAAAAGCGCGGCATCGGATACGGCCTGAGCTCCGACCTGATGACCCCGGAATCCGCCACGGAATTCTTCTTCTACGGCATCTACGACCGGAACCGGTACGAATACTGGGACCGCAACCTCAAGCCGGACGACCCGGACTACATGCTGAACAATTCGCGCCTCTCCATCCCGTATTACCGCTACGAGGTGCGGACGAACAACCTGACGCACCTGACGAACCGTCTGGACTTCAGGATGCAGATCGACCTCATCAGCGACTTCGAATTCCTGCGCGACTATTACCGCGACCGGTTCAATACCGAATACGAGCCCCCGACCTACGCCTCGCTGGAATACCAGGGCGACAGGTTCACCGCGAGCGCCTACATGACGCTCCGGATCAACGACTTCTATTCGGTGGTCGACCGCCTGCCCGAACTGAGGTTGGACTTCCAGCGTCAGGAACTCCTGGCGAACACGAACATCTATTATCAGGGCGAGATGTCTCTCACGCCGCTCTTCATGCGGTGGCGCAGATTCGACCGCGACATCCCGGGCGACGAGAACTGGCATATCAGGAACTACGGGACCCTGCGATTCGACTCTCTGCACATGTTCTACTATCCCATGCAGCTGTGGAACATCAACATCATACCTCGCGCAGGGATCCGCCTGACGGCGTATTCGCGGACGTCGGAGCGCAAGGTCGGCGTGGACGAGCTCGGCTCGATGTTCATCGCCGATGAGGCCGAGGGCATCCCGTGGGGCTACACGGTCACGAACTACGACTCCAAAGGCGGGTCGAAGTTCCGCGTGATCGGGGAGATCGGCGTGGAGGTGAACACGAAGTTCTACCACGCCTGGCAGGACGTGAAGAACGCCTACTGGGGCCTCGACGGACTGCGTCACGTGGTCGTGCCGTACGTCAACTACACCTATCTGCCGAAGCCGACGGTGAACGCGGACAACCTGTACTATTTCGACGAGATCGACCGGATCACGGAACAGCATTTCGTGCGGTTCGGCCTGACCAACCGGTTGCAGACGCGCCGCAACGGCGAAATCTACGAATGGATGTCGCTAGAGAACTACTGGGACCTCTTCATCCACGACCAGACGAAGTTCAACCAGTTCGGCGACTTCGGCACGATCTTCCGGTTCAGGCCGTTCCAGGGCCTCACGATCACTGCGGAACTGCTGCTGGACATGGGCAACAACAATGAACACGACTACGAGGTACGACGCGGCAAAAAGTACGTCGGACGTCCGGGTATCGGCGGCACGTTCATCAACAAGCTGTCGGTCGGGTTCGACTACAGATTCGCGCCCGAGTGGCGGATTTTCGGAAGATACTCGTATTCGGACGCGTATCTGATGCGTTCGGCCTACTCGATGGGCACGATGTTCTCCTCGGTCACGGCGACGTCCATGCTGCTGTCGCCCACGACGCGGTCGCAGACCGTCAGCGGCGGCTTCGAATTCCCGCTGCTGATCGACAAGGACCTGCACGGCTACACGCGGTGTTCGTACGACATCGACCGGAACCTGGTCACGAGCGCCTGCGTGGGCATCACCAAGAAATTCCACTGCTGGTATGTGGCCGCGGAATGCGGCACCGGCCAGAGCTGGCACCGCCACAGAAACGGCGAGTATTCGCAGAAGCTGAAGAATTATCTGGCGATCTCGGTGGGTCTCACGGCCATGCCCGGCCTGAGTTACGGCCCCAAAGTGGGCATCGGGCACTGACGGACAACGAAACACGAACAAGGATCACGATATGAAATTCGAACAGAACCGAATCAAGATCGGGGACATCCCGGCGGCCGAACTCGCGGCCCGCTTCGGCACGCCCCTTTACGTTTACGACGAACAGAAGATCCGCGCCAACTACCGGCACGCGGTCGAGACGTTCCGGAAATACTATCCCGATTTCCGCATGTTCTACGCGGTGAAGTGCTGCAACAACCCGGCCATTGTGAACATCCTGCGCCAGGAAGGCGCCGGAGCCGACTGCGCGAGCGTGAACGAGATCCTGCTGGCGAAATCGGTCGGGCTCACGGGCGAGGACATCATGTTCAGCGGCAATTTCCTCTCCGACGAGGACCTGAAGCAGGGGATCGAGACCGGCGCGGTCATCAACCTCGACGACGAAAGCCTGTTCCCGCGCCTGCTGAAGTTCGGC
>Ga0310696_10010736_pt1 | contig 10499 bp, 16 predicted proteins | sample AusTroGonzalo_MG_4_FD_203885 | JGI IMG/M metagenome (GOLD analysis project Ga0310696, IMG submission 203885) | Bovine rumen microbial communities from tropical cattle in Woodstock, Queensland, Australia - Gonzalo_02 (v2) (version 2) | ecosystem: Host-associated > Mammals > Digestive system >... | reverse complement strand
AGTCTAAGCTCTCACAATAGTAGTCAAAGAGTGTGAGATAGAAATTAGCAAACATCTGTGATGTAAGATTGCCAATAGCTAATCCCTTGTCCTTACCTACAAAGAATAAGCTTTTGCTTGGTGGTAGTTTCTCCCATAATGATACATTTCCTACCTTGATACAATTGTCCTCAGGATGGTGAAGAATAATCATTTTACATAACCACCTCAAACAGTTTTTCTTTCTGTTCTCAGGATAGTTTTGTACTATGAAACTATCCAAGTTCCTGCATAGCAATTGTTTGTCAATTGTCATAAAGAAACTCTGATAGTCTAATTTAGCTATATAGTAGGGCTTTGTGTAGTGCTCACTCTTCTCATCTAATATGAGAGACAGTTTCTGCACACCATGTAGTGTGCCTCTACCTTTCATACAGGAGAATGTGTTTGCAATGAAATAGTTTTCAAAGAAAGGCTCTAACTCCCTTATTACTAAATGGTGAACTATTCTATCCCTAAAATCAGCAGCAAATACCTCTCTGACTTTTGGGTCAGTGATAATGAATGCTTTTGATACACCTATTTCATAAGTGTAGGAATTGATTTCATCAGCCAGTTTAAGTAAATTAGTTACCTTATCTACACAGAACTCTTTAGCTCCTATAGTATTCTTCTTGTGTCTCAGGCAATCATCAAATGCAGCAAATATTTCATCATAAGTGAAACTATAGTCCATAGTATATTAAAAACAATACGAATCGCAGAATCATAAAAAGGAACAACTCTGTTAGTGTTGTTCTTGTTGTTCCAATTACAGTTCACTCTGTTCCTGTTAAGGTTACAGTTCCATGAGTTGTTAGAATTGTTCTCAGAGCAACTTATGCCATTGAATGTGAGCTAGTCACACTTTAACGACCTGTAAAATACAGACTGTATGGCATCCTTCCACAATAATGTACTATTTATCCTCAGTGTCGAACCAACCATAGAAGGTTGTTATGCTCCACACGCACCTTGAGGAAATACACTATGAAATCATATCAAATAGGGCAATTAATCTCCTTCTAGGCTCAATCACATTGAGTTTGCCCTTCAAGAGCAATGCCCCATCTTCTATGCAGTCATCTATCAATGTTCCCAAGGTAATCAAATCATTGTAAAGCTTATCAGAGTCAAGGCTGTAATTCCTACCCTTGCAGGCAAGTTTTACAGCAATCTTGACATCCAATAATATATTGATTATTCTATCTCCCTCATTATACCTATTATATCTAGGCATGTGTTTGATAGCTTTCCTCAACTCTTTACTAATGAAATCTATTTCCTTGTAAACATCTGTATAGTTGATTTCCATACCTTACACAGTATATCACTCAGACTTTTTTTTTTTTCTTGTTTGTGGAAGCATAAAAAGGAACAACTCTGCACGTGCGGTACTTGTCGTTCCAATCACAGCGCACTCTGCTCCTGCCAAGGGAACAGCACCATGAGCCGCCAGAATCGTACTCAGAGCAAGACCAATACCAACCCTCAGTATCAATAATGAAACCAAGACCAGTTATCATGTGTGCAGCATTGAGATATACTGCATTGTCCAACATGGTCATGTTCTCACCAAGGCTACCAAAGTACCAGTCTTCCTTCTTATCCTTGCGATAATTGATACACCTTTCAAAGGCAGCAAACCTCTCCTTGTCCTTACCATCAATCTGCTTCTGATACTGGGCAGTAACCTCTCTACCATTGAACAACTTCATGGCTTTCTCCCATGATGTATGTTCTCCAATCCTAGAGTCATACTTGGTGTCCCATTTCTCTCTGAACATTTCCAAGGCACAGACAATAGGGCTTCCATCTTCATAGAATCCACATACTATACCTCTTACTTTGGTCTTGGCAATTTTCTTGGTAGGATGAACAAAGGAATCATCAGTCATTTGGTAATCACCAACACGCACACCATTCTTTTCAGGAGCATCTTCCAATATCTCCTTAAAGAGCTGAATGTCAACTGATTCATTGCTACCTCTTTCTTCAGTGATAAGCATCTGTTTAGCAGCTATCTCAGTACCAAATGGGTCCATCCAGTACTCAGTTCCCGCAGGAATGATAGCTTTAGCACAATAGTTGCCATAGTCATTGCTCTCACTCAGCTTAGCATGGATTACTCCACCTTCTATGCTAGAGATTTCTCTGTCATAGAGGTCTTTGTCCCAACGACTAATGTGAGGAGTTTCAGGCTGTGCAACCATCAACTTACCCAATGTGACAGGTGTTCCCTGACATGGGCTTGAGTATCTTTCACCTTCTTTCTGTAGATACTTCAATACCACGATGTCCCTCTTGGCAACTCGTGGCTTCCTGTTTCTAATGTATAAACACATAAGCGACTAAAATTATTTGTTTACGATAGTACCCCCTGAAGGAATCGAACCTTCATCTACGGTTTAGGAAACCGTTGCTCTGTCCATTGAGCTAAGGGGGCAGTGTGACTACCATTGTTATCTCCACACTTCTACGGAGTTTCCATGTAGTCAGGACTAAGTTTATCAAGCAGCCACAGCCATCTTCTCCTTCAACTTAGCTATCTCAGCAGAGAATCTTTTACATTCTTCTGCATAAGTCCTGCCCTTGTGAAGATGAGGCTTGCAGTTCCTCGTAGAAGTCCAAGATTTCTTGTCTTCCTTGGCAGCTTTGAACTTAGCGAATGCTGCCTCCAACCTTGCCAGTGCTCCCTTCTGTCTCAGGAGCTTGGCTCTCTTGAAATTTGCTCTTTTCATACTGTTTTTATGTTAATTCATGTGCTTCCATTGTGGCTAAGTAAGCATCTGCTTCTGCTGAACTTATAACCTCTTCAATATCCTTTTCGTACAAAGCCATGACTTCATTGAAAGGTTTATCTCCAAGGTTATTCAGCTCAACATACTTTATCAGGTCCTCAAGGGTAAACATTAGGAATACCAGATTTCAGGAATATTATCCATTCTTGTTCTCCTTGTATGCCTCAGGATTGATTTGCTTACCTATTTCAGGCATATATTGTCTGTACTCCTTGCCAGTTTTCTTGGAGACTTTGATGATAAATGCCTTGCCCTTAGCAGACAGCCAAACAGGGTATGAGTTGCCCTTCTTGTCTGTATAGATGTACTCAGTCTTGGTTGCAGGTTTAGACTCTTGTCTTGTGTCTACCTGAACAAATGTGTTGCCTTGTCTTGTGACATTTTGTCCCATTGCATCCATGCAACAGGCCAGTGCTAGGCAAAGTAGCAGCAGTGCTAAAAGTCTTCTCATAACGAATGATGTTTAAAGAAGGTGCCCTAGCTAGTGAGCGAACTCACTAAGCTGGACACCATGTTAATTACCTTCCTTCTCAACAAACTATGTATGAATCAATTACTCTCTTGACTAAAAATCTGTGTAGAGATTATCCAACTTGCCCATTCCTTTCATCATTTCAAAGGCTATTTTGCAGTCCTTTTCATTCTTGAAGTAAACAACTCCAGGATAGTTGACTGATTCATGCTTGGTTATACACCAATCAATGTTTAGTCCTTTTATGACATGACCATACCCATTCATGTTGTATGAGTCATAGCCAGTCTTCTGATGAAAGAAATAACCAGTGTTCCCAATAGTTTTCCTCCAACCATTATTGAAGTATTGAGCAATGACTCTCAGCATCTTAGGTGCTGATATATTTCCATTGCTTCTACTCTTCAGGGCCACTAGTTGGGTATGTTGCACACTTGTGATGTTCTTTCTGTACTCATAGTTTCCAAGGAGGGTTTCTATTATCTCTCCTATTGATGGTACATTAAGTTCACTTTCACTAAATGCCTGCAATGCAAGTGTCTTCAGTGCTGCATTGTCACCGCAGTACCACTCACGAGCTTGTGTGAGTGATACTGTTATGTTCCTTGTTGTATTCATTTTGTCGTCCTTATTAGTTTCTCCATATAATATGTGCCTGATAACTTATACAAGTCTCTAATCGTGAGAATATTCTTGCACATCCAGCAGAATAGCATATTGATGAATAGCCAAACTGCTATGAGTAGCCAACGGTTCTCTTCAATCATTGACTCAAGTCCAAGTATGAACATGGTTATTGAGAACATTGTAGCCCACAAGAGCATTGCCTTATAAATCTTGATAAATGTCTTCATTTTTCTTCTTGGTTTTCGTTAATAACTCTGTACTCATTCTTGAGTTTATTCTTCAACTGCCAAGGCTCTTGAGGGCCATCATAGTCAAACCACTCTGACCACTCAATGCCATTAGCTGTAAATCTCTGGTATCTTTTCTGTATCATGTTCGGCCACTATTTAGGTTTCTTACTACTTCTTGCAACTCATCTTGATGGGCATCTCTGTAATCAAACATTTGTCCCATGAAATACAAGAACTCTTCCTGTGTTAAGAACACTGTAGCTTGACAACTTGCCATATTGAAGGATATACCAACCCTCCTGCCTGATGCAGCATTAACTGATGTCATTGTATTACTCATAGTCTTATCACAAGTTTAGTGTCCAACTTTGTAGCCTCTTCTTCAGTGATAGCTATAAGCTTACCAAAACATTTGATATAACACTTACGTCTAACTCTGATAGAGACAGATACCTCAATAATATCTTCCAGTGTCTCCTCAAATCCTCTCTTAGCAAGTTCTTCTTGTATTAAGAGGAAATGGGATTTACGCACATAGGAGCCACGACTACTAGCCACAGCATTCCTGTTAAATCTCGCCTTCTTCATATCTTCGGATAGTTATTAGTTGCAATTGTTTGACTGATATATTTATAAAGAGCTTGCCCTCACTTCTGAGAGCAGCTCTTATATCTCTGTCTGCCTGAACTCTAGCATCATTATACTTGCCCATAGATAACTCGTTATATTGTTTGTAAACAATACAGGGAAACAAGGTTCATCGTCGTACTCTAAATTTAGGCATTAATAGCCAAGGGAGTGGAAGTCAACCCTGTCCGTCTCCTTGTTTCTCCTGTACTTATTTAATCATCATATGGCTCCTTATAGACAAATTCATAATAAGAATCAGTGTCAACCTCAAACCCATCTAAAGCTGCCTTCATGTCAAACTGTTTCTCATACATATCATCCTGCTTGAAATCGACGGTATAATATGGCTTAAGGGCAGTCAACATAGAAGGATTACGCTTGTAGTTCAGGTCATGTTCTCCCTTTGATTCAACATTGGGGAAACCACAGAGTTCAGGAATAAGTGAACCACACCATTTCTGATTGTTAGTCAGAACATGGTATGTATCCTTCCTGCCGTAGTAAGGGTCATGTGATACATGGACAACTAGATAGTTATGTCCATTGTATTCAATCTTCTTTGCTTCCATAATTTGTTTCTCCTATTTTTGGTTTTTAATATCAATGTAATAAAAAGGTGCAGTATCTCCTGAAAGCCTCCTTGCTTAGCTAGGCTTTTCCAATGTGTTACATAAAGAAGACTTACACCTATTTGGGAGTGATAGTGAGACTCGAACTCACAACCTACAGGTTAGTCCCTGTTGCTCTGCCAATTATAGCTATATCACTCTTTTTTTTTTTTATCTATGTCTGACCTAATCATCTTTCCTTATCTTCCCGACTAGCTGATTCTATTGTTTGCAGGATAGCCTAACCAACATACGATTCACCATATCAGTTCTTCTCGCACTTTAGCCAGTACTGCTCACGCAAATCACACCTCATCACGGACTTCGACTCTCACTCTCATTCCATGTAGGATTGAACCCTCAACATCCTCCTCCTCTTAGTTCGACTCTTACACATCACTCTTTTTACTCCATCCAAAGTATGTACTCAGTGAACTACCTAGCATTATTATAACCTTAGACTGAAATATCAGTAGTTATACCTTAGCGTCTGTTGACCTCGCTACACCCAATGTTACTGTTTCAATAAGCTGCCTAGTAATTGGATTTTATGCTGATTTGCGACACAAATAAAAGAATCTCTATTGTTCATACTATTGAAAAGGTAGGACTTAAATAGACTTACAATAGTGATTATGGGTAAAATATGAATGGATAAACCTCTGTTGATTGATGGAGGTTGGTCTTTGAACAACCCTCCAACTAGTTGATAATCAACCAATTAGAAGCTAATCCAATCATACTATGCTCTGTTCTATTAACACTCAAAGGTAGCAAAGTCCAAGAGATAGCAAAGGGCAAGCCATCTACTATCACTTGAATATTGTAACCTATTAATACTCAAAGGACTGAGTACTATTAATGCTTAAAAGAACCAAGAAGGAAGCAGGCTCTCGCCTGCAACCTTCGCCTTGACACTTAGAATGTGGCCAGTACAGGTGCACCGCCTGTGCCTTCCTCATGCAGCATCCAGAACTTGCCATCAGGATTGAGTTCCGTAGGCTCGCCCTGCACATAGGACAGCATGGGCTTCGATGGAATGCCCTTGACTGCAACTGCGCCAGTCTTAGCACCGAATGTGAAGAACAGCTTTCCTGTGTGAGGATTCTGCTTCACTTCAATGCGTTCTACACCCTGAGCACGCTTGAACTGCTCAACTGTCAAAGTCTCGATGAAAGTCAGATTGTTGTTTGCCATGACTTTAAGTTTTTGATTAAACGATAATTGATTATTTGGCCTGGGGGTATCTCCCCAGAGGCTGAAGGATGGGGAGGGTGAGGTTGGTGTGGACCTCACACCCACCAGTAAACTTCCAAATAAAAAAAAAAAAAAAAAAAATTTATAATACAATAAAAATTTCCCTTATACATTTGGAGATATGAAAACTTTTATATAACTTTGCACCCTGTTAGGCTGCATGTTGGGTGCAGCATCACCCTAGAGGAGTAATCAGTATAGGGTCAGAAGTCGGGTTGATACTCATAAATAATGAGGAAGTTGTCCCCGATACTAACAAAAGTTATCATATAAGGCACTTTGCTAGAACCAACTCAACTGGGAAAAGGTACAGGTAAATCTAGCTTAAGGGGTATTAAAAGAACGGGGGTGCTGAAGTTGATAATGAAAGAGCCTACTTGAACTAAGTGGTGTAAGCTGCTAGGGAATAACTATGTCCTCTTGTTAAAGAGGTGGGATAAACCCACCTTTATCTTCTTGAGGACCTAACAAGGAGAAGTTAAAATATGGCAAAGGTTAAGTACATTAGATGTGACATCTATAAGAGGGGTATCAATGTTTTAATAGGTACTCCTGAAGAGCTTAAAAAGTGGTGTGAGAAAACATACTGTGAAGATGAAGATGACAAGGACTTCAATGAAAGTCTGAGACATTGTAGGTTTGGATTAGCTGACTTTCACTATAGCTGTGGGGGTTATGCAGTGATAAGGCTGCCCAAGTTTCCTAAGACTCCTGTGGAGATAGCTTATACTGCACATGAAGCTTTTCATGCTACATCTTGGCTACTCTCATATAGTGGAGTAGATTATAGTAATGAGGATATTAACAATGAGGCATTTGCCTATTTGATTGAACATTTAATGCGTAATATCTTAGAAAAAGAAGGGTATGAAAATACTGAATAAGGTAAAGGAGTTTCTTATAGATTGGGTGTGGCAGTTGCCTCAGAATATCTGTGGCTTGGTCTACAAGGCTTGTATAAAGGATGAGATTACAAAGCACTTTGATTCAGAGCCTAATCACTGTGACATCTATCTGAAGAAAAGTAATGGTGGAGTGACCCTTGGAAGATACATATTTATATATAAGGGTTACAATGACCTGCTAAAAGTCGTAAGGCATGAGCAAGGTCATGTGGTACAGAGTAGAATGCTAGGCCCATTATACTTACTAGTCATAGGTCTACCTTCTATTATATGGGCTGCTACTCATAAGTGGTTAGCACCAAGTAAGGACTACTATTGGTTCTATACTGAAGCTTGGGCTAACAAATTAGGAGGTCTTTAGTTAAAGTTTGCAAAAATATTTGGTCAATTCAAATATTCTTTGTAATTTTGCACTGCGATTGGTAAAACGGTGTTCTTGATAAAGAAGTAGGAAGTGATGACCCCTACTTGTAAGAACCCCTTTCAAGAACTTCTTAGGGGTTCACATTGGGTTATGGTGTAAAGGTAACACGAAAGATTTTGGTCCTTTTGTTCTAGGTTCGACCCCTAGTGACCCAACAAATGGTGCTGTCAGCTAACAGGTTAGGCTTTCTGTCTCTCAAGCAGAGAATCCGAGTTCAAGTCTCGGTGGCACTACTAAATAGGGTATGTGGTGTAATAGGTAACATATCACACTGTCACTGTGAAGTTCGGGGTTCAAATCCCCCATATCCTGCAACCCAACTAGTCTAACAGAAGTCCACTAGGCACAGCGGTGTAAGTGGCAAGTTGGAGGATTAACCAGAGCGGCCTCTGGAACTGTCTTGAAAACAGATTGTACCCTTAAGCAAGGTATGGGAATCGACATCTCAGTCCTCCTCTATGCACAAAGTATTTATTGAAGAAAGACTAAAAGAGTTTTTAGAAGGATTCAGACATGGTAACTATACTCAGAAAAGAAGGATGGGTTTTAAACCCAAACGATAAGATAGTTAATGGGGTCCTCAAGATGATTGAAAGGAATAATGGTGAATGTCCTTGTCATAATGAGGGTAAAGATAAGCATTGTCCATGTAGTGACTACAGAGAGAATGATGTGTGTCATTGTGGATTATATATAAAGAATCTAGGTGTAGCTCAATAGGTAGAGTCCTTGGTTTGGGACCAAGATGTTGTAGGTTCAAGTCCTGTCACCTAGACAAATAGATTGGTAAGAGATGGTGAGGTTCAAATCCTATCTAGTGAATCCTATGGTAGTATCTAGAAGTATTCCTTGGTGGAAACACTTACCAAACAACTACTAGTAGAGTACTATGCTAGTAGGCTACTGGAGATGAGAAGTCTTGGGGAAAGACCGCTTCCTGCTAAGAAGATGGTACAGCAATGTATGAGTGTCGGATACTCCTATCTCCGCTATGAGTGAAGAATTATATGAGAAGTTGAAGGATGAGTTCTATAAGAGTAACCATCCTAAATATAGGAAATATTTTATAATGTGGGTCACAAACTTGACCACTGCTCAGGTATTGTGGTATTCACATCATTGGGGTTTGTAGTGTAATTGGCTAACACACCTCCTTTGCAAGGAGGAATTTAGGGTTCGAGTCCCTCATTCTCCACATGAGCTTCATTGTTTCATAATGTTAATGGCCTAGCCAGAGGGTCAAATCTGGCAAATAGTTCCTTAACTCAGTGGTAAGAGTGCCACTCCTACAAAGTGGAAGTCCTAAGTTCGACTCTTAGAGGAACTACAAATGGGGATATAGCTCAATGGTAGAGCACTTGACTGTTAATCAATAGGTTCTAGGTTCGAGTCCTAGTATGCCCGCAAATTGGTTCTTGGTGGAATGGTAACACAACTGACTCTGACTCAGGAGATTGGGAGTTCGACTCTCTCAGGACCAACTATACAGGGGGATAGTTTTAATGGTAAAACGCTGGTCTCCAAAACCAGTTTTGTGGGTTCGACTCCTGCTCCTTCTGCTAGGGGTATGTAGCTTAGTAGGTTAAAGCACTTGACTGATAATCAAGAGAGCACAGGTTCAAGTCCTGTTGTACCCACTGTACTAGTAGCTTAATGGTAGAGCACCAAGCTGTGAACTTGGAAGGTATGGGTTCAAATCCCATCTAGCACCCCCTCCAGTTGCCTGAGTGGTCTATAGGGCTAGTCTGCAAAACTAGTATTTCGTTGGTTCAAATCCAACACTGGAGTCAAATGCCCTCATAGCTTAATTGGTTAAAGCTGCGGTCTCTTAAACCGAGGAGTCGGGGTTCAAGTCCCTGTGGGGGTACAAAGGTCCCTATAGCTGAGTGGTAAAGCTGTGGCCTTTTAAGCCAAGGAGCCTAGGTTCGATTCCTAGTGGGGACACAATATATGGGAGTACTTTAATGTGGTGAATTAAGATGGTCTGTAAAACCGTTGCCCTTGGCTGTGTAAGTTCGATTCTTTCTACTCCCACAAAAAGCTCTTCAGGTTCTAGAGGGTAAAGACCATCCTGATGTCTAGTAATAGACTGAAAACCTTAAAGGCAGTGAGGTTACTGAGCTTCCTCACATAATGGACACTTGGCAGATGTGGTATATGCAGTGGACTGAAAATCCACCTAACGAGGTTCAACTCCTTGAGTGCCCACACTATGTATTGCAGAATAAAGAATATAGAATGTTCCCATGCAGGGGAGATTAAGGTAAATGGATGCAAGGAACTAGGGGAAAAGGAAGGTATTCATACCTATACTATCTGCTACAAAGAGGGTGGTAGACTAGCTTGTACCCTTGGTATATGATGGGGAGTTGGGGGAACAGGTAGACCCTCATGTCTTAGGAACATGTGCTGAAATATGCGTGTGAGTTCGAGTCTCACACTCCCTACTACAATGCTCTAGTGGTGGAATGGTAGACACACTTGGCTTAAACCCAAGTATTCAGTAGTGAGTGTGTAGGTCCGAATC
>Ga0310696_10010735_pt1 | contig 10499 bp, 6 predicted proteins | sample AusTroGonzalo_MG_4_FD_203885 | JGI IMG/M metagenome (GOLD analysis project Ga0310696, IMG submission 203885) | Bovine rumen microbial communities from tropical cattle in Woodstock, Queensland, Australia - Gonzalo_02 (v2) (version 2) | ecosystem: Host-associated > Mammals > Digestive system >... | reverse complement strand
TCCCTCAATGGTGAGTGCTGCAGCCGAGACCGTCTTTCCAGCAGTACTTTGTGCATAGACGTGCTGAGTACCATTGGCATAGCCTGACTCTGTGATGAGGTCGGCACTGATGGTGTAGTAGCCGTTGGGCAGGTCGATGAGATCCTGTGCGACAGCCAGCGTAGTAGTGAAATCTTTATTCCAGGCATTCCAGCAGCTGCGTCCACGCTGCCAGTTCAGGCGCTGATCGCCACCGCTGGCACCAGCAATGTACCATCCTGTGCTGTTCAAATCAGGGCTGGAAGCGCTGCCTTCTGAGTAGCGGTCTTCACCTGTCTCTTCGTCAAACTGCTTGGGGAAATACCAAATGCCATCCTCATTGGTGGGCTCTGCATCATCATTGATGAACCACGGATGCTGGATAAGGAAGGTAAAGTCGGCAGGATTTTCCTCGCTGGCCGTATCCTTCTGGCTTAACAGGTATTCTCTGATGGCTTGTTTGGCTTTATCAACAGCGGTAAGCATGAGAGCTGCGTAGTCGGTTTCCTCGTCATCGCCATTCTTCAGGTCGTTCAGATCATCCCACGCTTTCTGTAGTTCTTCCTTGCCAGGATAATTGGTTGTGGCGATAAGGTTGTCAATCTTGTTCATGATGGCGTTGATGTCGTCCATCACGTCAATGGCCTGCTTGAATTTCTCCAGCATCTCATTGGCATATCTGAGTGCGGCTTCCAGCTCTTCCTGTGTGGTAAGGTCAAGCGCATCTTCCAGCCAAATGCAGAATTCATCTATCTGCAGATAGAGACTGTTAAAGCGCGACATGCTGGCTTGCGTAGCGAGACGGGAACACTCATCCTCGACGTCGGAGATGTCTGACTGCAACAACTCCACAGGGTCGGCCTCGCCAATCTTGTAAAGCTTGATACCGTCGATACAAAGGAATGGGTTGCTGCCTGAGCCACCTTCCGACTCAAATCCGAACTCCATAGAGAACTCTGATGTAGGCGTAAACTCGATGGTGTGGAGCGTCCACTCTGTATCGTTGAAGCCAGTCTCATCCTCCCAAGTGTCCTTGCGGCAAGTCACTTTCGAAAGATTCTTGCCTTTTGAAGCATTGGCATTGATGTTGATGGCCCAGTATTCCAGGCGATACTGTGCGCAAGGGAGCTTCACAGTCTGTTTGTAGACGGCGCGGCCTCCCCAGCCTGCACGAAGGTAGGCAAAGCCTACATTGTCGGCACCGCTATAAGCATTAGGACGCTGTGGAGTCTCAAGATAGGTGCTGCCATCATCGGCAATGGGAATAGCCTGTGCTGCCAAGTCGTAGGGAATGGTGCCGAAATAAACCCACTCACATTTGGGGAAGGTCTGATTGGTTTCCACGGTCCAACCCTGAACACGACCTATAAAACCATTGGTAGCTTCCAATGTGCGGCCATCAGGACGGCTCTTGGGTGTACTGGGATTCACCAGCGCGTAGACGGAGCTATCGGCAGCAATACCTGCGATGCTTCGATTACTAAGCACATTAGACTTGTCAATGATTTCTTTCTTCGAACCGTCAGCCAGCCAGGTCAGGTCGGTGTCGAAGCCTGCGTTCTGGATGTAGTTTGTTACATCCTCATCTTGTGCGCTAATTGGTAGGGCCAACAGCACACCAAGGGCAAAGAGTAGGTGTTTTTTCATAGAAAATAGTAATGTAAATAGAGTTAGTAAAATGGGTATTCCTTTATTGGATTTGTAGCGCTATCTTTATTGTATCGGCAATGTCAGGACGAAGCGTGCACCTGCCGTATATGTTTTGTCAAGCTGTAGGTTGCCGCCCATCTTCTGTGCCATCTTGCGGCTGACGGTCAGACCCAAGCCGATGCCTTGACGGAAGGCGTCAGCCTTGACGAACTCCTCGAATATATCGTCTTGCTTGTCGGCAGGAATGCCACAGCCTGTGTCAGTCAAAGAGATTTCAACAGTATCATCCTTCTGAGTACAGTTGAGCTCGATGAATCCATGCTGTGTGAATTTGATGGCGTTGTCAATCAGGTGTTCAATGATTTTCTCCAGCCTCTCCTGATTGGTTTGAATGGAGAAACGGTTGATAACCTTTGTGGTATAGCGCAGCTCTATGTCGGCCTTGACTTCTTCACGATGACTATAGATCAGGTTGGAGAGGAACTGGTTGCAGAGTACAGTGTCGTAGCGGGCGTAGTCCTGCGTGCTCTCCGTATTGGCTACCTGCAGCAGCTCGTCTACGATGCCCGTGATGGCTTTGACATTCTCGCTGATACGTTCAATGAGTTCCTGTCGCTCTTCCTGTGGCAGGGGAATGTCAGGATTGTTCAGAATCTCGTTGAAGCCAGTGATAGCGTTCAATGGAGTGCGTATCTCGTGGCTGACACGCTTCACAAACTCACTCTTCATCTGGTCGGTTTCGCTGGCCATCTTCAAGGCGGTGGAAAGTTGCTCGTTCTTATTCTCCAGTTTCTTCTGATTGCGACGGTGCAGGTAGACCCACAAAGCAAACATGGAGAGAATGATGAGTCCCATGAGGAATGAAAGCATCAGCATGCGGGAGCTGCGTTTCTCAGCCTGCTGCTGTGCCACCGTCATGCTGCTGATGTTGGATGCCTCATTGAGATTGGTATTATAATTGACAGCACAGAGCGAATCGATAGTAGCAGTACGTAGCTGCATTTCTCTGATAATGGCTTTGTCGTCGCCTTTCATTTGGAAGATGCGCAGACGCAGCTCATGACGCAGTACAGAAGCAGGAATATGCTGTTCGATGGTATTCAGGGCCTGATTATAATATCCGTTCAAGGCCTCGCTCATAGCCTGCAACGGCTTGTCGTAGACGGTAGGCAGTCCTTCTGTCTGATTGCTGAATCGCAGGTATTCGTCATTGAAAAACTTGAATTCATCCTTGCTGTCAAGCCAGAAACTGATGGCGGCATTCAGGGCCAGGCTTTTCTGATGGAGCGCAGGATAGGCTTTGCACTCTTCTGCAATCTCCTCGTTCAGATTACGAGCCTCTACAGGTCTCCAGAACTTCAGAAGATTAATCATCTGAAGGCGGGCGGCAAGCCATTGCTGCTTGTTTTTGGCATCAGCGTTTTCAATGGCTGTCTGATAGTATTTCTCAGCCTGCTTCATGCATCCGCTCTGGTAGAACATCTCACCCATTCGCAAGTTCTGCTCGTAGAGGCTTTGTGCTCCTGCGGAACTAATTGAAAAATGACAAATGATAAATGACAGGCTTATCACCTTCATCCATCTGTTTCTCGTTAGAAAGGTAAAAATGTTATGCATAGGATCTCTCGTTTATCATTTAGGCAGAAAGCCGTTTGGCCCTTCTCATGCACCACACGCCGAGGATGACGAAGGGAATGCTGAGCAGCTGACCCATATCGAGGGGCAACGTGTTCTCGAAGTTCACCTGATTGATCTTCAGAAACTCCACAAAGAAGCGGAAAGTGAAGATATAGGTGAGGCAGAGGCCGAAGTAGAAACCCGTCCCTACCCTACTCTTTATATTTTCGTTTTCGTTTTTCGTTTTCGTCTTTTTATAAATCCACAGCATCAGCAGGAAGAGTATCAGATAGGCGATGGCCTCATAGAGCTGTGCAGGATGGCGTGGCTCTGCACCCATTGTGGCGGGATGTGCATTGACGAAATAGAAACCCCAAGGCATAGAGGTGACATTGCCGATAATCTCTGAGTTCATCAGGTTGCCCAAGCGGATGAAGCAAGCGGTGATTCCTGTGGCAATAGCGATATTGTCGAGTACTTGCCAGAGCGACATCTTATAATGCCTAACGTAGAGCCACAGCGCCAGCATCAAGCCCAGCGTTCCACCGTGCGAAGCCAAGCCTTCATAGCCCGTCACCTTGAAGTCCCAGTCGTCGTAGCCTGTGAACTGTATGGGCAACCACATCTCTATAAAACCCTTGACGCTGGTCAGATAGTCCTCCGGCTGATAGAAGATGCAATGGCCCAGGCGTGCACCGACAAGAATGCCGATGAAACAGTAGAAGAATAGCGGGTCGAATTTCTTGTCTTCGATTTTCTGGTCTTTATACAGCCATCTTACCACGAAATAGGCCAGCGCCAATCCAATCAGCCAACACAACGAGTACCAGCGGAACGATAGCGGCCCCAGATGAAAAGCCGTCAGGTCGGGGTTCCAAGTAATGAATAATAGGATGTGTTTCATGTCGGCGGCAAAGTTACAATAAAAAAACAAGACCCACAAATATTGGGTCTCGTTTTTTCATATTAATGGAAAATAAATTCACTGTCAACTTCTTACTGTACGCAACTTTCCATGATACATCATGCTGTTCTTATCCAATGTCGATGCACAGCTGGTAGGTAGCCTTCGTAACACCCTCCATGGTGAAGTTCAGTTGGGCTAAGCCCTCTTCCACCTTGCTGAGCGTAGCGGTGGAGCTTTCTTGCATTGTACGCATAAGTTCCACGGCCTTTCGCAGGTCCTCGGGAACGACGGTCACAACATTGCGTATGCGGTCGCGGCTGCAGAGGATGTCGAACACCTTCACCTGCTGGCGGCAGCCTTCCTTCATCTCGCCAATAGCACGGCAATACATCTTGTCGCGTGCCAGACTATTAGGCATGCTGTCGGCCTTCGCCCATAGTGCTTGGGCTTCCCTGAACCGGCTCTGTCCTTTCTCCATCATGGTCTTTGCCACCTTTTGCGGATTCACCAGGTCTTCGCCGCGAAGTTCTGGGTTTACCAAGCGCTGCACATCGGTGCCATAGCTTTCAGGGTGGCCGAAGATGTCTTCGAGCGGCGTCTGGTCGTAGTATTTCAGGATGTTGTAGCCACGCTGTGCCTCCAGTTCCTTCCATCGTGCCAGTTCTTCGCGTGTGAGGTGCGAGAGGTCGATCTTTGCCGGCGTTGACCCCGTCGTCCGCTTCAGGATGGCGTTGCGGAAGTTGTTGGCATAAAGTTGCTCGGTGAGTGCCTGGTCAAAGTATTTCACCTTGCCGTTTTCGACGTAGAAATAGGTGACGTCTCGGTCGAAGGTGGTGTTCTTTCCCAAGAGCAGGTCGGTGGAGTTGGACGACGATGTGCGCATGATCTTGATTCTCTCCATGGGCACGCCTGAGGCCTCCGACAGTTCTCTGAGCATGTTCTTGTCCACCTCGTCGTAGATGGAGCGCATGACGTGGTTGAACTGTGCCCTGGTGGCCTGGAAGTTGACGCCCTTCAGCAGTGGGTTGTCGGCCAGCAGCTTCTCGTTCTTCATGAGTATCATGGTGTTCTTGTCGGCCTGGCATGCCAAGACGATTTTGTTCTTCAGTTGCAGGTTGGCCGTGGTGGGGTTCGTCCTGCACATCTCGGTGATGGTCTGTGGTGATGTTGAACAGGCCTTCGGGTTCCTTTGCCGCCTCGTGTGCCTCCTGCGACGCTCTGTCCATGACCGCGACGTAGGTCTTGCAGATGGCCTTGAAATTGTCTTCATCGTAGCCGAAATCCGAGTCATAGTAGTCATGCTGCAGGTCGATATAGGCTACGAGCGGTGACAATCGTATGCTCAGTCCGGCATACTTGATGGCGTTCTCAATCTTCCACAGTTCCTCCCTGATTTGGTCGTCGCGCTTGAGGGCATTGCTGTGGTCCTGGTTGCTCTCTGAACGTCGTGGCTGCGACATCAGCTTCACCACCCGCTTGTAGGTGTAGGTCTGCCCGTTGTGCAGGGCTGTCACCTCCAGCATGACGTTGAAGCGGTTGGGTGCTTTCAGCACGCCTTTGCGGCAGCTGAGAATGTAGTAGAGGTGTCCCTCGCCGGCAGAGTTCCACCGGGCTTGCAGCGACAGTCCCAAGCCTTCTATCATCTTCTGCTGCTCTAAGCGCTTCTGCTGTTCGGCCTGTTGCGCATTGAAGACATTGTCGTGCGCATCGGTCACTATCTGCCCCACGCCGGCTATGCCACCCATGCCTATCATGCCTGGCAGTACCATGTCGAGTCCGGCTTGTACATTAGCCCTGTTGAAGATGTCCTGATAGGCGCTCTGTATGCCGCCGATGTCGTCCAGTTCCTTCAGCGTGAACTTCAGGTCGACGGGCTCGGGGTCGATGATGTAGAGTTCGTGCTTCTCCTCGTTCCAGTCGTAGAGCTTCAGCGTGCACTGGTTCTCGGCAGGCACATACTCTTTGCCGTCGCGAATCACAGGCACCTGCACCAGTTCGTGGCGCATGGGGTCGTGCTCCTCAAGGAAGCAGTTCACCTCGGGCTTCATCTGCAGCACTAGTCCCATGTAGTAGCGGTAGAGCGGCAGTTCGCCTTTCACCGTCCGCTTCTTATCGTTGGTGGCCTCGATGTTGATCTTATAAGGGATGAAGTTGCCGGGCACGCCCTCGTCGTCCTTCTCGTTCTGGCAAAGGTCCTTGATGACGGCCTCATAGACCCTGTTGGTGGCGTTCCACTCCACGCGGACGCTGTAGTCCTTGGTTTCGGCGCCGCCGTGCTCCTCGTTGATGGTGATCTTGACGTTTTCAGTGCCATCGTTCATGCCTACTGCCACAAACGGCAGGCGCACCTCTTTTTCGTAGCGTGCGGGCAGCGTGAGGTTATCCTGAGCGAAGAGGATGCCGCTCTTCACGATGTGGAAATGGATGTTGTTGGTGTAGCTGGCCTCGGCCGATGCTAAGCGGAAACGGACAATGCCCTCGTCGGGCGCCTCCTGGCTCTCGGGAGCCTGTACGATGGCACATTTCCATCCGTTTACCACACCCTGTTCCTCTACGGCCATGTAGTTGTCGCCGGCGCTGATCTGTATGCGGTTAGTCAGCTCTTCGTCAACATACTCGCCACCGTCTTTAGGATGGCGGATGATGCAGGCATAGACGTATTCCGAGTCGCCGCCCTGGATCAGGGTGTCGCCGAAGTCCTTGTGGAGCCTCATCTCAAGCTGGTCGGATTGCTTTTCCTCATCGTCTTTCTTTTTCTTATCCTTTTTCTTGTCCTTCTTTTTCTTCTTGCGCTGGTTGTTGACCACTAACGCACCGCCGCCAAGAATCAGTACGCCGACAGTTATGGGGATGATGTAGTCCTTGATGCCTGCCTCTTCCTCGGCATCGTTGTCCTCCTCATAGTCTTCATCATCCTCATCATCTTCTTCGTCTTCATCTTCATCTTCTTCATCTTCATCATCATCAAGACCGCCTTCGTCTGTTTCAGCAGAATTGGAGTTACGATCAATCCTGTAATGAATGTCTGCCCTACCACAGGCGGCAAATTGAATGGTACATTCAGCCTCTGCTGCCTCTTCAGGGAAAACAACTGAATACGATGCATTACCATATCCATGAGTACCGTCCAAACCAATTTCTCTTCGGTATTTGTCATAGAACTTCCAAGAAATATCTATACGAGCATCCTCGTTCTTAAACAAAAATGATGCAGATATAGAAATATCACCACCTTCTTCTATGAAACCTTTATAGTCGGCATAACTATCTCCCTTTTGCTCAAGTTTGATTTTTCCACCTGAGATTCTGTAGGAATAATTGATGTCTTCTGTTTGACAACCTCCGGTAACACTTCTGTTATATTCATCTGCCACCACATTCGTTGCTACCAGCAGCATCGCCAGTAGCAATAAAAATCTCTAAATCTTTTCGATCCATCTTGGTGGTATGGAACCTGAGCGGGGAGGTATCATAGTTTATAGGTTTAGTTAATGAGTTTGTATGTGTGTTCGGTGTCCTTATGACCACGGGTAATCAGCAGGCTGTCGGCTTTTGGATAGACGAAGATGAGCATACCCTCGAAGCAAGGAGCCTTGAGGGTGTCACCATTTTCGTCAATGATGGGGTCGCCGTTCTTGTATTGATTTTCGTAATTCCAGAAAGTGTAGATGCCTTTGCCGCGCGACTGCACGAAGTAGCTGCTGGCATCGGGTTTGTTTCCCATACCTTTGGATTCTCCCCAGTAGTTTTGATGCCACTCTATATTAACCGTGCCAATGGTGCGTAGTGTGTCGGGGACGTCTCCAAATGAGAACACCAGCGACGTGCTGTCCTCACACATATAGGTGACACCTTCCAGCGGACGTGTATCCGCATTGGTAATGGGCAAGTGGATTTCAACGCCAGCTCCCCTGATTTTGTCGCCACTGCTACGCGACATGTCTGCCAGTTCGTCGGCTGTCATCTCCTGTCCTTCCTCGCTGTTGAGCAGGCCTTCAAGTCCTCTCTGTGCATTGGCAATTGGTGGGTCACAAGATGTCATAAACATAGCTCCTACGGCCATCATCATAGTTACAAATACAGTCTTTTTCATCTTTTATAGTTTAGGTTTATCTTTCTGGAATAAAGGTTTCAAGAGCGCCCATGCCGCGACTAATGACCAGGCTGTCACCTTTAGGATAGACGGAGATAATGACCGGATACCACACAGGGTTGCAATGGTCGCGCCATTCATGGGTTTCATCGTCACGCCTCCCTTCCATACGATACAGGGTATAGAGGCCTTTTCCGCGGCTCTGCACGTAGGCGGTGTAGGGTTCCGTCTGGTAGTCATACATATCGTCATCGAAATGGAAGGTGGCTTCGCCGATGGCAGGCAGCGTGTCACCATATCTGGTGGGGTTGCTGCATGACTCGCCGCTGAAGGTAATGGTGCCGTCCGTTTCCGGCTGGCGGTAGGTCACACCGAAGCGTGGCTTCGTGTCTTGCTGCTGAATGGGGATTCTCACCTGTACATGACCATGGGTCAGACGGGCCAGCGAGTCGGGAGTCAGCCAATCGCCCTCGCCTCTCACCACATGTGAATAATCGTTCTCCAGCTCATCGGTCAGATAGAACTCTGCAGCCATCTCGAAGGTCCAGCCGTCCATGATGGGCTGGTCGGAGTTGCCGCCATTAATGTTCCACTCTTCCTCCTCGTTTTCTGTCTCGGTCTTGTCGTTGCCTTCTACGATATTCTCCTCGTCCTTGGTGTCATTTTTTGTTGACTTGGAACCACATGCCGTCATCAGCAACAACAGCGACACAGAAACAAATATACCACAAAAGTTTAGCAAGTTTTTGGTTTTCATTGGCGTTATTGGTTTTATGGATTTATACGTTGAAGCGGAAATGCATGATGTCGCCATCCTGGACGATGTAGTCCTTGCCCTCGACGCCCATCTTGCCGGCTTCGCGCACAGCAGCCTCGCTGCCGTACTTGATATAGTCGTCGTATTTGATGACCTCAGCTCGTATAAAGCCCTTCTCGAAATCGGTATGGATGACGCCGGCACACTGCGGAGCCTTCCAGCCCTTCTTGTAGGTCCAGGCTTTCACCTCCATCTCGCCAGCGGTGATAAAGGTCTCAAGGTTCAGCAGGGCGTAGGCTTTCTTGATGAGGCGGTTGACGCCGCTCTCCTCTAAGCCTAATTCCTCGAGGAAGAGTTGCTTGTCCTCATAGCTTTCCAGTTCGGCGATGTCCTCCTCGGTCTTGGCGGCGATGACCATCATCTCAGCGCCTTCTTCCTTGGCCAGCTCCCCTACCCTACGCGTCCAGTCGTTGCCGTCCTTGGCATCGGCTTCGGCCACGTTGCAGACATAGAGCACGGGCTTCGAGGTCAGCAGGAAGAGCTGACGGGCGCAGTCCTGCTCGTCCTTCGTCTCGAACTCCACCACACGGGCGTTCTTGCCCTGATCCAAAGCCTCCTTGTAGGCCTTCAGCACGGTCACCTCTATCTTGGCGTCCTTGTTGCCGGCAGCAGCGGCCTTCTCCGTCTTGGCCAGACGGCCCTCGATGGTCTCCAGGTCCTTTAGCTGCAGCTCGGTGTCGATGATTTCCTTGTCGCGTATGGGGTCGATGGTGCCGTCTACGTGGGTGATGTTCTCGTCTTCGAAGCAGCGCAGCACATGGATGATGGCATCCGTCTCGCGGATGTTGCCTAGGAACTTATTGCCGAGGCCCTCACCCTTCGAGGCGCCCTTCACCAGACCGGCGATGTCAACTATCTCACACGTGGCGGGCACGATACGGCCAGGATGCACCAGCTCGGCCAGCTTCGTCAGTCGCTCGTCGGGCACGGTGATCACGCCTACGTTGGGTTCTATTGTACAAAAAGGAAAGTTCGCTGCCTGTGCCTTTGCGCTCGACAGACAGTTGAACAATGTGGACTTGCCCACGTTAGGCAGTCCCACAATACCACATTTTAATGCCATTTCTTATCTATAAACGTTTATATGGCTGCAAAGGTACAAAAAACTGGTATAAGTGCAAAGGAAAACTGCTGAAAAAGCTCTTACATTTAAACGACGTGAAGTCCATGTTACCTCTATGTGAGGTCTATGTTACCTCTTGAAACAAGACCTAACGTCGCAGAATCCCTTTGTACAAAGGCGTTTTCAGAGACGATGTTAGGTCTTGACCATTTTTTGCTATGGAGCCTCTTTTTTTCGCTGCGGAGCCTCCTTTTTTTGCTGAGGAACCTCCTTTTTTCGCTAAGGGGGCTCTTTATTTTACTGAGGAGCCTCCTTGGCGTAAAACTCTAGATTG
>Ga0310696_10010734_pt1 | contig 10499 bp, 5 predicted proteins | sample AusTroGonzalo_MG_4_FD_203885 | JGI IMG/M metagenome (GOLD analysis project Ga0310696, IMG submission 203885) | Bovine rumen microbial communities from tropical cattle in Woodstock, Queensland, Australia - Gonzalo_02 (v2) (version 2) | ecosystem: Host-associated > Mammals > Digestive system >... | reverse complement strand
CAATGGTACACCAACCCCGACGGGGTGGAAGAGCCATTCGGCCCGTTCTGCCGCACCTTCGGCGCTCCTATAACCGGATGCCATTGAACCGGGGGTTATACCCCCGGCTGTAATCTTTCCAGCCCTTCGGGCTTCTGTGTTGGCATCTTGTAAGACAAAGCCACAGCGTGGCTTGATAGGGATAGCCAGCCATTTCCGCTCGGCGCTCTGCGACGCTTCACGCTTGAAGAATGGCTGGTACCAGATGGCAATGAAAATGCGTGCCTTTAGGTACGCGACATCAAACCCCTATCGCGTACCAACGGCATCGGCCTAACGATTTCTGTAAGATTTAGGTTCCCTTGTTTGTTCCACCAGTGGGACACGCTGGAACCCTTAAGGGTTCAGGCTCTAACCCTTAAGGGTTCCCGCCATAACCCTTAAGGGTTATCACACATACCCTTAAGCCTTCAAGATGATATAGCCAAGGTGATGGTAACTCGACGAATATATCTGGCTCATACACAGCCGTTTGATGGGTATTTTTGAGTGGAAGAACTGCGAAATACCGTTTACCGTCACCTTACCATCACCTTACCGTCACCCGATAGCATGTTGACAATCTGCCTGTTATGCGAAAAAGGTGACGGGTGATGGTAAATTTTACAACAAACTTTTTCTGTAGTTCAGCACGGTCTTAGCGCACCACCTTTTGCACTTTCTCGCCTTTTTTCACGATGAAAGTGCCTCGGGCGGGGATATCCCAGATGTTGAAGGTGGATGATGGAGCAGTGTAGATAAGACGGCCGGAGGTGTCGAAGACACGGGTGAGGTCTGGTTCCTTTTTAGCTGACTTGAGATTGCTCACGCCGACAGCGATGTAGTCTGCCCCGTCGGTGAAGGTAATCTTGTTGCCGTTGATTTGAATGTACACGGCATTCTTGGTAATTCCTCCTGCCATGTCAGGCAACAGCCACTCCTTGCTCCCTGATTCGCGGAAGACAACACGCAGGGCGTAGTTTCCGTTGGGATAGGTATTCTTCAGCAAGCAGGGTATAGCAGCAAAGTCTCCAGAGATATAGTAGTTCGCGTCGAGTTTCAGGGTTGAAATACGCCCGTTCTTCACTTCGCCAAGCATGGTGTTCGTATCGTCGAAGATGCCTACGGAGAGCTGCCATTGGTGTGGGAGTGCATTGGGGTTATAGACATTGCCGACTGTGATGTCGAACGAGGTTGACTTGCTGATGGTTCCCGACTTGCTGCACTTGAGCGGATTCTTGATATACAGGTATTCCTGTGGTGTTCCTTCCTCTCCGTTCTTGGCTGGTTCAATGCCCACGAGGATTTCTTGTCCGACCGTAAATTCGTAACCACCCGGATTCATGCGCTCGACAGCGTAGAAACCGTCGAAGTTTCCGTTCCATCCCCAGTTGACCCGGATGTTGCCGACTTCGTCGTAGCCGTCCACGACAAAGGCGTGTCCCCCACTGTCCTGTCCACCATTCGTTCTTGACGATGCCGAATGAAAGACGGGTCTCCGATGGTCAATCTCACGACGGATGATGGCTATCCACTCGTCTGCCGTGAAGCAGTCGCGTTGGTAATGGCGCAGGGTGGTCGGGATGTATCCGAAATTAGAGTAGAAGGCTTTGCTGGGTGTTCCTGCGCCGCTGCCATCGGGGTCATACTTCATATTCACCGCCAGACCGCAGTCGTACATCAGTTCTGCCACGGCATGGGCAGCCTCTTCAGATTGGTTGAGCTGCACTCTCGTCGGGAGCATGGCATCCCATTGGTAGGTATGTTCCAGCGAGCCGCCATAGGTACCTCCCGTCTTGTCTGTAGCCGCGCTGTAGCCTTTTCCCTGTACCGGCCACTTCCAGTAGTACATGATTTGTGCCATTGCCGTGGCAACACACCCGGTCAGACAGTTCCTTCCATTGATGACTGGACAAAGAGCATTGTAAGGAGCATCTTGTCCCCATTCAGTCTTGCAGAGTTGGGTTGGGCTCCCTGCGTAGAGGGGTACTCCATCGGTGGCGTCTGCCTGTTGGTTGGCGTAGGCTTCAGCGTACTGGGTAAAAGCATCAAGGTAGAGCGACAGAGCACATGGCATTTCACCCGAAAGCGGGAAAGAATGTTCCTCGGAATAGCCAAGGATGTCTGCCAGATTGTCCTCCGTGGACACTACAGCGAAGCCTTTGCCGTCGGCCGCATTGAAAACAAGGTATGCGGGCGAGGCAGAGCTGACCGCACGTATACGCTTGCCTTGACGAAAGTTCGTGGACGTCGGCTTCCGAAGTACTTCTTCAGCCTTCTTGCGTGCCTGCTCAGGCGTGAGAATCTTAGCCTGTAGGCCGTAGAAGGTGAAAGCGAGAGAGAGAAGTAACAAGAGTCTTTTCATAGGAAGTCTGTTAAAAGGTGAAAGGGGCGCATCCCACAAAAAATGGAATGCGCCCTTGGAATCGTTTTCAGGATTGCTTACTCGTCGATGAATTCAATGTTGTAGATGTACTCATAGTTAGCACCGAAGGAGCCAGCATTTACGAGGAATTCCATCGCGAAGACGAAGTATGGACCATCTTCATCCACATCATACCCGCAGGGATAGCCATCGAGGATGGTGGCATAGATATTTCCGTATTTGGAATGAGTGATACCAGAGAAGAAGCCGTACAACTCTTCGCCTGCAACGACGCACGATGCTTTCTTACCCTCGGAGTCGGTGAAGTAGAACTCCTGCTCCTCGGCATCGGGACCGTTCCACTTGAAGTACCAAGCTGTACCATTTTCCATGCAATCTGGGATACGATAGAGATCCAGCATAGCGGAATATTGGATTTCGATATCCCATTCGTCCTCGTAAAGCACCTGATCGAGGAAGGTGGCAGTGGCGATGGTCTTGTAGTCCTCCTTCAGGAACGTGATGTTGTAGCGGGGGATGAGGTCTACATTTAGAGAGTCTACATAGGGATTCGTGTAGCTCTGGTCGAACATCAGGCTCAGTTGGTAGTCGGTGAAGGCTTCCATTCCCTCGCCAATCTTCATGGTGATGGTCGTCGTGGTCTCGCCTTCGGCAAACACGGCCTCTTCGGGCACGGTGAGGAAGTCGGGAGCATCCAGCACGGTGATGGGCACTTTGAGCTCAGGAAGACTGCCTTCGTCGACACGGATAAGATCTACTGTTAATTCTGTGTCCGTGAATTCCAGCACTTTGTTCTCCTCGTTGGCGAAGCCTACCTTGTAGATGCCAGGCTCTTCTGCCTTTTGATAGCCTTCGTCGTCCTTACAAGCCGTGAAGACCAGTCCAGGAAGCAACAGGCCAAGTAGTAATGTCTTATTCAGTTTCATAATAATCTTTTTCTTAAATGAGTGGAACTATAACTTAGTCTGTCACGCCGTCGCGCAGGCTGGGATTCTGCAGGGAAACGGGCTGAGTGCCACCCGTGTTGTCCACAACGGCATAGTTGTTGTTGAGCTCTGTCTGCGGGAAACGCATGTTGAGATAAGGATCATCTGCTGCAATGTTGAATGCAAAGGCATTGGGGAAGTTGCAATCGGGATTGCCTTCGGCATCCGAACTGTGGAAGCGCACGATGGGTTTGTTCAGACGCTTGGCGTCCATGACGAAGAAGCCTTCGCCCCAGAGTTCCACGCGACGCTGGAACCAGATCTCATCGGACAGGGTGAGGTTGCGGCCCTTGGAATCATAGCTGGGATCACGATAGGTCTTCACGAAGTCTTCCAGCACCTTGCGACCTTCGGCTTCCTTACCGCTCTTGGCAAGACCTTCAGCCTTGATGAGAATCATCTCTTCCACGCGGATGAGGGGGAAGTCATTGTTGTTCGTGGTGGAGCCGATGCCCGATTTCATTCCGAACTTGATGTTCGTATATGCCTTGTACTCGTTCTTCACGTCTTCGATGATGAAGTCAGCGATGTCGTCACCCGAGGCCGTAGCACCCGTTTTGGGGTCTTGCCAAGTCAGGGTTGCCCAGTTGGGAGAGTGCTTGTTCTCGTCGAGCCACCAGCCCTTGCGGACATCCGTTGCGGGAATCTTATTGTAGAGCAGGACATTGATATACGGGGGGTTGATGTAAGGAGCATAGCCGTTGCCGGAGAATGCACAAATCCAGGAAGAAGAGGTTGCCATGTCAGCACCCGTCATTTCGGAAGTCAGGTTGATACCCCAGATCCAGTTGTGTTCGTCCACACTGACGAATGTAGGTTTGGACACTTCGGCGATGGTAGCGGGCGTGTAGCCAACCATGGCAGAATCTGCATCTTCGGCAGCCTGAGCATAATTGCCTATAAACAGGTTGGCACGAGCACGGAGAGCAAAGGCCACGTTCTGGTCAATCTTTTCTTTCGTAGCACGAACAGAGCCTCTGAGGTTTTCAACTGCATAGTTCAAGTCCTCGAGGATGTAGTCCCAAACCTCTTGTACCGTAGCACGGGGATTGTTGGCATAGTCCACGCCAGTGCGCAGGATAGGAACACAGGGCTGGTCGGCAGCCTTGTCGATGCCGAATTGGAAGTAGGGTGCCAGGGACATGTAGTCGAAGGCTCGCATGGCACGTGCCTGGGCAATCTGGTTGATGGCCACGGAGTCTTCGGTGTCCTCGGGATAGGAGGAGATGACCTCGTTGGCTACGCCAATCTGGTTGTAGGGCATACGATAGCGCATGTATGGATTCGCGTAGTTGGCATTGCGGGTAGAGTATTCGGAGGCAGTGCTGAACCAGTTGTAGTTGCTGTTTTCCATGCAGATGTCGGCACCCTCCAGATCCTGGGAGAAAGCGGCAGAGATAAAACCGAAATTATCTGCACGGCCTGAACTCACGGCAGTCACGGCATCGGGAACACCCATCATGGTAAACATTCCACTAAAGATGGAGTTCATGCGCTCGGGGATAGCCAAGTTGGTTTCCTGTGACTGTTCTCTGGTCAGCGTACCTCCTTCGGGGTATTGCTCATCGATGTCATTGCAGGCAACAGGAAGCAATGCCAAGCCGAGCAGAAGAAGAGAATTTCTATATAGTCTCATAGGATTATTTTTATTTAAATGATACAAAGTTGTTTCTCTCGTGATGTTAGAATGTCACCGTGATACCGCCTGTGATGGAGCGTCCGGCTGCATAGCTGCTCGAAGCAAGACCCTGACCAGTAGTCATGCCGCCAATACCAAGGTTGTAGCGGGGATCGAGACCCTTGCGGGCTGTGAGGAGGAAGAGGTTCTCGCCTGCGACATAGATGCGTGCGCTCTTGACGGTGAGGGGACGCAGCCACTTGGAAGGAAGGCTGTAGCCGACAGTGAGATTGTTCAGGCAGAGGTAGTTGCTGCTGGTGAGGAAGCGATCCTGAGTGGTCTGGGACATGACGCCCGGATCATCGATGGCAGCAGTGCTGAGGCGTGGAACGTCGGAGTTGGGATTCTCGGGCGTCCAAGCCTTGAGCAGGTCTTTGTGCATGGCACTTCCGGCAGACTGACCGTTGTGCATCAGCTGCTGGTAGCTACCGTCGTAGCACTGACCTCCCAGTTGGAAGGAGAACTGTGCGCTGAGGTCGAAGCCGCAGTAGTTGAGGGTGGTACCGAAACCACCTGTCAGCTTCGGCAGGATGTCGCCTCGGTCGTAGAGGGTTGCCTCGGTGATGTCGTAGGTAAGCTCTTCCTTGACCACGGGACCGTCGCCGTAAGCATTGGAGAGAGCCACGAGCTTGCGCTCGCCTTCGGGCTTCGCCATGTTCTCTTCGCTATCGTCCCAAGTATAGGCCTTCCAGTACTGGGCACGGCCGTTGGACTGGTCAACACCGGCATAGCGAACCATGTATGCCTGCTGCAAGGAACCACCTTCGCGGATAATCTGGCTGCTACCACGCAGACCCTTTTCGCGTACTGCTTCGTCGAGTTCGATGATCTTGTTCTTGTTGTGTGCCAAGGAGATGTTCACATTCCACTTGAAGTCGTGTGTGCGGATGATGTCGCCGTCGAGGCTGAATTCAATACCGCTGTTACGCAGGGAACCGACGTTGGCGGGGTAAGAAGAGACTGTGAGACCCGAGGAGAGGGGAACGGTCTTACTCCAGAGGAGGTCGCTGGTCGTGCCAGTGTAAACTTCCAAGGTACCATTCAGGCGATAGTTGAACAGCGAGAAGTCAAGACCGAAGTTCCAGGATTTCTTGGTCTCCCAAGTGAGTTCGTCGTTACCCTTAGCGGACATGGTGATGTTATACTCCTTGGTGTCGCTATTGAACTCCGTGGTGTAACGGTCAGCGTAGGCGTGGTTGCCCATGCCCTGGTCGTTACCCATTTCACCATAAGAAGCCTTAAGTTTGAGGAGGTCAATCCACTTGACGTTCTTCAGGAAGCTCTCCTTGTTCATCTGCCAAGCCAGACCGGCAGACCAGAAGGTACCCCAACGGTGACCGGGAGCAAACTTGGAGGAAGCGTCGCGACGGATGCTTGCATTGGCAAAGTAGCGTTCTGAATAGTCGTAGCTAACACGACCCAGGAAACCTTCGGTCATGTAGTTGTCGGTGGAGGAGGAAACGTCGCGGTCTTCAGCAGGACCCTTGGCGTTGTTAACTTCACCGATGTATGGGTCGTAGAGGTGAGTGTTTCCTGCTCCTACGCCCTGAGTCTTCAGCTTGTACTGCTCATAACCAGCCAGAACGGCAAAGTTGTGGTGCTCTGCGAAGGTGTGGGTGTAGCTGGCCAGATACTGTTGGTTGACACCGAAGTAGCGGTTGCTGCTGGCTGAAACATAGCCATCGGTGCTGGCACCGCTACCGAAACGGCTGGAGAGCGAAGTGCCGCGGCTGTTCACGCTTGTGGTTGAGAGATTAGCCTTCAGGCTCAGGCCCTCAATGGGGTTGATTTCAGCACCCCACTGTCCGAAGAAGATGTCGGAGTAGCCTTTGTAGCGGTCGTAGGCATTGTCGCGGACTGCGTTACCAGCTTGTGAGCGGTGGAAGTTGGTGTTGGTGGCATCATAAATGGTGCGGCCGTTCTGCGTCATGATATTACCGTTAGCGTCGCGGACGTAGAGAGGATAGATGGCACCGATATTGTTGATTGCATAGAAGACGTTGGTACTACTGCCATAGGTGTCGTCGTCGTAGGACGGGGACTGGCTCTCGTAGTGAGTAAATGACATGTTGGTCGTCAGGCGCAGCCACTTCTTAGCCTGATATTCAACGTTGGTACGGCCCGTGTAGCGGTTGAACTCGGAGTTATCCACCTGACCACCATCGTTGAGGTAACCAGCACTTGCGAAATAGCTCAGGCGTCCTGTATTGCCGCTGACGCTGGCATTGTACTCCTGACGTGTAGCGCTGTGGATGGTCTCATTGTACCAGTCATCGGGCAGATAGGTGTATTCTCCGTCGCTGTATCCCAGTGTAGCATGGGGATTCAATTTGAAGTTCGTTCCGATGAATCTCTCACCATTGGGAATGGTATACACCTGATAGCCAAGACCGCCGTTGGAAATGTCGAAGAGGTTGGCATCGGCATAGGCATAAGCGGCAGTAGCGGTACCGCCATTGTAGGCCACACTGTTGTACATGGCACGATACTGTGTCTCATAATACTGGGCGGGGTCGGTGATGACATCGTAGCGCGGAATGAGGCGCGAGTTGCTACCGACACGGGCGTCGAAGGTGACTTCAGCGTCTTTAGCTGCACCCTTGGACTTCTTAGTGGTGATGATGATGACGCCATTGGCACCGCGGTTACCATAGATGGCTGCTGCGGAAGCGTCCTTCAACACGGAGATACTCTCGATATCCTGCGGGTTGACGGAAGCAATAGACTGTTCCATGGGAACTCCATCGATAACATAAAGCGGGGAGGAGGAAGCACGATAGGAACCAATACCACGGATGAGGATGCTGGGGGCACTGCCAGGAGCACCAGACGAGGACGTGGCCTGAATACCAGCTACCTTACCGACGAGGGCACTCGTGGCAGTAGAGCTGATGTGCTGCGAAATGTCTTCGCTCTTGATTTCCACGGCGGAACCCGTGAAAGCCGAACGGGTGCTGGTACCATAACCGATGACCATCACTTCCTCTAACAGGCGGTTGTCCGTGTCAAGGGCGATGCGCATACCGTTACGAGCCTTGACTGTACGGGCAAGCATACCGATGTGGCTGATTTCCAAACGGGTGTCTGCATTGGGAACCGTAATGGTGAATTCACCATCGAGGTTCGTTGTTGTACCCATCTTCTCGCCGACAATCTTGACAGTTGCACCGGGCAACGGTTCGCCGTCGTCCGCAGAGATGATGGTACCCTTAACTTGCGTTTGAGCCCAAACCATTCCAAATGAGAGGAATAGGGAGGCTAAGAACAGAGTTAATCTTTTTTCCATAAATACTCTCTTAATTAAACATATTATCTATTAGTTTACACTTTTGCTTTTCTTAACAAGGAAATAATGCAAAACAACCCCCTCCTTTTTCCCTTATGAAACAGAGCATAGCCCCCTGAAATCACTTGGTACGAAGGCGTGTCGTGCTTACATTTTTTATACTTTCAGCCTTTAGACGGCGCAAAAGTAGTATAATTTTCACGAATATCAATAAAAAATGTGAAAAAATCGACGCTTGATGTGTGGAAATACACGAAAAAGGGCATTTAACAGTACAAAATGGCACGTGGAAATGCCTTTTACGTTGCTATTTGTCGCAAACGTTCCTCCCTGTCAATTATCGCGCGCGCGTAATAATATTAAGGTGTTCATTGTTTTTTTTCTTGGCCTTTGCACAATAAACGGCTGAATGTGCGCGTTCTTGTATTGAGAAATCAAAATCAATCGCCTATGGAGCAACCGCTACGCATTGAGGTTTTGCTGACGCCTATTGTTGTTGAAGATCAGCTTGCAGCCCTTGGTTGGACTGCTTCCCCTAAAAAATCCGTCCTTAATAACATCCGTGCCCGAGCCAGGGCCTTCCGACCTGTATGAGTAAACTGATAGCCCCTTCGCTGCTGGCTGCCGACTTCAGCAACTTGCAGCATGAGATGGAGTGGTTTAACCGCTCTGAAGCCGATTGGCTGCACTTGGATGTGATGGATGGTGTGTTTGTCCCGAACATTTCCTTCGGGTTCCCTGTACTGGAACACGTGGCACGGCTGACGGCGAAGCCCCTTGATGTTCACCTGATGATTGTCGAACCGCAGAAGTTCATCGGCGAGGTGCGCGACCTCGGTGCTGCTGTCATGAACGTGCACCAGGAGGCGTGCGTACACCTCCACCGCACCGTGCAGCAGATTCACGAGGCGGGTATGAAGGCGGGTGTGACGCTGAACCCTGCCACGCCTATCTCTACGCTGGAAGATATTATTGCCGACGTAGAGGTGGTGATGCTGATGACGGTAAACCCGGGCTTCGGTGCGCAGAAGTTCATCGAGCACAGCCTCGACAAGGTGCGGCGTCTGCGTGAGATGATTACCCGCACGGGGTCGAAGGCGTTCATCGAGGTCGACGGCGGCGTCAACCGCACGACGGCACCGTTGTTGGCCGAGGCTGGCGTGGATGTCTTCGTGGCCGGCAGCGCAGTCTTCGGCAAGCCCGACCCGGTGGCGGAAGTGCATGCGCTGAAATGTCTCGTCCAGTCCTCCTGCTCATAGCGTCGATTGCAGCGGGAATCGTTGCGGCAGACGTGGTTTTTTACGAAGCCTCAGTGGCGGTGCCCCCATGGTTGGGTGCCAGCCTCTGGGGCTTTGCTGTGGTAGTGGTGCTGGCGACGTTAGCGGTTCACCGTTGGCAAAGGGGGCGCTCCATCTTCGTGGGGCGGCCGCTGTTTGTGGGCTTAGTGGCGCTGTTCTTTGGGGTGGTAGGGTTTGCGCGGTATGCGGCGTGGGCCGAGGAGATTCAGGCGGCATGGAAGGCGATGGAGCGACCGCCGGTGAACCGCGGAAACCCGGATGAGTTTGATTATCGGTGGTGGTGCTGGGTGCAGGGGAGGGCAGACCGCGCAAATATGCGCGGCACCCAAACCGCAGGCCGAGGAGGAGAGAAGAGGAGGCTGGGAGAAGGCCAGGAGGGAGAGAAAAGGAGGCTGAAAGAAGGTCTGGAGAGAGAGAGATTTACAGCGAAAAGGGTGCGGGAGAAGTTGTTGGGGAGCTTGCGGGAGGCTGGATTGGAGGATGAGGAGTTGGCCGTGGTCGCTGCTATGACGCTGGGCGAACGCTCGGGATTGGACGATGAGATGCGGGAGCTGTATGCGGCGGCGGGTGCCAGTCATCTGTTGGCGTTGTCTGGGTTGCACTTGGGGATTCTCGTGGGAGTGTTTATTGTGTTGCTTTCGGGGCGGCTGTTGTATTCGCGATGGAGGTGGCCACTGGCTGTGATGGTGGTCGTGTTCACGTGGGGCTATGCTTCCCTGACGGGGTTTCCGCCATCGTTGGTGAGGGCATCGCTGATGACCTCTTTGTTAGTGCTGCTGTCGTGTGTACAGCGGAGGAACCAGGGGATGAATGCCTTGTTAGTCACGGTGCTGCTGATGTTGCTGGT
>Ga0310696_10010733_pt1 | contig 10499 bp, 7 predicted proteins | sample AusTroGonzalo_MG_4_FD_203885 | JGI IMG/M metagenome (GOLD analysis project Ga0310696, IMG submission 203885) | Bovine rumen microbial communities from tropical cattle in Woodstock, Queensland, Australia - Gonzalo_02 (v2) (version 2) | ecosystem: Host-associated > Mammals > Digestive system >... | reverse complement strand
GCAGTTCGGCAGACATGGAGTATTCCTGTCCGTCTTTCATGAACGTGAACTGCGCCGTGACGCGATACGAGCTGCTTTGCACGAAGTTCTTGATTTCTTCCTCGCGCTCCACGATGAGGCGCACCGCTACAGACTGCACACGACCTGCTGATAATGAGGGTTTTACCTTCTTCCACAGCAAGGGCGAGAGTTCGTAACCCACGAGACGGTCGAGTACGCGGCGGGCCTGTTGGGCAGCCACGAGGTCCATGTCGATGTCGCGCGGGTTCTCGATGGCGTTGAGAATGGCCGATTTGGTAATTTCGTGGAAGACGATGCGCTTGGTGTCTTTCTTCTTCAAGTCGAGCGCCTCATAGAGGTGCCACGAGATGGATTCTCCCTCACGGTCCTCATCGGACGCAAGCCACACAGTATCAGAGGCTTTCGAGAGTTTTTTCAGTTCCGCAACGAGGGCTTTCTTGTCGTCCGAAATCTCGTATTCAGGTTCAAAATCCTTTTCGATATCGACACTCAGCGAGTTTTTGTTCAAGTCGCGCACATGACCGTAGCTCGACTTCACCGTGTATTCCTTGCCCAAAAACCCTTCGATGGTCTTGGCTTTGGCCGGTGACTCCACGATAACTAAATTCTTTGCCATAGTCTCTTTTTTTCAATTTGGAGGGGTCTCACCCCGATTTTTCGCGTGCAAAATTAGTGGAATAATAGTTGATAAAGCTAATTTTTTTGAAAGATTTTTGTTATTTTACTGGTTTTCAGTATTATAAATTACCGTTAGTCATTGGCCTCTATCTTTTGGCAGCTTTTAAGCCTTATGACAAAGTTGCCAGAAGCCAATAGCAAAAAAATCCTTACCTTTGCCTCATGGAAACATTGCTACAATACGCCATCAACGCTGCGCTCGAAGCCGGAAAGGCCATTATGGAGGTCTATGAGAAGCCTTTCGAAGTTTATACCAAAGACGACGACTCGCCTGTCACTCAGGCTGATTTGCGCGCCAGCAACATCATCAAGGAGCTACTGAAACCTACGGGATTGCCCTTCGTCAGCGAAGAAGATTTGCCCCCCGACCGCTCCCAGTACAACCGCTATTGGCTCGTCGACCCGTTAGACGGCACGGCAGAGTTTGTCAGGCGCAACGGCGAATTTACGGTGAACATTGCCCTAATTGACAACAAGCAACCCGTTTTGGGTGTGATTTATGCGCCAGTGATGGATAAAATGTGGGATTCTGTTCATGTAAGGCTGTCACACCGTGGCAGCTTTATAGGACGCCCGTTCACTGTTTTAGTCAGTCGTTCGCACCGCACGCCCGAAGTGGACACATATATTAATAAGGTATTGCGCCCCGCCCATCCCGACCTCGTTATTGACACGCAAGGCAGTAGCCTGAAGTTCGCCCGCCTCGCCGAAGGCAGCGCTGACGCCTATGTCTGCTACAGCAAGACCAAGGAATGGGACACCGCCGCCGCCGATGCCATCCTTCGCGCTGCTGGCGGCAAAGTGCTCCGCATCAGCGACGGGTTGCCTTTGGAATACAGCAAGAAAGATTATCCTAACCCACCGTTTGTAGCTTGGGCAAAATAGTTATATTTTTGCAGCCTAAAACGGCAAATCATCCGAAAAACATGAAAATAAAGTTTAAAAAACATACCAATTTTTGGAAACAGATAGGAATGATCATCATCGGTACCACCATCTCTTTGGTGCTTACCATTGGAACGAGTGTGTTGCTTGAACGAAAAGAGCGGGCCAACTACCGCAAGCTGTCCGCTCTTATGGTAATGGGCAACATCGAGGACTTTACCAACGGCATCGAGGAGATTGTCGTGCAGCAACAGCGTTGCGACTCGCTTTGCGCTTGGCTCCTCAGTGTGCCTGTCGATGAGTTGGAACTGATGCCAAAAGAAACGTTGCAGAACTTGGTGTTTGATGCCGTGAGCAACAGTTTCGTCTCTTTCGACAAAGCTGCCGAAAACATTTTTTCCAACAATATCGAAACATGGAAAAACGTTGGTAACTTCCAGTTTATCAGCAGTGTTGGTGACTGTTTTACGCGAATGCACAACATCGAGGAATACTGGAACAACAGGGTGAATGAAGAGGAAAAAATCTTCGATGATATCAGCGGGAATCCCGAGCAATATCCTGGAAAATACACTTGCACAAAATGGTTGCGAAACGCCAATGTGCGCCAAGCGATGGCAATGAAGCACAACTGGGTTTGCTGGCTGCATTATCAGGTAGAATACTTGCGTTACACCAACAAGCAGAATATGAGCGTGATTGGCATTTCCGAGAAGGAATTGAAGGAGTTTATGGAAGAATACCATAAAGAAATCGTCATTGAGGAGCAAGCTCCTGTCAGTGACGATTTCTACACTCCGACCCTCAAGCTGGAAGACCTTTACACTTTAGAAGTCTATCAAAAGCAGCTTGATAGTTTAAAGGCGCAACAACGTTGATTCTTAAACATTAAAGAAAAATCCGCACCAATCCGCACCATCGTTTTCTTGCCAATTTTTACCTTGTAAAAGGATTATTTCCCTATTTTTGTCCCTATGAAACTGACGCGCATCATAGGAGGTTTGTTGTTCGGATGGCTGCTCATGGCGGCTTGTACGAAACGGGAAACGAATTATTTCTGGTTAGAAGACGCGCCGCGTGTCGCGGCCATTGACAGTTTGTTGCAGCAACAGCCCGATAGTGCCTTGGCTTATCTTGAAGGGTTTGCAAACACTGGATATGGTGGTGTCGGGGCGCCTTACAACCATTATCTCAACCTCATGCTTTCGGAGGCCGCGTTTAAGGTGCGTAAGGAAGTGGTTCTGGCTGAGGAAGTTGGTGCTGCGACGACTTGTTTCGACAGCATGGCAGCGGCACATCCCCAAGCCGACAACATAGCCTTTCTTCAAGCCCGCGCCCATTACATGAACGCCATTTGCATCAACAACGGCACTATATTTACCGACGATTCCCTTACGATGATGGCTTGTCGAGAGTATTATAAAGCGTTGGATATTATGGAATTGCACTTTTCCGATGATGAAATCAGGGGACACAAGGCCAGTTTCATGGCTCTGATTTATGCTCGATTGGCCAACATCTATTCAGACAAGTTCCTCATCGAACCAACGGTTTGTTTTTACAAGAATGTGCTGAAATACAAGAAGAAAGCCAACAATCCGCCTTCGAGTTTGGCCAACACCTTGTTTTTCTTGGGCTACGAGTTTGAGAAATCGGAGCAATTCGACAGTGCTTTGTATTATTACGACCAATCGCTGGCGTGCATCAAGGACACGATGGGAGTGCTTTACAGGAATGTCATCAACAGAAAAGCGCTTTCGTCCTATCAGGTTGAGCATGATGCTTTGGTTCCGATTGACGCGCTCAAGCGTATCGCCTCGGTCGGCAATGAGTTTGAAAAGTGCGACCGTTACTTGGGCATTGGCTATATCTATAAACTTGATAAACAGTACGATTCGGCCATTGTTTATCTGAACAAGGTTTTCGAGGAGGCACCCAGTTTATTCTTGCGAACCCAAAGCGCTGATTATTTGCGTGAGATTTACGAGGAGGTTGGCGATTCGGAACGGGCGGGAGAGTTTGCACGTTTTGTGGCGCAAAACACGCCACCTGAATTTGGCACCAAGGCGGATGAATGGCGGTTTACAAGCCTGTTTCAGGAGTATTTGCAGCAGAAGCAGGAGAACGCCCGACTTCGAGAGGCCAAGCAAGCCCGTGGTCGGATTGTGAGAACCGTCGTGCCTTTGTTGGCCTTGCTCGCGGTGCTTGCGGTTTGGCTGATGCTCAATCGGAAACGGCATCAACGCATTGAAGCAGAGAAAGAAGCCCTTTCGGGGCAGTTGCAGAAGCAAGGTGAGGCTCTTTCGGCGATAAAAAAACAAATGGAAGTCGCCTCGTTTGCCGAGGAGCCGGTTTGCCGCCTGATTATGGAGCGGGTGAACGAGGGGCAGTTCAAGTCGAAAGTGGATTACCTTATTTATAAGGATTACGCCCTCACCAAGGAGCAATTGTTGGCCTTGCGTGAGGCTGCCGATGGCCACTTCGGGGAGTTCACTACACGTCTCAAAAAGGAGTATCCCATGCTGACCAAGGGCGACATCGACTATTGCTGTCTTTATCTGCTCGGCCTCAACGATGCCGACATTGCCGCACTGATGCAACGTGCTTTCAACACCGTTTGCGAGCGCGACCGCAAACTGAAAGCCATTTTCGGCAGCGATGAACCGCTTTCGGCCATCTTGCGCAAGTTGGCAAAATCCGATGCAAATCCCTGATTCTTATTTATTTCACGAAATCCGCACCCATCCGCACCATCGTTTTCTTGACGGTAGTGGAGGCTGTTTGTAGTTTTGCTCAACGAAATCAACAAACAGTCCAATAGATTTGTATTACTTAAATTCTACAGTCATGAAAAAGAAAAAGTTATTATTTCTGATGCTTTGGGCGACAAGCCTGGCATCCGTGGCGCAGCAGCCACCCGTCTCGCATGTCGAGACCAACAATGTTAGAGCAACCATCCTTGGAAATGGTACTTGTTATGTCCCTCAAAAAGGTATCTATTATGAGGAATGGGATGTGTATCACAACAGTTGCCTCACTTGGGAAGTACCCCAAGGTAGCGGCAAAGAGACGCTCTACCAACAAGCCCTATGGTTGGGCGGCTTGGATAACGCCTCGCAATTGCACTTGGCCGCCTTCAGGTATGGCCAAGTAGGTATGGATTATTGGTCAGGGCCGCTCAAGCCTGGGGAAGCCTCCACCGATTTGATGACCGCCCTGAAGTATCATCATGTTTGGAACCTTACTCGTGCCGAAATCGAGCAATTCATTGCCAATCACGGCAATGCGGGTTACGAGGCTCCTGAAGACATCCTGACTTGGCCAGCCCAGGGCGAGGAAGGCTATGTCGAAAACATGGCGCCTTTCGTCGACGCGAATGGCGACGGGCACTACAATCCAGCCGATGGCGACTATCCCGACATCAAAGGCGACCAATGTCTGTTTTTCATCTTCAATGACAGTTGGGACACGCACACCGAATCTGGCGGAACTCCAGTAGGTCTTGAAGTCCAAGCCATGGTCTACGCCTTCGACGCGCCCGACGACGAAGCCCTCAACAACACTGTTTTCTTCAACTACAAGCTCTTCAACCGATCCACTTCCGATTACCATGAGGTATATTTGGGCCTATGGAACGACTGGGACATCGGTGAGGCTTGGGACGATTATGTCGGCTGCGATGTGCAGCGTGGCGCTTGCTTCGGCTTCAACGGTACGTCCTTTGACGGCCAAGGGCAGCCTTGGGCCTATGGTGACAACCCGCCCGTGCAGGTTTGCGCTGTGCTGGCTGGGCCTTACATGGAGGCTGACGGACGCGACAATCCGGCTTTCACTGGCGATTGCGAAACTCTGTTTGACGAAACGCATCCTTTGGACAAATACGCCTATAATGGTTTCAACTTTGGCAATGGAATTGCCGATGACGAGCGTCTAGGCATGTGCGGGTTCATGTATTTCAACAATTCATCTGGTATCAATGGCGACCCTGAATCGGCGCAAGACTACTACAACTACATGCGTGGCCTATGGAAAAACGGCAATCACTTGCAGTATGGCGGCAACGCTTATGAAGGAACATTGGTGGTCGGTCCCGAATGCAACTTCACCTATCCCGGTGACTCCGACCCATGCAATTTCGGCACTAATGGCATCGCACCCAATGAGGGCTACAACCAAGATGGGAAATATTGGACCGAAGAACAATGTGGAAACACGCCTAACGAAAGAAGAAGCCTCGCCTCAGTTGGGCCTTTCAACTTCGACAGCGGCAGTATGCAGGAACTGGACTATGCCATGATTACCGTTTGGAAAAACGACAGCCAATCGGCATTGGAGCGCAAAAGCGCCTTCATAGACTATGTCAGGGCTTTGTTCAACAATGGCTTTAGGAAATAAAAACAAATGTCTAACACATTAACACTGAATAAAATGAAAAGAGTTTATATCATGATGATGCTCCTTCTGACGGGCATCATGGCCGAAGCCCAAACCAGCGTTTGGGACGGCAGCAAAAAGATTTGGACAAGGGGCAGCGGGACAGAGAGCGACCCCTATCTGATTGAGACGGCGGCGAACTTGGCTTTCCTGTCCTATATGGTGAATAAGGACTTCGATACGCAAGGCCTATATTTCCGCTTGACCACCGACATTGACCTGAACGGCAGCGAGGACCAGCCGTGGAAACCCATCGGGTTATACAACAGAGGTGTTGATGAAGACGGTTGCGACAGAGGATCCTTGAATAGTGTCGGCTACAGCTTAAATACCGCATTCAGAGGCCATTTTGATGGTGGCGGTCATGTCATTTCCAACATTTACGTTGACAACGAAAACGGTTATGCTGGCTTGTTTGGCTATGCCGATGCTCGGACGGAAGATGAAGTGGCGATAATTGAAAATGTTTTAGTCAGCGATGGATACATCAAAGGCAATATATGCGGCGGCATCGTCGGATATGGCGGAAGGCTCATTGTGTCCTATTGCAGGAACGGCGCCGTTGTTGAAGGTCGAGAGGTTGGAGGTATCGTTGGGAATGGAAGCAAAACGGTCAACAATTGCTCCAACGTCGGCCCTTTGACTGGCTCCGATGTTGGGGGAATTGTAGGTGGAAAACCCTCGGGAACGGAAATCACGGAATGTTTTAACGAAGGCGACATCATGGCGGATCGAATTGGAGGAGGAATACTGTGTGCATCCAATAAAGCGACCATAAACAACTGCTACAATACTGGTGGTATTTTTGTTACTGGAGAGTTTTCGACCTATTTTCCCGCAGCTGGTGGTTTGGTGGGAATTGTATCGTCCCGTGTAGAGGCCAAAAATAGTTATAATGTTGGAGAAATCACGGGGAATCATCACGTTGGATGCCTGATTGGATACGCCGTTTCGCCTGAAAACATCAACGTTGAGAATTGTTACTACCTCAATGTTTGCTCAGGAAGCGAGTTTGGTGTTGCGAAAAGTGCCGAGGAAATGCGTGACAATGCTTTTGTGGGTACGCTCAACCAAGGCTCTAATGTTTGGGGTAGGGATTTGAACAATGTCAATAACGGTTTCCCTATTTTGACCAGCACCGACCTCTCTGTCAACGAAAATGCAGAGAAACATCTGGCTGTCTATCCCAATCCTTCCGATAGGATAGTGAACATCGAAGGCATTGAACCTGTCAAAGTGCAAGTCTACAATAGCCTTGGGCAGTTGGTGGGTGTCCTCAGCAACATCAACAGAATCAGCGTAGAAGATTTGTCGGAAGGAATTTATCTATTGCGCATTACAGCCTCAGATGGAGCAACTTATTCGAAACGTTTGGTGGTTCGATAAGATGCCAAAAGCCTTGCCACAAACGCATGGCGAGGCTTTTCTGTGTTTATTGATTTGAAAAATCAATTGGCTAAATGCTGCTCAACCTCCTCCATCAGCGCTTCGCCTTCCAAGTTGCGGGCCACAATCACGCCGTCCTTAATCAAGGCGTTTTGCGGGATGAAAGCGATGGCGTACAAGGCGCCGGCAGCGTTGCTCCAGCCTTGGAGGTCGGAGACGTGGGTCCACGCGAGGCCATCCTTTTCAATGGCGGCGAGCCAAGCCTCCTTGTTCGTGTCGAACGAAACGCCGAGAACGTCAAAGCCTTGGTCATGGAACTTTTGGTAAGTTGCCACCACATCAGGGTTGGCCTTGCGGCAATCGGGGCACCACGAGGCCCAGAAATCGACCAACAGCAGTTTGCCTTGGGCGAGTTCGCTGAGGGTCACGGGATTGCCGTCGGCATCGTTTTGGGTGAAGTCGATGATGGGCTGACCGGCTTGCACGCGCTCTTGCTTCACAACGTATTCTTCGGCCATCTGCAAATTCTTGGTGGTTAATGTGCTGTCGGCGTGGTGGATGTTATCGATCATCGTGCGCAGCTCGCAGGGACCGAAAGCCCACTTGTAACGGTACATTACATAATGCGCCACAGGATCAGTAGGGTTGTCCCAAACATAGTCGAAGCAGTTCATTTTCAGGATTTCGTCCTTGTCTGCTTGGGTCATGGTGCTGTCGGCTTCGAGCTTGGCTTCCAAGGTATTATAGCTTTCCGTGAAGGCATTGAGGCGGTCTTGAGAGGCCGAGCCTTTCACCACAATGGCGTTCGGGTTTTGCGCATCGCCTTCGAGGATAACGTCCACATTGTCAGTGAAGAACGGAAAAGCCCTGCGCCAGCCTTTCAGCATGAGGCCGTACATCTCGTTGTCCTTACATACAGGGGTCTCAAACACGGCATCCCAGTTGGCAATCGTCGCGGAATCAAGAATCTGGCCGTCTTTTTGAAGATAGACAGTCTGTCCGTCGGCGTTGGCGAGGTTCACGTTGATTTTGAAGGTCTCCGTCTTGGGTTTCGAGGTGCAGGCGAACAAGCCCAGCGCGAGCGCGGATAAAAGGATGAGTTTCGTTTTCATTGCTGATTTGATTTTATGGCTGTTGGCTACTGACTATTGGCAAATTAAGCTTCATGCGATGTGAAACTTGCCAATAGCCAGTAACCAATAGCCCATTTTGCATTATTCTAAAAGCTCACTCAATTTCGCCGCCAAATCCTCACCACGCAACCCCTTGGCCACCATCGTGCCGTTCTGGTCGAAGAGGAAGTTGGACGGGATGTAATAAATCAAGTAGTCTTCGCTGACCTTGTTTTCGGCATCGCGCACCTGCGTCCAAGGCAGTTGATCTTCCTCGACGGCTTCCAACCAAGCGTCGGCATCTTGGTCCACGCTGACGCCGATGACATCGAAACCGAGTTCATGGAACTGCTCGTAGGCGGCCTTCACGACAGGGTTCTCCTTGCGGCATGGACCACACCATGAAGCCCAGAAGTCAACCAAGGTGAGCTTGTTTTGGGCGATTCTCTCGGAAAGCGTAACGTTTTCACCCTCTTTGGTTTGCAGGGTAAAATCGATGAAAGGCTGACCCACTTCGAGACGTTCTTGCTTGGCGATGTAGTCGTTGAGGTCTTTGGTGTAGAGGGATTCGGTGGTGAAGCCGGCCATGAGTTCCTTCAACGTGGCAAGGTCGTAGTCTTGCTTCGATTCGTCCAAAAGATAATGGGCGAGGAAGCTGTCGCCGTGGTTCTTGATGTACTCATCGCGGTAGTTGTCCTGCTGTTCCATCAGGGCAGTGCCGACGGTGTTGAGCGAGTCTATTATGATAGTGTCGTTGTCGGCAAAAGCCTGTTGCATCACAGTATAAAGTTCGCGGATCTGGTCGTTGTACTGGTTTTGCGTCTCCTCGTAGGCGTTCCATTCCTCTTGTGTTTCCGAGCCTGTGATTACAGCGTCATTCATGTTGTTGAGGTCACCCACAAAGGTCATGTCTTGGTTGTCGGTGAAGAAGGGCATATAGCCGCGTTTACCCTTGACTTTCAAGGTATAAAGAATCTGCGGGTCGTCCTTGGTAGCAGTCAGGACGGCCATTTCGTTGGCGATGACGGCCGAGTCAATGGTGACAGGCGCGTTATCAATGTACTTTTGCAGGTAGACGGTTTGGTCGTTGCCGTTTTTCAGGCTGACGTTCACCTTGAATTGGTCGGTTTTGTTGTTGCAGGCAGTCAAACCGAGTGCCAGTGCAAACAGGAATAGCAGGTGTTTTTTCATTGTAAATTAGATGTTTAGGTTGTTTTCTGAATTGAGCGGCAAAAATACGAAAAGATTTCCTATTTTTGCCTTCAAAATTGATTTTATGGCAACAAAGGAAAAAATCACCTTTTTTTGCAAGGAGTGCGGCAACGAGTCGCCGAAATGGTTCGGAAAATGTCCCGCCTGTGGCGCGTGGAACACCTGCACGGAGCAGACCGTCGTCACGGGAAAGGAGGCCCAATCGGTGAGGAAAAACATTGGCATTGAGATGGATAAGGGCTTCCCCGTGCCCATCAAGGAAATCAGCAATGCCAAGGAACAACGCATTATTTTGCCCTACGAGGAACTTAACCGTGTATTGGGCGGCGGCTTGGTGCTCGGCTCGCTCACCCTTGTGGGCGGCGAACCGGGTATCGGGAAGTCGACTTTGCTTTTGCAGACGGCCTTGCAACTGGCGGGCAGAAAAGTGCTTTACATCTCTGGCGAGGAAAGCCAAACCCAAATCAAGATGCGGGCCGAGCGCATCGGCATCCACAATACCGACTGCCTTATCCTCACCGAGACCAACACGCAGGAAATCCTGAAACAGTTCAAGAACGTACAGCCCGACATCGTCGTGGTGGATTCCATCCAAACTTTGGAGTCGCCATACGTGGATGCCGCTGCTGGTAGCATTTCGCAAATCCGGGAAACCGCCGCTGAGATGAACAAAATCGCCAAGGCTTATCAGGTGCCCGTGTTCCTTATCGGCCATATCACCAAGGACGGCAGCATCGCCGGACCGAAGATTTTGGAGCATATCGTCGACAC
>Ga0310696_10010732_pt1 | contig 10502 bp, 7 predicted proteins | sample AusTroGonzalo_MG_4_FD_203885 | JGI IMG/M metagenome (GOLD analysis project Ga0310696, IMG submission 203885) | Bovine rumen microbial communities from tropical cattle in Woodstock, Queensland, Australia - Gonzalo_02 (v2) (version 2) | ecosystem: Host-associated > Mammals > Digestive system >... | reverse complement strand
TCCGTCCCGCGGTCAATGTCGGTATTTCCGTTTCCCGTGTGGGTTCGGCGGCTCAAATAAAGGCGATGAAGCAAGTCGCCGGCTCTATCAAGCTGGATCTTGCTCAGTATCGTGAAATGGCAGCCTTCTCGCAGTTTGCATCGGACTTAGACGCCTCGACTCAGAAGCTCCTTGCCAAAGGCGCACGCCTTACCGAGCTTTTGAAGCAAAAGCAATACAGCCCGCTTCCGGTTGAGGAAGAAGTTGTATCGATTTTCGCGGGTGTAAGAGGCTACTTAGAGTCTGTTTCTATCAAGGATGTAAACCGCTTTGAAGATGAAATGCTCACGAAGATGCGTGCCGAGGCTCCGAATATCTTGGATTCTATCCGCAAGGAAAAGAAAATCACCGAGGAAAACGAGCTTGAGTTAAAGCATTTCATTGAAGGCTTTGTTGCTTCTTTTGAACAGGCAAGCTGATAGATAAGAGCAAAAGGAACTTTTGATGGCAAACTTACAATCACTTCGTGTTCGCATATCTTCGGTAAAGTCGACAAGGAAAATCACTTCAGCGATGAAGATGGTTGCCGCCTCGCGCCTTCGCCGCGCGCACGATGCGACTATCAAAACCGAGCCTTACGCCTATGCTATCAAGCGCTGTTTGTCGGGGCTTATCCAAAGCCTTGTTGAGCGGCAGGAAAACTTTTTCGTAAGGGGGCTTGGTGTGATTCGTCCGCCAAGACTTCTTATCGGTCACCAGCAAAACAAAACGCATTTGATTATCGCCCTGACCTCGGATAAAGGTCTGTGCGGTGCGTTCAATATGAATGTTTGCAAGCGCGTCGCCAGCATGGTTATCGATACGGAAAAGGAAGGAAAGCGCGCCAAGATTCTTTGCGTCGGCAAAAAAGGCTACGAGCTTTTAAAGCGCGACTTTGGCGACTTGCTCATTGGCAAAATCGAAGGTGTAGGGCGCAAGGGCATCGCTTATAAAGAAGCGGAAGATGTGGCTTTCCGAGCCATTTCGCTTTTTGAATTAGGTGAAGTCGACTCGTGTTCGGTTGTTTACAATCACTTCAAATCCGCCATTTCTCAAGAAGTAAAGGTCGAAAGGCTTTTCCCCTTGGACGATTACCTTCCAGCTAATCCTTGGAAAGGGTTGACGGAGATGGACTTTTTAATGGCTCCACCCTCGCCCGAGACATCAAGTGAAGATTGGGATTTGGGAGTTTCTGCCGAAGGTGATGATCTTCCTTCGCAAACTTTGGAAAAGTCGGCTTCCCGCTATGCTCTGAAGGCAGAAGATTCGTACGCCGGTCGAGGTGCTGGTTCTTGGACCCCCGGTGGCGGACATAAGAAAAGCGACTCGCGTAAGATGTCCATTCCCGCTGGTATGGCAGGCTTAAAGATGACAGCAATCGATTTGGATGCTTTAAAGCCGAAATACGCACCTTTCTTATATGATTTTGAACCTTCGGATGTCGTAATTTTGGAACACCTTATTCCCAGATTCGTTGTTTCATCGCTCTTTAAAGCGCTGGCGGAATCTTTGGCATCGGAAAACGGTGCACGTATGACCTCTATGGATAACGCCACCAGAAATGCCGGCGAAATGATAGATAACTTAACTTTAATATATAACCGCACTCGTCAAGGTCGCATTACCACTGAATTGGTAGAGATTATTGCGGGCGCAGAGTCAGTCTAGATTATTTGTAGATTAGGAGAATAAAATGGCAAAAAATAGCAAAGGCACAATTACTCAGGTAACGGGCGCAGTAGTTGACGTCCGCTTCGAATCCGAAGAGGATTTGCCTGCAATTTTGAATGCTCTCACCACCAAGAACGATGACAAAACCTTGGTGCTTGAGGTTGAGCAACACTTGGGCGAAAACACTGTTCGCTGTATCGCAATGGACTCGACCGACGGCCTTACTCGTGGTCAGGAAGTGTTGGATACCGGCGCTCCTATTGAAGTTCCCGTCGGTCCTGATACTTTGGGCAGAATCATCAATGTTGTGGGCGAGCCCGTGGACGAAAGGGGTCCTGTAAAAGCCAAGATGAAACTCCCCATTCACCGTCCGGCTCCTGCCTTTACCGACCAAGCTACCGAGACCGAGGTTTTGGAAACCGGTATTAAGGTCATCGACTTGATTGAGCCTTATTGCAAAGGTGGTAAAACCGGTCTGTTCGGCGGTGCCGGTGTAGGCAAGACGGTTATCATCATGGAGCTTATTAACAACATCGCCAAAGGCCACGGCGGCTATTCCGTTTTTGCCGGCGTTGGTGAGAGAACTCGTGAAGGCAACGACTTGTATCACGAAATGATGGAATCCGGTGTTATCAATCCCGATGGCGACTCGAAAGCCGCCCTTGTTTACGGTCAGATGAACGAACCTCCAGGAGCTCGTTCTCGCGTAGCTCTTACGGGCTTAACGCTGGCAGAATACTTCCGTGATGAAGAACATCAGGATGTGTTGCTGTTCATCGATAACATCTTCCGTTTCACACAGGCAGGTTCCGAAGTTTCCGCTCTGCTCGGTCGTATTCCTTCCGCAGTGGGCTATCAGCCGACCTTGGGCACGGACATGGGCTCTATGCAAGAACGCATTACATCGACCAAGAACGGTTCTATTACTTCGGTGCAAGCGGTTTATGTTCCTGCGGACGATTTGACCGACCCTGCGCCTGCGACGACTTTCGCGCACTTGGATGCAACCACCGTTTTGAACCGCTCGATTGCCGAGCTCGGTATTTATCCTGCGGTTGACCCGCTCGACTCGACCAGCCGCATTTTGACTCCGGAAGTCGTGGGCGAGGAACATTACACCGTCGCTCGTGAAGTTCAGCGCGTCTTGCAGTCTTACAAGTCCTTACAGGACATTATCGCTATTTTAGGTATGGACGAACTTTCCGAAGAGGATAAGTTAACGGTTGCCAGAGCAAGAAAAATCCAACGCTTCCTGTCTCAACCTTTCCACGTTGCGGAAGTCTTTACCGGCGCTCCCGGGCGTTATGTCCAACTTGCCGACACGATAAAGGGCTTTAAAGGCATTTTGGAAGGCAAATACGACCACATGCCGGAGCAGGCATTCTATATGGTCGGCACGATTGAGGAAGCCGAGGAAAAGGCCAAGAAACTGGAAGCCGAGGCAAACAAGTAAGCTAAGTTAAGCAAGGTAATGAAAAAAGGTAAATGCCATGACCGATAGAATCACCGTAAGAATCATCACTCCCGAAGCTTTGCTTTTTGAAAAACAGGCGACTGAAGTTGTGTTGACGGGGCCAAGGGGCGGCTTTGCGATATTGCCGCGGCGCGCACCTTTGGCTGCGGAGCTTGTTGCATCAAAGATGACGCTTAAAAACGGTGCTATGACCGAGCATTACTTCATTACTTCCGGTATGGTCGAGTTTAGCGATAACGAATGTAACATTTTGGTTGAAGCAGCCGTAAGCTCGGACAATGTTCCTAAAGAAAAGCTAAAAGCACGCCTTGCCGAGTTAGAGGATATCATAAAAGATCAGCCTGCCGGCCTTATTTATGACGAGCTGGCTGATCATATAGCCTTTATCAAACTCGCCCTGAGCTAAAATCCAAATAAAACGCTGTCAAATTGTCGCTGCCGCGGGTCTCACAAAAAGCACCTACTTCTATGTAGGCTTAATTTTTGCTTGCCCTTGCATCGGCAATAGCACAGCATTTTCTTTGGATTTTTCCATTTTCCTCCTCCGAAGATGACGGCTTTTTTAAACTTATCAACTCATAAGCTCATAAACTTATTCATTCCTCATTAACTCTACTTCCCCCTTTCCTTGACAAAAAGGCACAAAGTGTTATCCTTTGCTTTCGTTATTTAAGGGAGGTAGATCATGAGTCAAATTCCTGCACATACAAGTGGAAGCCAAGATTTTAAGAGTTCATGGTGCGGAGCTGCCGTTGTTATTCTTACGACCGTAGCCTTTCCTCTTCTTTTAGCCACTAGCATATTTGCCAATCCCTTGTACATTATTCCCACTGCCGCTTGCGTTATCGCAGCTTGTAAAATTTGTAATTATATGGACAAAGTACAAGGCCGCTGTTAGTAGGCTATGGTTTAAAGCTTCAGCTCTAGCCCTTAATTCTTAAGCCTTAACCTGCCATAAACAAAACCGCCGCAAGAAAATCTTACGGCGATTTTAATTAAATCAAAAAGCAGAGGGCGTTAGTCAGCTTTCTTGCTCCACCAACCTTTACGCTTGCTCTTTTTCTCTCCCTCGGTGGCAACCGAAACTTCTTCCTTAGAAGCTTCTTTTGCCTTCTTCGGAGCATCTTCTTTAGCAGCTTTGGGTTTGCGCCCCGGCTTTTTAGAAGCCTTGGCTTCCACCTCTGCCTCAGGCTTAGCTTCAGTTTTGCTTTCTTTCGTCTCCGCATCCTTTGCGGCAGGCTTTTTTGCCGCATGCGACGAGAACAAAATCACCGCACCCTTAGGTTCAGCCGACTTAATCGCTACAGGGCTATTCCTCCTGCTCGTGACTGCGCGCTCCTTTCGCGGCTCTATGGCAGTCTCAGCGGGCTTAGACAGTTTTGCCTCCCCTTTGCTTTCATAGGACTCGCGTGCGCCGCGTTCACCATCGCCGCGCCTGCGTCCGCGTCCGCGTCCGCGACCTTTGCCGCCGAGCCGCTCATTTTGCTCATCATCGGCATTCATAGCGGCAAATAAAGGAGCGTCATCATCACCGACGGTTTCATCGGTAAAGCGCGGGCGTCTGCCTCTGCGGCTCTTGCGTTCTTCGCTCTCGCTTCTGTTGGCTTCGTCAGCGCCGTCATCGTTTGCGGGGAAGATAGATACGTCATCCCCCTCGCTCTCGCTGTTTCTGCTTTCGGCATTATCAAAGCGTCCGCCGCGTCTGCCGCCTCGGCGCCGTCCGAACAATCCGCGCCGTCCGCCGCGCCGCCTTCCTTCGCGTCCATAGCCTGCGTTTTCATCTTCATCTTCGGAGCTTTCCGAAGCTTCCTCGCTTTCTGTTTCCGGCAAGTCATCAAGCACAATATCGTCAACATTGACTTGCGGTCTGGCGTTTTTGCGCTCTTCGGGCTTCCTTTGCCTTTCAATGCGATAGTCAATAGGCGAAACAAAGCTGTCCTCGGCGTTCACAATAATGCGTACATCGTAAAGCTTTTCGATTTCGGCAATTAAATCGCGCTTGTGATTAAGCAGATACAGCGCCGCACTGGAAGCAGCGGTAAGTGTGATTATGCTGCTTTTGCCTTTTCCGGCTTCCTCTTCCAAGATGCGCAAAAGGTGCACGGATATGGACTCGATAGAGCGCTGCACTCCACTGCCGTGGCAGTAAGGACAAGTATGATAGCTGGTTTCGATAAAGCTGGAATGCAGGCGTTGACGTGATATTTCCATAAGCCCGAAGCCGTTAATCTTAGCGATTTGGATTCGCGCACGATCGCGGCGTAAAACTTCTTTCATCCGCCTTTCGACAAGAAGCCTGTTTCTGGCTTCTTCCATATCGATCAAGTCAATTACGATAATTCCTGCCAAGTCGCGAAGGCGGAATTGCCTTGCCACTTCCTCGACCGCTTCAAGGTTGGTTTTAAGCGCGGTGTCTTCGATAGAATGCTCACGAGTCGAGCGTCCCGAGTTCACATCAATGGCAACCAAAGCCTCGGTCGGATTGATGACCAAATAGCCGCCCGAACGAAGTTGCACTACGGGATTATGCAAGGCTTCCAATTGCGTTTCCACTTGATAGCGATGGAACAAAGGCACCTTGTCAGTGTAGTTGACAACCTTTTTCACGTGGCTGGGAATAATCATTTTAACGAAGTCGCGAGCCGATTTGAATGCCGCTTCGCCTTCAATAATAATCTCGGCAATATCGGGAGTGTAAAGGTCGCGAATGCTGCGACGGATAAGGTTTCCTTCCTCGTGAATAAGGCAAGGAGCCACCGACTCCATAGTCATATCGCGGATTTGCACCCAAGTTTTGATAAGGTATTCATAGTCACGCCTGATTTCAAGTTTAGTGCGCTCACGTCCGGCAGTGCGAACGATAACGCTCATTCCTTCGGGAACGGGCAAAGAGTTCACTACGGTTTTAAGTTTATGCCTGTCGGCGATGTTGGATATTTTGCGCGAAACTCCGCCACCGCGAGCGTTATTAGGCATCAAGACGCAATATCTTCCCGCAAGTGACAAATAGGTAGTAAGTGACGCGCCTTTATTTCCGCGCTCTTCCTTTACCACTTGGACAAGCAGGATTTGATTGCGATGAATTACCTCTTGAATCTTATAGTTGCGGATAAGATCGAAGTAAGCCCGTGTCGCACGCAGCCCGTCATCGCTGTCAGCTCCGCCGCTAAGGCTTTCGACATCAGCTGCCTCGGTAAGCTCGCCATATCTTTTCCGCTTCCGCGGACGACGCCGCGAGTTTTCCATTTCCTCTAATTCTTCAATTTCTCTATCTTCTTCGGATTCGTTTTCCTCGGCGGATTTAATTTCCTGCAAAACACGCTCTTCCTCGACTTTAGCGGCGGCCTTTTGGCTTTCGCTAAGGGACTTTTTCAAAGCTTCTCTATCCGCTATGGGGATTTGATAGTAATCGGGGTGTATTTCGGAAAAAGGCAAAAAGCCGTGTCTTTCGTTACCGTAATCAACAAAGGCAGCTTGGAGCGAAGGCTCCACTCTGATAACTTTTGCTAAGTATATATTTCCTTTTAATTGTTTCTTTGTTGATGTTTCTACCTCGAATTCCTCTAATCGGGTTCCGTCCACAACCACGACCCGATTTTCCTCGGGGTGGGTTGCCTCAATAAGCATTTTTTTAACCATGGGTTATAATTCTCCAATTCTGAGCCGAAGGCTCTTAATTTATTAACAAACAAGACGAAGCCGGAGATTCCTCTCTCCAGCGTGCGGGTGATAACCGTTTTTATAGTTACGATTTCAATCATTTCAAAAAGCACCGACTACACCTAAGCTTCATCTAAATAAAAAAATCTTTTACGACTGATAAAATCAGCGTAGAAAAGATAACCGTTCATTAACCAAAGAACAACGATTATTATTTAAAATAACGAAAAAATATTAAAGAAGGGGCAAAGCGTTTATGCAAACACTCGGGAAAATAGCAGTTTTTGTGCTGTTTGCGGTGGTTTTTATGCTTGGCGCAGCAAGCGAAGTTTTTGCTGCCGAAGTGCAGAATATTCGTCTCGGCAATCAAAACGGTGCTTCGGCGAGGTTGGTTTTAGACCTGACCGACCACCCTTCCCACGAAGTTTTGCTGCTTAAGAACCCTTATCGCGTGGTGATTGATTTGGAAAAGACGACCATAGCCGTTTCCGAAAACAAAATCCCCAAAACCAGCAACATCGTGAGGGATTTACGCATTGGCAAAACTCCGAAAGGCGCCGCCCGCATTGTCGTAGAAACCAAAGACTCTGCCATAGTGAAAAAGGCGTTTTTCCTGCCGCCGCAAGGGGGCTTTGATTGGCGTTTGGTGGTGGATATAACCAGTGCCTCGCAAGACGATTTTGAGAAGGCAAAAGCTCAAAATCCCAAACCGCAAACCACCTCGCCCACGCAAACGGAAATAAGCGCCAAAGATGCTGCCGCCGAATTGGAAAAGCTGAAGAAGCCGCTGGCGGCAAAGCCTTTGATAGTGCTTGACCCGGGGCACGGCGGCAAGGATCCCGGCGCTATCAGCGCTTCGGGCTATTATGAAAAGCATATCACGCTGAAAATGGCAAAGGAGCTTAAACAAACTTTAGAGGCTACGGGTAAATACCGCGTTATGCTGACTCGCAGCGACGACCGCGCTCTTGCTCTTAAAAGCAGGGTAAAGATAGCTCGTGATGCCAAAGCGGACTTGTTCATATCCATTCACGCGGACAGCGCAAAGAACAGCCGCGCCAAGGGGCTTTCAGTTTACACTTTGTCCGAGCGCGCTTCGGATAGGGAATCCGCCGCTTTGGCCGAACGTGAAAACAAAGTTGATGCTCTTATCAATATGGATTTTTCGGACAAAACTCCGGAAGTGGCGAATATCTTAATCGACCTTGCCCGTCGCGACACCATGAACACATCAAAGGATCTTGCGAATTACATGGTAAGCGAGATGAGTCGTACCGTTCGCGTTCTTCCCGACACGCACCGCTTTGCGGGTTTTGCCGTATTAAAGGCGCAAGACATTCCTTCCGTTTTGGTTGAAATCGGCTACCTTTCCAACCGCGAAGAAGAAAGGCTGATAAGAAGTCCCGCCTATCGTGAAAAGCTTGCCAAGGCTCTTACCAAGGCGATTGATAAATTCTTCGAATCTCGCTCGATTGTGGAAGACTGAAATAATTAGTTACTTCCGCCATACTATGCTGTAAACGCGTTCTTTTTGCACGATGCCTTTGAATTCGTATTCGCCTTCGTCTTTGAACTCGATTTCGCTTTGTGCCAGTTCCTCATACATATCACGAGTGACGAAGATTGTGCCGCCTCCGGCTTTATGACAGACGCGAGCCGCCCGTCCTACCGCCATTCCGAACAAATCCCCGTTCTCGATAATGGGTTTGCCGAAGTTAAGTCCTATGCGCACATAGAACATTTTGTTTGGGTTTTCACGATTAAAGTTAGCTATGGCGCGCTGCATTTGTATAGCCGCTTTTGCCCCGTCCAGAGCCGTGTTAAAGCATGCGAACACACCGTCTCCCATCAGCTTTATTTCCCGCCCTTTAAAGTCCTTTATCGCCTCGCGTGCAATCGCGTTATGCACATGCAAAACATCTTGCGCGAACTGCTCGCCGTTAATCTCGCTCATCATCGTAGAATCGACAATATCGGTGAACATAATGCTTAAAGGTATTTTCTTTTTCTCAATACCTTCCAAGGGCAAAAGTTCGCTTACTACTTTATCTCGCCACGGTATAAGCACTTCATGCATATCGGCAAAAGCATCTGCCTTAACCTCACGCAAAATAATATCCATGGCATGCGTTCCGATAGCAATAAGCTTGCGATGTTCGGGCTCTAAGAAAGAGCCGTTAAGTACCTTGTAAAACTGTTTATCGCGCATGGCATCCGGCACGAAAGTATTATCCGCAACCTCTTTAATCGAGACCTCTAAAATCTTTTTATACTCGCTGTCCGAAAGCTCGAAAAAAGACCCCATGCGCTCACATCCGCCTGCCACGATAAGGTTAATGGCGATGCGTGTGTAAATGTCCATATTGACATCTTGCATCTTCACCACGGCAATGGTTTTTAAAACAAACTCGCGCGCGATTTTTATCGCTTTTTCAAAGTCGGGATTTACGACAGCTTTCTCACCCGTATCGGGAACTTTTTTAACAATGTCGGAAAGTATTTTTCCAGCTGTTTTTATGCCTTCTTTTTTACCGGAAAAAATACCCTTGAAAAAAGATTTTTTAGCAGGTTTTTCGTCTGCAAATTCAATGACATATTCATCTTTTTTGGCAAGGCGTTCGCTGTCATTTTTTTCGGTGTTTTCATCACCTTTTTTCGCATCGTTTTCCGCATTATTTTTTATATTTTTTTGCAACTTTTCACAAAGACATTTAGCAGGGACTTTTTCCTTTGCCGCAAAGAAAAAACTTCCCCACGGAACGAACAAAAACACTGCCAGAAAAAACGCGATTCCGATTACAAAATATAAAGGCGGTAAGGGACGATAATCACCCGAAGAATTGATAACAAAAGCTATCGCCAGAAACACGACCAAAGTCAAGATAAAGCAAGCAAGAAACAAGCTTAAAAATCTCATCAAGAGGTCTTTTCTTTGCGCACTTAAAAAAGCATTTTTCTGCATCCTTCTTTATCCTTTCTTTGCTCCGTCTTTTACTGTGTCCGCAGGCACTATAATTTTTTTAATTTGCGAAAAGTATAAAAGCGCTCCTTCGGGGCCCAGCAACATTCCGTAAGTTTCGGGATTAACGGGAATATCGCAACCGCTAGCTTCGGCAAGATTAAGCACCTTTGACGATTCGATAGTAACCGTCCACCCTTTGGCATTTTCTTCCGCTCCGACAAGGAAAAGATGGTCATCGGCTTTTCTTGCCGGCGCTTTTTTACCCTCGGGCAGCACCGTAATTTTTGCGATATTGCAAAAATCCATACGCCAGCCGTCCGGACCCATCAAAATCCCGCGGCTCATTTTTGAGGGAAGATAGACGACTTCGCCCACCTTTCCTTCCAAAGAAATAATATCCAAATCGTTAATGATAAGATACCAGTTTTTTAAAGAAAACTTCGGCGCTCCGATATCCTTTAATTCCAAAGTTCCCGCCGTTTTAGCGATTAAAGCCTGCTCTTTGCTGTCGATACCGAAAAAATACTTTGCTTCGGGATTATCGCGCAAAGTTTTCTTTGGCACGCATGATGCCGCATTTCTCATCGCCAAAGAGGATGATGACGGCAAAGCAGGTTCGGGCACAACCTTATGCTCGGCTACAGCTTTTTCCTCTTTAGCAGCTTCGGCATTTTCCGGTGCATTTAAAGGCACGATTCTTTCGCCTTGTTCATCGAT
>Ga0310696_10010729_pt1 | contig 10505 bp, 12 predicted proteins | sample AusTroGonzalo_MG_4_FD_203885 | JGI IMG/M metagenome (GOLD analysis project Ga0310696, IMG submission 203885) | Bovine rumen microbial communities from tropical cattle in Woodstock, Queensland, Australia - Gonzalo_02 (v2) (version 2) | ecosystem: Host-associated > Mammals > Digestive system >... | reverse complement strand
TATCCCTTCTGCTGAGCCTCGCGGAGGGTGGCGTCGAGACCATTCTTCTCGATGATACGCATACCCTTGGTGGTCACTTTGAGGGTGATGAAACGCTGTTCGGTCTCCGACCAGAACTTCTTGGTCTTGAGGTTGAGGGAGAAGTCGCGCTTGGTGCGCAGCTTGGAATGGGCGACGTTGTTGCCGATCATTCTCTTCCTACCGGTTATCTGACAAACCTTTGACATAATATTTTACTTTTTAATTGTTTCTTTTTGTGGTGTTAGACGATTTTGAAGAACCGTTTCCACCGGATGCTTTTGGGGAAGCTCTTGCTTCCGTCTGTTGAAAGCCAGATGATGGAGGGCGTACCGACGATATGGTCTTCCGGGACGAATCCCCAGTAACGGGAATCCAGGGAATTATGCCGGTTGTCACCCATCATGAAATAATAGTCTTGTTGGAACGTGTACTCCTGAGCGGGCTCTCCGCCGATGAGGATGGTTTCTCCGCGCACTTCCAGGCTGTTGTGCTCATAGTCCCGGATGATGCGCTCATAGAGCGGCAGGTTCTCCAGGGTGAGCGCCACGGTGGCTCCCTTGGCGGGAATCCAGAGCGGCCCGAAGTTGTCGCAGGTCCAGCGGGTTTTCCCGGTGAAGGGGAAAATGGCCGAATCCTGGCCGGTGGCGGGGAAGGTCTCCAGGTTGGGCGTCACTTCCACGACGGATTTCATCTCCTTGACCTTGGCGAGCATTTCCTCCGTCAGGGGCATGGCCGGATAGCCGGGGATGCGCTGGTCGAAGAAAAGTTCCGAGCGGTTGATGCCCATCTCATCCAGTTTGAGGGAATTGATGGCGCTTCCGGTGGTGACGACCCTGTACGTAAGCTGCCGGCCGGGCTCCTCAGGCTCCTGCACGCCGTTCACCCACACAAGACCGTCCTTGATGACGAGGGTGTCCCCTGCTACGGCGACACAACGCTTCACATAGTGGTCTTTCTTGTCCGTGGGACGGACGATAATGGGGCCGAACTGGCTGATGGTCTTTTCGCGGCCGCAGGCCCGTACCCAGGCGTAGTAATCGTCTGCGGGACGGCGGCTGAGAACTGTATCGCCATTGGGGAAGCCGAAAACCACGATATCACCCCGCTCAACCCCGCGGAAACCCTTCAGCCGGCGGTATTTGTTCTGGATGAGCGTGGAATACGACTCTTTCCCGAACGCCGTGTTGTGCGTGAAAGGGATGGTGAGGGGCGTCTGGGGGACGCGCGGCCCGTACGTAAGCTTGCTGACGAAGAGATGGTCTCCGGTGTACAGCGTACTTTCCATGGAGGAGGAAGGAATCTTGAAGGCCTGGAAAAAGAAGATATTGATGAAGGTGACCACGACGACGGCGAAGATGATGGCATCCAGCCAGTCCAGCCACACATTGTGCTTTTCACCCGGCTGGTACTCCTTTTTCCAGAAGAGCCACTTGACCTTTTTGGTAATGAGAAGGTCGAAGATGATTACCAGGCCGAAAAGCCACCAATAGTTTCCGAGCCAGATCACCCACGCGATGTAAAGCAGGGACCAGAATCCCAGCTTCAACCACTTGTTTTGGATGATCTCCTTCCAGCTCATGGGACAACAACAACTACTTTACAGAGTTCACAATCGCCTCAAAAGCCTGAGGGTTGTTCATGGCAAGGTCTGCGAGAACTTTGCGGTTGAGACCGATGTTCTGCTTGGCGAGACGTCCCATCAGCTGGGAGTAGGTGAGGCCGTACTGGCGGGCGGCGGCGTTGATACGCTGGACCCACAGGGAGCGGAATTCGCGCTTCTTGGCCTTGCGGTCGCGGTAGGCGTAGGTGAGACCTTTTTCGTAGGTGTTCTTGGCGACTGTCCACACGTTCTTGCGGGACAGGAAGTTGCCGCGGGTTCTGGAGAGAATCTTCTTGCGGCGTGCCCTTGAGGCAACAGAATTAACGGATCTAGGCATAAATTTTTACTTTTTTGGAGGCAGTGGCACCACGGGGGATGCGCTTTCTACGACTGCGTTCCAGTTAAACAATAATTACAGGACCAGGAGCTCCTTTACGCGCTTGAGATCGTCCGCCTCCAGGATGGCGAAATGATCCAGGTTTCTTTTCTGCTTCTTGGTCTTCTTGGTGAGGATGTGGCTGTGATAAGCGTGCTTCCTCTTGATCTTTCCCGATCCGGTAAGCGTGAAGCGCTTTTTGGCACCGGAGTTGGTTTTGAGCTTTGCCATTGTGTTAAACAATTAATAATTATACATATAAGGATAATACCTTATTTCTTTTTAAGCGGAGCGATCATCATGCTCATGCGCTTGCCCTCCAGGACCGGCATGTTCTCCGCGCGGCCGAATTCCTCCAGCTCCACGGCGAAGCGCAGCAGCTGCTTCTCCCCTTGCTGGGCGAACTGGATGGAGCGTCCGCGGAAGAAGATGGAGGCCTTCACCTTGGAACCCTCCTTGAGGAATTCCTCCGCGTGCTTGAGCTTGAACTGGAAGTCGTGCTCGTCCGTGTTGGGGCCGAAACGGATTTCCTTGATGACGATCTTCGCCGCATTGGCCTTTATCTCCTTGGCCTTCTTGCGCTGCTGGTACAGATACTTCTGGTAGTCCAGGATCTTGCACACGGGAGGATCGGCCTTTGCGCTGATCTCCACCAGGTCCAGCTCCTGCTCCTCTGCCATGGCGAGGGCTTTCAGGAAAGGGTAGATACCCTGCTCAGGGATGTTGTCCCCGACCAGTCGTACCTGCGATGCAGTGATTTCACGATTGATCCGCAGGGCGTTTTCGTCCTGCTTGGGACCCATCTGCTGACGGACAGGTTTCTTGGGGCCCGAGGGCCTCGGTTTGAAAGGCGTTGCGATAGTTTTGCTCCTTTAAAACGTTAAACTTATTGGGCCAGTTCCTCTGCCACGGCTGCGCGGACATAGTCCACAAACTGCGGCACGCTCATAGAGCCCTGGTCCACGGCTCCACGGCGTACAGACACGGTTTCATCGGCAACTTCCTTTTCGCCGACAATCACCAGAAGCGGCACCCTCATCAGGGAAGTCTCGCGGATTCGCTTGCCGAGGGTCTCGTTCCGGTCGTCTATAGAGGCGCGAATTTCGGAATTATTTAGCAGATTTACAACTTTTTTCGCATAATCTGCATATTTTTCACTCACGGGCAGCACTTTCACCTGGTCCGGGTGCAGCCACAGCGGCAGGTGACCGGCGGTGTGCTCCAGCAGCACGGCCACGAAGCGCTCCAGCGAGCCGAAGGGGGCGCGGTGGATCATGACGGGGCGCTTGCGGGAGCCGTCGGAATCCACGTATTCCAGTTCGAAGCGCTCCGGCAGGTTGTAGTCCACCTGGATGGTGCCCAGCTGCCAGCTGCGGCCGATGGCGTCCTTCACCATGAAGTCCAGTTTAGGGCCGTAGAAGGCTGCCTCGCCGGTTTCTACCACATAGGGCAGGCCCTTCTTCTTAGCAGCGTCGATGATGCCCTGTTCGGCCTTGTTCCAGTTCTCGTCGGAGCCGATGTACTTGGACGGGTTCTTGGGATCGCGCAGGGACACCTGGGCGGTGAACTTGTCGAATTTCAAGGTCTTGAACACGTAGAGGATGAGGTCGATCACCTTCTCGAATTCCTCCTGGAGCTGATCCTGGCGGCAGAAGAGGTGGGCGTCGTCCTGGGTGAAGCTGCGCACGCGGGTGAGGCCGTGGAGCTCGCCGGACTGCTCGTAGCGGTACACGGTGCCGAATTCGGCGAAGCGCAGGGGCAGGTCACGGTAGCTGCGCGGGGCGCTGCGGAAAATCTCGCAGTGGTGCGGGCAGTTCATGGGCTTGAGGAGGTATTCCTCGCCTTCCTGCGGAGTGTGGATGGGCTGGAAGGAATCCTTGCCGTACTTGGCATAGTGGCCGGAGGTCACGTAGAGTTCCTTGCCGCCGATGTGGGGCGTCACCACGGGCAGGTAGCCGTATTCGGCCTGCTTCTTGGCCAGGAAGGCCTGCAGGGTGTTGCGCAGGGCGGCGCCGCGGGGCAGCCACAGGGGCAGGCCTGCACCCACGCGCTGGGAGAAGGTGAAAAGTTCCATCTCCTTGCCGATCTTGCGGTGGTCCCGCTTCTTGGCCTCTTCCAGCACCTGGAGGTATTCCGCGAGCATGCTGGCCTTGGGGAAGGTGATGCCGTAGATACGGGTGAGCTGCTGGCGGGTTTCATCGCCACGCCAGTAGGCGCCGGCCAGGGAAAGGACCTTGACGGCCTTGATGACGTCCGTATTCTTGAGGTGCGGTCCACGGCACAGGTCCGTGAAGGCGCCGTTGGTGTAATAGGTGATGGTGCCGTCTTCCAGCTCCGAGATAAGCTCCTGCTTGTACTGGTCGCCCTTCTCCGTGAAGTATTTCATGGCATCGGCCTTGGAGACTTCGATCCGGCGGAAGTCCTCCTTGCCGCGGGCCAGTTCCAGCATCTTGTTCTCGATGGCCTTGAAGTCCGCGTCCGTGAGGGTGCGGCCGTTCATGTCCACATCGTAATAGAAACCGTTTTCGATGGCCGGGCCGATACCGAACTTGACGCCCGGGAAAAGGGCCTCCAGCGCCTCCGCCATAAGGTGGGAAGAGCTGTGCCAGAAGACTTTCTTGGCTTCGTCGTCCTCCCATTTGAGGAGGCGGATGGCGACGTCCTCCGTGATGGGACGGGTGACGTCGATGGTGGTTCCCTTGGAGGTTTCGGGCTCATCGGGCGTCTTGATATTCACGGCCAGGATCTGCTCAGCTAAACGAGGGCTGATGCTCATGGCTACATCATAACCGGTTACGCCAGCTTCGTACTGACGTACACTTCCATCGGGGAACGTAATGTTGATCATAATCAAGTTGAGTTTATTACTTACAATGTCTTTCACTCGCTATCTTTTAAATAGCCTACAAAGATAATGATAATCAAGGACAAAAAAAAGAGCGGATTTTACAACCGCTCTTTGATTTGGTACTGATTGCGCCCTTCGGCGCTGCGGGAGATCATCTCTCCCACGAAACCGGCCAGGAAGAGCATGACGCCCAGGACCAGGGCCACCAGGGCCAGGTAGAACAGGGGCTGGTCCGTGACGGCGCGGTAGCGGAGGCCGGCGCTCTGATGGATGAGCTTGGCGGCGATGATCCAGACGGTCATCACAAAGCCGATGAGGAACATCAGGATGCCGCTGGCGCCGAAAAAGTGCATGGGCTTGCCGCCGAAACGGGACAGGAACCACAGGCTCATGAGGTCCAGGAGGCCGTTCACGAAGCGGTTCAGGCCGAATTTGGACACGCCGTACTTGCGTTTCTGGTGATGGACGGGTTTCTCGCCGATCTTGCTGAAGCCGGCGTTCTTGGCCAGGTACGGGATGTAGCGGTGCATCTCCCCGTATACCTCAATATTCTTGACCACTTCCTGGCGGTAGGCCTTGATGCCGCAGTTCATGTCGTGCAGCGGGATGCCGGTGACCCTGCGGGCCGTCCAGTTATAGAGCTTGGAGGGGAGGTTCTTGGTGAGGGCGTTGTCCTTGCGGTGCTGCTTCCAGCCGGAAACCAGGTCGTAGCCTTCCTCCCGGATCATGCGCACCATCTCCGGGATCTCCTCCGGGGAGTCCTGCAGGTCTGCGTCCAGGGTGACCACGATGCCCCCCTGCGCGGCCGCAAACCCCTCGTACAGAGCCGCGGACTTGCCGTAATTGCGCCGGAAACGGATGCCGTGCACAGGGCCGGACAACTGCCGGATCACCTCCCAGGAGCCGTCCGTGGAGCCATCGTCCACGAAAAGGATTTCATAGGAGAAGCCGTTCTCCTCCATCACACGGGCGATCCACGCCGCCAGTTCCGGCAGGGATTCGGCTTCATTATAGAGCGGTACTATGATACTAAGGTCCATCATACCGCAAATATACGAAAAATTAGAGAACCAGCAGCGTGCCGGAGGGAGAGAGGAGGCGGGCGGCGTTTTTGATGACCACCCCGGTGGCGCCCTGGCGGAGGGCCTTGAAAGCGTTCTCCAGCTTGGGGAGCATGCCGTCGGAGACGGTGCCGGCGGCCTTGAGGGCGGCGAAATCGGCCTGGGAGATGCGCGGGATCACGCTGCCGGGGTCTTCGGCGTCGGAGAGGACGCCGTCTTTCTCGAAGCAGAGGGTGAGCTCCGCGCCCAGGGCGGCGGCCACGCTGGCGGCCACGGTGTCGGCGTTGGTGTTGAGGAGCTGCCCTTCCCCGTCGTGGTTGATGGGGCTGAGCACCGGGACGAGGCCCTGGCCGATGAGCGCCTGCAGCACGGGCACGTTCACGGAGGCGGGGGTCACGTCGCCCACGGCGCCGAAATCCACCAGCTTGCCGTCAATCTCCAGCGGGGCGCGGCGGCGGGCCCGGATGAGGTTGGCGTCGCAGCCGGAGAAGCCGGCGGCCGGGCAGCCTTCCGCCTGCAACAAGCTCACGATCTGCTTGTTGCCCCAGCCTGCGCAGGCCATGGTCACCACCTGCAGCGTTGCCTCGTCGGTGACGCGGCGGCCGGCGATCTTGACGGGTTCCATGCCCAAAGCGCGCTGGAGCCGGCTGGCAAAAGCGCCACCGCCGTGCACCAGGACCTTGGGCCCTTCGAGCGCGGCGAAATCGTGGCAGAAAGCCCTGAGCTGGGCGTCATCGTCCAGCACGTGGCCGCCTATTTTCACGACGCGGATCATAGGTCTTTCAATATTCGCTTCAAGACCGTTTGCGCCGAAACCACGCGGTTGGCGGCCTCCGGGATGACCAGGGAATTGGGGCCTTCGATCACATCGTCGCTCACGATCATGTTCCTGCGGACGGGGAGGCAGTGCAGGAAGTAAGCGTCGTTGGTGAGGGCCATCTTCTCCTTGGTGACCGTCCAGCTGCGGTCCTTGTTCAGGACCTGGCCGTAGGACTCATAGGAGGCCCAGTTCTTGGCATAGACGAAGTCTGCGCCGCGCAGGGCCTCGTCCTGGTCGTGGGTGACGCGGGCGCCGGCGGTGAAGGCCGGATCCAGGTCATAACCCTCCGGGTTGGCGATCACGAGGTCGTACCCGGCCCAGTCCATGCCCTCCGCAAAGGAGTTGGGAACGGCCTGCGGGAGCGCCTTGGGGTGGGGCGCCCAGGTCATCACCACCTTGGGCCGGGCGGAACGTTTGTGCTCGTCCATGGTGATGATGTCCGCAAAGGTCTGGAGCGGGTGCCGGGTGGCGGCCTCCATGCTGAAGACCGGCTTTCCGGAGTACTGGATGAATTGATTGAGTATAAGTTCGTTGTAGTCGTCTTCCTTGCTTTCGAAGCGGGCGAAGGACCGCACGCCGATCACATCGCAGTAGCACCCCATCACCGGGATGGCCTCCAGCAGATGCTCGCTCTTGTCGCCGTCCATGACCACACCGCGCTCCGTCTCCAGCTTCCAGGCGCCCTGGTTCACATCCAGCACCATCACGTGCATGCCCAGGTTGAGGGCCGCCTTCTGGGTGCTGAGGCGGGTGCGGAGGCTGTTGTTGAAGAACACCAGGAGGGCGGTCTTGTCTTTCCCCAGGTGCTGGTCGGCGAAGGGGTTCTCTTTCACGAAACGGGCTTCCCGCAGGGCTTCCTCCGGGTTTCCGAGCTGCTTGATGCTGGTAAAATGCTTCATACGGTAAGTTCTTTCCAAGCTTTTACAAAGGCTTCCGCCGTCTCTTGCTGCACGCACAGGGCGGGCAGGAGGCGGATGACGTTCTGGCCGGCCGCGCCGGTGAAGAAATGCTTCTCAAAGAGGAGGCGGTCCCGCAGACCCACATACTCCGGCTTCAGCTCCAGGCCGATCATCAGGCCGCGGCCGCGGTACTCCGTGAGGGCCTTGTCCCCTGCCAGGGCTTCCTGGAAGTACGCACCCACCCGGGCGGCGTTCTCCACCAGGTGTTCATCGGCCATGATTTCCAGCACGGCGATGGCAGCGGCGCAAGCCAGGTGATTGCCTCCGAAAGTGGTCCCCAGCATCCCGTAGCGGGGTTGGAGGGCCGGGCTGATGAGCACGGCGCCGATGGGAAAGCCGTTGGCCATGCCCTTGGCGGAGGTAATGAGGTCGGCCCGGATACCGGCGTGCTGGTGGGCATAGAACTGCCCGGTGCGGCCGTAGCCGGACTGGATTTCGTCGGCGATCAGGAGGGTGCCGGTCTTGTCGCAAAGGGTGCGCAGCGCCTGCAGGAAATCGTCGCCGGGGTCATAGATGCCGGCCACGCCCTGGATGCCCTCGATGATGACGGCGGCGTATGCCCCCGTGGCCAGGGCCTCTTCCACAGCCTCGATGTCCCCCAGCGGAGCGAAGCTGACGTGGGACGTGCGGTTGAAGGGGGCCTGGATGGAGGGATTGTCCGTGATGCTCACGGCGCCGCTGGTGCGGCCATGAAAGGCCTTCCCGAAGGCCAGGACTTTCTCCCGGCCCGTGGCGAAGGAGGCTAGCTTGAGGGCGTTCTCATTGGCTTCGGCGCCGCTGTTGCAAAGGAAGAGGGCGTAGTCCGGATAGCCGCTGGCCTCGCCCAAAAGGGCCGCCAGCTTGCTCTGGAGGCTGTTTTTCACCGCGTTGGAGTAGAAGCCCAGGCGGGCGGCCTGCTCCGTAAGTGCCTGCACATACCGGGGGTGGCAGTGCCCGACGCTGATGACGGCGTGGCCGCCGTAAAGGTCCGTATAGGCCTGCCCGTCCGCGGTCCAGAGGGTGGTCCCCAGGCCTTTGACGGGCTCAATGTCCCATTGCTTGTAAACGTCGAAGAGTTGCATATTAGAAAGCCGATGCTTTGAGGTGCAGGCCGGCCCTTTCGTCCAGCCCGAACATCAGGTTCATATTCTGTACCGCCTGGCCGGACGCGCCTTTCAGGAGGTTGTCGATCACGGAGGTAATCAGCAGGTCCCGCCCGTGCTTTTCCAGGGACAGGAGGCATTTGTTGGTGTTGACCACCTGCTTGAGATCCAGGCTCCCGCCATAGGTGAAGGTGAAGGGCGTTTCCGCATAGTAATCATTGTACAGCTGCACCGCTTCCTCCAGGGTAAGGGGGCACTTGGTGTACACGGAGGCGAAGATCCCGCGGGTGAAGTCGCCCCGGATGGGAACGAAGTTCAGCTCCGGAATGATTTTGGACTGCCGGTCCGACAGGTTCCTTCTGATTTCCGCAAGGTGCTGGTGCTCAAATGCTTTGTAGGACGAGACATTGCTCTCCCGCCAGCTGAAATGGGTGGTGGCCGAAGGGATGGCGCCGGCGCCGGTGCTACCGGTGAGGGCTGTGATGTGCACAGAGTTCCGCAGCAGGCCTTCCTTTGCCAGCGGCAGCAGGGCCAGCTGGATGGCGGTGGCGAAACAGCCGGGGTTGGCCACCATCTGCGCCTGGCGGATCTTGTCGGCCTGCCATTCCGGAAGGCCGTACACGTAACCGTTGGACTGATCCCGGTAATCCTGGGCGAAGTCCACGATCCGGAGGCCCTCCGGCGCGGGATGGGTTTCCCAGAAGGCGCCGCTCTTCCCGTGTGCATGGCAGAGGAAAAGCACATCCAGGCTATCCAGGATCACATCCTGTGAAAAGCGGAGGTGCGTCTCTCCCCAAAGGCCGGGATGGACCTCGGCCACGCGCTCGCCGGCGTGACTCTCGGAATGGACCATGACCAGTTCTACATTCGGATGGTTGATGAGCAGACGGATAAGTTCTCCGGCGGTATAGCCTGCGCCGCCGATAATTCCTGCACGTATCATAGTCTATTCGCCGGGATGGTGGATTTTCAAGTGTTCCTTGGGGTCGTAGAGCAACCCCGTGCAGATGCACATCTTGTAGTCATGGCTTTCCAGGATGTCGAAATGTCGGCAGCCCTGGCAGCCCTTCCAGAACTCAGGATCGTCCGTGAGCTCGTTGAAGGGAACGGGACGGAAGCCGAACTCATAGTTCATCTTCATCACGGCCGCACCGGTGGTGATGGAGAAGATCTTGGCATCCGGGAAGAGGGTGCGGGAAAGGATAAACGTCTGTTCCTTAATGCGTTTGGCAAGGCCCATGCCTCTGTAGGCGTGGGCTACGATGAGGCCGGAATTGGCCACGAACTTCTTGCCGCCCCAGGATTCGATATAGGAAAAACCGGCGAACTGACCGTCTTCCGTAAGGGCGATGACGGCCTTCCCCGATTCCATTTTCTCTTTGATGTACTCCGGCGTACGCTTGGCGATACCGGTCTTGCGCTCCAGCGAGGAGAGATAGATCTCCTCGCAAATGGCCTCTGCAAAAACGCCATGGCTGGCATCGGCCACTTTCACTGTAAATTCCATTTGTATAGATATCTAACTAACCGGCGGCAAATATACAACATTCTGAATAAATATGGAAGTATTCGCTGTATAATTTTGCAAATATTCAATAATATTCACGCAATATACACATACAATCAAAGTCCCCCTCCCAAGGAGGGAGATATAGGAGACCATGGGTTCTTTGGCTTACGGGCCAAGTGGCACATAAACAGAAACAAAGTCCCCCTCCCGAGGAGGGGGATTTAGGGG
>Ga0310696_10010728_pt1 | contig 10505 bp, 8 predicted proteins | sample AusTroGonzalo_MG_4_FD_203885 | JGI IMG/M metagenome (GOLD analysis project Ga0310696, IMG submission 203885) | Bovine rumen microbial communities from tropical cattle in Woodstock, Queensland, Australia - Gonzalo_02 (v2) (version 2) | ecosystem: Host-associated > Mammals > Digestive system >... | reverse complement strand
TACATGATTTCGCAAAGTACAAGTGATGACGATGGGCGTTCCCGTAGCACCCCGGAACATCGTTTCGGCGCCTTGCATATTTGTGCCGAACAGGTTGATCCCTCCGACAGCCTCATCATTGTTGATGAAGCAGACGATATGCTCCGTAGCCATATAGGCTTTTTTGCCCTGCTCTTCGGAGGAGGACAGACCTTGGGGGACAAGGGGCTGCTCAACAGCGTGCTTGATACGGTCAGAGTCCCGACAATCTGGATTACCAATACCCCAGCAGGAGCACTGGACGAATCCAGCCGCCGCAGGTTTGATTACTCTATCCGGTTTAATCCTCTGAATACCACACAACGCCTTGCAATCTGGCGGAACAACGTCTCCAAGATGAAACTGGAACACCTGTTCAGTGCTGAGATGCAGAGCAAGTTTGCTGCCTCTTATCCTGTGAGTGCCGGAGGAATCACCCTCACGCTACAGAATATTGCAAAGCTCTCTCCACAGCCGGACGAAGTGGAATCACTGGTCAAAAAGCTGCTGGCACCGCATTGCGAACTGCTTGATATTTCCCAGAACAACGACAAACTGCTTCCAGCCAAGGATTACAGCCTCGAAGGACTGAACATTAAGGGCAATCTGTCACTTGACCGAATTATAGATGCCATCCGGATTTTCCAGAAGGGCGACGGGGACGCAATCGACCGCCCCCGGATGAATCTGCTTCTCTCTGGAGCTCCGGGCACAGGGAAAACCGAATTCGTCAAGTACCTGGGAAACATACTGAACACAAAAGTCGTCGTCAAAATGGGCAGCGACTTGTTAGATATGTATGTCGGAGGGACCGAAAAGAATATCCGTCGTGCTTTTGATGAGGCCGAGGCAGAACATGCTATTCTCTTCCTTGATGAAATTGATGGCCTCGTACAGAGCCGGGAACGCGCCAAACGAAGCTGGGAGGTGACTCAGGTCAACGAACTTCTTCATCGCATGGAGAATTTCAACGGCGTGATGATCGGGGCAACAAATTTCTCAACAAACCTCGATTCTGCCATCCTGCGTCGGTTCACGTTCAAACTGGAATTCGACTACCTTGACGATGCCGGGAAGAAGCAGTTCTTCGAACGCATGTTCCGCACGACACTCACCCCTGAAGAATACCATGAGCTTACAATGATTCCGATGCTTGCTCCCGGTGATTTCCGAACCGTTCGGCAGAGCTTCTTCTATCTCGGAGGTCAGACCACCAACCGTGACTATATTGGGGCGCTCGCTCATGAGAGCGAAGTAAAGAGCTCGAACCAATACGCACCGAAACCCAAAATCGGATTCTGATTATCAAAAAAAAGCAAAAAAACAGTTCGAGGAGCTTGAAAATGTCTTGAGACACAGTTATATTTGTGCTGTTTCATATAAAACTGGACCCTAACGCAAGGACAAATTAACTATGTCAGGGAAAATCAGCAGTAGCGTCATCGATCAGCCGGTTACGCTTTCAAATCGGGAGAATTTGAGCGAAAAAGATAAGTTTGGTATCTCTAAGTATGAGCTTGCTCTTACCCGATTCATAAATCAAGCTGACACTCCATTAACGATAGCACTTCAAGGCGAATGGGGCAGCGGCAAGACCTCGCTGATGAATCTGTTGAAATATCATCTCTGCGAAGACGACAATGCATCATTCTACTCTGTCTGGATTAACACATGGCAGCATTCGATTATGAGTGATCCTGAGGATGCCATTGTCGGCATTCTTCAAAGCATCATCTATCAGCTTGGGAACGCCTCAAATAAAACGACTGAGGAGAAGAAGAAACTTATTACCCCCATTATAGACCGAGCCGTCAAGATTGCCTGTATTGGCGCTGTTAATATTGCTGCGAAGGCTTTGTTGGGAGTTTCTAGTGCGGGTTCGGAGGTCAAGGCTGCATGCGATTCGGTAGTAAAAGAGAAAAAAGATGTCCCGGAAACTGGTGATTCCAAGATTGCAGATTTTCGCAAATCCATAGCCGATCTTATAAACGTCATTCTTGAAGATGAAAAGAAAAAACAACACGGGCGTAAAGGTTTTCTCTTCTTTATCGACGATCTGGATAGAATTGATCCGCCCGTTGCTGTCCAGATATTAGAACTCTTAAAGAATATCTTCGATTTGGAACACTGCATCTATGTCCTTGCCATCGACTATGACGTAGTTGTCAAAGGATTGAAACCGAAATTCGGGGAACTGAACGATAGAAATGCCCGCGAATTCCGTTCCTTTTTCGACAAGATCATACAACTTCCTTTTTCCATGCCCGTCAGTTCTTATCAGATTGACAACTTCCTCATCGATGTGCTCGGCAGCATCGGGTACATTACAGATGAAGAGAAGAAAAACGAGGAACTGAAGAAAAATCTCTCTGAGATGGCTGGGTATTCTGTTGGAAAGAACCCTCGTTCGCTGAAACGTCTAACCAACATTTTGTCGCTGATTCAATTAATGACAGAGGAAATAGAAAAGGGTAACACGGCGGTGGAGCAATCAGCGGAAGATGTTCTGATTGACAAGCAGGTGAACTTTGCACTTGTTTGTCTTCAAATAACCTATCCGCTGGTTTACAACACGATGTTAGAATATCCGAATTTTCGCCACTGGGGAGACACAAACGAAGAACCTGGCGGGGGCGGCAATACTTTGAAAAAAAAGCTGTCATTACAAGAACTGGATGAGTCACAAAAGAATAAACTTGATAAACAGGGAGCAGATTTTGATGAAGAATGGGAGCGTATCCTGTTTCAGATCTGCCTTAAAGACAACTATCTTTCCAGTCGGGTTGTCGACATATCAAAATTGCTCAACAAAATCAGTTCCCTTATTCCGATGGGAGAAGGCAAAGACAAGGCAAATATCGAAAAGGAACATGATGATGCGGTCGCACAGACAATTGAGCAGCTAATCCGTTTCTCGGCAGTTACCAATGTCCACGCATCTGAAGAAACTGTAGGCAACAAGAAAATCGAGGATTTCAATCCATCTGGATGGTTGTGTCAATTCCGAGATAAGTTTATTGATAAACTGAATTCTCTTTTGGAAGGCTTCGATACTATTAAATGTACGAACAAACGAGTGAGAGGCCAGCTCAATATGGTATTTGAAAAACCGCAAGAAGATCCCAATGGATATGCGCATATCACCATGGGACATGATGATAGTTTGTATCACGTGATATGGAGACGTAGTGTCAGATTCTTACATGGGGGATTCGGAAGCATTTTGGAAGAAGAGCAGTTGCTAGGATGTCCCGGTCGTCATGACAATGTTATTGCAGAATTGAATGAATATGCGGAAAAACATCCAGGTATTTCCTTAAAAATTGATGTTGACACATATAAAGAAGCAACCCGTGACGGCCAAAAATGCGGATGGCTTGTCCTTGAGGTCGATTCCTCTTCTGATACGCTGGAAGGACTGGTTTCTGATGAAGCTGTGGACAGATTTGCTATTTTTATTAAGGATCTGTATCGAATTCGTTTCAAAATGACGGAAAAGAGTTATACGTATTCATTATGCCAGGAACAAGACAGAATAACACGAAAATACCTTGAGCAACTGAGCATTGCGCCATTTGCCGAAATAAAAACATATGCTTGTCAAGTAGATATTCAAGGTTGCATAATAAAAGGAAACTCATTTGGAATATCCTTGCACCTGCGCTCCACCGGATACAAAACAACCATATGGGCAAAGAAACAAATACTTGACGAAGTTATGAATTCTCACCCTGAACTTCAGGATTTCTTCCCAAAACACAATGATAACGAGGCATACTGGTACAATGATGAGAACGTTCCTTTTGACTCCATCATTGACTGGCTGAAAAAACTGCAAGAGGTTCTCGCGAGACTGCAATGATTATTTGGAGAGAACAGACGGTAGTCGCGACATTTACCGTACATCAGAAAAACGTTTATTTCTCGTTGTCAGATTTGTGTGGCAGATTGAACGACGGGAAGACTTCTATATTCCCTTGTTTGATCGTACGGGTGTAAAGACAATCCATCAAGTGTATAAAAGGTTTCCATTGATTGCTGGGAGGATAGTCATTAGCTCCGGATACGTCTCTGATTATTTCATCGCCATTATAGATGGTCAAATTCCAATGGAATCCGTCATAGAAGGCTTTTTCGTATCTGTCAGCCCAATCTTCCATGTGACATTCAGTAAGCTTTTTCCTAATTGACAGACATTCACGGATACCGAGGTTAATCCATGTTTTTTGTACAAGAGTTACTGTTTCGACTTCTCCTGAAATGAAGTCGATAGATAGATTCCAAGAATTCCATGGTGACGTAATTGCAAGAAATGACAGGTCCGTATAATTCATAAGAAGTCTTCTCCATGTCTCGGAATCTCAGTGATTCCGTGTCATCCGTTTTTCACGCTTTGAGGATAATATAACACGTTACACTGCCATCTAATGTCAGTCAAAAGAGAAAACCACGAAAAAAGTCAAAAAAAGATTGCCCTTTGCCATAAATGGGAATACTTTTGCCTCAAATTGTGCAGGTTCTCTCGCACACGTAAGAGAAAAGTTTTTCGATTCACCTGTCGTACCCGTCGTACCCGTCTCCTCGACGGGTACGGCAGGTTTTTGAAAAACTGTTAATCTTTGACAAATTCCCTCACACGGTTTTGTTTGCCAGATTTCACAAGAACTTTCAGCTATTCAATGCCCTTGCTGCGCCACTTGGTGGCCTTTGCCTTATCCTTCTTGACGCCTTTGCCATGTTCATAGTATCTGCCGAGGTTGTATTGTGCCAGTGCATGCCCCTGTTTCGCCGCTTTGCGGAACCACTTGACAGCCTCAGCATAGTTCTTTTTGACCCCTATTCCCTCGTAATAGCAGAATCCGAGAGTGTATTGCGCTGCGGGGAGTCCCTGCTCGGCTGCGTTGCGGTACGGCTTGGTGGCTTCCGCATAGTTCTTGCTCTCGCCAATATCGTCGAAATAGAATGAAGCGAGCATAACTTGAGCAAAGACATCTCCCAGCTCTGCGGCAAGACGGAACCATTTCACCACTTCGTGGTAGTTCTGCTTGAGCTCTTCGCCGTTTGCATAGCAGACGCCGGGGTTGTATTGGGCTTTGGCATCGCCTTGTTTTGCGAGCTTGAACAACGACTTGATTTCGCCATTGTTTCCGACTTTTGCATTGTTTTTACTATCAGACATAATGATGTCTCCTTTGATTTTGTTTTCGATTGTCGAATTGGGATTTTTCCCATATCACACGCATGCGTAAGAAATTTGTTTTTCATTTTACCCGTCGTATCTGTCGTACCCGTCATCAGGACTGGCACGGCAGACAGACGGAGAAGCAAGCTCTGTCGTGCATCTATCAGCGATTGTCTTCCCTCGCGCGCGAGGACTTTTTTGGATTTACCCGTCGTTCCCGTCGTATCTGTCGTTTGGGACAAAAGCGGGGGTTCTTGCCGTCTCGCTGATATAAAAGAAGTTACGAATAGAACAGGGTTATGGGTGGTATTTACACCACAGGTCCTTCGTAATCGTCCTGTTGCCGTTCCTCGTCCCTGCTTTGGCCAGAAAGACCGATGGCGAGAGCTTGCCGTCCAGTTTCTGCTGAATCAGATTGACGACGACACCGTTTGTTTTAGTGATTCTTATTCCCATTCTTCGTCCTCCTCGTCTTCCTCGAATTTGGAGACCTTCACCTTGGAGACGGATACACTACCATCAGCCTCGAATGTGTAGCGTTCCGTGATTTCCGCATCCATGTCCTTGGCTATTATGGAATCCCCGTCCGCCGAGACGAGATAGGACTGAGATACCAGATCTTTCACTGTACCCTTCAGCACATCTTCCGGCGAGGGCTTTTTTTCCCATTCCACAAGTGAGAAAAGGCCAGTAACAATTTGGATGCGTTCGCACAAATCCAAAACGTCGGCAAGATCCATAGGCGGGATGCATTCTGGATAGACGACGAGCAAGACCTTGATCCCCTCCTGATACAGGCGAGTTTCCAGTGCATTCTCTTTCTGAAGGACTGTTGAACAGATGGGGTGAATGTCGCCCCACATTGGGCCGATTAGTCTTCTGGTACGGATTTCTGTCGAAGATACGTAAAACACGCCGACTTGTTTCCGGGGAAACACGCCACAGCGCATATTGCCGTTTTCAGAATCCGACAGCACGGCGGTATCCTGTATATCTTGAGGAACCTGGCAAAAGGCTTTCAGGAGTTTTGTCAGGATTGCTTTGTATCCCGAACCGAAGAACAGTGTGGAGCAGCCTTTCGACCAGAAGAAGGGAATATCCTGCGGTATGAATTCTTCATACGCTGTCGGGATAAACATATATCCGATTTCCTTCAGTGGCTCAGGAATGTCCAGTCCATAGTACAGTGCCTGCTTGCGGACTTGGGGCCAATCAAGTATTTCATTGGCCGGAGAAGAACTGTTGCATTTGAGGATGGACACATCAACGCCGTGCTTTTTTGATTCCGCAAGGAAGTTGAGAGCTCCGGCAAACTGGTTTCTGCTTTGAAACGTATCCGAACACCAAACGTGCTGAACCGGATGCCCCGGGAAAATCTTATAGTCGATGTCTACAATGTTTCCGGCAACAATCAGCCCGGCATTGGCAGGCGAGGTGCGATTCCACACGGCGTTGATGTCGGTATCCAGGATGATAGGGGCTCCAGACTCAGGAGTCCCATCCCGGAACCAAACTCCTGAATGCTCCGGTTTGAATCGCAAGGCGTACAGGTCGGGACGATCAACATATTTGAAGACCTTAAGTTCGAAAACGAGTTCGTTGAACATCACATTCAACCGCAAGAATGAACCGAGGTGATTGTATACGGGAAGCCCAATCCAACCAGCAGGTAGTTTCGATATATTGTTTTCTTCAAAGGTACGGATGTAAATGCCCGTGTTGTAATTGTCGAAATCGATCTTGTCCAACCCCAGCATTCTGCAGAGGAAGATGAAATCGAACTGGCCCGTCAATCCTGTCAGCTCTTCCGGGAGTTCGGTCGCTTTTATTGATTTGATTTGCGGGAGCATAGGCGCACTGGACGACTGCGACGTAGGCCCCGGATAGGATAATGCTTGCGGAGCAGAGACCGGCACAGGCATGGATGTTTGAAGCGGAACCAAGGACGTACAGACCGACTGCGGTATCGCTGTCGGATAGACGGCTTGTGACGCGGGCAACATCTGAATGCAGCTCGCATCTCCGGAAACGGCCATGCGACCGTCCCCGGAAATGAAGCCACCGCGAAATGCATCGTGAGAAAGATTGCCCAACTGTGCAATCAACGGGCTGTCCGCGTGATTGGCTATGTAGACCGCAATTCTGGACCGAGCGTCAACATCAGGCACAAATCGATCATAATCACTGGAATACATCATTATCCTCCGGGTAATAGTTGTTGAGATAGTACGTAAGCACAACGTCGATGGCACTGCACATGAAATAGCCGGGATTGTTCCTGCGGAACCTCAGGGCTTTCCCGATTCCCATGCGATAATAACTGGGAATGGGATGCGGAATCAGCACCTCACATTCGCGTTTGAGCCGATTCTCGTAGCCTAATCCGAGTATGTGCCGAGCCGGATCAGGGGCTTCAACGGTCAGCGCCAAGTTGAAGAGCGTCTGTGCGGAAAGACTGGACGGCAGACATGGCATCCATATTTGAGGCTCAGAGCTTCCCGTGACCTGGGGGGGCACGGAGGTAGCATTCTTTGGGATTTTTATAATCACGGGTTCCACTTTCCCTGTTCCCTCCTTGGTGGAGGGAACAGGAATGCGTACGAAACCAGTTTCTTCGGTAGCGTTATCAACGTTATCGACGGTCTTGAATCGGGTTTCAATTTCATTTTTCATTGGTTTCACCCTTTCCGTTGTTGTTCGTCGCGGTTGCCTGCGTACTGTCGTTCATCTGTGCAGACTTATTCGCAATCTTCTTGCTGGGCTTCTTTGCCTTGGGATAGATAAGTATGAAGCCACGGTATCCACGAACCGTCTTGACTTTCTTGTGACTAGACTTGGAGTTGTCTTCCTTCGGGGCTTCCTCCACCGGAATCGTATTCGAGGGAGTCACCCCGTATTCCAGTCCCATCATTTTGGCCAGACGTTTGCGGAATGTATCTTCCGGCAGATACTCGTACCCCGCTGTCTTGTGGAGTTTCGTGAAGAGCTCATATGCCGCACTGGTGCGGAGGTTCTTGCCTTTCGATTCAACAATGTGATTCTTCACGAAAATCTCGACCCCACGCGTCGCTTCGACGATGCGGTCGCGGCGGCTGATCTGGTCGGGCGAAAGCTGGATGTTCCAGTTGTTTGCGCGGACGCGCTTGGCTCCCTCAAGGAGCCAGTTGAGGAATGCGGACTTATGATCCTGCATGAGCTTGTCCGCCAGGGTCTTGTCGGGATTCTCGATGTGGGTATTGAAGATGATCGGGATCAGGCGATCCTTGAACTCATCACCGCGACTGTCGTACTTGAAGCGCATCGTGTTATTCGACACGATGATTAGGCTGTAGAAGCCGTAATGGTCGAATTTTTCATTGCGGTATTTCTGCGCAGTCGCAAAGAAGTCGCCACCAACAGCCTTCTTGACGAACTCGATGCCAGCCGAATTACCGAAGGCTTCGCTAACCGCCTCGGAGGCGGTCATGAGGGTCTGGCTCGTCAGGGCCGAGAACGCATAGTTGCCTCTCAGCGCCTTGAAGTCGAGGTCGAAAGTTCTGTCGAGAGTTAGGATTCCGGTCAGGATTTTCACGAGGAGGCTCTTACCGCACCCGCCTTCACCCTGGAACAGGGCGAACTTGCGCGTGCGGTTTTCAGAGAAGAGGGCCGCCCCCATGTATTCCTGAACGACACGACGGTCATCCTCATTCGGAAGAATCTCCGCCAGTTTTTTCTGGAAGAACGTCTGATCGGCCTCGGGCGCGTATTCGGCGTTCAGGCGGGAGAAGATCAGGTCGTTCTGGGTGTATTTCCCGAAAACGAAGTCCTGTTTCTTGGCATTCCAGCGGAGCACGCCGTTCTGGAGCGGAATCACATCCGGGTCCAGCTGAGGCAGAGTGTCGCCACGGTCACAATCGATCGTCATCATGCGCAGGATTTCATTGATGATTCCCGTGTTGACCTGCTCATATGCCGGCATGGTCGGAGCCTGCGATTTCGACGAGCTGGGCATGCGGAAACTGCTCACTTCCTCTTTGAGAAGATCGCGAATGCGGGCCTGAAGAATGCATTTGCGCGCAGGTGCCCAATTGTCTTTGGTCCACTCGAACCAGCCATCGTCCTTGAAGAAGACCAGGCCGTACTTCTTCACAATCTTCGTTGCGAAGTAGCCCGGGTTGACTTCGAGGCTACTCTTTCCTTTGATACGGAAAGCATGGTCGTCGTCAACAACGATATCAGCATCGCTGTTCATGTTGCCCTTTTCCTTGTTGTTGGTGGTGGCGGTGGGAGTCATGGAGTTGTTGTTCTCCATGGAGCGGTTCGAGGGGGTCGTGTTAGCCTTCATAGTATTGTTCTCCATATTGAGGTCAGTAGAGTTGTTTTTGTTGTTTACGGAGTTATTCTCCGTGGTGTGGGCGGAAGTATCGGGCGCGTTAATCATGCTGCACCTCCTTCCATCAGTTTGTAAACGCTTTTCGGCGTGACGCGCACCTCATGCGAGGAATAGCGAATGCGCTTGAGCTTGCCCTGCGCCAGGTAACGGTCGATCGTCGAGATCGACAGCCCGAGCATTTCGGCAGCCTCTTCTCGCTTGAAGGGCTTTTCCGGACACTGGGAGTGATTGGCAGGGAGCTCTTCCTTTTCTTCGTTGTAGGTTTCGAGTGCCTTGAGAAGCATCTCGGGCGACAGATCCAGAACGTACGGCGACAGCACGGCGGTCGCGGCGTTCAAGATCTCGAACGTGATTTTGTTGGTAGTTCTCATTTGAACTATCCCTTTCTTGGTTGGTTGGTGTTCTCCGCAGAGTCGGAGATTCTTTGACTCTGTGGCCTTCACCATACAACCAATATGTGCATTTTGAGACATCATGTCCATGAAATCAAGTTCAAAGCGCTGGCGTTTTTGTAGCGTTTTTGTAGCAGCCCATATAGCACATTAATATATGTATAATTATAATATGAAATAAAGACAAAAAAACCTTCTCCGATCCTGGAGAAGGGTGTGTTATTTGTAGTTCCTAATTATTTGTATGATCGGATTACTTGTGTCCGTTGGACGGAGATTCTGGTCGTTCGTTACCTATACTGTGGTATTAATCGTTCGCAAGATCCTCATCAACTTCATTAATAATATCTTGTTCATCTGAACCACGCACTATTTCTATATCTTTAGGATGGAAAGCATTATTGAGTGCATCTTTATGTGCTCTGTTTCTGTAATCAAGGAAAAATACATCTCTTACCCATTTTTTAAATGCATCTTCTCCTGCGTGTCGATAAAAATCGAAATTGGGCAAGGGGGGGGTTCCTTTTTTCCCGCCAGTGTT
>Ga0310696_10010726_pt1 | contig 10507 bp, 7 predicted proteins | sample AusTroGonzalo_MG_4_FD_203885 | JGI IMG/M metagenome (GOLD analysis project Ga0310696, IMG submission 203885) | Bovine rumen microbial communities from tropical cattle in Woodstock, Queensland, Australia - Gonzalo_02 (v2) (version 2) | ecosystem: Host-associated > Mammals > Digestive system >... | reverse complement strand
GGACAAGCGGTGGTATTATACACAATAGCCGGGGTACCACAGGCTAAGGCTTCGGCAGTGGTCATGCCAAACGACTCGGCCTGGGAAGGATTGACAAAGACATCGGCATTGGCATAGAGCTCAACCAACTCCTGAATACTGTCAGTGCGACTCACCGCAGAAATACCATCTGGCAGGCGCCGTGTCTGCTGGTCGGTCAGGCCCACTAACTTGATGTCATAATTCTCTGGCAATATCTTGCGCAACTGGCGGAAGGCATCCAAACCTTTTCGCTTCTCCCAAACACTGGCCACACCTAACACCTGATAATGACGGGCACGGGAGAACTGATAATTATAGGGATGGAACACATCGATATCCACTCCATTATAGATGCAACGGGTATCAATATCCTTTAAGAACGACTGGCGCACCTGATTCTCTAGATAACGCGACACCGTCACGATATGAAGGTTGGGAACGGTATTAAACCAGTACTTTTTCTCCTGGAAATTCTCACTGGTACGGGCGGCGCCATAACAACGGGGATATTCCTTGCGCGTCAACGGACAGTTCACGCACTCTTCCTTCCACTGCACACAGTTGGCCAAGGCTGGGAAGGCACAATGGCCCGTCATGGCCCAGGCGTCATGCAAGGTCCACACCACAGGGACATCCAGACTGGAGAGATACTCGAACAACAGGGGGTAGTTCAGGTAATAACCGTGGATATTATGCAGCTGGATAATGTCGGGCTGGATATAGTCTATATCCCGGATCAAGCGCCAGGTGGCACTCTTGGAGGCCAGACCGTGACGGTCAAACAACATGGAATGAGCCCCATGAAGCAAAGTATCATAGGTGCTACCTACCTTTAACAAATGGGACTTACTCGGGTTGGCATACCGCCCATAGGCGATATAGCTGTCCCAGTCGTGAGCCTGAACAATCTCACCAATGCCTTCGGCAATGCGGCCATGGGATCCCCAGTTAGCTGCTACGTTGATTTGAAATAATATGGGCATAATTGATATGAATACGCATAATCCAGTCGAAAATCACAAAAAACACAAAGAAAGTGAGCCAAACGAAGATGTCGGCACGTACCAGGAAGATACAATCGGCAAAGATAGCCAGATAGGCATACATCTGATATTTGGACTTAGGAAACTCTACCCAGGAGATGAACATACCTAACAGGAACATCATCACCACCACACCGACAAAGGAGAAGTTCATATACAGATCACCCACCAAATTGGTACCCAGACCATAGGTGGCCTCTGAATAGTTGGTCAGAATGACACCCGTACTCACCTCTTCCATATTGAGGCCTGTGAGAAGTTTGGTAAAGAACGAACCACCCATGGGCAGGAACACGAAGAGGTACTGGACATAGGCTGTACCATACAGAAAACCGTTGACACGTGTATAGTCGATACCCTCATAGAGGGTCTTTGCGTTCACCACAAAGTCGGATAACAACATCCACAGCACACTGGGCGACTTCATCACGAAATCAATGCCGTATGTGATGCCCTCCATCAGGTCGCCACTCGAGAGGTTATACTCCGACGACAAACGGGTGATGCCTAAGAAGACCATCAACACCATACCCAAAAGCACGGCAGGCAACAGCAATTTCCAACGGATCTTGAAATAGTAGGTGTTGACGATGAGGAGGATCATAAACAACAGCCACAGCACCACACCTCGACTACCTACCAGAAACTGCGCCATACTGAACAACAGCAACGAGGCGATATTCAGTTTATTATGATGCAACAACCCTATGAGGTTGGCATCGCCCTCTGCCACGTGCTGGGCCTGGAAGAACCACGACAAGGCTATGAGGGCTACAATCATGGCCATCAAACGGGGGAAGAGGTGCTCGAAGCCTGAGGCTAAGTGGAACAGGATGACATAGCCGAAGACACCGGCACTGGCCGCAAAGGCAACCCACGCCATACGGTTGACGGCCATCTCGGGGATCTCCACCTCCAACGGATGATAGTCGGTCACCTCGCGCTCAAAGAACACATTGCCCACCATATAGAAGGAGATACCCATCTGAGCCACTGCCAAGGCGTATGGGATGAGATCGATATTCGTGGCAAACAGGAATGCCGGCAGGAACTGGTCATCGGGATAAATAAACACCGCATGGGCATAGTTGATCAGGAAGAAGGTGGGAATGAAGAAGGTATCGAAACAGATGAGTCCGTTACGCTGGATCTTATGACAGAGGAAAAACACAGCTGTTACCACGAACGTCACCATCTCCCAGACACAGAACAACTTGGAATAAGTCGCCGGTGCCAGGAAAAAAGAGGCCGTCGAGAGCATCATAAAGATCAGTGTCACATATCCTACCATCGTCTCTTACTTGATTGCATGATGAATACATTGATATACCAGACTGTCGAGACCCCAGGAGGCCAGCGTCAGCAGGAGTTTCTTTTTCAGTTCCAAAGGAGAGCGCCACACGCTGACCTCCGGATATAGAGGACGGATAAAACCATAGTCCTTCTGGGCGGCAATGCCATAGAGCGTCACCTTATTATGGAGTTTCGCCATCGTGAGCGTCTCTGCATAGTCTGCGGCATCAGGGATCTTCGTGAAGAAGTCCTCGAGGATCTCCATCGCCTGGGCGGTGGTCTCTAAACCTCTCAGCTTCACACGCCTCGAACCGGCCCCCTCGTTATACCTCACATAGTTCAGCAGACAGGCATCGACCTTCGCCACGCGCTTGGCCAGATACACCATACGGGGAATCAACACAAAGTCCTCACTCATATCAAGACCCTCGGGGGCAAAGAGTTCATGGGCCATCACAAACGAACGCCGGAAGAGCCGGCCCCAGATCTCGATGGAGGTCTGGCGCGTCAGCAGCTTCTTCACGTATGCCTGCTTATCCTCAGGAATGACATCATGGTGGGGCACAATACCATCGGCCATCACGAAGTTATGATCGGCCATCACGATATCGGCATCGGTCTCCAAGGCTTTGGCCACATACTGACGGATGGCATCTTTCTCTAAATAGTCGTCTTCATCGATATAGAGGAAATAGTCGCCAGTGGCATTTTCAGCTCCTGTACGGCGCGAGGCTGCCAAACCGCGATTCCGCTCGTGATTCACGATCTTCACGGCATCCCGGCGATTGGGGTAGTCTTCTGCCACCTGCAGAATCACCTCGATGCTCTTGTCTTTGGTACAGTCGTTCACAAAGACGTATTCCATATCCTCATAGGTCTGTTCAAAGAGGGAACGGGCACATTGGGCAATGTACTTCTCTCCTCCATAAACCGGCACACAGATTGATACTTTTATCATTTTAATTGCTCATATAGTTTACCCACGATCAACAACAGAACGAACTGTCGATGCTTGATCAGGGTGGTGATCATTCGCGATGAAAAGCCCTGAGGACGGAACCATCGGCCAAACTGCCTGTAATAGTCGGCAGGGATTCCCCTCAACAGCCTGATTTTCTCAAAAAAGCCATAGTCCTGACAACCTGCATACAGGCACTTCGGACAGCGTATAAACGCATCGGCAACCTTATTGCTCCACACCAGACGCGTCTGTTCTTCAGGCGACACATCCAGTCTCCTCACAAAGCGCGTCATGGCCTCCAGACACATCTCAAAACAAGCATGCTCTGACTCAAAGGGGTAATACCCACACGTCAGCGAGTCTTGGCGGAATCTTACCAGATAATTGATATCCTTCCTAATCGCCACATCGTCGATCACGTTGAGATACTTGAAGAGATACACCATATCCTCACCATAGTGGATACCCTCTGGAAAGGTGATGTGGTTCTCAAGTAACAACGCACGACTGAAGAGTTTGGCCACAGGTCCCGACAGGAAGAGGGCACCCGATTCCAACAGATAGCGCACCATCTCCTCACCGTGCAACGTGATATCTTCTCGCAGATTACCCGACATTCGGTCGTCAGAGAGATTGCCCATCACTAAACAGCGCTCCGAACAGATGGCATCTAACATCACCTTCAGATAGTCGGGTTTTACTTCGTCATCACTATCCACGTAACAGATCCAATCGCCCTTGGCCTGTTCTACAGCGAGGTTACGAGCAGCACTCACACCGCCATTCTCGCGATGAAACACTCGAATACGCTCATCCTTAGCTGCATAGGCATCACAGATGGCGGGAGAGTCGTCGGTACTACCATCGTCCAACAACAACAACTCAAAGTCGCTGAAGGTCTGAGCAAGAAGGCTGTCCAGACATCCCGGCAGATAAGGCGCCGTGTTATAGACGGGAACGATGATACTGACTCTCATTGGACGGAAATTCTTAGATAATACCACAACAACAGCCTTAAATAGGGCATGGCAAGACCAACAGGCAATGCCAGATGGAAATCGCGCACTTGTTTCTTCAGGTCATTTTTGTTCAGCCTACAGCAACGCCCCCACTTGGAAGGTGCCACCAACAACTGCTCCATATAGAAGGCCCGCAACCGTTCTGGTGTACTCCGCTGGATCTTGCTGAGACAACCGATACGGAAGTTCTCTATAATGTTATGCACATCCTGTTTCTCCAACAGATTCCTGCTTGCAGCAAATCCATACATCTCTCCCAGTACCGTCATCAGGCACTCCCGCCTTCTGGCCTCTTTCGACACCTGAAGTTGCTGGTCGCTATTCACGGTGATACTCCCCTCGCGGAGCTTATACACATACGTCTCTCGCCCCACCACGGCCATACTTTGGGCCATACAGGCTATCTGGAAACTCCACAACTCATCCTCAAAAATAATCCCCTCCCGGAACGTCAGTCCATTCTCCTTCAAAAAGCCCATCCGATAGAGTTTGTTTACCGACATCATATACCAGGCTTCCTCACGATAGGCATGAAGCACCTCGTCACCTTGCAACACCTGACCGTCTGTCAGTTTCAGTGCCACACCGGCCAATGTACCGCCCTCTATGCGGCATTCGCCAATCGTCATATCGTGAGGATGGCTGAGCGGGGCTGCCAGCACTTCCAGACAGTCAGCCGTGATCTCGTCGTCACTGTCAAGGAAATACACGTACTCTCCCGTAGCAACCGACATGCCCGTATTCCGGGCTGCCGACAGACCTCTGTTCTCCGGGTGTCGGACAACCTGAAACGCAATATCACCATGATAGGCCTCTAACATGCTGTTCACGATCTCCATACTCTGATCCGTACCACAGTCGTCCACGAAGATGCACTCCAGTGGCCCTTGCCAGGTCTGGTTCATCACGCTCCGGATACAGTCACCAATATACGGAGCGACGTTATAGACGGGTATCACGATCGAGATCTTCATACTAACTCACTGAATTGGAAACGCTTATAAAACAACCATAATACCGAGGCTGCCACCAAGGTCAACAGCACTTTCAGCCAGAGGGCCACATGCATGAGCTGGTTGGCAATCAATAGATCGGCCAACACCGCCACGAGGATCACCAAGATCAACTGACGGTTGCCTAACCATTCGCCGACCGACTTCTTGTAATAGCCTACGAAGAAAGGAATCATCAACTGACTCCAAAACGAGATGATCGTAGAATAGATGGCGGCACGGTAACCGAAGATGGGAATCAACGTATAACAGAGCACAAAATTCAGAATGCCTGGCACGAACACAAGCCACAGCAGCTGCATCGTGTTCTTCTCGATAAACGCCGGCGCACTCATAAACGTATAGAAGGCAAACACCACGTTGGCAAAACACAACAGACAGGCGATATCACACGACTGCGCCAAACGGGCATTGCGGATCAGCAAACCATAGATCTCGGGCATCCAGACACAGATCATAAACGACGTGACTAAAGCCACCGCCTGACACAGGAAATAGAGCTTCCGGTAGGAGGAAAAGTCCTGACTCCTGAACGTACGCTGGATCTGCGGGGCAAGGGCCAGCGCCAAGGCTGAGGAAACCACCACAGCATAATCGCCCATCGTACTACCATGACTGAACAGACCGATCTCATCGTAATCCACACCGCACTGGCTCATCACAATACGGGCAGAACTTGTCAACAACACAAAACCCAACGTGTGGGGCACCAAAGGCAAGGCAATCTTGATCATCTTGGCCACCCTGCGACGGTTATGATCCCAGATGGGCTTGATATGATAATCGTGCCAAACGAACTTGATAAAGACCGTAAACACGAAGATGGTTGACACAAAACCTGAAGAGATAAGACCCCAATAGCCTAACTTAAAGTAATAGATCAGCACAAACGACACGAGCATGCCTAAGACTGATCCTGCAAGGTTCGTAAACACCAAGGGCTTCGGGCGCTCCACCAAAGGGAACAGATGCTGCGCCAAAAGACCGTTGGCCAAAAGGAAGATGGGCACAGAACCCACCATACACAACAACAAACCTTCCGCTGTGGCGCCTATCGGCAACGTCACCAACAGCACACCCATGTTGAGCACACCGAAAAGGAACGATGACAACAGGATCATCATCAGCACCCTACCCCACACTAAATGGTAATGACGGGGCGTCTCAAAGAAACTGTTGGTGAGATGGACATGCAGACCTAAAGGCGCAATCGAAACAAACAGACTGGTATATGAGCTCATCACACCATAGATACCATAGTCGTACGTGGTCAGGAAAGGAGTGGTCAAAGGCAAGATGACAATGCTCAACAGCATCGTCAACTTGGGTACCACCCCATAATAAAACGTGTTTGTTACGATCTTCCTGGTTGACATCAATTAAATCCTTTCAGCAGTGGCTTGAAGATATCTTCCTTGTACATCACCCACAAGGTGAGGAAGATGATAGAGAGGAAAGTGCACAGGAACACCACCATCTTACGGTTAGGACCTGCTTTCACCATAGGCACCGTAGCACGCTCTAACGTGGTAAAAGCTGGTGTTTTTTCCTGTACCTTAGCCATAGCAGCCAACAATTGGGTACTTATCGCATTATAGTTGTTATAGCGCAACTGCATCTCATTTTCCAGTTTATTCTGCTTCTGGCGCATACTCTCCAACATCACATCACGGTTGGTGTCCACGAAGTCGGCATATAGATCGCAAGCTCTCTCATAACTCTGCTTGGCCTCCTTATGCAGTTGTTGAATGTAAGCCAGATCATGTCGGGCCTTGTTAGTACGATAGTCCGTAATACTCTGCTGAAGCAAACTCCTCACAGAGTCGGCCACCATTGCAGCCACCACAGGATCTTGATCCTTCACGTCGATAGAAATCACATCTGACTTTTTATCCATTATACAGACTACATTCTGTTGTATTTGTCCCATTACACTCTTCTGTTCTGGTGTTAGTCTGAAAAGATCCAAAGGCTCTTGTTTTTTCTCGTCCTTGTCGGATGCAAATAATCCAAAGAAGGCACTGAGCGCCTCGTCCCACAACGGCCCCCGCTGATAATCGCGCAGATACTCGTAATAGGTCATGGGCCGCTTGTCTTTGTCGCGTTTCACCTGGATATCAAACAACGATGCCACGAAATCCGTCGATTTCATTAGATCGGGATACAGACTTGGTGTAATAGCGTCAGCATCCTTACCACCAGAGCCGCCCATATTGAAACCAAACGAACTGGCCAGCGACATCAACGACCCCATGCTGCTGGTACTTGAGCCTGCCTCTGGCACTAACGTCACCTTGCAAATGTAATAGTTGGGCACACACAGCGCCAACGCCCACACTATGAAAAACGTCAGAACGGCCGTCCAAATATACGTCTTTTTATACTTCTGCTTAATGGCAAGCCACAACTTACCGAACTCGAATGTCGGAGTCTCCTTCCGTTGTTCTTTATTTTCTTCCATATTAAAAAGTGTCTTTTTAGAAATGCGCGACAAAGGTACAAAGAAATATCGACAAAAAGGGCGAAAAGGCAAATAAATCACAAAAAAAAGAACGAAAAACTGGAATATTCAAAAAAACTGGGTAACTTTGCACCCTGATTTTCAGAAAATGCGCATATACTTCGTGCTCAAGTTTGCAGTGTTAGCGCTACTCATCTGCAGTGCCACACTTGCTAAGGCCGACAAGGAAATATGGCTCCTTGCCGACATCCATGTTATGGCCCCATCCCTGCTTGACAGTAGCGACAACAAGGCGTGGCAGAAAGACCTCGCTGACCAACGCAAGATGCAGGACCTTAGCGCCCCTGTTTTCGATGCTCTCGTAGAGCGTGTCATAGCAGAAAAGCCCGATGCTTTGCTCATCTGTGGCGATCTTACTAAAGATGGCGAGAAAGCTAGTCATGATTATGTTATAAATAAATTGACAAAAATTGAAAATGCAGGCATTCCCGTTTACGTTATCCCTGGTAATCACGACCACGGACCTATGGAAGAATGCCGTCAATATGCCAACAACACTTATACCACAGCTGCTGGCGGTTATACCGAAGACCAGTTTCGCCAAGCCTACAAGCATTTCGGTTTTGGCGACGATAGCGAAATTCACGACACCTCACTCTCATACGCCGTAGAACTCTTCCCTGGACTCTCGCTTATTGGCATCGATACTGGCAATGTGGCCCACGTGCGCAAAAGTTCCATTTATTTCGCTACAGATAAAGCCAACGAGGCGCGCAAAAAAGGTAACCAGGTGATTGCTATGGCTCACCACTCACTCATACCTCATATTTACGAGCAAGAGTCAATCATGGTTTATTCTTGCATCGATCCCGCCGAGCGACTACGTGATAGTTTGATGAATGCAGGTGTAAAAGTAGTATTCACAGGCCATTACCACATCTCCGACAACACACGCTATACTGACAGTGAAGGTCGTGAGATCTACGACCTCTGCACAGGTTCACCCATTTCCTACCCATGCGACTTCCGGAAACTAGTATTCGACGACGAGTTTCGTGAGATAAAAATTACGACAGAATCCATTTCCGAGCTCGAGGGTTATGAAAATTTCCCTGCCTATGCTAAAGGTCGCCTTGAAGATGCCTTTCTGACGTGGGCACGAAATTGGATGTCGCAACAAACCACCAACGAACTCATCACTGGTGCCATGTCGCAATCAGTAGCCGATGCATTCATTATACACGCTGAGGGTAACGAGCCCGACAATCCCAAAACGCCCGAAACAATGACGCTTTATGACGACATATTATTTTTTCTGCCTCGCCTCGAGGGTGGCGACCATGAGAAGATCGAATCACTCTGTTTGTCAATGAAGAGCATGTTGGGCGACTATCCCTCAGAAGATGAAATCGACAATATAATTAACGACCGTGAACTTACCATAACACTATGGGGTGAACCCTCTGCTATTCAAGGCATTCGACACTTTGACAACAATGCTCAAGCATCCCCTTGGTACACCCTTCACGGCCAACGCCTTCAGGGCCAACCGGTCACGTCAGGTATTTATCTACATAAGGGTCGCAAGTACATCGTACATTAATTCAGAAGAAGAAATAACCATATATGCTTTTCAATTCGTTTGAATTCATGCTTTTCCTGCCAATAGTGTTTCTGCTCTATTGGTTTGTGTTTAAGCCCCATCGCTTGCAGAATCTGTTTCTGGTAGTTGCCAGTTATGTGTTCTATGGTTGGTGGGATTGGCGCTTCCTCTGTCTCATCGCTCTTACATCGTTTTTCAGCTACGCCAGTGGACTGCTCCTTGAGCGTCATGAGGGTCATCGCAAGCTCCAACAATTGGTAAGCGCCTCTAACATCGTACTCAATTTGGCCATACTGGCTGTATTTAAGTATTACAACTTCTTCATGGATAATCTCGCTACTCTCTTCCTTTCTGTTGGTTATCAGCTTGACTGGGTGACGCTCGATATTATCCTACCTGTTGGTATCAGTTTTTATACATTCCAGGCACTCAGTTATACCATTGACGTCTATCGTGGTCACATCCGTCCCACTCATGACATCGTGGAGTTCTTCGCCTACATTAGTTTTTTTCCACAGTTGGTGGCTGGCCCCATCGAGCGCGCCACTAATCTGCTGCCCCAGTTCCAACGCGAGCGCCATTTCAACTATGCCAATGCCGTTGATGGCATGCGCCAAATACTCTGGGGACTCTTCAAGAAACTGGTCATTGCCGATAATTGCGCCAGTGCCGTCAATGCGTTCTGGGGCGAGTATAACGATCTCAACGGTCTCTCTCTGTTCGTTATCGGTATTCTTTTTACGTTCCAGATTTATAGCGACTTCTCAGGTTATAGCGACATTGCCATCGGTTGTGCTCGCTTATTTGGCATCAGCCTCAAACAAAATTTCAATTTCCCCTATTTCTCACGATCTATCCCTGAGTTCTGGCGCCGTTGGCACATCTCGCTTATGACATGGTTTCGCGATTACATCTACTTCCCACTTGGTGGTAGCCGTTGTGCCCGTTGGAAAGTGATACGCAACACGCTCATCGTCTTCTTCGTCAGTGGGCTATGGCATGGCGCCAACTGGACCTTTATTTGCTGGGGCCTTTATCACGCCTGTCTCATCGCCCTCTATATCCTTCTGGGCATCAATACTAAATCCAAAGA
>Ga0310696_10010724_pt1 | contig 10507 bp, 5 predicted proteins | sample AusTroGonzalo_MG_4_FD_203885 | JGI IMG/M metagenome (GOLD analysis project Ga0310696, IMG submission 203885) | Bovine rumen microbial communities from tropical cattle in Woodstock, Queensland, Australia - Gonzalo_02 (v2) (version 2) | ecosystem: Host-associated > Mammals > Digestive system >... | reverse complement strand
ATCGACAGCGATATCCGTGACAGCGAGGCGGTGCGGAAGTTCCGCACACTTAACCAACTAGATGACAGGGAAATAATGGCCATTTTGCCTGGCAGCCGAAAGCAGGAAATCGTCAAGATGCTTCCCGTGATGGTGGAAGTGGCTAAACAGTATCCACAGTTCCAGTTTGTGGTGTCAGGGGTGAAATGGCAGGATAAGTCATTATACGACAAATACTTGAAAAACACCGATTTTCCTCTTGTCATTGATCAGACCTATCCTTTGCTGCTGAATGCCAAATCGGCCTTGGTAACTTCGGGTACCGCCACATTGGAAACGGCGCTCTTGGGCACCCCGCAAGTGGTATGTTACCGTGGCAGCGCCATCTCCTACATCATCGCCAAGCACCTCATCAAAGGCATCAACTACATCAGCTTGGTCAACCTCATCTTAGACAAACCCGTGGTAACGGAATTGATACAATACGATATGAACGCCAAGCGACTGGCCGAAGAGTTTGAGAAAATCACCTTCGATGAGGCTAATATCAAACGCATGAAAGAGGACTACGCGCAGCTGCACCGGATTCTGGCTGACAGCAAAGCGTCTGATAATGCGGCAAAAGTGATTTTAGGGATTAGGGGTTAGAAAACTAAGAATTAAAAACTAAGAACTAAAAACAATTCAACAGTTCAATATTCTTAACTCTTAATTCTTAGTTCTTAATTTAATTAGCACACTTGCTAATTAACTGATTTGCTAATTTCATTGGCACATTAGCACATTGATAATTAGCACATTAACTAATTTGCTAATTAACTAATTATTTTTTGTATTTTTGCATCGGAAACAATGGCAAAGCGGGCATCCGCTTCTTCATCAAAATAAAATAGAAAAAAATGGCAAGAGTATTAATCATTGGCGCCGGAGGTGTTGGCGCAGTAGTGGCACACAAATGTGCTTCCGTTCCAGAAGTCTTTACCGAAATCATGTTGGCCAGCCGTACCAAGGCCAAATGCGACAAAATCGCCGCTGAAGTCGGTGGCAACCGCATCCAGACTGCCCAAGTCGATGCCGACAATGTGCAGGAAACCATTGAGCTGCTCAACAGCTACAAACCCGACCTGCTCATCAACGTGGCCCTGCCCTACCAGGATCTTCCGCTGATGGACGCTTGCTTGGCAACCAAGACCAACTACATGGACACCGCCAACTACGAGCCCCGCGACAAAGCAAAATTCGAATACAGCTGGCAATGGGCTTATCAAGACCGCTACAAAGAAGCCGGCATCATGGCCCTGCTCGGTTGCGGTTTCGACCCCGGTGTGACCAGCATCTATACCGCTTACGCCGCCAAACATTATTTCGATGAAATCCACTATTTGGACATTGTAGACTGCAATGCCGGCGACCATGGCAAGGCTTTCGCCACCAACTTCAACCCCGAAATCAATATCCGCGAAATCACCCAGCGCGGCAAATACTGGGAAAACGGCCAGTGGATTGAAATCGACCCGATGTCCATCCACAAATCCGTGGAATATCCCAACATCGGTCCCAAAGACTCCTATTTGCTTTACCATGAGGAATTGGAGTCCCTGGTACGCAGCTATCCGAGCATCAAGCGCGCCCGTTTCTGGATGACTTTCGGCCAGAAATACCTTACCGTACTGAACGTGCTGCAGGAAGTGGGCCTCACCAGCATCAAGCCCATCAACTACGAAGGCAAGGAAATCGTGCCGTTGCAGTTCCTGAAGGCTGTGCTGCCCGAACCCTCTTCATTAGGCGAAGGCTACAAGGGACAGACCTCTATCGGTTGCCAAATCAGAGGTATCAAAGATGGTAAAGAACGCACCTATTACATTTGGAACAACTGCGACCACGCCGCCTGCTATAAGGAAATTGGTGCACAGGCCGTTTCCTACACTACTGGCGTTCCCGCCATGCTCTGTGCCAAGATGATCCTCACCGGCCAGTGGAAAGGTCAGGGTGTGTTCAATGTAGAGCAATTCGACCCCGATCCGTTCATGAAGGAAATCGGCGGCTACGGCCTGCCCTGGAACGAACAAATCGACCAGCCCCTGCCCATCGAACAATAATCAACATTCATAAAGACAAACTCATACGTAAGGGCGGGCCATTGTGTCCGCCCTTGTAAAATATACCCTGATGAACTTCAAACTTAATGCTCCCTTCGCTCCCTCCGGCGACCAGCCCGACGCCATCAAACAACTGGTGGACGGCTTGAACCGTGGCGACAAGGCCCAGACTTTGTTGGGCGTGACCGGCTCAGGCAAAACCTTCACCATCGCCAATGTGCTCAACGAGGTGAACCGCCCCGCCCTCATCCTCAGTCACAACAAAACCTTGGCCGCCCAGCTGTACAGTGAGTTTAAGCAGTTTTTTCCGGAAAATGCAGTAGAGTATTACGTTTCCTACTACGACTACTACCAGCCAGAAGCCTACATCCCCACTACCAACACCTACATCGAAAAGGATTTGGCCATCAATCAGGAGATTGACAAACTCCGTATGCACACCACCTCATCCTTGCTTTCGGGAAGAAGGGATATTGTTGTAGTAGCTTCTGTATCATGTATTTACGGTATTGGAAATCCTGATGATTTTGCCCAAAATGTCATCAATATCCACAAAGGCATGGTGGTGGACCGCGACCAGCTGCTTTATGCTTTTGTGGCTGGTTTGTACTCCCGCACGGAATTAGCTCTTGAACCTGGAAAATTCAGGGTAAAAGGCGATACAGTTGACATATTTCCTCCATACAACGACACCGCTTTCCGCCTTATTTTCTTCGATGATGAGATAGAAGATATTTTCGAAATCAACCCCGTTTCTGGCGACAAACTCAACAAACTGAGCGTGTTGACAATATACCCAGCCAGCATTTTTGTGACCTCGCAAGATTCGATGAACAATGCGTTGGCGGAAATCAAATTAGACCTTGAAACCCAAATACAGTATCTTCATTCCATTGATAAACATCTGGAAGCAAAGCGTTTGGATGATCGTGTAAATTATGACATCGAAATGATGAAGGAGTTAGGTTACTGCTCCGGTATTGAAAACTACTCCCGTTATTTCGACCGCCGCAAACCTGGCGAAAGGCCCTTCTGCATTTTGGACTTCTTCCCAGACGACTTCATCTTAGTGATTGATGAAAGCCATGTCACCGTACCCCAAATCGGAGCTATGTACGGTGGCGACCGCTCCCGCAAAATCAATTTGGTGGACTATGGTTTCCGCTTGCCAGCAGCCTTGGACAACAGGCCGTTGAAATTCAATGAGTTTGAATCGCTTATCGGACAAACCATTTTTGTGAGTGCTACCCCTGCCCAGTATGAATTGGACAAGTCGGAAGGCGTGATTATTGAACAGATTGTTCGTCCCACGGGATTGCTTGACCCACCTATTGAAGTGCGCCCGGCGCTGCATCAGGTAGATGATTTGCTTGACGAAATAGAAAAGACTGTAGGTCGGAAACAACGGGTATTGGTAACCACCTTGACCAAGAAAATGGCCGAGGAACTGAATCTATACCTACTTCGCATTGGCATCCGTTCCAAATACATCCATTCGGATGTGGAAACCTTGGAACGAGTGGAAATTCTCAAGGATTTGCGTGCCGGCGCCATTGATGTATTGGTCGGTGTGAACCTTTTGCGAGAAGGTCTCGACCTGCCCGAAGTGGCCCTGGTAGCTATTATGGATGCCGACAAGGAGGGCTTTTTGCGCAACGAGCGCTCGCTCACCCAAACCGCAGGTCGTGCCGCCCGTCATGTGGACGGTCGCGTCATTTTCTATGCCGACAAAGTCACCAAATCGATGCAGGCTACCATTGATGAGACCTTGCGCCGTAGAGCCAAGCAATTGGCTTATAACGAAAAGCACCATATCATTCCGAAAACCGCCATCAAGTCAGATGCTATCCCAAAGGAGTTGCAGAACCTGCGTTTCGACATCCCTGACCCGATACTGTACAAACCAGCTAACGAGGAAGGTCTCATGGCCGCAGAAAAGAGCATCGACTACAAAATGTACAATATTGAGCAACTGCAAGCCCAGGCCAAAAAATTGCGTAAACAGTTGGAAAGTGCTACCAAAGAGTTGGATTTCATGTTAGCGGCCAAGCTCCGTGATGAGATTCTTGAAATTGAAAAACTTATAGCTGAACAGAAAGCATAAAAAAACTCCCCAGGGAGTGGGGAGTTTTGGGCTACGCCCTCAAGGGGAGCTATGCTTCGCATTGGGGGGGGAGTCTCGCTTTGCTCGAGGGAAGACTCGCTTGTTACTTCACCAAATTCTGGAATTCGGTTGTCTTTTTGTATTTCTTGAAGTTAGCGTCACGTTTAGCTTTTCTCTTGTACTTAGAATCCTTGTCGATAGCAGCACCCAGGTTCTTGTACAAGTTGAACTCGTCAGCGGTGCGGGCAGCCAAAACAGCTCTCAGATAATAAACTTTAGCATCTGTGCTTGTAACGCAATCTAACGTGGCTTTGGCAGCGGTATAGTCCTTTTTCAGAATCTGTGACAATGCGGTATTGTAATCGCAGGTAGTGTTTGCCAATGCCTGTGCAGCACCGTCGAAGTCGCCTTCCATAATTTTGAATATGCCGTTGTTGTATGACTGATTTACCGGATCAACCGCAGCATTTTGTGATTCCTTAAACAACTGTTTTGCGTCATTCAGGTTACCTGCGAAGAAAGCGGCGATAGCCTTGTTATTCAGTATAATACCGTTATCTGGAGAAATAGCGGCAGCCTTGTTCAGCATATTATTGGCTTCATCCAAGTACTCCTGATTGGCAGTTGAATAATAATCGTTCAGTTTCAATGCGGCCAGATTATTATAGGCCCTCCAGTCATTTTCATATTTTTTGTCATTTATGATAGCCGTATAGATATCTGCTTTTGTTGCATTACTCTTTGCTAAAGAAGCACCATACAACCGTTCGTTCAATGTCAACTTTTCCGGATTATTAGTAGCCAATTTCAGAATTTCCTGATCATTATACTGATTTTTATTGTAAACCAAAGAGACTTCAGCACGACGCAACGGCGGCAGAATCTGATCGGCAATCTCATTGTAGATATCCGTCATTTCACGGATTCTCTGCTCACGCAAATTATTGTTAGGCTGAGATCTCACCACGTTCAAAATCTTGTTTCTTTCAGGAATATTGGATTTTTCAACAGCGGCTTCAAAGCCATCCCAGTCTTCACCCTTGGCATTATTTTCAAATCTCAACTCTGGTTTTTGGAAATTCTTGGGATTGATTTTATTATCCTTGCAATATTGCTTGATATACTTATCGTATTGTTCATTAAACCATTTTTTGCCTTGCTCAAAACGGCGTTCGGACAGACCCTGATTATGGGATTCCTCGCCTTCTGGAGATGCCCAACCAGAAATGACCACCTTTTCAATATTACCACCCTGATTCAGGAAATCCACCAAATTTTTGATACCCTGTTTTGCTTCTTTATTCTTGTTGAGCGGCAAATTCCAGTTTACAGAAGAACTGTTCACTTCAAAATAGATGTCTGCGGTTTCGCTTTCATACTCTGCCTTATATCCATGAGGTCCGAACAAGAAATAAGTACCGTTATTGTTTTCAGCATCTTCAGACAACGTAGGAGTGATGTCCATCAATGCAGAAGTATTGGCAATACCGTCACCTAACAAACGGTCTGGATCCAATTTTTGGCTTTTCTTTTTGAGTGCGGCATTGGTCACGGCATAAATCTCACTATCCTCCATTTTATCATTAAAATCAATGGTGCCGCTTTTCGTGAACTTTCCACCTGCCTTGTAAGGAATAACGATGGCTCCGTCTGCCTTGGCTTTTTCTCCTGCCAACGTGATGGGAGACAAAGTGCCCAGCACCTCGCCAGTTTCCGATTTGATAGTAGGCTGTACTGTCACCACAGCTTTCTTTTTCATATACTTTGGAGGAACAGTACCTTTAATTGTATAGTCCACTTTTCCGCCTTTGTTTTCCAAATCAGGGTTGTCCATAGTGATAGACACTTCCGGATAACGTTTCACCATTTTTTGCAGTCCACAACCTGCCAATAACAATGCCGAGATACCCAGCACGAATGCTAAATTCTTATACTTCATAACGATATTATGTTTATTGATTTTGCTTTATTTATCCTGCAAATGTACATAATTTTCTTGAATAATTTAACATCTTACAAAAATTTATTGTATGTTTGCATGACTTAAAACTGAAATTTTATTCGATTTAGTATGATGATAAAAAAAATCAGCATTTTTATTTTCTCCGCATTTCTGCTAACATCATGCAATGACATGAAAATTCAGCGTTTTGAAGGCGGCGCACTGGGCACCTACTATGCCATCACATACAAAGGTAAGGAAAATCCAAAACTTCAACCTGCGGTGGATTCCATTTTGAATGACATTAATGAAACCTTTTCCATCTTCAATCCCATTTCTATCATTTCTAAAACAAATAATAATCAAGAAGTTGAACTTAATAATGACTTTATCGAAGTTTTTCGCATAGCCCAACGTATTGGTCAGGAAACAGATGGAGCCTTGGAAATGACTATTGGTCCCTTGGTTAATCTATGGGGGTTTGGCAAAGAACAGCGAAAAATGGATATCTCACAAGAAACGATCGACTCTGTTTTAACTTTTGTAGGCTATCAAAAAATCCATTTGGATGGAGAAAAAATCACCAAAGACAACCCGTTTATACAATTGAATTTCAATGCTTTGGCAAAAGGCTATGCCGTAGATAAAGTGGCAGACTACATGGTAAAGCAAGGATATAAGGATTGTGTGGTCGATATTGGTGGCGAGATTGTGGCTAAAGGCAAAAAATACCACGACCAGGAATGGAACATCGGTTTGCAAACACCGACTCGTACCCGTGACGGGGAAATGAGGGCAGAAGAGACCTTCCTTCTGTGCGACCGTGCAGTGGCCACATCTGGCAACTACCGCAATTATTTTGAAGAAAACGGACAACGTTACACCCATATCATCGACCCGAGGACTGGTCGCCCAGAAAAAAGCAACCTGTTAAGTGTCACTGTAATAGCAGACCAATGTGTGATGGCAGATGCCTACGCGACCGCCTTCATGGTAATGGGCAAAGAAAAAACCAAGAGTTTCTTGGCAAATCACCCAGAGCTGACCTGCATTTTTATTTCCGACAACCAAGGACAATACCAAACCGAAGTTTGTAACCCCATTGACACAAACGACTGAAAACAAATATTTTACTGATTTAACATGGATTTTTTGATGTAAAAACAGCCTCTGTTCGGATAATTTTTTGTACCTTTGCAGTTCAAAATTGCGCTGTATGAAAAACGACAGATTATCAACCCATAAATTTGGCTATTCCCTTGTCCTACTGCTGGCCTTTGTCGCAGTGATAGCCATTTGCCTACCGTCCTGTTCCTCTTCAAAAAAATACGGCCAAACCGAACATAAACGCTCCTCTTACAAAGATGTGAGGGTAAAACAACCCAAATGGAACACGACTACTTCCACCTCTACCACCTACTACATCAAAAAACAAAAACCGCGTAAGAGATACAATCCGTAATCTCTTCCTTCTTATTAATTATCAATGCTTTATATGAAAATAAAATTTCATCTGTTTATACTTTGCACTTTTTTACTTTGCCTTCCTGTTTTGGGATTCGGGCAGAATGACAATGCGTTGAATTTCAACACTTACAACGGTGTTCCTTATATGGATGAGGAAATGGTTTTCGACACCATCGGCATCATGATGGATAGTGTTGAAATGAGTTACTACGATAAAATTGACAAAAATGTCGATCCCGTTTTGTTCCTCTATCTCAAATGGATGCCGGGGTACGGCACTTACGAGGATTTCAACATTGCTGCTGTCCACTACGTCCATCATACCTCAACAAAGGCAGATACCTTGGTATTAGGCAAATATTGTCATCCCGCTCCCTATAAGATTTTCTCAAAATATGGCATGCGCCGCCGCAGAATGCACCGCGGAGTGGACTTGGCCTATCCGATGGGCACGCCTGTTGTGGCTGCCTTCGACGGAATGGTACGTATTTCCAAAGCCAATGCCGGTGGTTACGGCCAGCTCATTGTTATCCGCCACCCCAACAAGTTGGAAACCTATTACGGCCACCTCTCTCAACGTTTGGTTAACCCTGGACAAATGGTTCATGCGGGCGATACCATCGCCTTGGGTGGCAGCACCGGACGCTCCACTGGTCCGCACCTCCATTTCGAAACTCGCTACCTCGGCTACGACTTCAATCCAACCAAAATCATTGATTTCGATAACTTTAAATTGAAAGTCGATACGCTCTATACCAGCGGTTTTGTGGTTTCTTCCAAAGAACTGATAGCCGAAAAGAAAGCTAACGACGCCAAAGCAAGCACTTCCTCTTCAGGCTCTGTTTATCACAAAGTACGCCGCGGTGAGACTTTGGGTTCCATCGCCAAAAAATACCACACCTACGTGTCCACGATCAAAAGACTGAATGGCCTACGCAGCGATTTTATTCGAGAAGGACAAAGGCTGAGAGTCAAGTAAACAGTTGACAATTGACAGTTGACAGTTGACAATTAGTGGTTAAGATTAGAATACTGTTTTTGGTAAAGTAAACTTTATTGAATTGAAAAGTGGATTGTTATTTCGGGGATTGTCATTGAGATTATTCCTGCTTATACTTTTCAACTTTCAGTTTTCAGTTTTCAGTTTTCAGTTTTCAACTCTTTCGCTTTTCGCCCAGAATTCACTTATCCCCAGTTTTCAACGTAATCAGAACATTCCTGTGCTGACGGGCAATGACACCCTGTCCTTAGCATGGGCTGGAGGAATGAATAGCTTGGCTTTCTTTGCCTTCGACATCAACCTTGACGGTGCTGATGACTTGGTAGCTTTTGAGAAACACGGCAACCGGCTGCTGCCTTTTTTGCGTGATGGTCAGCAGTGGACCTACTCCCCCGAATACACGAGAGACTTTCCCGAATTGCACGACTGGGTTATTTTCAAAGACTATGACAACGATGGCAAAAAGGATATTTTCACTTACGGCCTCGCGGGAATCAGAGTTTTTAAAAACAATTCGCAGGAACAGCTTTCTTTCACTTTGGTGACCGAACAACTCACCTCTTTCTACTATATCGATTATAGTAATATTTATGCTTCTCCCGATGACAATTTAGCGATTGCCGATGTGGACCATGATGGCGACTTGGATATATTAAACTTCTGGGTGTTAGGAAAATATGTTCATCTTCAGCGAAACTATGCGATCGAAAACAATCTCGCCAATGGCTGGTTGGATTTTCGCCTGGAAGATGAATGCTGGGGCAAATTTTCAGAGGGGGCTGACAATAATGAAATCACCCTGCTCAGCTACTGTCAGGACAAGAATGAGGAACCCACCCGCCACGTGGGTTCTACCATGACCATGACGGACTTTAACCACGATGGCCTGGAAGATTTGATTTTGGGAGATATCGACTTCGCCCAAGTGATTCTGCTCACCAATGGGGGCACCCAACAAGAAGCATTGATGGTAGCGCAAACTACTGATTTTCCTAATACAGTCAACCCAGTGAACCTGTATTCCATGCCATTGGTTTCCCCTATCGATTTGGATGGTGACGGACAGGATGAGCTCCTTGTTTCTCCCGCCGACCCATCCTATACTAAATCACAGAATAGCAATAGTGTATGGCTATACAAATACGATAGTCTGCTGCAAAATTACAGTCTGATTACTCAGAATTTTATGCAAGGGCAGATGGTAAATTTAGGCTCTGGCTGCTACCCCGTGCTTTACGACTGGAATAATGACGGTCTCTTAGACCTTTTTGCTGGCAACTTCGGCTATTACGACAGTTCCGCTTATATCAACGGTTTTCTCAACTCTTATTTTTCCTCCGCCATTGCCTATTTTGAGAATGTCGGCACAAATACGGCACCGGCATTTCAGCTCAGCAATGCCGATTTCGGAAATTTACGCCAATGGAACAAACAAGCCTTATATCCCGCCTTTGGCGACTTGGATGGGGATGGGCAAGTCGAAATGGTTTGCGGCTGCAGCGATGGCACTTTGATGCTTTGGAAAGACCAACAAATCACTTCAAATTTTCTGAATATAGATGTAGGTGATTATGCAACCCCTCAACTTTTCGACCTTGATCAAGACGGAAAAACAGATTTGCTGATTGGCAATCGGAGAGGTGTAATTGCTTATTACAGAAACATTTCAACCTTAAATAGCTTTGATTTTCAGTTGGAAAATCCCAACTTGGGCGATGTGGACGTGCGGGATTACGAGCTTTCCTATTTTGGTTTTGCCACCCCCTGTTTTTATCGGCATAACAATGAAACACGGCTGATTTGCGGAAATGAGCAGGGAAAACTGTTTTGCTATAACCATATTGACAACAATTTGAATGGCAGTTTCTCCTTACAAAGCCAAATTTTACCAGAAAATATTGACAACCAGTATTTTC
>Ga0310696_10010722_pt1 | contig 10508 bp, 9 predicted proteins | sample AusTroGonzalo_MG_4_FD_203885 | JGI IMG/M metagenome (GOLD analysis project Ga0310696, IMG submission 203885) | Bovine rumen microbial communities from tropical cattle in Woodstock, Queensland, Australia - Gonzalo_02 (v2) (version 2) | ecosystem: Host-associated > Mammals > Digestive system >... | reverse complement strand
CCCATAAACAGGGAGAAATATGTTAAAACGGAAAATTTACGACAAGCTTCTCGATTGGAAGAAAAACGGTTCACGCGAGTGCGCGTTGTTGATAGACGGTGCGCGACGCGTCGGGAAGAGCTATATTGTCGAGGAGTTCGCAAAAGCCGAGTACCGTTCCTACGCGATAATAGACTTCACCCGTGCGGATAAGGCCATCAAGGACCTTTTCTTGAAGTATATGTCGAATCTTGACACGTTCTTTGCCTATTTGTCCTCGTTGACAAATGTGACATTCTACAAGCATGAGACGCTGATCGTGTTTGACGAGGTGCAACATTTCCCCAAGGCGAGGGAGGCCGTCAAGCATCTTGTCAAGGATGGCCGTTACGACTACATTGAAACGGGGTCGCTTGTTTCCATAAACGAAAACGTCAAGGGCATACTCATACCGTCCGAAGAGCGCGACATCGAAATGTACCCGATGGACTTCGAGGAATTCCTTTGGGCGACAGGACGTCCGGCCTTGATGGATGCCATACGAAGCGCGTTCAGGTCTGGTGCAAGGATGGGACCGCTTCACGAGACGGCGATGGATTCGTTTAGGCAGTATCTTGTCGTTGGCGGGATGCCGCAGGCGGTTGCGCGATATGTCGAAAGCCACGACTTCAAGGCGGTTGACCGGCAGAAGCGCGATCTGCTAAAGCTCTACAGGAAAGGAATCCGCAAGCATGCGAAGCGGTATGCGTTGCGTGTCGAGCGCATATACGACGAAATACCCGGACAACTATCGCGTCATGAGAAACATTTCAATTTCAGTTCTTTGGGGGACAATGCGCGCTACAGGGAGTATGAGAACGCATTCCTGTGGTTAGCTGATGCAATGGTCGTCAACGTGGCGTGGAATGTCTCCGATCCGAACGTCGGGTTCAAGTTGAACGCGGATGGCTCGCTCATGAAGTGCTATTTTCTTGACACGGGGCTTCTTGTCAGCCACTCGTTCGACGAAGGGGAGATTGTGGCGCAGAATATCCACAACCGGATTCTGACCGGCGACATCGAGTTGAACGAGGGGATGCTTGTCGAGAATGCCGTCTCGCAGATGTTCGCCGCATGCGGCAGGAAGTTGTATTTTTATTCACGGCGCTCGCGTGGGAACGGAAAGGACCGGATGGAAATAGATTTCGTCCTGTCGCGTTCGAAGCTGGACGTTGCGCACAATGTATTCCCTATAGAGGTCAAAAGCGGCAAGAATGCTTCGCACAGGTCGCTTGACAAGTTCGTGGAGAAGTTCGGATCTTATGTTGCAAAGCCGTACCTTCTCTGGATGAAGGACAGGAAGATTCAGGACGGAGTGGAATATCTGCCGATCTATATGGCTCCGTGTCTGGCAGAGGAGGGATTGTGACTGCGACATCAGTTGGGCGTCCATGCGTCCATGGGACCCCATGGACGTCAGAAAAGAAAGGATGGAATTGACGAAATGAAAACAGCTTCTGTATTTCTGCTGCTGGTACTGCCATGCGTTGTTCTCGCTGGAAGAAAACTTGCGCCTGAAGTCGAACACGCCATGGCGTATGGTGCAGAGGCGATGGTTTGCCTGAAGGTCTGCGACGATACGGGCGCATTGGTGTCAAATGCAAGTGTGTGTGCTGGATTTGACATATTGCCCAGACCGCATTCTGTTTATGGAAAGACCGATACGAATGGCGTATGTGTCGTCAAAGGAAAAACAAACGGGAACAAGATTGTTTTTCTTGTAGGGAAGGACGGTTATTATGGTTCACGAAAGGAAATATCGTATGTCCCAATGTGGAAAGAGCATGATGTGAAGGATGGTAAGTGGCAACCATACGGCGCAGTGGAAAATATTGAATTGCGGAAAATTCGCAACCCTGCGCGTTTGGTAGCCTCACATATGCGCGAGTTCAACAACACAAAGGTAATTAACGCATGGATAGGGTTCGATATAGAGAAACGCGATTTCGTTAAACCATACGGAAATGGAGAGATTGCTGACTTAGAGGTTTTCTTTGACTGGGATGGGAGAACTTTTGCGGACTACGGGGGAATGGCGATGAAGATTAGGTTCACGGACAAATTTTCCGGCTATTATCAATGCGCGGTCAATGCGGTTAGCGAATTCAAAGGGCCATATTCTGCATTGCCTGATGCTACATATCGGCAAGATGCCGATTTCCATGAGCGTGTCATAATTGACCCTAATGCCTATGGGCGACGATATGACCGAAAGTTCTTTGACGAGAACAATTGCTGGGTTGTCCGCAGTCGGTGCAAAGTGGATGCTGAAGGCAAACTTGTGTCTGCGCATTATTCGGTCATCAATAATATTGAATTTGGCTACGACAAAGGCCGTGTCGCTTGCATTTGCGTCACGGGTGCATTCAACCCTACGCCAGACGACACAAATCTGGAGGACATCGAGACGGCCGAAAGATCTCGGCACTTCATTCGCCAGTGCGAACCTCCGCCACCGCCAACGAAGAAGAAACGCAAGTCTCTTTGGCCATTCTAATGTCTGTTAGGGAGGATGCTGTGAAACGTCGTCGATTTATGGGGATGAAAGCTCATTGTGACTTCATCGGGGGAAGGTGGGAAAAGGGAACGAGGGCGGAAAAAGGCTGGATTATGCCGAACCTGACGAGGTGAAACGCAATCGACCGCCGAAACGACGAGGAAATCACCATCTGGGAAAAACCACCCCGCCAACCCGCCAAATAAAGCCAAGTTGGGAAAAACTTGAAAAGCCTCTGCATCAACCATGCAAAGGCTTTTAAATTATGTCAAAAGACGCGACGATCTCATCCGAACAACGTTATGTCCGGACGGAAGCCTGTATCGAGATCGGTAATTGCGCCGGTGACTGCATTAACATTTGCAGTTCCTACACCTTGCGGAAGTGACGGCGTGTCGCTCCCGCCACCAGCGCCCGCCTCAGGATTCACATCGTCGAGGTTGATATATGCGGTTAGCAGCAGCGACGCCGTTCTGCCTGTTGTTCCATTCCAATCAACCGAATCGAGGTCGAAATCCACCGCGTAGCCAGAAACGCCGGAAATCGTGGCATCTGGCGAAAACGATCCAAGCAGCTTCCAGCCATCGACGGAGCCCTTTGACGCCTCGTATATCGCGAGGTCTGCCAAGCGCGGATTCCCTTCGACATATTCCGGCTTCATATAACAGTTTATTTTCGCGCCGGCAGTGTGCGTTGGAGCCTCAGCCCAGGAAAGACGCAGCTTCCGCGCCTTCCACGCCGTCGGCATGGCAAAAGGCACGACGAGATTCGATACGGTCAACTGCCACGTGGGGACATTTACAGTTGATGTCGCCCCGGTCGGGACCTCGAGCGTGTCGCCGCGAATTGCAAAAATCGCTCCCGGACGCGGACCTTGTGTTGTCAAGACGGATGCAAGCTTCGCCATGTATAACGATGCGTAAAGAGCACGAAACCCGGCTACGCTCTGCTCTGGTGTTATATCAGTGTGTACATGATCATAATATTGTACAGAATCATTCCTCGTACTAATCTGCGCAAAATAAACTGACTCGTCGTCAACGTTCAACGCAGCAACTTGCGGGGGTGTATAGTCAACCGGTACTGTGACTTGCGACAAACCTACCGATCCTTCTGTCGTGTTGAATCTAAACCGCGCAAGCTTTTGCACCTGATAGGATATCCCAAAATCAGAAAAATCTCCTGATATCAAGATTGAGTTGCCATTGAGGGCGCCACTTTTTATCCCGGGGTGGATTTTGATATTATTGAATGTATCAGGCATGCTATTGGTCAATGCGCTTCTGCCAACATTAAACTGATAAGAGGTCCAGGGGTTTGAGTTGTCAATTTTAACCGAGAACGTGCCAGTGCTATAAACAATTGGATTATTTTCCGTGTCCACGCTGGAAATGTTCGAGAAATCCCCAATAAGAAAAGTTATGAAACCAACTGAGGTCACGTCATACGCAGTCCCTGAAAAACTGATTATATTTGACCAACATGCAGAACCGGTAAATGCAGGTGTGTTTCCAAGGGCGCCGCCGAAGCCCGTAATGAGTATCATGAAAGAACGTATCTTACTGTCAGACACTACACTGCCAAAAATAATGCATCTTCCACTGAGTTGGCTTGTGTATCCATCATGGTATGCTCCTCCGATAGTGATGGTTTTGAAGCTTGCATCACTACCACTCATATAGTCGAGTAAATTTGCGGTGGTTATTGTCGTGTAATATGATCCATTTACAGGCCAATCTACAGCTTGAAACACATCAGCCCCAATACGCTGGACTATAAAAGCGGGGGAGTTGCCAGCGAAGGCCGTCCATTTACCAGGACTCGTGTTCTTGAAGGTGCGGCCATCTTTGGCGACGATGTAGAACCCTATTCTGTTCCCATCCGTGCCGAAATATACAAAATGACAGCAGAGTATGCCTCCATGTCCAGAGTGGAATGTTCTCAACTCTCCGGGAACCAATTCTCCCAAAGACTGTCTATTGACCCAGCACTGGTCTGTCAGATTGTATAGGTAGAGCCCAGGAATTTCGGTGAACGTTCCCGAGTTGAATGTGCCGCCTATTACAAGGTAGTCTGTATAGCTCGACGAGCCATGATACATCCGTGTTTGATGGATGGCCGTTATCTGGTCGCTTCGAACATCCAAGAAGCCGGTGAACGTGCCATTTTTTAGAAGACGCAATGTGTCTGTCCCCACCTGCTCGGATGGGATTGTCTTTCTGACAAGAGGGTCGCCATTCTTCTGCAACGTGATGGACTTGACGCCGGAGTCGCCATCGAGAACACATGGATAGACACCGTCCACCGCAACCTTATACTCATGGGCGTAAGATGGCGGCGTGGACAGGTCATACGTCTCTCCGTCAGTCCAGCCCGTCACTGCGGCAGAGGTTACGAGTTCCACGAGGTTGTCGATGAATGCCGATCCCTCTATCCAGTTGCCGCGCACGACGGAGTAATCTTCGAGTGCGATCAGCAGAAAGAGGTATTTTTGTGCGGTCAGTCCGCCGGTCGGCTCGATCGTGACATCGGCTGCCGTGGGATACCAGTAGGCTTTGCCGTCGATCGTCTTTGTCGTGCGAGGCGCGACTCCCGCTGCCGTAGTGCCGTCGTCGATAATGACGCCCAAAGCGTCCTCGCCTCGCAATGTGCGGCAGGACATTGGAATGTCGCCGGTCGAATTGGTGAAGAGATGAAGCCTCACGCCTGCAGAATTGTATGGGTCGCTCGTCACGCGGACTTTTAGGGAGGACACTGTCGAACCAACCGCATCGTCCGGGAGCGTCCAACGGTATACGGCCGCATTCGCATACGCACGGTGCATGCCGCCCGAATGTGTTGAACACCACATAGCCGCGTCGAATGTTTCGCGAATTTCCGCGTTCTTGTCGTAACCCTTTGTGCCTTCGACGTCCACCACATCGTCCGTATGATAGGTCATCTGCGCCTTTTTGACCTGCGAAAGCGTCCATGGGAGTTCGCAGAAGCTTCTCACGATGGCTTCTGCCTGCACGTTCGCCGCATACATTGGCGATGGCGATGCTTCGGTGTATTGGCGAAGATACCTGGATCCTGTTATTTTGTAAGTTGCCATTTTGTTATTGCTCCTTTTTTATGGACAATTGCAATCGTTATCCCCATAGTGGACGCCTCCGTCTGCGCTTACGCCGCCGTAGTCTGCGCCACCCGAACCCGTTGAGTCGTAGTCTGCGGCGACGCCGCCATAGTTGCCGGAAATCGGGTCGTGTTCGCACGGGTCCGTATGCGGTCCATATGGATCGTCCTCGTCCGGGGTCGGGTCCTCGTCATCGACACCGCAATCGCACGGGGTGAGAACGATCGCGCCGACGATCAGCTGCGTGATTGCGCCGCTCGATGCGATGGAGCAGAGGCGGATGCTCGTGAGGGTTTCTTGGCCCGACGACGGCGACGCCTGAGGATCGTCCGTCAATGTCGCGGAATACTCCGTGCCGCCGCTTTGCCCCTCACTCTGCTCCTCGGCGGCGTAGATGTGCAGCCAAAATGCAGACGGGGCGGTTTCGCTGGACACGGGAATTGCGTAATAGCCAGGATAGGCCGCGCCCGCCGCGACAAGCGCCGTGCCGCTCGAATCAGTCGGCGTCACTTCTGCCCCGGCAATGTTCAAGGATCCGCCTGGAAGATACACGCCCCAGATGTCTTCGTCTTCCTCGGTCTGCGCCGGGAAGAAATGTATCTCCCAGGGACGGAGACGCGGAAGCGCCCCTGGACGAGCGTTGCGGGCCATCGCGCCTCGCTTGTCGCGAAGCTCGTTGAGCGCTTGCGTGACCGGCTTTGCCCAATCCAAGATTGGAGCATCGGCAGCAGGTTCTGGGATGATGTGGCTCATCAGTTGTTCCCGCCGGCCACGTGGACGTATGGCATCGGCCAACGATTGTTGCCATACAAATCGGCATCCCACGGATTGCCGCCGTTGTCGTCGCTCTTCGCGATCCCCATCCAGGCTTCGGTGCGCGTGTACTTGCTGTTGCTAAGTTTTCGCACGTCGTCTTTGCACTTTAGCCACTGATGCGCGGCAACGGCCGTGGCAAGTCCAGAAGGATGTTTGGCCGTTCCCGCCGGTGCTGGCGGAGTGTCGATGAATCCAAGATTTTCCATGCACGCCGGGGGCATTTCGGCATAGGTTCGCGTCCTGGTGACGATCGGATAGAAGCGAATGACGGCCTCGACGCCTTTTTTGATTTTGGCGATCAGCGCGAGCGTCGCTTCCTCCACTATCTCGTATATCGAGCCATCCGGCTTGCGGAACTTGTAGGCGCTGGCGAGCGTGCCGTCAGGCTCTTTCATCCACGCTTCGATAAGAGAGCGCTGCGGATTCGCCCCTGGCGAAGGTCCGCAGTAGGCCATGACCGAGACGTCGTTTCTGACGGTCTGCAGCTCCCAGAGATCTTCAAGCGGTTCCGCGACGCGCGGGTTTTGGCCGCCGCCCGATGACGGATGCCTCACGCAGTTTATCGTGAGAATCCCGAGAGTTCCCCGGACATGGCGCAGATCGTGCGACGCATAGAACCATCCCGTGTCTATCTCGTCGCTTTCGTCGAGGGTGTCGGCGGCCGTTTCAAGGTCCGTGTAGGGGCCTTTGAAAGCCACTGTATGCGTCTTGTCGCCCGACTCAGTGCGGCCTTTGCTTTCGTCGTATTGCCTTGTAGCCGTCTCTGGCGCGTTCCATGCCATTTAGAACCTCCCAACTCCTTTGCCAGCCTTGCGCTCGATCCTCTCGAGGACCTGCACTTGCTTTTCGTTGATTTTCTGAAGCTCCCTGAAGCCGCCGTCCGCGCCCGCGAAATCTCCGCCTACCCTGGCGAGAGAATCGAGCGCGGCGGTGGAAGAACGCGCCTCGGCCGGTTCGCCGCCCTGCTGGAGATGTTCGAGGAGCTTTTCGAGCTGCGCGATTTCGCCCATCACGGAAGACCGCTCGCGCATGAGATCCTTGAACTTTCCGGCGGAATCCTTGTCGGCATACACGCCGCTCTCGGCCATCAGTCCGCCCCGCAGCTCGCGTTCGCGTTCGCGGCGGCTGGATAGCGCCTCCTCAATCGAGGATATGCGCTCGCCGACGGGAACCTTCTCGTCGCCGAATCCCGAAAGAACCTTCCTGAAGGCCTCGGTGCGCTTCTCCGCCTCGAGCATCGTGTCTATGAGCTTGCGGTTCTCCGCAGCGGTCGCGGCTATCGCCTTCTGCGCGTCGATCTGCCGGTTGTCCCGGTCTATCCACGTCTCAGCAAGCCCCTTGCCGACACCGACGACACCGCCCACCACCGCGCCGACTCCGCCGCCGACCGCCGCGCCCGTCGCCGCCATCGCTCCGCCCTGCGAGAGCGCATTGCCGCCGTATTCCAGCCCCGCGCCAAGCGCGGTGTCCTGGCCGACGCGGTGCGAGGCGTATTTTGCGGCGAGGCCGACCATCATGCCGGTCATCGAAGTGGCGATGCGCGTAATTTGCCTCGCGGAGGCAGACATCGATTCCGACGTCGAGCGAGACGCGTTCGCACCGCGCTCGAGCGCCCTCGCGGAGCGTTCCGCAGCGGCGGCCATGCGGTCGGTGCCGTTCGCGGCCGCTTCGGACGCGGCACCTGCGGCAGTGCCGAGCGCGGCGACGGCCTTCTGGGCTTCGCTCGTGTCGGCCTCGACGCCAATCGTCAGGTTGCGGTCTTTCTTAGCCATTACATCTGCCCCATGTCGATTTTTTCGATTGTCTCAAGCGGCATCACGTCGTCTTTGCCGAGCGCCCGCCGTCTCGCCCTCCAGCAGAGCGCGATTGCCGAGACGGGGACGCGGAACATGACCGTCTCCCAGTCCCATCCGTATTCGCTCGCGCACCAGTCGAGCCAGTATGCGATGTAGCCGTCCGTGTCGCGCTCTTTTTTTTTACGCCGTCCGGCATGACGTCGGCAATCGCCGCGTACTGCCGCGTCGCGGCGTCGCGGATTTCGCCGAGCGCGTCGATCCCGACCGTTTCGGCCCATTCGAGAGCCTTGTCGAGGATCGACCCGGAAAGGCAGTCTTCGGCATCGTGCGTCAAGATGTAGAGCGACGGCAGCAGATCGAGCGTCTCGGCCGCCTTGCCTTCCGGAGGAAACAGCATAGGCGAGCGGTAGCGTTCGAGCAAAGCGAACGTGCCGAGCGTGATCGGCTTGACCTGATACGCTCCGCCGCAGACCGCTATCGATGGCGGCAGCGCCGCCGAGACCGCTTTCCTGGGATTGAGCGCCATCGCTTATTGGCCCGATCCGGTTCCGCTGTTTTCGCCGCCGCTGTTTTCGCCGCCGCTGTTTTCGCCGCCGCTGTTTTCGCCGCCGCTGTTCTGTGCCGGTGCCGACTGTGCCGGTGTCTGCGCCGGGAAGTTGTCGTAGCGGTGCGCCCTGATGTTGAAGCGGAGCTTGCCGTTGTAGCTGCCCGCCTCCTCGATCTCGTCAACCTTCCACTTCTTTTCGGCGTATTCGATGAGATCGTCCGTGTGCGCGGGCGGAGTGCGGGTGGACGTCTTCGACACGGCGGTGAGCGAGAGGTCGAAGCGGTGGTCGTAAACCTCCTCGTCGGCGCGGGCGCCGTTCTGGTCGTCGGTCTCCTCGCTGAGGGGCGCTTCCTTGATGGATTCGTTCTGCAGTATGTAGCCGGCGAGGGTGCGGACGATGCCGCGCGCGGGCTTGCTGATTTCTGTTGGGGTGGTTGCCATGTGGTCTTCCTTTCTTTTGGGTTTATATCGCCGCGCTAACGGCGAAAGTGACTGATGCGGCGAGGGTGCCGCGCTTCTCGTCGAACTCCTGCACGGGGCCGTCCGTCCAAGTGCACGTGTCCGAGGCGATGAGCTCGCGGACGCGGAGCGCGGCATCGAGGGCGGTCATGGAGCCTTCCTCGCGCGTCGAGCGGAGAGACGGCGTCTCGATGGCCCTGACGACGAGGGTGGCTTCCCCCGAGCCCTCGCCGTCGGGCGCGAACGCGGGCGTGGTGACTACGACCGCGATGCCGTATCGTTCGCGCGTGACCCTGGAGATTTCAGCGAAGACGTCGCCGGGATTCTCGGCAATCGCCTTGCAACCGCCTTCAACGAGCTTTGCATCGGCGTTCAAACGCTCCGCAAATTCCTCTTGAATAAAAGTTGCTATTGATTTCTCGCTCATGTTATGGTATCATTCCTTCCGTTCCGAGAGTTCAGCTGGTGGGAGAGACCGTAAAACCGGGGTCTGCGTGCATCGCTCCATCAGGCTCCTCCCGGATTTTTCATTTTGTAGAACGTAGTGATGCCAATGTGTCTATCTACGACAAGCTGCAGAGTGCAGTTGTCGAAAGTCTCGAACGAAAGCACGTCTTCGCCATCTTTGCCTTCGGATACCTTGTCTGGCTTGCGCCACATTGCCGGGATAAGTTCGAAGTCGCCAGGTTCGAGCGGCACGTTTCGGCTGTCCTTGTCGTTTTCGCCGACATGCTTCTCGATGTGCTGCGCGATGATGTTGTGCGAGAGGCTGAGATTGCGGCCGTCGTAGCCTCGCCCGAGGTTCACCTTTTTGAGCTTCCCTTCCACGACCTCTCGTATGCGCTCGCCGTGCCAATGCACGACATTGCCTTCGAAGCTCACCAACGCGCCTTTCTCATCCCTGTCGATGCCGAACGTTTCGCGCAGCATGTCTGCCTCGGGCGAATCGTGGCGCATGGGCAACGTCGCTTCGAGCTTTCCGTTGAAGTCGATTTTCGGCGGTTCGATTTTCTCGCCGCGCTCGATCACGCCGAGCTTCACCGCTTCGGCGTAGCCCACTTCGTCGAGGCCCATTCCGCTCCCCCAGTCGAACGGCGGGAACGGGTTGCCGAAAGCAGAGATGCGCGTCCAAATGGGATCCGTCTTCGTAGCGATCATCCTGCCGCCGCCGAAGAACCGTCCGCCTGCGTTGCGCCAACGCGCCGCCCAGTTGCGCGGCTGCTTGCGCTCCGCCACTCGCACAAGCTCGTAGCATGGATA
>Ga0310696_10010721_pt1 | contig 10508 bp, 9 predicted proteins | sample AusTroGonzalo_MG_4_FD_203885 | JGI IMG/M metagenome (GOLD analysis project Ga0310696, IMG submission 203885) | Bovine rumen microbial communities from tropical cattle in Woodstock, Queensland, Australia - Gonzalo_02 (v2) (version 2) | ecosystem: Host-associated > Mammals > Digestive system >... | reverse complement strand
CAAGCTATTAACTATGTTATTAATTTTTTCAATTTAAGCATAGAAAATAAAAATTTTCAAAAAAATGATGATGAGCTTATTGATTGGCAAATTTTTAATAGATATGATAAAATTTTAAATAATGAAAATAACAAAAGAACAATAGAAATGAAAATTTATGATGATAAGATATTAACTTATTTACCACATCCTCGTATACTTCCATGGGAAGACGAGGGTATAAGTAAGGATGTAATCAAGTATCATAATATTTGTTATAACCCGTCTTCTCAAGCAATAGTTATCCCTCATTATAATATAGATGGAGAGCTAGTTGGTATTAGAGAAAGAACATTAATTAAAGAAAATGAAATATATGGTAAATATAGACCAATGTATTTGAATAAACAAATGTATAATCACCCTTTAGGTTTTAACTTATATAATTTAAACTTTAGTAAAGAAAATATAAAAAGAACAAAAAAAGCAATTATATTTGAAGGAGAAAAATCTCCGCTTCTATATGCGTCATATTTTGGACAAGAGAATGATATAACAGTTGCGGTATGCGGTAGCTCGTTATCATCATACCAAGTTCAATTATTATTAGACCTAGGTATAGAAGAAATGATAATTGCTTTTGATAAACAATTTCAAGAACTTGGAGATAAAGAACATATAGGCTGGGTTAAGAAATTAAAAGATATAAACAAAAAATATAGTAAATATGTAAGAATTTCTTATATGTTTGATAAATGGGGCATATTAGGTTATAAATCTAGCCCTATTGATGAAGGAAAAGAGAAATTTTTAAAGTTATTTGACAAAAGATTTAGTTTAGAGTAAAATATAATAAGGAGAATGATTTAAAATGAGATATAAATTAATAAAAGATGTAGACCCTCAGTTAAGTGCAATTCAACAAGTTCTCTTTAATCGTGGTATAAAGTTAAGTGATATTCATCATTATTTAAACACAACAGATGATGATATTAGTAATGTGGAAATGTTCGGTGAAGACAGGATTAAGGCTGCGGTTGCCGCATTAGTTACTGCAATTAATAATAACTGAAATACATTAATCTTAGTAGATTGCGATTGCGATGGTTATACATCTGCGGCAATACTTATAAATTATTTATATGACTTATTTCCATCTTTTGTAGATAATCATTTAAAATATTATTTACATGAAGATAAAACACATGGATTAAGTGATTGTATAGATTATATAGAAAAAAATGATTTTAAATTAATTATTATACCAGACGCTGCAAGTAATGATTATGAATACCATAAAAAATTAAATGAAGAGGGTAGAAAGATTATCATCTTAGACCACCATGAAGCGCCATATGTTTCAGAAAACGCTATAACAATTAATAATCAATTATCTGATTATCCAAATAAACAATTATCTGGTGCTGGAGTTGTATGGCAATTTTGTAGATATTTAGATAAACTTCGTGGTAGTCATAATGCGGATGAGTATATAGATTTAGCGGCGCTAGGAAATTGCGGAGACATGATGAGTCTTAAATCAATTGAGACTAAACATATCATAACCAAGGGTTTCCGCAACGAAAATATCAAAAATCCATTTATATATAATATGGCTGAAAAGAACTCTTATACATTAGGAAATAAAATAACTCCAATTGGAGCAGCATTTTATATTGTTCCTTTTGTAAATAGTATGGTTAGAAGTGGAACTTTAGAAGAAAAAGAATTATTATTTAAATCAATGTTAAAGTCTGAAGCTTTTAAAGAAATATTATCTAATAAGCGTGGGCATAAGTTAGGCGAGATGGAAAAATTAGTAGACCAAGCTTTAAGGACTGCTACTAATGTAAAAAATAGACAAACCAGAGCGCAAGATGCTGGAATGGAATTAGTAGAAAACCAAATAGAAGAAAAAGATATGATGAAACATAAAGTTCTTATATTCTTACTTCAGCCTGGTCAAATAGATCCAAATATTGCAGGATTAATAGCCAATAAAATAATGGCTAAATATCAAAGACCTGTATTAATGTTAACCGCTAGAGATGGTATGTATCAAGGATCAGCGCGTGGATATTCTAAATCAGGAATTGAAAATTTTAAAGATATATGTCAAGATACTGGATTAGTAGAATATGCTGAAGGACATCAAAATGCATTTGGACTTGGAATCAAACCTGAAAACATTGATAGATTTATAAAATTAACAGATGAAGCCCTAAAGGATATGGAATCTGAACCTTTATATTATGTTGATTACATTTTTAAAGGTGTAGATGTTAAACCTGAAACAATATTAGATATTGCTAACTTATCAGATTTATGGGGGCAAGATATTGATGAAAGTTTAATTTGTGTAGAAAATTTAAAAGTTGCTAAAGAAATGCTTACATTAATGTCTCCTGATAAAAAGCCTACTTTAAAAATAACTTTACCAAATAAAATAAGTTTTATTAAATTTGGTAGTTCACAAGAAGAATATGAAAAGCTTTTAAGTGAAGGTTATGTAGAATTAAATATTATAGGTAGATGTAATGCTAATGAATGGATGGGAAGAATTACTCCTCAAATCTTAATAGAAGATTATGAAATAATAGGACAAAGTAAGTATAATTTTTAATTGATCGTAAGATATATCTATTTTGGTTGAAAACGACGAAAATTTTTAGTATAATGTTTTTAGAAAAAGAGGAAAATAATTATGATAAATATATGTGTAATATGTGGAAAAGAGTTTGAAGCAATTAAATCTACAAAAAAATATTGCAGTAAAAGTTGTGAAAATCAAATGAGAAGAGAAAAATATGCCGCTAAACAATTATTAAAAAAGGATTTACCAAAAGAAAATCATATGGCTTTTAAAGAATGCTTATTATGCGGAAAATCTTTTCAACCAAAAACTCCCGCAGCGAATCAACGCCAATGTTGTTATAATTGTATGCCCGAAGGAATACAATTAAAAAGAGGAGATTTTATTGCTAAATTAAAACAAAAAGAAGGCGGTAAATGTATTAGATGTGGATATAATAAATGTTTATCTGCATTAGATTTTCATCATAAAGATCCTAGTAAAAAAGATTTTGGAATTAGCGATGATAATATGCGTTTAAAAGAAGCTGTAGAGGAAGTTAAAAAATGTATTTTAATTTGTAGTAATTGTCATAGAGAATTACATTCTGGATTATGAAAGATAGAAGATTTGGAGGGATAATATATGGATATGATATTATTAAACTCTAAACAAAAGGAGGGATTAGAATTAGCCGTTAATAGATATCATAGTGGATGCCAAACCACTATTATTAGTGGCTATGCCCGGTGGGAACTGGAAAATCTACTCTAGTTAAATTTATTATTGCCGCTCTTGAAAAAGATGGAATAGACCCAGAAAAAGATGTAGTATATACTTCGTTCACTGGAAAAGCAACTCAGGTCTTACAAAAGAAAGGGAATAAAAATGTTAGTACTTTACATAGATTACTATATGAACATTTCCCAAGACCAGATGGGACATTCTTTCGTAGACCTGTTACTTTCATTCCATTTAAAATTGTAGTAGTCGATGAATGTAGTATGGTACCTAAAGAATTATTAAAACAACTTTTGAAATATAGAGTTTATGTAATTTGTTTAGGTGATCCAGGACAACTTCCTCCTGTTAATAAGGATGAAGATAATCATTTATTAGACAATCCAGATATTTTCTTAGATGAAATAATGAGACAAGAAGAACAAAGTGAAATTATTAAATTAACAATGGATATTAGAGCTGGTAAACCATTAAATCATTTTGTTGGAAAAGAAGTTCAAATATTAGATAAAGAAGAATTAACAACAGGAATGCTTCAATGGGCAGACCAAATAATTTGTTCAACTAATGCGACAAGAGTTGCACTTAATAAACAAATGAGAGATTTATTAGGACGCGGCGATAATCCAGAAGATGGAGATAAAGTTATTTGTTTAAGAAATTATTGGGATGTATTCAGTGAGGACGGATCTCCGCTAGTTAATGGCACAATAGGTACTTTAAGTGAAAGTTTTAATTCTTTTATAAAAATACCTTATTATATTACAAGCGGAAGACTTAATCAAATCAATACAGTAATTTCTAATTTTAAATCTGATGATGGAATAACTAATTTTAGTAATTTAAGTATGGATAAAAGAATGATTTTAGAGGGCGAGCCTACATTGAATTTTAAAGAAAGTTATAAATTAAGTAAAAATAAAAATTATGCAAGTAGTATTCCGTTAAGTTTTACTTATGGGTATGCAATTACTTGTCATAAATCTCAAGGTAGTGAGTGGGATAATGTGCTTGTTATTGAAGAAGGTTTCCCTTTTGATAAAGAAGAACATATAAAATGGTTATATACTGCGTGCACTAGGGCAGCTAAAAAGCTAGTGATAATAAGGAGAGGATAAAATGAAATATAAATTTGACAAAGTATTTAATGACAGATGGAGTATTTGGTATAAAGAACTACCTAAAAGAGGCAGTAGAATAGGAGTTTATAAGATATTTGATTTATATGCTAAAACAAGAACTTATAGATATGCTTTTAGATATAAACCAAGAGAAAATCAAACTCAAGAGGGTTCTGATACAAGCATCATTATGAATTGTATCCATAATTTCTACAAAAGAAAAGTTTACATGGGTACTAAAAATGAAGGCGGCAACCGTGGTTTAAAGAAAGCTTAATCGCGGTTCTTTTTGTATGGAGGGATTATGCAAGTAAGAATTAGTTATTTTTATCAAATTAGAAACTTTAAAAAGAATATGATACCTATGTCTACAGCTATGTCTGATCCCGATTGGTATCACGATTGGCAGGGGAATGATCACACTTTCATCGACCGCCGCGGGATTTTAAATGGTTTGCGCTTGCGCCCAATTATAGTACAAGAACATAATGGTGGCGTCAGCTGTCCATGCGAACATAGGGACTGGACCCGCTGTCCGCTTGCTAAATCATATCAAGAACATTTAGAACAAATAGATTTTGATAAAATGATGAAAGGTATATCTGACTTTTGTGAAATGTATGCAAAACAAGAAAATCTTAAGGAAGAGCCTATTGCAGTATTAATTGTCTATGAAGCTCCTAATAACCCATGCAGCGAGCGCGGGGCCTTGATTGATTATTTCCAGAGACACGGAGTCGACTGTAAAGAATTAGAATACCCGATTCAGAAACCTGACTTGAAATTTTAATAAAATTATTATATAATATAATTAGAAAGAAAGGATGATGAAAAATGAATAAAAGATTTGAAGTACACTCTCATACACATTATAGTAATTTAAGACTATTAGACTGTATCAATAGACCAAAAGATTTAATTGATAGAGCAATAGAACTAGGTTTATCAGGTATAGCAATCACAGATCATGAGTGTATTAGTTCTCATCCTGAGATAAATTTTTATCAATCAGAAGTGCAAAAAGAACATCCTGATTTTAAGATAGCGCTTGGTAATGAAATTTATTTAACAGATACTAGAGATAGTGGTCAAAGATATTACCACTTTATTTTGATTGCTAAAAATAAAGAAGGACATAGAGCATTAAGAGAATTATCTTCAAGAGCTTGGATGAATAGTTATTGGGATAGAGGTCTTGAAAGAGTTCCAACTTTAAAAAGTGATTTAGAAGAAATATTAAAAAAGTATCCAAATAGTGTTATAGGAACAACAGCTTGTTTAGGTGGAGAATTATCTGTTAATACATTAGATTTAATTAGATGCGAAATAACAGGAGATACAAATGGAGCGGCAATCGCTCATAATAATATTGTAAACTTTTTGTTATGGGCTAAAGAAGTGTTCGGTGAAGATAATTTTTATATAGAATGTGCGCCAGGGGCAAGTAAAGAACAAGTAATGGTTAATAAAAGATTTCCTTCTATTGCAAAGGCATTTGGTTTAAAAATGGTTATCGGTTCAGATGCTCACTATCTTAAAAAAGAAGATAGATATGTTCATAAAGCATATTTAAATAGTAAGTTTGGTGAAAGAGAAGTAGATGAATTTTATGAATTTGCTTATCTTCAAGATGATGATGATATTGTTAGAAATTTAAGTGCTTCTGATTTTAATATAGATTTTATTAATGAAATGTATGATAATAGTATAAATATTTATAATAAAATTGAAAATTATAGTTTAGCACATGCACAAACAATTCCGCATGTAGAAGTAAAAGATTATGATAAAAAAGAATTTGATAAAGAAAAATATCCAATATTAAGTGATATGTTTGAATCAGATGATAAGATAGAAAGATATTGGGTTAATCAATGTGTAAATAGATTAAATAAATTAGATATATATAATGAAGAGTATTTAAATAGATTAGAAGAAGAAGCTGATATAAAAAGAACAATTAGTGAAAAGTTAGGCACAAATATGTTTGCATATCCTGTAACTTTACAACATTATGTTGATTTGTTTTGGGATTGTGGAAGTATAGTAGGTGCAGGGCGTGGTTCAAGTTGTTCAGGATTAAATCATTATTTATTAGGTATAACTCAATTAGATCCTATTCAATGGAATCTTCCATTCTGGAGATATTTAAATAAAGAAAGAGTTGAATTAGGAGATATTGATTTAGATTTATGTCCAAGTAAAAGACCAAAGATTTTAAATGAAATAAAAAAAGAAAGAGGACAAAACTTTAATAAAGATATAGATGATTTAAGTAGAAAGAATTTAGGATGTACATTAATTGCAACTTTTGGAACAGAAGGAACAAGATCAACTATATTAACTGCATGTCGTGGTTATAGAAGTGAAGATTTTCCAGATGGAATAGATGTAGATACAGCACAATATTTAAGTTCACTTATTCCTAGTGAGCGTGGTTTCTTATGGCCTCTAGAAGATGTAATGAATGGAAATGAAGATAAAGGTAGAAAGCCAATTAAAACATTTATTAATGAAGTTAATCAATTCCCAGGATTATTAGATATTATGAGCGGAATTGAAGGATTAGTTAATAAAAGAAGTAGCCATGCTTCAGGAGTTATCTTATTTGATGAAGATCCATATGAATTTGGTTCATTTATGAGAACTCCAAAAGGAGAAGTAATCACAGCTTATGATTTACATATGTGTGAAGCATGTGGTATGACAAAATATGATTTCTTAGTAACAGAAGTTCAAGATAAATTAGCAGAAGCAATTAGAATGTTACAAGATTATGGTGAGATAGAAAGTGATTTAACTTTAAGAGAAGTTTATGATAAATATTTTCATCCAAATGTATTGCCTATTGAAGATGATAGATATTGGAAAGTGTTGCAAGATAATAGTGTATTAAATATCTTTCAATTTGATAGTGATGTTGGAGGTCAAGCAGCTAAAAAGATTAAACCAACAAACATTATGGAAATGGCAGATGCAAATGGATTAATGAGATTAATGACAGCAGAAAAAGGTCAAGAATCTCCAATGGATAAATATATTAGATTTAAAAATAATATAGATTTATGGTATAAAGAAATGGATAAATATGGTCTAACAAAAGAAGAACAAAAAGTATTAGAACCATATTTTAGAAGTTCGCATGGAGTTCCTCCTAGTCAAGAACAATTAATGAGAATGTTAATGGATGAAAAGATATGTCATTTTACATTAGCAGAAGCAAATGCAGCAAGAAAAATAGTAGGAAAGAAACAAATGAGTAAAATTCCAGGATTAAGAAAACAAGTATTAGATCAAGCATCTAGTCCATGTATGGGTAATTATGTATGGACATGTGGTGTCGGTCCTCAAATGGGTTATTCATTTAGTATCATTCACGCATTAGCATATTCATTTATAGGTTTCCAAACTATGTATATAGCAACAAGATGGAATCCGATATATTGGAATACAGCTTGTTTAGTTGTTAATAGTGGAAGTCTTGAAGAAGAAAGTGATTTTGAAGAGGATGAAGATGGATTTGTAGTAGAGAAAAAAGAAAAATCTACTGATTATAGTAAAATTGCAAAAGCATTAGGAGATATAATTAATAGAGGAATTAAAGTAAGTTTAGTAGATATAAATAAGTCTGATTATAGTTTTGAACCAGATGTAGATAATAATGAAATATTGTTTGGTATGAAAGCATTAAGTAATATTAGTGGAGCAACAATAGAACAAATAAAAGCAAATCGTCCATATGTAGGAATTGCTGATTTTATGGCAAAATGTCCATTAAATAAAAGTGCAATGATTAGTTTAATTAAGGCAGGTGCATTTGATAAATTAGATAAAGAGAATGCGGCAGCCGCAGGTGTAGAAACTAGAATGTGGACAATGGCATATTATTTAAGTAAAGTATGTGAAGCAAAAAAAAGATTGACTTTACAAAACTTTAATGGATTGTTACAACATAATTTAATTCCTGAAGAATTAAATCTTCAAAAAAGAACATTTATATTTAATAAATATTTAAAAGCAAATCAAAAAGTTGGAAAATATTATGTATTTAATAGTTCATGTGAAGAATTTTATAATCAATTTTTTGATATAGACCAGTTAGAAATAATTAATGGTGTAACTTGTATATTGCAGGCAAGATGGGATAATATTTATCAAAGTATAATGGCGGATGCGAGAACTTGGTTACAAAATAATCAAGAAAAAATGTTAAAAGAATTTAATACAATGTTATTTAAAGAATGTTGGGATAAATATGCTCAAGGAAATGTATCTGCATGGGAAATGGAAGCATTATGTTTTTATTATCATGAACATGAATTAGCGCATATTAATACAATAAAATATGGAATAGATGATTTCTTTGAACTTCCTGTTGAGCCAGAAGTTGAAACAATGTTTAAAAGAAATGGTAAAGATATTCCAATATTTAAAACATATAAAATTATAGGAACTGTTATTAGTAAAAATGATAATAAAAATAGTATAACAATATTAACAACAAGTGGAGTTGTCCCTGTTAAGTTTACAAAAGAATATTTTGCAATGTTTAATAGACAATTAAGTGAAGTTCAAGAAGATGGAACTAAACATGTAGTTGAAAAAGGTTGGTTCACTAGAGGAACAAAAGTAATGGTAACAGGATTTAGAAGAGATGACACATTTGTCGCAAAAACTTATACAAGAACACAAACTCATCAATTATATAAAATAGAAGAAGTAAATAATGGTGATATGAAATTAACTCATGAAAGGGGGAACCAAGATGAAACGAATAATTAAACATGGATATAGAAAAGATATGAGAACTACCTGCCCTATATGTGGTTGTGAGTTCTCATATGAATGGGATGATGTAATTATAAGTACACAACCTGGATATCCGCATGTAACTTGGACTTATTATGGATATGGAGATTATTCTTATACAACTCCTAGATATGATATTATATGCCCAGACTGCGGAAAGAAATTCCAAATTCTTAATTGGAGTATAAGTTATCCATCTGATAGCACCCAAAGAACAACAATAACATATTATAAAACAGGAGATAAACATGACACAACCTATAAAAAAGATTAAGTTAGTAGCTCTTTGAGGAGGCGGCGGCTGCGGAAAAGATACTTTATTAAATTATGCAGTTAATAATTTACCTGAACTTCATAAAGTAGTTAGTTATACAACTAGAACTAAAAGAGATTATGAAAAAGAAGGAGAAGATTATTATTTTATAGATAAAGCAGAGTTTGGAGAAAAAGTTCTAAATGGAGAAATTTTAGAAGCTTCAACTTGGGATGGAGAATTCTATGGGACGGGAATTTTCGCATTAGACCCAGATAAAGTTAATATTCAAATTTTAAATACCGAGGGTATAGAAATATTGAGTGAGGATTCCCGCATTGATATTATTCCTATATACATTGCCGCAGAAGAAAAAACAAGATTATTAAGAATGATTAATAGAGAAGAACACCCAGATTGTGCAAAGATCTGCCGCAGAATTTTACAAGATGAAGAAATGTTTAATAAAGAACAGCCTTTTGAATCTATTACCTACTATAATGGAGATGGGGTCTCGCTAGATACTTTTCTTGCCTTCCTTCGCGATCGCGGAATCTTAAGCAAAAATGATTAATTTATATAGAATAAATTTGATAATACTAGAGAGGTTTAAATCCTTGAAATAATTTATATACTAAGGAGGTAGACTTATGAAAGTCATTAAAAGAGACGGTCGTATTGTAGATTTTGATGCGACAAAAATTGAAAGAGCTATTCTTGCGGCTTTTGAAGATGTAGATGGTGAAATTACTGATTATGCAAAAGAAAAAGCTGCTAATATAGCAAGTTATATTGAAGGGTATTATCTAGATGTAGATGAAACACCTGGAATTGAAGATATTCAAGATTTAGTTGAAAAAGGTTTAATGGCAACTAAAAGAAAGGATGTAGCTAAAAATTATATTCTTTATAGAGAAAATAGAACAAAAATTAGAAATGCAAACTCTAATTTAATGAAAAATATTAAAGAAAAAATTGAAGCTTCAGATGTTCAAAATCAAAATGCAAATATTGATGAACGTTCTTTCGGTGG
>Ga0310696_10010719_pt1 | contig 10509 bp, 9 predicted proteins | sample AusTroGonzalo_MG_4_FD_203885 | JGI IMG/M metagenome (GOLD analysis project Ga0310696, IMG submission 203885) | Bovine rumen microbial communities from tropical cattle in Woodstock, Queensland, Australia - Gonzalo_02 (v2) (version 2) | ecosystem: Host-associated > Mammals > Digestive system >... | reverse complement strand
TCGGTTGTTGATTTTCCGGTAAAATTTATTGTTGATGTCGGTATTGGTAAAAATTGGAATGAGGCTCACTGATTTTCGCACTCTCTAAAGTGTTTTATAATTGATTTAAGCTATTGCCAAATTAAATTAGTTTTGTTATAGTGGGCGCGATAATGCGAAAGTTTGGAGAGTGACTTTATGGAAGAAAGTGAAGAATCCATAGATGATATCATAAGGGCCGTTCGTTCGGCTATTATCGAGAAGGAATGCAGTCCTTATCGTAATGTCGCAACGTATCCGTATATTAAGGAAGATGAGGTCTTTTTACTTTCCAAAAATATGTTGGTAAAAAGAGAAGATATTCCATACCAGTTGGGAGTTTGGAATTTTAATGATGTTGCCAAGAAAATGATGAAAAAATATCGTAATTACTTTAATTACCGCTTTATAGAAACCGTCCGAGTGCGGGTAAAGGAAGAAAATAAAGCCTGAAAAGGTTTCTTCCTCAAGTTTTGTATGTGGGTTTATTTGGCAATTTTGATTAAATGGAAAGAGAACTATGTTAGAAAAAAACTATAATCCGAACGGAATAGAAGAAAAAATTTATGAAAAATGGGAAAAAGACGGAGATTTTATTCCGGATATGCGCTCTGATAAAGAAGCATTTTCAATTGTAATCCCACCGCCTAACGTTACCGGCGTTTTACACATGGGACATGCGCTCGATAATACATTGCAAGATATTCTTGTTCGCTATAACCGTATGCTCGGGAAAAAAGTTTTATGGCAACCGGGAACGGACCATGCCGGTATTGCCACGCAAATGGTGGTAGAACGTAATTTAGCCAAAGAGGGAATTACCCGTCATGATTTGGGACGCGAAAAGTTTGTTGAACGTGTTTGGGAATGGAAAAAATATTCCGGCGGTACGATTTGTAAACAACTTCGCCGTTTAGGTGCTTCTTGCGATTGGTCGCGTGAACGTTTTACCATGGACGAAGGGTTATCGCACGCAGTTCGCAAAATCTTTGTTTCCATGTATAAAGACGGTTTGATTTACAAGGCCAAAAAATTGGTGAACTGGGATCCGGCTTTGGAAACCGCGGTTTCCGATTTGGAAGTTATTCAAAGAGAAACCGTCGGCAAAATGTATTACTATAAATATCCTTTGGAAGATAATCCGAATGAATTTATTCACATCGCTACCACCAGACCGGAAACCATGTTCGGAGATACGGCGGTTGCGGTTTCTAAGGATAATCCGAAATTAAAACATTTAATAGGTAAAAATTGTATTTTGCCGATTGTAAATCGTGTGATTCCGATTATCGATGATATTCACGCCGATCCGGAAAAAGGAACCGGTGCGGTAAAAATTACTCCGGCGCATGACTTTAACGACTTTGAAGTAGGTCGTCGTCATAATCTGCCGATGATTAACATTTTAAATCCGGATGCTACGCTTAATGAAAATACTCCGTACGAAGGTATGAGTACTCAGGAAGCCAGAGCTAAAACCATTGAAAAGTTAACCGAACTCGGTTTGATGGAAAAAATAGAAGACCACCCGATGGTTATTCCGTATGGTGAAAGAAGCAACGTAGTAATTGAGCCGTATATGACCGACCAATGGTTTGTAGATGCTCCCAAATTGGCGGTGGAAGCTCGTCGCGCGGTTCATGACAAAGAAATGGAATTTGTTCCGGCAACTTATGAGAAAACTTATTTTGAATGGATGAATAACATTCAGCCATGGTGTATTTCCCGTCAATTGTGGTGGGGACATCAGATGCCGATTTGGTATGGTCCGGATGAAACTATTTTCTGCGAAGAAACAGCCGAAGAAGCACAGGCTGCCGCAGATAAGCATTACGGAAAACACGTTGAACTGCGTCGCGAATCTGATGTTTTGGATACTTGGTTTTCTTCGGGATTGTGGGCTTTTTCGACTTTGGGTTGGCCTGAAAATACCGAATATTTAAAAACATTTTATCCGACCAGCGTTTTAGTTACCGGTTTTGATATCATTTTCTTCTGGGTAGCCAGAATGATGATGATGAGTATGTATATGATGAAACGCGTTCCGTTCAGAAAATGTTATATTCATGGTTTGGTTCGTGATGAGCAAGGTCGTAAAATGAGCAAATCCAAGGGTAATACGGTTGACCCGATGGAAACTATTGAAAAATATGGTGCGGATGCTTTGCGTTTCTTTATGGCTTCGTCAGAAACTCAAGGACGCGATATTAACTTATCAGATTCACGCATTCAAGGATACAGAAACTTTGCCACGAAGTTATGGAATGCCGCTCGTTTCTGCGAAATGAACGAATGTTATTCGGTAAAAGATTTTGATATTTCTACCGCTAAATTGGAAATCAACAGATGGATTATCGCTAAGGCTAAGGAAGCAACCAAAGATGTTACCGACAGTTTGAATAACTATCGTTTTTCAGACGCGGCAAATGCGGTATATCAGTTTGTTTGGGGAACTTTCTGCGATTGGTACATTGAACTGAGTAAGCCGGTATTTTACGGTGAAAATGCCGGGGATATCAAAGAAACTCGAGCCGTTGCAGCATGGGTATTGGATAGAATTTTAACCATTCTTCATCCGTTTATGCCGTTTATTACTACCGAATTATGGAATAACCTGACAACTCGTTCGCAAAAACTGATTTTGGCTTCGTGGCCGTCAAACGAACAGGTTCTAGATGCTGATAAGCATGATATCGATTGGTCGATAGATTTAATTTCGGCAATTCGTTCGTTGCGTTCGTCGATGAATTTACCGGCAGGCACCAAATTAACGGCTTATGTTAAGTCTAAAGATGCCGATTTACAAATTGTAGCTAAGCAAAATAAGCTTATTTGCACCTTGGCTCGTTTGGAAAATCTATTGCCGCTCGAAGATACGGAAATTACCAAGGATATGGTACAAACCGTAAGTCGCGATGCCACAATTTTAATTCCGCTCAAAGGCGTGGTTGATTTTGCAGCCGAGCGCGAGCGTTTGAGTAAGGAACTTGAAACATTAAATAAAAACCTTGACGGATATGCTCGTAAGCTTAATAACGAGAGCTTTGTTGCCAAGGCACCGGCTAAAGTTGTTGAAGAAGAAAAACGTCGTCAGGCCGAGGCTCTTGAAAACAAAGCAAAAGTCGAAGAAGCTCTGGCGCGTATTGCCAATTTTTAAGGAGATTTGGTATGAAGAAAATAATCTTAAGTTTAGTAGCTGTTTGCTTTTTCAGTGCTTGTGCTACCGATCCTTACAGCGGCGAAAGTAAAGTGTCCAAAACCGCATGGGGAACCGGTATCGGAGCTGCCGTAGGTGCCGGTGTCGGCGCTTTAATCGGCGGTGAAAAAGGCGCATTAATCGGAGCCGGTATCGGCGGTGCAGCCGGTGCGGCAACCGGTGGTTATATGGATATTCAAGCCAGTAAATTAGGTGAAAAACTGCGCGGAACCGGTGTTCAGGTTTTACGCGATGGTGATAATATCCGTTTAATCATGCCAAACAGTATTACGTTTAATACCAATGATGACACGATGAAAACAACCGCCAACCAGGTTTTGGATTCCGTTGCCATTATTGCCAATGAGTATGATAAGACTAAGTTACAAATTGTCGGCCATACTGATAGTAGCGGTAATGATAAAATTAATATTCCGCTTTCACAACGTCGTGCGATTTCGGTTATGAATTATCTGTCGTTACGTGGTGTTAACTTATCTCGTATGCAGGCTTATGGTGTAGGAGCTTCGCAACCGATAGCTTCCAACAGCACCGAAGAAGGAAAAGCGCAGAACAGGAGAGTTGAGATATTCCTTATCAACGCCCAATAATCAAAAAGCTTGCCTAAAGGGTATCTACTTGAAAGATTTTTTCTTGTGTACTTTTCTTTGTACACGGCGAAAAAATCTTTCTTCGTATCTACTGCATTATTCAAGCTTTTATGGCTACGGCGTCAAAAAATCACTTCGTATTTATCTTTTCAGACGGAGTTTGTTTGCTGTGATTTATGATTTTTTAAGCATTTATTTGTACATAAGAAATGATTTTTGTGGAATCTTTCGCATGTAGCTGATATTAACGTAAAAAAATCGATAAAACTTATTGCATTCGAAAATATTTTGTGATAATATTGACAAAAATGGAGATGGAGATGAATTTCGGGTATAAGAGTTTAATAGCATCAATAGTAGTTTGTGCGTCTTGGTGTAAAGGTAACAGCCAGACGGTAAATGATGATATGCTGAAAACCAATTCCGAAGTCGTTGTTTCCCCAAATGAAAATAAAGTTTCCGATGAGCAAAATACTTATGAAATTAATCCGGTTGAAAATCAGCCTGCCGATGAAGATGTGAATGCAAACAGTCTTGGACCGGATGAACTTAATTGGATGAAAACTCCGGAAGGTGCAATCATAGTGGATGCCTGGCAACATGCGATGGCTGAGCATGGAGTTTTGTACACTCTGACTCGTGATGATATTTATGCTTTAATTGAGCTGAGCAGAAAAGACAGAACGATAGGGGCTATGCGCTCGGTTGTTACCGATTGCAAACTGGCACCGGAAGACCTGATTTTGATGCAACCGGATAAACAATCGCAAAAATTATCATCGGCGGCCGATGCTTATTGTACGGGAAAAATGTTTTCCTGCTACCACTATGTAAAAGGTACTACGATGGCTGAGGAACCTTTCGTTTATATGGAAGGCAGTCATGCAAGCGAGGCAATTAGATGGTTAGATAGAAATCCGAACGTAGTCGGTGTTTTGGTTGATTTTTCCGATTTGGATAAGGTTGTTGAAGGTAGTACGGTTGTTTTTGAAAAAAATCAAACTCCGTCCGGTCATATTTATACATCCGTCATCAGTAATGATTCGGCAACGTATGTTTCGCCTGACGGTACAACGTACGTATATAACAAGAAAGAAGAAAGTTCGGACCATCGCCAAAAAGCTAATCTGTCAGGCATGAGAGGTCGAAGCGGCCAACGTTATGGGCAACCGCATGCCTATATACCGAAAGAAGTTGAATTCGGTTTGCGAACATTTATGAATATTGTCTACGAAATAGCTAAAGATGAGAGTTCAAAGATTGTAATCACACCTCGTGATGCTTGTGAAATTGCCGATTTGATTATCGAAAATTCGGAAGTCGTGAATGAACAGTTGGTGGATGATGCCAAATCTAATTTCCCGACATTCAAAAATGCCAAAATGGCTGATAATGGCTATTTATATCCGACAAAGACTTATGTATCTAAAACATACACTGCCAAAAATTATAGAAGACGCTTAAATAGCCGAAAATATGCACAATTCAGAAGACGCGGCGGTAGAAACGGTTAAGTTTTATAACTTTACATTTTAAGAGAGATGAAATAATGAGCGGAATGGGTAACGTAAAAGATAAATTGCAAAGAATTAAGGAGAGATACGGTCTGGCCGCAGCTATGGCCGGAGTTATGCTTTTCAGTGGAACCGAGCATAATTTGAAATCGTGCAGTAAAGTTGAAAAAATTAAACCGATTGCCGAGAAAAAAGAAATGAAATATCAAGACCTGAGCAATGCTATGCTGATGTCAGTATTGGTTATGATGGAAGGGTTTTCTCTGGAGGCATATATCGACGCAGTTGGAGTTGGTACATACGGATTTGGCAGTACTTATACCAAGGAAGGAAAACGCGTCAAAATGGGCGATAAGTTAAGCAGCGTAGAAGAGGGCTTTGAAGTTGCTGACCGACATGTAAAAGAAGAGATAGAATGGGTCTTTGATTATATCGACAGAAAATTATCACCGTGGCAAAAAGCAGCGATAGAGAGTTTTGCCTACAATTGCGGAGCCGGAACTATTGTAAAAGATGGTAAGCTGACAAAATTGGGTGAAGCCATTAACAATGGTGACGATAATTTTGTTGTCAAGGAAATGTTGACGTATAACCGCGGTGGCGGTTCCTTCTTATCGGGATTATTTTTCCGTCGGGTACTGGAAGCAGGTATTTATCAGGGCTTTATATCTTTGGAAGATTTGAAAAATTGCGTCATCGGCGGTCTGGGTAATGTTGCCTCCAGCAAAGAAATACGTGATATCTTTGACCTGAAAATTAGCAAAAGAGGAAGAAGAGGTAAAGCAAAAGGAACTTTTGATGCTTCCCCGATAACCGATGCTTCGGTTATGGAGAAGGTGGTTGCTCTGTGCCAAAAGCGAGTTGAGGGAAGTGTGTCTGCCCGATGGGAAAAATTTCATATCGGCGAATTGGTTGCCTCTTTCTTACCTGAAAGATTTTCGGTAGTTGATGTTGCTTCTCATCAAAAGAATAAATTTATGCAGGCTGCTAAATTTATGAAGACTTTGGAAGGAATGAAAAACAGCAGGAAAGCGTAGGAAGAAAATCTTAAAAACAAAATAAGCACCATGAAGGTGCTTTTTGTTTTAATGGCGGATAGAGTGAGATTCGAACTCACGGTACCCTTTGGAGGTACACACGATTTCCAATCGTGCGCCTTCGACCACTCGGCCATCTATCCATTACCCCGTTATGTATAGCTTTTTTTTGGTTTTGGCAAGCATTATTTTCGGTTTTTAATAAAAAAAACCGTCGACATGTTATTCGACGGTAAAAAAATCGGCAATCCGAAATTATTAGTAATAAGGTATAACTCTGGATTCGGCGCCGTTAATCAACATACATCTCTGACCGGCGGCCAATAAAGTATCGGTTCCTTGAGTAACACTATACGTTTGACCGTTATCGGTACGAACAATATATTCATATCCGCTTTGTTTCATCATATTGTCTTGAATAAGGTTACCGGCAATCATACCTGCGGCAGCACCGCCGATAGCACCCAATGTATTGGCACTACGACCATGACCGATGGTCGAACCGGCAACACCACCGGCAACACCGCCGAGTAAAGTACCGGCAGTATTATCATCACTGCTGACATTAACCGCACGAACGGAAACAACGGTACAAGGAAAAGCATTACTGGCTTGTCTCACACCGGAATAACTGTAATCATTACTGCCGATACGAGGGGCACAAGCTGTTAACAAAACTAAAGTCGGAATAATATATAATAAATTCTTTTTCATCTGCAATCTCCTGTTGTAAGAACTGAGTATATAATTATCTATTTGAAAACTGTTGTCAAGACTGGACAATTAAAGATAGTTGATATATAGTGCATAAGATTTAAACACAAATAACAAATCAGAGGGTATGAAATGTTAAAAACAACAAAGATAAAAACACTATTGCAATCGACACAGACAATTGATGAAATATTACTTAAAGGTTGGGTAAAAACCAAACGCGATTCTAAAGATTTCTCTTTCATTGAAGTAAATGACGGTTCTTGTTTGAAGAACATTCAGGTTATTGCCAATAATACCCTCAATAATTATAACGAAATCAAAAAATTAACTACCGGTTCGTCAGTAGCGGTAAAAGGAGCCTTAATCGAATCATGCGGCGGTAAACAAAAATATGAGGTTAGGGCTGATGATATTGAAATATACGGTATTGCTCCCGATGATTATCCGTTGCAAAAGAAAGGTATGAGTGATGAGTTTTTACGCACTATCGCTCATTTGCGTCCTCGTACCAACAAATACGGCGCGGCTTTCAGAGTACGCTCTCGTTTATCGTATGCCATTCATAATTTCTTTCAACAACGCGGATTTGTATATGTTCATACTCCGATTATAACCGCTTCCGATTGCGAGGGAGCCGGAGAGATGTTTCAAATTACCACGCTTGATTTGAAAAATCCGCCGAGACTTCCGAATGGTGAAATAGATTATTCCAAAGATTTCTTCGGTAAAGAATCCAGACTTACGGTATCCGGTCAGTTAAACGGCGAAATGTATGCTTGTGCCTTGGGAAATATTTATACTTTCGGACCGACGTTCCGTGCCGAAAATTCCAATACTCAACGCCATGCTGCCGAATTTTGGATGATTGAGCCGGAAATGGCCTTTGCCGATATTTATGATGATATGGACTTGGCAGAGGATATGGTGCGCTATCTGGTTAAAGATATTATGGAAAACTGCAGCGAAGATTTGGATTTGTTTGAAAAATTTGTTGATCCGACTTTGAAACAGACATTGAATAACATCGTCGATAACGGATTTGCTCGCATTACTTATACGGAAGCTATTGAAATAATGAAAAAATCCGGACATAAATTTGAATATGAACCGGAATACGGGATTGATATGCAAACCGAACACGAACGCTTTTTAGCTGAAGAATACTTTAAGCGTCCGGTTATTGTCAGAGACTATCCTAAAGAAATCAAGGCCTTTTATATGCGCCTGAATGATGACGGTAAAACAGTGGCTGCCATGGATGTTTTGGTTCCGAGAATAGGTGAGCTTATCGGCGGTTCGCAAAGAGAAGAACGCTATGATGTATTGGTAAATAAAATTAAAGAAACCGGCATGGATATTAAAAATTATGATTGGTATTTGGATTCGCGTAAATACGGCACGGTACCTCATGCCGGATTCGGTTTGGGTTTCGAACGTATGATGATGCTGGTAACCGGTATTGCTAACATTCGTGATACCATTCCGTTCCCGAGAACGCCTAAATCTGTTAGTTTTTAAGGAATAAAAATGTATAAAAGTTTTCTTTTGGCTTTAATTTTAGGGTGTATGCCTTTGTTTCCTGCCCATAGTGAGGAGACGGCTTCGGAGGCTGTTATCGAACAGGAACAACAGCCTGATGATTTTGTGATAGAAATTCATCAAACGCATTATGCGGAGATGCCGGAGATAAAAGAGTTAAAAGAAGAGGAAGATGATTTATATTCGGGAGCTGAAGTTAAATCTTTACCGGCTAAAATATCGGAAGAAGAAAAACAACAGAATTCGGATGCGGATTTGGATTATATCGATGATGAATACAAATTGCCGGAGCTTGATTGCAGTAATGAAAAACTTACTAAGGAAGTGGCCGATTTTATTCTCGGTAATACCGATAATGATTCCGGGTCGGTAAAAAATCGTCGTAGTCGTTTATTAATGGCGCGTAATTTGCATAATTTTGAAGAAATAAAAGAAGATGAATTAAACGATAAAGACAATTTCAAAACTAAGGCCACATTGATACATTTGCGGATTAACGAACATCGTGAAATATATAAAATTTGTGCCAGTAAGGACAATAAATACGGTAATTACAGCAGTGTGTATCTGATTATTTATCCGTACTATAAATATTATAAGGTAGTGGTTACTAATCTTGTCGGCATTGTCGACAAGTCAGATGCGGCAACTTTTATACATAATTGGTAGGCTATGGATAATCATCAGAACATAGTTGTTTATGAGAACAAAACTAATTTACCGGCTATTGTCGAAGAAGACGGATTACGCAGCTATTTGCAACAAATAAGACAATTTCCGGTCTTAAGCGAAGAACAGGAATACCAACTTATTAAAAGATTTAAGGAGCAGGGAGACTTGCAAGCGGCCCAAACCCTGATAACCTCACACTTACGTTTAGCCGTAAAAATAGCTCTTACTTATCGTCGTTACGGGTTACCTACGGCTGATTTGATTTCGGAAGCCAATATCGGTTTGATGCAAGCAGTTAAAAAGTTTGATATAACCAAAAAAGTCCGCTTGTCAACTTATGCGATGTTGTGGATAAAAGCAGCTTTAAATGATTTTGTGTTGCGTTCGTGGTCTTTGGTTAAAATCGGTACGGTGGCAGCCCAAAAGAAACTCTTTTATAATTTGGGACGTATCAAAGCCAAATTGGGTTTATATGAAAATAAAGAACTTGAACCGCAGGTCGTAAAACAAATAGCCAATGAGTTGGTGGTAGATGAAAAAGAAGTAGTGGAGATGAATCGTCGTATCGGTGGCGACAGTTCACTCAATGTTCAGATTAACCATGATGACGAGTCGGTTGAGGCAATAGATTTGATTGCCGATAAATCGCAAAATATCGAAAACAGTTATGCCAATAAGGAAGAAGCTTCTTTGAAACGTAAGATTTTGATGCAGGCCTTAGATAAATTAAATGAGCGCGAACAATATATTGTTAAGCACAGAATGCTTACGGATAATCCGCAAACTTTAGATGAAATAGGTAGCAAATTTTCCATTAGTCGTGAACGGGTACGACAAATTGAAAAGCGGGCTTTCGAAAAGCTCTCGGATGAAGTGCGGAAATCTATGAAGACGGCGGCCTAGATGGTTGATATTTTTTCGGAAACAGTGCAAAAATTGGCGGATGCTAAAATAGCAAATCCGCGTTTGGAAGCACGCTTAATGATTGCCGGAATATTAGAGTGTGAACCTGCGGAAATATATACGGGAATCACATTATCGGATGAAAATATCGTCGCTCTGAATAATATGTTAAACGAACGCTTAAATCATAAGCCTTTAGATAAAATTCTGGGTCATCGCGAATTTTACAAATATGATTTTGCGGTTAATGAAGATGTATTGTCTCCGCGACCGGATACCGAAATTCTGGTGGAAGAGGCTCT
>Ga0310696_10010715_pt1 | contig 10510 bp, 5 predicted proteins | sample AusTroGonzalo_MG_4_FD_203885 | JGI IMG/M metagenome (GOLD analysis project Ga0310696, IMG submission 203885) | Bovine rumen microbial communities from tropical cattle in Woodstock, Queensland, Australia - Gonzalo_02 (v2) (version 2) | ecosystem: Host-associated > Mammals > Digestive system >... | reverse complement strand
CGGTCCGACAACGTGCCGTTCCTCAGGCCGTATATGGATCACGTCGTCAACATCGGCGGGACAAACAGCATCTCCGTCCTCCATCGTCCGCCCAAAAGCGTATTCGATGAACCCACGCTTGCCCGGACTTTCCGCCCCAACTCCAACGTCAGGGCTGAAAACGTCCGCTGCCTCGTCCGCGGCTTCGTCGTAGCCGTCTGGCAGGGGCCGACATTTCTCGTGAAGGACGAGCAGAACCGCTTCATCACCGTCGAAGTCGCCGACAAGAACGCCCCCATGCGCGGCGACTTCGTCGAGGCGGTAGGCTTCCCCGACACCAACCTCTACCAGCCGCTTCTCGCCCGCGCCATCTGGCGCAAGGCCGAAGGGAGGGAGCACCTTGACGAACCGCCGCCCAAGGAAACGACAATCCGCGAACTGATGACTGATGACGAGGGCCGACGCAACATCAGGGTCGATATGCACGGACGCCCCGTCCGCATCATAGGCGAAGTCCGCAGTGTTCCCGCCTCCTCTGACTTCGGAGAACGTCTGTATCTGCTCAACGGCGCCGACACCGTGCCGGTCGAAGTCTGTTCAATGCCAGAGGTGTTGAATACAATCACCCCTGGGTGCAAGGTCGCCGTAACGGGCATTTGCGTCCTGGACATCGCCAACCTGACATCATACGCGGCCTTTCCGCGCGTAAAGGGGTTCTTCCTCGTGCCCAGCTCGCCGGAGGACATCACGGTATTGTCGCATCCCCCATGGTGGACGACCGGACGGCTTCTCGCGCTCGTCGGAATCCTAATCGCAGTCCTAGGTGGAACAATCGGATGGAACGTCGCACTCCACCGCCTTGCAGCAAGAAAGGGAAAAGAGCTCGCCATGGAATCGACGGCCCTGGCCGAAGCCGAAATCCGAATTTGCGAAAGAACCCGTCTCGCCGTAGAGCTGCACGACTCCATCGCCCAGAGCCTGACTGGCGCGTCGATGGAAACGCGCTCCGCAATCAAGTCGTGCGAGAACGGCGAAAAAGACGTTCCCAAGCATCTAGACATAATCCTCAAGACGATCAACTCTTGTCGCGACGAGATACGCAACTGCATCTGGGATCTCCGCAACCGTGCACTGGAGGAGAACGACATGGACAAGGCCATCCGCCTGACTCTCAAGCCTGTCATTGGCGGCGCAGAGCTGAAGATCCACTTCGACGTCCCCCGCGAACGCATCTCCGACTCGACCATCCACACGATTCTCTGCATCATCCGCGAACTCGTCGCAAACAGCGTACGGCACGGACACGCAACGTCTCTGAAGATCGCAGGAGTCATTGAAGGCGGACACCTCCTCTTCTCGGTCAGGGACAATGGCTGCGGATACGATCCGGATAACGTCGCTGGCGTAGAGCAGGGGCACTTCGGGCTTCAGGGCATCCGCGAACGCGTCAAGAAGCTCGGCGGGAAGGTGAAAATAGAATCGGTGCCTGGCAAAGGCTCGAAGACGACCGTTTCAATGGCAATAGAAGGTTCTAAACGAGACTTTTCAGCCCCCGGCTACAACCACTCGTCTTACGTCTAACGTCTCACGCCCAACTTGAAAATGCTCATGAAACAGAAAATCAAGATTCTCATCGCCGACGACCACAAGATCGTCCGAATAGGGCTTTCGGCTCTCTTGGCACACGAAAAGGATATGTCCGTAGTAGGAGAGGCGGAAGACGGCCAGCAAGTTCTGGACAACGTAGCCAGGATGAAGCCGGACGTCGTCATCATGGACCTGATGATGCCCGTCATGGACGGGGAAATGGCAACAACGGAACTTCGGAAGACGCATCCAGACGTAAAAGTCATAATTCTCACGTCTTACGGCACAGCCGACGGCATAGCAAACGCACTTCAGGCAGGAGCGACAGGGGCCGTGCTGAAAACCGCAGACGATTCGATACTTCTCTCGGCCATACGAGCGGTAGCATCAGGGCAGCGGTTCATCTCCGAGGGAATATCGCAGCTGCTGGCGAACGACCCGCCGGCTCAAAAGCTGTCGCCGCGCCAGCTCGAAGTGCTACACTCGCTGACACGAGGACTGACGAACAAGGAAATCGCACTTCAGCTCGGCATCGGAGAGGCACGAGTCGAGGAACACGTCAACGCAATTTTCTCGAAGATCAACGCCAGCAACCGCGCCGAGGCCGTCGCAATCGCGATGCGCAAGCATCTGCTCAAAATCTAGCTTTCTCACGGCGTCACTTGGCGGCGACGGCGAGAAGCGCGAGGAGTATGCCGCACACTCCCTCGCCAGCCACCATCCCGGCCGCGAAGAGCGTCCCGGGGTCGTCCGTCGCCGCCCGTCGGCGCCTTTCGACGGCCAGGCGCGCCATTCCCCCCGCGAATATGGCGGCGTTGATGCCGACCGGCAGATATATGCCTATCGCGCACGGCATCACCGGCACGCGGCAGACGGCCAGGACAACGGCGATTCCCGCGCCTGCGGCGATCAACTCCCACGGCATCCCCCCGCCCATGATCCCCTCCACGACCACCTTCATGAGCGTGGCCTGCGGCGCGGCAAGCTGCTCGCTGCCGAACCCCCACGCCGCATGCAGGAGCTTCAGGATGCCGCCGATGGCAACGGCCGCGACCGTCACGCCCACCAGCTCGCCGACCTGCTGCCTCCAGGGAGTGGCCCCCAGAATACGCCCCGTCTTGAGATCCTGCGCCGTGTCGCCGGCTATGGCCGAGACTATGCATACAACGCTGCCGACGGCCATGGCCGCAACCATGCCAGCAGCCCCGGCCGTCCCCGTCGCCTTGAGCGCCAGCGACGCCGCGACAAGCGTCACGATCGTCATGCCCGACACAGGATTGTTGGAACTTCCCACGAAACCGACCATGCGCGCCGACACCGCCGCGAAGAAGAACCCGAACACCGCTATCAGCACGGCGCCGCCAACACCCACCGGAGCCGCCGGTATTGCCCAGAGCAGAACTATCACGGCGGCCACCCCGGAGAAGACCGCCTTGAGCGGCATGTCGCGGTCCGACGGGCTGGCGCGCAACGCCCCGGCCGCCGTCCTGAACGTCCGCACGAACAGCGGAACGGACTTCGCCACCGATATCACGCCTCCCGCCGCGATGGCGCCCGCCCCGACGTAGCGGACGCATCCCGACCAAACGGCCCGCGCCCCGCCGCTCTCCCACATCGCCGCCGCATCTGGCATCGTCGCGCAGCAGGTCGGCATGAGCACCATCCATCCAAGAAGCGACCCCGCGAACAGGAGCGTCGCCACCTTCGGCCCGGCCACGTATCCCACGCCAACCAGCGCCGGCGAAAGCTCCACCCCAATCGCCCCCCGCAGTCTCGAGAATGAATGCGTCAACGCCGGCGGAATCCACTTGAAGACATCCGCCACCACCTTGACGGACGCCGCCGCGGCGAAGCCAAGGAACACCGTCTTCGCCCGCCCCGCACCGTTTTCTCCGGCCCTCAGCACGTCAGCGCAGGCACGCCCCTCCGGATACACCAGCGTCTTCTCCTCCTCGACTATCAGCGGACGGCGCAGCGGCACCATCAGAAGCACGCCCAGCACTCCTCCAGCAAGCGCGATCAGCGTCAGCGTCCCCATCCCAGGCGGGGCGCACATCCCCTCCTCCGCCCAGAGAAACAGCGCCGGCATCGTGAAGATAGCCCCGGCCGCAAGCGACTCGCCGGCCGATGCTATCGTCTGCACTATGTTGTTCTCGAGGATGGAGTCGCGCCGCATCATCACGCGCAATATGCCCATGGACACGACGGCCGCCGGGATCGAGGCCGACACCGTAAGCCCAACCCTCAGCCCAAGGTATGCGTTCGCCGCGCCAAACACCACCGCCAGCGCCACTCCCAGCGCCAGCGCCGTGAACGTGAACTCACGCTGGGAACCGCCGTCCGCCATCACACCCATTCTTGAACGCAGCCGCAGATCACCTGCGTTCCGCAAGCGATATCTTCATCGCCAGCACGTTCTTCTCGCCGGGAGCGAGCGTGAAGCCCTGGTCTCGCCAGAGAGTCGCGGGCTCGACGCACGCGAAGCGGCGCCAGTCGCCGCTGCCGAGGTCCCCGGGCGCAGGATTGTCCGCCGCCGGCCGCGCATCGCCTGGATTCCACACGACGAGTCTCCTGTTGCCCTTCGCGGCAATGCGTATCGTGCGCGAACGAGCGCCGTCCACGAGCTCGTACTCGCCGTCGGGCGAGGCGAACACGTGGTCGTAGGCGTCCGTCAGGGCGAGATCGCCAGCCCAGCGCGAATCGAACGACGTCGAGGATCGCGCGTCGCAGTATTCTCTGCCGTCGAGTCCGCGCACCACCGCCTTGTCGCGTTCGCCCAGCGAGAAGTATGGGTGGAAGCCGTTCGTGAGGAGAAACGGCTCGCGCGATTTGTTCGTCGTCTCAAGTCTCAGGGAAAGCGTTGCTCCCTCAAGGGCGATTGTGCACGCGAGGGAGAAGTCGAATGGCCACAACCTGCGCGTCTCGTCGTTGGACTCCGCCTCGAGCACGACCTTCTCCGCAGTGCGCTCCGCCACCTTGAACGCGAGCGAGTGCGCGAATCCATGGCCTTTCGACCCCTCCGGCCCGCTCTTCCCGAACCATGGCCAGCATATCGGTATGCCTCCGGACGAAAAGGAGCCTCCTCCGTGCCGCCACTCGCGCGGCGCGAAGAGTATTTCGTCGCCGTGCACCTTGAACGACGTCACGCGCGCGCCCGTGCACGCGATCTCGCACGACGCCTCAGGCGTCTCGAGCCTCACCATATCGGCGCCCGCGCATACGGCCGCCGCCACTGCCATAGCCATCATCTTCCCCCGTCTCCATACGTGTCGCCTCGCAGCACCATGCTCCAAAGCGCTTGAATTGTACCAGAAACAGACTCCACGCACAAGCCCAGCCGCGTTCACGAGCAGATTTCCATGAGCTGCGGCGCCAAGTTCGCATTGTCTCGGGCTCCGCACGGAAGCGAGACTGGACAGGCTCCCCTCCATTTTCCCATGTCCTCGCCAGCCTCCTTGAGGCCAAAGAGGGCATACGACATGAGCTGGAAGCGCTTCCACTCGCGAGTGGCGTGGGCAAATCCATAACCCCGCTCATGCTTCTCGTTCTCGGTGAACGCCATCGCGCCGTCCGCGACAATGGATCTGTAGAGCGACATGGCCTCGCTGGATCTGAACCTTCTGAGCGCGGCAAGCGCCTTCAACCTGTCCCAGAACACACGGGAATTCCTGATGCAGCGGATCAGGGCAGGAACGGCTCGTCCGTCGCGCATCAGGCCTAGGGCAATCGCGAAGTGATCACCCCATCTGCCGCCAAGACGCGCCGCGAGGGAGTCGGCGGTGGACTGCATGTCTGAAGATTTTCTGAGATGCTTCATCCAGCATGTCGCGTATGCCCACGCCATGTCTTCGCCAGGGCCTCTCGGAGACCGAACCACCCAGTCGCCAGAGTGAACATATTCATGCTCAAGCGCCTTCGCCACAGCCTCATCGTCGAAGGGCTCCATCTTGATGTTGCGGTGTATCACGTTCACTGGAGCGCCGTCCCATTCCCGAAACGCCGCCCGTCCGTCCAGAAGCGGCCGCAGTTCGGCATACGGGACATCGCGCAGCGCGCACCCGCGCCTAAGGGCGACAAAAGCCGCGGCTGCGGCCGCCTCTCCTATGAGACGCATGTGGCTCTGCATCCTGAGCCCGCCTCCCGCATCATGCGCCACGCCGTAGTGCTTGCCTGCCTCCAGCAGCCCCTCGACGCCCTTTGCCACGATCGCCCCGTACGGCATCTCTGCAAAGAAAGCGAAGTTCGTCAGCCCGGCGATTTCCTTCCAGTCTATCGTGTCCTCGTTCTCCCATGCCCAGTCGCCGTCGATTCGGACGAGATCGAACGGCGCGCGGTCGCGGAACACCGGATTTGGCACGCGGCGTTCGCATATCGCGTCGCGCAGGGTGTAGGTATCCTCGCATACCACATGCCCTTCCTCCCGCGCGCCCATGATCGTGGCCTTGTACACTATCTTCCGGCGCCCCAGCGATCTGACGTCGCGTTCGGCGTATCCGAGGATCTTCTTCGAGAAGGTCTCCCCTTCGCATTCCGCGCTGTCGCGGTAGAAGCCATAGCCCATCCGCGTCTTGCCGTCCGGCATGACATACAAAGACGTCTTTGACGTGGCCCCCTGCGCGTGGTCTGACTCGCGCCCCACGACTATCTCGCATCCCGCCATGCGCGACACGGACGCGTCACCCGTCGCGTCAATGACGACCTTCGCCCTGACGTCGCGGACGAAGCCGTTCCCGAGGAGTCGAAGCCCCGCTATTCGCCGACCTTCCATCCATGATCCGATGACCGTCTGGCCATACACGCACTCGCATCCGCTTGACTTAAGCCGTTCATGCAGCGTGCGCAGCGTCTCTTCGCGCCGCTCCACCGTCCCGCACACGCATCCTATCGTCGTCTGTCCGCCAGGCAGGTCCATGCGCTCTACGCCAAGGACCCTCAGCCCAAGCGATGCCGCCTTCACTGTTGCGAAAGCGCCCCCGGAGCCGAGACCAGCCACCGCCACGTCCCACTCGCCGTCGAAGGACGGTCTGGCATCGACTGGATGCGCATTGAAGTTTTTCTTCACAAACAGCTTCACCTGTATTCCCCCCTGTGCCATCCGCCCACGGTGAAATCCTTCACGGCCTTGACGTCGAACACATGAATTCCGTCCGTGCCGTATGCCGTCACTCGGAAGCAGTCTGACGTCTTTTCGACTTTCTCGACCTCCGCATTGAGCAGTACTCTGCAGCCGGCCTTGAGAAGCTTGACCGCCCATTCGTCCGTCTTGTCGTGCCCCTCCTCTATCGCGGGAAGGATGCCGCGCTCAAGAAGGATCACGTCTCGCGGATTCGCCATGGCGTATTCGCATCCTGCCCGGCTGGCGCCTATCGCGAGCGTCGCAGCGCCACCGGCCAGCGCGGCCTGGAGCGATGCGGACGACAAGCACGCCAACGCGGCCGAGCAGCCTCCTATGAAGTCTCGTCTCCTCATCTGAAGGCGATCACGCGATGTCCTTCGCGTCGATCATGATCTCGTTGCCGATGCGGTTGCCGTAGTCGCCGCCTTCCTTCCTGCCGACGCCCTTCTCCAACGGCGCGAACATGTAGTCGAGAACGTCCGTGATCCAGGCCCTTTCGTCCTCGTCCTCAGGCATGTGGTCGAGTATCCACGCCATGTTGTCGATCATCTTGTTTATGCCCGCGCCGTCGAGCACGCCCCCCGCCGTGAGGCGCTCGGCGAGCTGCGGATACTTGGTGCGCAGCTTGTTCTGCGCCCACTGAATGGACTCCTTCTGCGCCGTGGTGAGGTTTTCCTTGCGGATTCCGGGCGCCTCCTTCGGCGTGAAGAGCGACACGAAAAGCGACGAGCCGTGGCAGATGGACTCGATGATGTCCCCGAACCGGTAGCCGCGCGTCTTCATGCCCTCGGCGACGGAAGCGGGCTTGCTGAATATCTTCATGTGCGCCGTCGAGCAGAAGATGCCGAACGTCTCGCACTTGAGGAAGAGCCTGCGCCTCGGGCCGTTGCCGTTGCCGCCGTCCTTGAGGCCGTCCTCGTCGGGTATCGTGAAGAAGTGGAACGTCCTCATGCCGTTCAGGAGCCCGCCCGCGCCAGTCGGCACGTCGTAGCCGCGCGGCATGTTGAGGTGCCCGTCAACCCTCGCAGACTGGTAGGGCTTCGCGTGCGTCGACGTGCGGATGTAGAGGTCGTTCGCCTTGTCGAGCCAGCGCGCGATGTCGCCGTTCTTGTCCTCGATCGAGAACGAGCCGCGGTACATGAACTCGCCCTTCTTGAGCGCCGCCGCGTGGAGCGCGTAAGTGAGCGCGACGATGTTCTCGTTCGTCGGCTCGAAGAGGCTGCCCCTGCCGCTCATCAGCGCGCCCAGCACCTCGCGACCGCGCCGCACCTGCGCCTGAAGAAGCGCACGGAGCTCGCCCTCGTTGCGCGGACGGTGCACGGACGAACTCTTGGAGATCAGGTCCTGATAGTGGATCTTCGGGAACTTGTACACGCGTCCATCCACGTCGAAATCGATCTGCTCGGGGAGCGAATCGACGCTCATGAGCGGACGCGGATCGGTCTTGGGATTCGTGTACGGGACGGGCTTGTACGGCGTCGCCTCCTTGATGCCGTCGCGGCCTTCCTTGCGCGCCTGGTACTCCGCCGGGTGGGTGAGCTGCTGGACCTTTTCCTCGGTGAACGCCGCGAAGAACTGCGCCGCCTTGTCCTTCGGGACGGTGACGCGCGTAACGCCAAGCACGTCCGTCTCGCATTTCGCGCCCGCCATCTTTACGACGGACTCCAGGAACTTCGTGGTTTCCCAGGACATCTTCTTCTCACAGAAATAGACTATGTCGTTGCCCTTCAAGGCCGCCTTCCACGGAACACGAGACTCGGGGTTGACCTCGAGGTGGTCAAGCGCAACCGTTCCCTTCTTGCTCGTCCAGGTGGTGGGCGAGGTGAGCTTCTCCAAGTTGGCGACGGTCTCGATGGCAGACTCACGCAGGGGAGGGACGCGCTCCTGCGCGTCCGGTCGCGCAGAAGCGCGACCCTCCCAGTCCGCGAGGTCGTCGTAGAGCGCGAGGTTGTTGGCGGAGACGTCGATCAGTTTCTTGAGGTTCTCGTTGAACTCCGCCTCCTTCTTGTCGATGTCGGCGCAGATCTTCTGCCTGAGCGCCTTCTCGGCGTCCGAGATGCCCTTCTCCTTTGGATCGAACGCGGCCCTGTAGTCGTCGAACAGCTTCTTGAACTCGCCCTTCTCGGCTGTTTCGCGCAGATCGATGACACCCTTCATCTTGGAGAAGAACGTGTCGTCGTCGAACACGCTGAAGTTCTCGAAACGCGGCTTCGTGCTCTTGCCGTACGTGTCCTTGAAGGAGAGATCGTCGGAGACCTTGAGGTACTTGCCGTTGCCCTCGAGCGAGTGCCCGGGGTCGATCGCGAAGAACTTGCCCTTGGCGAAGCCCTTGTTCTGTCCGCGGCGCCCCACGGCGTCGCGGTCGGCCGTCACGAGGAAGAACGCCTTGTACTTGCCGAGCTTCTCGACTGACTGCCCCTTCGGCGCCACGACGCGGCCGTCCTTTATGAACCCGGCCTCCATGTCCTTGTAGCCTTCCGCCATCTTTGCCTGGAGCAGGAGCTTGGGGTGTCCGTCGGAATACTCGCCACGCGTGATCTGCAGCTCCTGGGAGGGAACGCCCGCGATGCGCGTCAGGTCGTTCGCAAGCGCCTCGGTGACGGCGTTCGCCGAGATGTCGTCCGCGCTCGACGCCGTCTGGAGGCGGTAAATCTGCGCGAGGATGGGCTTGCGCGTCGTGAGGATGCGCTCGGGACGCTGGAACGTGCCCGCGTGCGCGGCGTCCTTCGTGAAGACGCGCTCGCTCTCGTTGTAGTCAAGCTTCATTATGTGGAGCTCGCTGAAGTGCCTGAAGATCGGCGAGGCCCTGTAGAAGTCGTCGCCCTGCTTGATGCCCATCACGGCGTCGCGGATCTGCGCGAAGAGCTCGCGCTTGGCCTCCGCGATGATCGCGCGGTTCTTCGGATCGGCGCTTCCAGCCGCGATGCGCTTGATGTCGGATTCGTTGATGAAGTAGTTCTTCAGCGCCTTGACAAGGGGCGTGAGCGAATGGCTGCCCATTATCCAGCCGCTAGTTGCAAGCGTAGCCGCGCGTTCCAGGACGAACTCCGCGGCCGCGGCAATCCCCGCCGGATGCGCGCGCCCGGCGAGCATGATCTGGTCGCGGATCGATTTGCCCGCACACTTCTTGGCGAAGGACGGGTCCTTCTCCTTGAGGTCCTTGAGGGCTTGAAGGCTCTCGGCGGAGTTGACGTCGGCCATAAGGCCGCGCGTGTCGTCCGGCGACCAGTCGTTGCGGTACGTGAAGCCAGGCTCCACGCCCTTCGTCTTGATCTCCTCGAGGAGGATGGAGTTCGCGTCTGACTTGTCTATGCTCATCCCGACGCCGAGCGTGCCCTTCTTGACCTGGTCCTCGACGGACGTCGCGCCGGCCTCGAGTATCGTCTTGAGGTTCCTGAGGCCGGTCGCCTCGCGCGAGCCCGCATCCGTCTCGACGCTCTTGCGCGCGCCCAACGCATTCGTGTCGATGCCTTCGTCCTTGCTGTTGCGGTGCTTTTCAATCGCCTTGTTGATCTGCCTGGAGACGAGGGCCGAGAGGTCCTCGGGCGTCTTGCACGCCGCAAGGTCGACCTTCTCCATCGGCGTACCGCGCACGATGTTCCGCACGGCTTCGGCGTCCCCGGGCCCCAGCTCCATCATCTTCGGGGAGCTGCGGAGCTGACGTTCCACCTCGCCCTGATAGCGCGTCTGGCGGATCGACGGCAGGCTCGAAAGCGTCCGCTGGATGTCGCACGCGCGAAGCGACTTGTTTAGCTGGCTGCGCGCGCCGACGATGGAGTCGAATGCGTGGGCCCCAAGCGAGCCGTACTCCTTCTGGAGCGCCTCCCT
>Ga0310696_10010714_pt1 | contig 10510 bp, 11 predicted proteins | sample AusTroGonzalo_MG_4_FD_203885 | JGI IMG/M metagenome (GOLD analysis project Ga0310696, IMG submission 203885) | Bovine rumen microbial communities from tropical cattle in Woodstock, Queensland, Australia - Gonzalo_02 (v2) (version 2) | ecosystem: Host-associated > Mammals > Digestive system >... | reverse complement strand
ACCCCGGTAAGGGCAGAATTCGCTTTTGAGATTTAGAAGGCGTAGTCCAGGGCCGCTCCCGCGCCACCGGTGAAGAACACGCCGGCATCGGCCTAATTTGCCATTGTTCCCTGAGGGGAATGTCCCTGTCCACGGCCACGGGGCACAGACGGAGTGAATGTGCCTCCTTGTGTTGATATAGTTTTGACGTGCAGTATCGAATTGATGGAGATATCAGCATAAATGCGTATGTTTTCCCAACCTTTCGGGCAGGTTTTGCGTTATAGCTACGTAACCGCCCCGGAAACGGGCCAAGTTGAATTAGTAAAAACGGATATCATGGAAGATTTTATCGAAGCGCTGATTCCCATCAGCATCTGTGTTGTACTGCCTGCATTAATTGTCTGGCTGATTGGCCGGGTGAAGCAGAATGAGACCAACCGCAAGGCCGAGATTATGCTGAAGGCCCTTGACAACGGGGCAAAAATTGACACGGACTTTTTCAAGAGCTCAAGCGGGAGCAAAACCATCAAGGAGCGTTTGCTGAAACGTCTGACCGGAGCGTGCTTGACCAGTTTGCTGGGCGTTGCTTTCCTTGTGGGAGGAATCCTCATCTGCAACGCAACCAGTTGGAACATTGAAGATGGACCGATGTGTCTGCTGGCTCCCGTCGGCGGAATCCTTTTGGCCATCGGCATGGCACTCTTCATCGTCTACTTCGTGGGCAAAAGAATGCTTGCAAAGGAGATTGAGGCCGAGGAAAGACAGCTTACCGAAGGAAAATAAAGAATGACCCGGGAGCGGTTCATCTCCGAAGCGAGGGCGTGTCAGGGGCAGCTGCGGCGGTTCCTGGCATCGCTGTGCGGGGATGCCGCCCTGGCCGATGACATTGCACAGGAAGCGTTGGTGCGGGCCTATGTGATGAGTGACCGCTTTGCGGGCCATTTCAAGGCCTGGCTGTTCCGGATTGCCTACAACTGCTTTATCGACAACCTGCGGCGGGTTCCTCCGCCGGCGGTTGATCTAATGGCTCCGGAGGCGCAGCACATTGCCGGAAATGAAGAATCGGACGCTGCTTTCAGGCATGAGGACCTGAAACGGGCACTTTCGAGGATTCCGGAGAAGGAGCGGGCGGCCATCATCCTGCATTATTTCGAGGATCTGCCGGTCAAGGAGATTGCCGCCATTATGGATATTCCTGTCGGAACCGTTAAGTATTATCTCTCCGTGGGACGTAACCACCTTAAAGAACACATTCGCTTATGATGGACATCGAACAATATCTTAGGGACAACAAGCCGGAAATGCCGGAAGAAGGGCAGTTTCTGGTAGAGACCAACGCCCGCCTCTGCAACGTGGAAGGGGTGAAGAAGTGTGTCGATGAGGACCGGCATCGCGGACGGATGGCGCTAATCATTGCGCTGGGCGCCGGGCTTGTCTTGGGATGCCTAGCCACGCTGCTGGTGGTGTTCTATCCGCTGCCGTCCATCGAAGTGAACTCATCGGCCCTTGCCAAGGTTGTGGCCGGACTTCAGGAATGGAAGGAGTTTCTGATTGCCATTATTGCCGGATGCGCCATTGCCCTGGGCGTGGTGTTTATGAGCAGAAAGAAGGAGGCGTTGTAATTACGGCGGGCCTGTTTATGTAGGCTTGATTTTTGCGGGAATCATCGGCCTGGTTTACTACTGACGAAGAATGACCCTCCGGGACCGCATATCACTCACTTGGCGCTATGGAAAAGGCATATTCCTGATTGGCGTAGTGTATAACCTGGTGTGCGCAGGATTCCAAACCTTAGGATTCTCCTATACGTTCATGGTGGATTCTTTTATCCTGAAAGTGGCTCTTATGGCCATTACCCTGTATTTGGTGAAGCAATTCCGTGACAGGGACGCCATCTTCTTCTACATCAACCTGGGATTTTCCCGCAGAAAACTGCTCATCAGCGTCATTCTGATAGACTATCTCTCACTTGCCGTCCTAATGACCATCATGCTTTTCATCTATGGATAAACACAAGCTCATAGTAGACAGCGTGGTGGTGCGTTTCGGCCAAAAGACGGTGCTGAGCGGCGGGTATATCACCTCCGAGACGGGAATGGTCACCGGTCTGCTGGGCCGGAACGGTGCCGGGAAATCCTGTATGTTCCGCGCCCTGATGGGCGGCCTCCGGGTAGAAAATGTAATGGTGAGCATGGACGAAAAGCCTATTGACAGGCAGACTATTGGCCGACATATCAAATATTTGCCGCAAGGGCGCCTGATTCCCGAAGGGATGCAATTGCACCGGGCTTTTGAACTGTACGGCGTGAACTACTGGACCTTTGTGAACCGAGTTCCCAAGTTCTCCCGCCATTACGATTCGCCCATCTATGAACTTTCAGGCGGTGAGGCTCGTCTGGCAGAACTCTATCTTGTACTGTTAAGCGATGCGCCTTTCTATATTCTGGACGAGCCGTTTACGCAGGTCGATCCCGTGAATATCGATGAAGTTAAGGCGCTCATCCGGGAACGAAGCAAGGACCACGGCATCATCGTCACTGACCATAACTACGACGCCATCTCATCCGTAGCCGACAATCTTTTCGTGATTGCGGACGGCTATACCAGCCCAGTACGATGCCGGGAAGATTTGGTGAGGCACGGGTATCTGAGGGCAGAGGATTAAACTTGCCCGTCTGCCCGAAAATGGCTAAATTCGCGATTAATCTGTTTAGTTTGAATCGAATATGACCATTGACCTCCATAAGTGGACCTTTGCTGACCGGGAAGCGCTGATGGCGCTCTGCAATGCCGTTGACAGGACATTTCTGTCGGACAGACTGCCGTATCCTTATACCGAAGCGGATGCCGACTGGTGGCTTGGGATGGTGGCCGAAAATGACGGCAAGGAGGGTGTCTGGCGGGCCATCGTGGTGGACGGGCAGATTGTCGGCAGTATTTCCGTTGAAAGAATGGCCAATAAGCAGCGCAATGCCGGGTCGATTGGTTATATGATTCTAACGCCGTTCTGGTCCCAGGGTATCGGTACGGAGGCCGTGCGGCAGATCTGCGGTATTGCTTTCCGGGAGCTGGCACTGGAGCGCATAATCGGCGAGGTGTTCCCAGAGAACCTGGCATCGGCCCGGGTGCTGGAGAAGAATGGCTTCCGGCTGGAGGAGACGAAGCCCGGGGCTGTTGTTAAGGGCGGGAAGGCGATGGATGTGAGGGTGTATGTTCTTCCCCACTGATCTTATTCTGATATCAATTTGTAACCGGTTCCCCTGACATTCAGAATCTGGATGCGGGGGTCTTTGGCAAAGCGGTGGCGGAGGCGGGTGATGAGGACCTGGAGGCTGCGGGCGTTGAAGAAGTCGTCATCGCCCCAGAGGGAAAGGAGGATGTTCTGGGTGGGGATGATGTTGCCGCTGCCTTTGCATAGAAGCTGGAGAATGTCGGCCTCGCGGCGCGGGATGAGGATTGACTCGCCGGTAGGTTTGTGAAACAGTGTTGCCGACTCGGGAGTGAACTGGTATTCACCGATGCTATAGGATGCCTGGCCTTTCTCCTGGTCGGGGGTCTTTTTCCCGCTTCTTCCCAGGAGGGTTTTCATCCGGACTACCAGCTCGGGAATGGCGAAGGGTTTCTTGAGGTAGTCATCGGCCCCAAGGTTGAATCCGGTGACAACATCGTCCACGGTGGTCTTTGCGGTCAGGAACAGGATGGGCGTTTCCTTGTCGCTCTGGCGGATGGCTTTCACCATATCGAAACCGGACATCTTGGGCATCATCACGTCCACCACCAGGATGTCGGGACGGACTTCAAAGTATCGGCGCAGGCCTTCCAATCCGTCATAGGCCAACTCGACGGAGAAGTCCATCGTCTCCAGGGCGTCTCTCACGATGCCGGAGAGCGTCCTTTCGTCCTCTACCAATAGTACCTTGCTGCTCATAGTTCGATGGTGAATGTGCTTCCTTTACCGGGTTCGCTATCGACGGATATATGGCCTCCGTGCTTCTCTACGATGGTTTTCGCGAAGAAAAGGCCGATACCGTAGCCCTTGACATCGTGGACATCACCGGTGGGTACGCGGTAGAATTTTTCGAAGATATGGCCCTGCTTCTCGGGAGCGATGCCGATGCCATTGTCACGGACCGATATGCGGACGTGACCATCCTTTTCCTCGGCAGAGAGATGGATTTCAGCGCTGTCGCCGGAGTACTTGATGGCATTGTCCAGGAGTGTGGCAAGGACGCTGGACATCAGGGAGGCGTCTATGTCGGCCGTGAGGCCCTCAGGTATGACGCTGACGGCTATCTGGCAGGGCTTACCGGCACTGAGGCGTGCCTGGGCAGCAACGGACTCCAGTAGCGGGCTGAGCTCCGTGCTTTCAATACGGAGCGATAGGCGGTCCCGGTTCTCCATCGACATGGAAAGGATCTGCTCTACCATACCGTTCAGTTTCTCCAGGGATTCCCGGGTGACCTTCAGATATTCTTCCCGTTTCTCAGGATTCTTGTCAAGACCGTAGACCAGCATGGCGTCATTGGCGGCATAGGCCACGGCGATGGGGGTCTTCAGCTCGTGGGTCATATTGCTGGTGAAATCGGACTTCATTTCATCCAGCTCGCGCTGCTTGCGAAGGGCGCGTACCATCAGGAAGAAGACCAGTGCCAGAATCATGAGAATGCCGGCAGACATCAGGAGGATGCCAATCATTCCCCGGAGGATGGAACCGGTCATAGGTTCGCAATACAGTTCATATCCGGCACCGCGGTTGGCGATGGATGTCATGGATATGTGTTCATCCAGCGAAGACGAAGTGTATGCCGGCGTTTGGGCTTCGGCCAGGATTTCTTCCCCGTCCATCAGGACAATCCGGTGTTCCAGCGGATAACCCAGGGAATCCAGACGGTGTGCGAGGATACTGTCCATGACGGGAAGGTTCGTCTCGCCACTCGTTTCTCCGAGAATATCGGCCTCAAGAGGCTTGTCCACCTTGGTAACTGTAATGGCTTTCGGGATGCTGTCCCCAGGAGTGGTGAACTGGGTGGAGACGATTTTCGAAAGCCGGACATTGCTTCCGCCGTAAACCTGCGCCGAGAAATAAACGCTGTCCGAGGATTGTTTGCGCCGGGCGGTAAGTTCCTCCATCTCTGCCCAGGTGATGGAAACGCGGATTTCGGAAACGGCCGCTTCCCGGCGGGTCTTGTACAGGCCCTTGATCCAGTAGAGTTCATACGCTGCGATGGCCGCCAGGGAGATGATGGCCAGCAGGGGCAGAAGATATGATTTCCTGAATCTCACGATGCAAAGGTAGCAAGAATCAAGGGATTTCGGGTGGCCGTTAACACTTGTTAACACTCTCTTAACGCTTCGTTAACCAAGATTCCGGACGGCAAGGCTTACTTTTGCGGCAGATTCTTCGCTTTGCTCAGAATGACAATAATACATAATACGATGAAAAAGATTCTTGTTTTCGTGATGATGCTCTCGGCCCTGATGGCCGGCGCACAGGAAAAGGCGCAGTACCGTGTGACGTATGATTGCGACGCCCAATATGGGCCCCAGCGCCAGGTTTATCGCTGGCATCTGGATATCGGCGAAACGAGTGCCGTATTCTACAGCCCCAACAACAGGGCCAAGGACAAGGTGATTGATGAAGTGGTGGGCGACAATGATGTCACTTCCGTGATGGCCAGGCTCCGGACCATCAGTAGCGAGTTTCCTAATCCCAACCCGCTTGAAGTGCTCGTGGAGCCCTCTGTAGATGGAAGGTACACCTACCTCAATGACATTGTGAGCGATAAGATGTGGTATGAGGAGAAGCTTCCGCAGATGTCCTGGGAAACGACCGGCCGGGACACGACAGTGTGCGGGTATGCCTGTCTCCAGGCAAAGGCAAAGGTGTATGGCCGTGACTGGACGGTTTGGTTTGCTCCGGAGATTCCGGTATCCTATGGCCCGTATGTCCTGGGCGGACTGCCGGGATTGATTCTGGATGCGGAGGATGCCGACGGGCTGTTCCATTTTACCGCCGTAGGACTTGAGCAGGATCCTGCCGATGCGGTTGTGGAACTTTCCCGCAAGGACAAAGCCGTCAAATGCACCAGGAAGAAATATATGGAGCTTCGGGAGAAAGCCAACGGGCAATCGTACGCTGACAAACTCCGGGAAATGGGTGTCGATAGCAGAACGGTGGTGAAAGTCGTGTCGGAAGACGGCAAGGATATCGACCTGAATGAAAGCCGTCCCAAGCAGAACTACCTGGATCTGGAGTAAGATGAAACGACTGGCCATTGTTCTCTTGCTGCTGCTTTCAGCGGTTTCGTCTTTCGCTCAGGAACCGCTCTCCGGCATTGTCGTGGACGATGCCGGCAAGGCACTTGCCGGGGCCAATGTGATGGCATACGGCCCGGACGGGAAGGTGCTCAGCTTTGCCGTCACCGGAGCAGACGGGGCTTTTCAGTTGAAGATAACGGCAGGTGTGGAAAGAATCACCGCCAGTTTTATGGGGTTCAAGACTGTCAGCATTCCTGTGGCGCAGTTCAAGGATGGCCAGCAGATCAGGATGGAGGCCGGAGGATTCCAGTTGAAGGAAGTGGCCGTCACGGCGGAACGCATCAAGGAGAGTGGAGATACGCTGACCTACTCGGTGGGCGGTTTCAAGCAGGCGCAGGACCGTTCCATCGCCGATGTCATCGGCAAGATGCCGGGGCTGGAGGTAAAGGCCAGCGGGGCCATCGAGTACCAGGGCAAACCCATCAACAAGTTTTATATTGAAGGGATGGATCTGATGGGAAGCCAGTATGCGCTGGCCAGCGAGAACCTCTCGGCCGACAAGGTGAAGGAAGTGCAGGTGCTGGAGAATCACCAGGCCATCAAGTCGCTCCGGGATGTGAGCTTCAGCGAGCAGGCAGCCATCAACCTGGTACTGAAGGACGAGGCAAAATCCACCTGGTCCGGGCTGGCCGACCTGGGCGTCGGATACGGCAAGGAGTGGCTCTACGACAACCGCCTGATGGGGATGCAGTTCAATAAGCATTTCCAGACCCTGATGCTTTACAAGAACAATAATACCGGCAAGGACATCGGCGCTGAGGTGGTGGACCTGACGGATCTGACCGGCTACCGGATGGAAAACGGCCTGCTGGATATGATTTCCCTGAGCGGGCCGAAGTTTGAGCGGGAGAGATACACCTTCAATTCCAGTCATCTGCTGGCCGGAAACTGGCTGCTGAAGACCGGGGCCGACTCCCAGCTGCGCCTGCAGGTGAGCGGGCTTCTGGACCGGGAGCATCAGCAGAGCAGCAGCCGGACTACTTACCTGACCATCGCCGGGATGCCGGTTGTCGTGGAGGATTGGGATGTGACCGGGCGCCGTCGGGAGGTCAAGGGAGAAGTGGAATATACCCTGAACTCCGCGAAGACCTATCTGAACAGCCGCACCAAGGTCTATGCGGACTGGAATGCCAGCTCCGGTGTAATGAACCTGGACGGCAATGCGACGGATTTGATGGTGAGGCCTTGGAAGCGGAGCGTGTCGGAAGACCTCTCGATGTCGCATACAACAAAGGATGGGCATATTTGGAGACTGTTCTCTTCCAGCGGTTATACTTGGCTTCCCGGGCAGCTGCTTACGCTCAATGGGAAGCAGGAGACGCTGGACCTGGGGTTGTTTTCCATGCGCAATTATGCCAGCGTATCGCATCGCATCGGCAAATGGCTGCTCGGCGGGAAACTGGGTATGGATGCCAGGCGGCAGCAAATCAACGAACACCTTTGGAGCCTGTTGATGCCTTATGCCGAACCGGCCCTGCAGCGCGAGTTCGGGAGCCACAAGTTGGACGGCACCCTGAGAATAAGCTACCAGCGCAGGCAGTATGACCGGAACGTGCAGCAGGGATTCTGTTTCGAGCCAACGCTCCGTTGGAACTGGAAGCTCTCTCCTACGTCCTCAATGTTGGTTTATTATCGGCTTTCTGCCAGTCCGATACAAGGGACGAAGGTTGTGGACGCTCCGGTCTATACTTCATACAGGAGTCAGTACGTTGGCACGGGCATCCCGGATGTCCAGCTGTCCCATACTGTTTCCGGAACGTACTCCTACCGGAATCCGGTTTATGGGCTGTTTTTCAGCATTAACCCGGTGTTTACGCGGAGCAAGGGAAATCTGCTTTATGCCAATGCCATCGATTCCGGCATTTATGTGCAGCAGGCAAGCGGCCGGACGTATGATGCAAACACATACTTGCTGGACGGAAGAATCTCCAAATCATTCTCCTGGTGCAGGACGGTGATTGGGCTTTCCGGGTCGGCCCTGTTGAGCGACTACAGCTATTTGTCGGCAGGTAAGGTGGCGGATGCCAGGACTGCCGGATACACGGTATCCCTGGATTATTCATTCAGGCCTGCCCGGTGGATGACCGTGGAGGGCGGTTCCCTGCTTGAGATGACCAGGCGAATCGTAGAAGGGACTGCGACGGCCAGCGTGAACGACTGGGAGCATCGGATGCAGCTGAACTTCCTGCCGGCAAAGAGATGGATGATTTCCCTGCACAACGAATTGTACCACAGCAGCGAGAAGGACTTCGGCGTGAACTGGTTCTGTGATGCGTCGGTCACTTACAAGGCAGACCGGTGGGAATTGTCGTTGGCGGGTCGCAATCTGGTGGGGACTTCGCAATATGAACGGGTACACATTTACTCCGCGGTGCAGTCCTATACCTTGACGTATTTGAGGCCGAGGGAGATTGTGGTGAGGTTTTGTTTGGATCTTTGACAGACCGGGTGTAAAGCCCGTCTTTACGTTTTTTGTAAAAGTGTAAAGGATTTTTACAATCACACAAAAACTTAAACAAGTTGATTATTAACGTATTACATGTTTGGCATAGTGGGTGTTTGGAAGAAGGCAAACGACAATGAATGTATAACAATCAAATGATTTCAAGAGCTATGAAACGCGTATTTGTTCTTCTGATGGTAGCGCTGATGAGCGCCGTGATGGTAAATGCCAAGACAGTCCGGGGCTATGTCTCCGATAAGGATGGTAAGCCGGTCGTGGGAATGAAGATGATCGTTGTGAATGTGGACAGTCCTTCCCGCAAGAGTGTGGCGGTAACGGATGAAGAGGGCTTCTTCTCCGTGCAGGTACCTGACAATGTGGACACGTCGGATCTGGTGAACTTATTTGCAAATAATGGGGCCAGGGTCATCCGGTATAAAGAAGCTTCGAACACCGTACGCATCGTGATTGAACCGGCCAGGAAGCCGGAGAGAGTGCTGGCGCAGAAGTAAAGAGGTATTGCGCGGGCAGGAATTATTGACTACATTTGATGCTTGATTATGGCTTCTAAGAAAGGAAAGTTACTGATTGTAGATGACAACGCCGGCATCCGACAGGCGTTGAAGATACTCCTGCCCATGCATTTTGCCGAGGTGGAGGCACTGCCTTCGCCGGTGACGTTGGTGGCTACGCTGGAGCGTTTCAAGCCGGATGTGGTGCTGCTGGACATGAATTTCAACACTTCTATCAACACCGGTAATGAGGGCCTGTACTGGGCCGGAGAAATCAAGAAGATGATGCCGGAGGTGGAAGTGGTGCTGTTTACTGCTTATGCCGATATTGCCTTGGCTGTGGAAGGAATGAAGCGTGGGGCGTTTGATTTCATCGTGAAGCCGTGGGATAACGAGAAGCTCATAGAAACGTTGACGGCCGCCCGTGACAAGGCCCGGAAGGCGATGAAAAGAGATGGCCGATCAGGGTCGGCCATGACGGGAACTGTCATCCCCGGCCTGACCGGGGATCCCATGTTCTGGGGCTCTTCCAAGCCGATGGCGGCTATCAGGAAAACGCTGGAGAAGATTGCCCCTACGGACGCCACCGTGCTGATTACCGGTGAAAACGGCACCGGCAAGGATGTGCTGGCGCGCGAAATCCACGCCCACAGCCTTAGGGCTGAGAAGCCGATGGTGGCGGTGGATGCCGGTGCCATCACGGAGACGCTCTTCGAAAGTGAACTCTTTGGCCACGTAAAGGGCGCCTTCACGGATGCGCACACGGATCACGTCGGCAAGTTTGAGCAGGCCGATGGCGGAACGCTGTTCCTGGACGAGATTGGCAATATTCCGCTGCATCTGCAGGCCAAATTGCTGCGAGCCATCCAGAGCCGCAGCGTTGTGCGGGTTGGCGGCAGCGAGGCTAAGCCCATCAACATTCGGCTCATTTGCGCTACCAATATGGACCTGGAGCAGTTGGTCCGGGAAGGCCGATTCCGGGAAGATCTCTATTATAGAATCAATACCGTCCATATCGCTTTGCCTGCCCTGCGGGAGCGGCGTGAGGACATCGTTCCCTTGGCAGAACGATTCATCGGCCAGTATGCCCAGAAATACCACAGGCCTTTGAGCGGGCTGGATGAATCGGCCCAGGCGGTATTGGAAAGCGGCCATTGGAGCGGTAATATTCGCGAACTGCAGAACTGCATCGAGAAGGCGGTCATCCTTTCTGACGGAAAGACCTTGACAAAAGGCGATTTGGGAATGGATGCCG
>Ga0310696_10010711_pt1 | contig 10512 bp, 9 predicted proteins | sample AusTroGonzalo_MG_4_FD_203885 | JGI IMG/M metagenome (GOLD analysis project Ga0310696, IMG submission 203885) | Bovine rumen microbial communities from tropical cattle in Woodstock, Queensland, Australia - Gonzalo_02 (v2) (version 2) | ecosystem: Host-associated > Mammals > Digestive system >... | reverse complement strand
ACTTTTGTATTAACGATGTAATACAAGCGTTGACGGATAGTAGCGATGTCACACAATATGTCAAACGAATGCGGCAACGTGATGCTGAACTCAATTCCGTGTGGGGTACAATTTGTACCCCCCACCAATTTACATCCACAGATGGTAAATTACATGCAGTAAATTGCGCCTCATTGCAGAATACATTCCGAATCATACAATCGATACCATCCAAGAAGGCTGAACCTTTTAAGCAGTGGTTGGCGCAAGTGGGAGCAGAAAGGATAAGTCAATTGCGTGATCCGGAACGAAGCATAGAGCAAGCCGTACAAGATTATCGTCGATTAGGTTATTCTGAGAATTGGATTAACCAGCGAATTAAGACCATTGAGATTCGCAAGGGGCTTACAGACGAATGGAAACGGAGTGGTGTGACGAAAGAGAGCGAATATGCGCGTTTAACGGATATGATGAGCAAGGTGTGGAGCGGAATGACCACACGCGAATACAAAAAGCACAAAGGTCTGACTGATCAGAATTTGCGTGACAACATGACAAATATGGAGTTGCTTCTTAATGCGTTAGCAGAACAGACAGCTACCGACCTGAGTAAAGAGCGAAATCCGGAAGGATTAACAGCTACAGCTTATGTGGCTAAAGACGGAGCAGAAGTGGCACGTAATGCTCGTGCTGATATAGAACAACGGTTGGGCCATTCTGTAATTAGCAATAAAAAAGCGATTGATTACATTACACCTCAAGACGAATTGCCACTTGAGAAATAATGGTCGCTACGCGACGTTAAACGGTTAAATTGTTAAGTTGTTAAATTGTTAAGCTGTTAATAAAGAAAAATCGCATGAGAGTGCGATTTTTCTTGTAGTATGATTATTCGATAATTGCCGGATAGCCTGAAATCCGTTTAAGCCAGATGGCAAAGAACAAATCTGAGATGCGGTATTCTTTGTTTTGCATTGTAATCCAATCATTTTCTAATAGTACGCGGAGTGCGGCTTGGACGGAACTCGCGCTTCCTAAACTATGCCGTGTAATGAAATCAGTTCCTGTGAGTTGTCGCGCAATTCCATCAATAGCTATTGCATACAGCACTGCTTTTTGCTTGGAAGGCATTCGCGATAAGTTTTCACGGTAGGTATGCTCGTTGTCAGCGAGAACCTCATCTAAAACATGATTTATCCTTTCCAGCGTGCATGCACTTCCTTCCGGAGTTTCAGCGAAGGCAAGGTGCAGTATTTTCTGCAGGCAAAACGTGTTGCCATCAAAAAATGCATATAACTTAGCAATTGTCTCTTCCTCAACATGTTTGCCATATTGCTCAAATAGTCCTGTTGCGAATACCGAGTATTTCGTTACATCTATTTGCTCTAAGTACATGTTCATAGTGGAGTGATAAAAAGGACGATTGTATGCCCCAAACATTTCAGCAAGGATGTGCCTCTCCGAACCAGCAAAGATAAAGTGCGTATTTCTTAAATGCTGTATTTTACCGCGCAGTATAGCCTCAATATTTTTCTCCGGGTAACGCGCTATACGCTGGAACTCATCAATAGCGACTATACAGGGCTTGTCTGCATGTTCTAAATATTCGAAGATTTCTGTCAAAGTATATTCCGGAGCGGTGATTTCACCTAATTCCAGAGCCATAGTGGGGAGACCAGAAAGAGGGTCTATTCCAAATTTCGGATGAATAGATTTGATCGTTTGCAGAAGAGTAGTCAGGACTTTTTGGCCTCTTGGCATAAGTGTTTCGAAAACCTGCTTGCCAAACTCATAGACGAACTCTTGAAAACTAGAAGTATGCAGTATGTCAAAATAGAAAGTATAGAAATGCTCCTTTATCGATTCCTGGTCAAAGCAATGTGTGATAAGAGCAGTTTTACCGATACGGCGTTGCGATAACAACAATATGTTTGCTGCTTGACCGGAGATTTCTTGCGTCATACGCAAGGTCTCTTTTTCGCGATCACAAAAGAACTCAGGGGGAATTTTTCCCATTACCACAAAGGGATTCAAAATGGCTTTCATAGACGATACTTTAAAAATTTGCTGCAAAGATACTCTGTTTTTTTTGATTATGCAAATTAAATTATTCATTTTGCATAATTTATTTTAAATAATGGCATATTTTAGGCATTTTGAGGGGATTTATAGGGGACGAATTGGGAGCGTGCAGGAGAGTCCTACGAAGTCCCCACGATATCCCATATTGCTATGGAAGATAATGGCGCAAGCGCAAGGAGATAGGTTGCTGCGCAACGTATAGCATTTAGCATTTATCCATGTACCATTTACCATTGATTGGGTCATTGAGTAATTGAGATATTTGGCGCAAGCGTAAGGAGGTTGCTGCGCAACGTTAAACGGTTAAATTGTTAAGTTGTTAAACCGTTAAGTTGTTAAGCTGTTAATAAAGAAAAATCGCAGGAGAGTGCGATTTTTCTTGTTTTGTGATAGGTATTGGTGTGTTTTGAGGTGCTTATGGGGATTTGTAGGGTGTTTGTAGGGTATTTGTAGAGTGCTTGTCTGCTTGCTTTATCCTACGGTTAAGGCTTAGTGAGGATTAGTGGAAGAAGAGGTAGGCGAGGAGGATGGCGGCGAGGATGCCACAGAAGTCGGCAATGAGGCCACAAACTACGGCATAACGCGTGTCCTTGATGCTGACACTACCAAAATATACTGCCAAGATATAAAACGTGGTATCTGTAGAACCCTGCACGATACTAACCAGTCTGCCCACAAAGGAATCGGCACCATACTGCATCATCGCATCCACCATCAAACCACGTGCGCCACTGCCACTCAAAGGACGCATAAAGGCCGTTGGCAAGGCAGGTACAAAGTCCGTATTTATGCCCAACAGCGCAAATCCTGCACCTAAACCATGTACCAATAAATCCATTGCGCCAGAAGCACGGAACATACCGACTGCGACCAGAATGGCAATGAGGTATGGGATAATGCCGACAGCAGTTTTAAAACCGTCCTTTGCGCCATCAATAAAGGCATCATAGACGTTAATCTTCTTCACCATACCGGCGACAATAAACCAGATTATGACAGCCAGCAGGAGAACTGAGGCAAAGATGGCCGAGAACTTGCTGACAGTTTCCTGCGGGAAGGACATCGCCGCCCAGATAATCAGTCCGACAAAGACGGTCAGTCCGCCCAGTGTGCCGAGAATGACTTTGTCAAAGAGGTTGATTTTCTGAATGACAGCCACGGAAATGAGTCCTGCCATCGCCGCAAAGTAGGTTGCGAGGAGAATGGGCAGGAAGACATCGGCAGGATTGGCTGCACCGAGTTGCGCACGGTAGGTCATGATTGAGACGGGCACAAGCGTCAGTCCGCTGGTGACCAAAACGAGGAACATAATCATCGAATTGGAGGCTTTGGACTTGTCGGGATTGGATTCCTGCAGCTCTTTCATCGCCTGCAAACCGAGTGGAGTAGCGGCATTGTCAATACCGAGCATGGTTGCGGATATATTCATGAGCATGGAACCGAAGGCCGGATGACCTTTGGGGAGCTCGGGAAAGATGCGTGTGAAGAAGGGGCTGACCAAACGAGAAAAACGGTTGATGACACCTGCCTGTTCGCCGATTTTCATTATTCCCATCCATAAAGCAAGGACTCCGGTCAAGCCGAGACTAATCTCAAAACCGGACTTGGCAGAGGAAAAAGTGGAATTAAGAATGGCGTTAAAGATATCGGTCTGCCCGAAGGCAAAACACTGAATCAAGCCGACCAAAACGGCGATTAAAATGAGAGCAATCCAAATGTAGTTCAAAATCATGGCGCAAAAGTAGTTTTTTTTTTTGATATATGCAAAAAAAGTAGTAATTTTGTGCGATTTTTTACTCGGAGACGGGTTATGGGTTACGGGTTACGGGATATGATATATCGAATTGGGTCGTGGTTTCGGCATGAGTTGACGAGTTGGAACACGGGCGGTGAAGGGATACATTCGCCGTATTTGTTCCATTTGGTGCGACATATCATCAGCGATGACAACCGATACTACTGCTGGTCGAAGATAGAAGAGCGCCGTACGGCGATGCTGCATGCTCCGAAACCGGTGAAAGTGCTGGATTACGGTTCTCGGGGGCAAGGGAAAGTTGAAGAACGGTTGGTGTGCGATATCGCCAAAACATCCTTAGAGAGTGCAAAGAACGGGCAGCTGTTTTTCCGGATTGTGAACTGGTTGGGTCATGAAAAAGGTGCACCGCTGCGGATAGTGGAACTTGGTACGAATCTCGGGATAACGACAGCGTATCTGGCATTGCCGGACAGCCGGAACAAGGTGATTACGTTCGAGGGAAGTGAGGAGTTGTTGGCAATGGCAGAGCTGAACTGGCGGAAATTAGGTGTGGCAAATGTGGAGGCCGTGTCGGGGAATATAGATGACACCTTAAATACATACGCGCGCGAGAAGATAGATGTGGTATATATGGATGCAAACCATCGGAAGGAGCCAACGTTGCGGTATTTTGAGACGTTGTTGCCGTGTATGGGCGAGAAAAGTATTGTGATTATAGATGATATACACCATAGTCCGGAGATGGAAGAGGCCTGGAAAGCAATTGGGGAGCGTGCTGAAGTGACGACGACAATGGACTATTATGATTTCGGGATAGTGTTCTTTGACAGGCACTATCTAAAGAGGCATTATAAGTTGAGAGTGTAATGTTTAATGTTTAATGTGTAATGTGTAATGTTTATGAAGATATATACCAAAACAGGAGACAAGGGGCAGACGTCGCTGGCGAACGGTCAACGAGTGCCCAAGACGGATGCACGTATAGAAGCATACGGTACATCGGATGAATTGAACAGTCTGATAGGTTGGTTGCGTGCTGCGGCTGACAGTGAGCAACTGAAATGGATTCAGAACCGGTTGTTCGACCTTGGTGCTTGTCTGGCAGGCGCGAACATGCGTTTGGACGAGTCCGCGGCAGGAAAGTTGGAGACGTGGATAGATGAAATGTCTGAGGAGGTGCCGCCATTGCGGGCATTTGTGCTTCCGGCAGGCGATGAGGCGGTTTGTAGGTGTCATATATGCCGCACGGTGACAAGAAGGCTGGAGAGGAAGATGCTGTTGTTGAATGGTGTGAATGGTGAAAATGGTGACGCTACGCTTAAAGGTGAGTTGGTGTTCGTGAATCGTTTGAGCGACTATTTTTTCATGTTGAGCAGGTGGTTGGCGAAACAAAACGGAGTGACAGAAGAAACGTGGCAAAAGGCATAAAATTGAAAGCAAAAAGGGTTTTGTAAAGTGCAAGTTGCAATAAAAATGCAAAAAAATGCAGAAAAATGCAAAAAATGTTTGCATGTATCGATAAAAAAGTGTAATTTTGCACGCTAATTTGGAAAAGTTATGTATTGGACGTTAGAATTGGCCTCTAAAATAGAGGATGCACCATGGCCTGCAACGAAGGAAGAATTGCTTGATTATGCGAACCGCATCGGTGCTCCGATGGAGGTTATAGAGAACCTTCAGGAGATAGAAGACGAGGACGAGGTGTATGAGAGTATAGAAGATATATGGCCTGATTACCCGACGAAGGAGGATTTCTTCTTTGACGAGGAAGAGTATTAATGATATACGATTAGACGATTGACGATTGGCCGATAGAAAGTTGAAAATTGAAAGTTGAAAGGTAAGAGGTGAAACGATGTGTTGTTCTTTTATGTGTGTTGATCGGTAGTGCTGTGGCTGTAATGGCTCAGTTCGATCCGCAGATAGGACAATATATGTATATGCCAACCGCCTACAATCCTGCGGCGGCAGGAGAAGGTGACTTGATGAAGGTGGCGGGAATGCATCGTATGCAGTATGCGAACATTACGAATGCCCCGATGACCACGTATTTCAGTTTCAGTTCACCGTTTGTGATAGGCAAGACCCGCCACGGAGCCGGAATCCGGTTTATGAACGACAAGTACGGATTGTTCACCAACCAGACGTTGCATGCGCAATACACCTACCGGCATAAGTTGGGTAAAGGATATTTGAGCGGTGGATTAGATTTGGGATTTGTGAATGTGGGATTCAAAGGCGACAGCGTGAATCTGGACAAGTTGTCGGAGTCGGATTATTTTTCGGCGAATGATGAGGCAATTCCCAAGGGCAGCAAGTCGGGCATGACGTTTGATATGGGTGTGGGCATTTACTATACGACCGGTATATGGTGGGTGGGTGCGAGTTACAGCCATTTGACGCAGCCGACGGTAGAGTGGGACGAGTATTCGGAAGTGCATTTGCGCGGGACGCTGTATGTGGCGGGGGGATATAACTTCCGGTTTAAGCACCACAAGGAGTGGCAGTTGAAGCCCTCGCTGATGATGATGACGGATTTTGCATCGTGGGACATCAATATGAGTCTGCTTTGCGAATACAAGGACCGCTACAGATGGGGATTGGGATATCGAATTGCGGGAAGTGTGAATGTGTTGTTGGGGATAGATATTGTTTCGGGGCTGACGTTGGGATATACGTGTGAGTTGCCTCACAACAATTTGTTGTTAGAGAGTTTTGGAACGCATGAGTTGTATTTGGCATACGGATTCAACATTTTGAAACCGAAGCGGACAAACAAATACAAAAGTGTAAGATACTTATAAATTGAAAATTGATAATTGACAATTGATATTATGAAAGTCAGTAAAGTTTTATCAGCAATTGCGTTAGTAGCGCTATTTACAGCATGTAACAAACCTGCCGGCGAATTGGTCGGTGTTGCGAATAGTGTCAAGTTCAAGGAGGCCAATCCTTACGGAATGGTATTTGTGCGCAAAGGTTCGTTTATGATGGGAGCCAACACACAGTCTGCTATTTTCGAGCAGCAGGATAACGTGTATATGGCGACTGTTGAAGCCTTCTGGATGGACGAGACTGAGATTACGAACAATGAGTATAAGCAGTTTGTGTTCTACGTTCGTGACTCCATTGCATTGACCCATTTGGTGGAAGCCGGTTTGACGGACTATGCCATTCAGCCCAAGAATGAGGATTTTGACGAGGAGAACTATAAGCTGAACTGGAAGCGCAAAGTGCCTTGGAGCAGTCAGGATGAGGAGGAGCAAGAGGCATTACAGCCGATGTATTTCCCCGGAACGAAGACGTTGAATACGAATCAACTGACGTATCGCTATGAGTGGACGAACTACGATCAAGCGGTTTTGGCTGCGAATAAATTCGATGTGGTTGCTATCCTCCGACGGCCGTGGCACGTGTTGATACCGCATGGATTGATGAGAACGGAGCTATTCAAGAGGCCACTATCACGCGTCCGTTGCGTAGCCCGAAAGACTTGCTGACAAACAAGATTATCTGCGTTTATCCCGACACGATGGTTTGGGTACGCGATTTCCAATATTCCTATAACGACCCGTTGATGCAGAAATATTTCTCGCATGACGGTTATCTGGAGTATCCGGTGGTTGGTGTGACTTGGGAGCAAGCTCACGCATTCTGCCACTGGCGTTCCCGTTTCTTTGTCAATCACACCGGTGCCAATGCGCAGGACTACCGTTTGCCGACTGAGGCAGAGTGGGAGTATGCCGCGCGCGGTGGCCGCAAGATGGCGATGTATCCGTGGGGTGGTAACTATGCCCGTGATGCCAAGGGTTGCTTCTTCGCGAACTTCAAGCCGTATCGTGGTGCTTACAATGATGATACCGGAACAACGACTTGTCGTGTAGCCCAATACCGTCCGAATGATTTCGGTTTGTTTGACATGGCAGGCAATGTGGCGGAGTGGACTTCTTCCGCCTTCCAGCCGGTAGCCAACACAAACGTACACGACTTGAACCCGAACTACTGCTACATGGCACGTATTGATGACCCCGACATTTTGAAGAAGAAAGTGGTGAAGGGCGGTAGCTGGAAGGATATCAGTTACTTCCTGCAATGCGGTGTTCGCGTGTATGAATATCAATATCAGAGCCGTCCGTATATCGGATTCCGTTGCGTACGGTCTTATATTGGCGATTAAGGGGATGTGAAGATTTTATGATTTGAAAATTAATAATTATTAACCCATAAAACACATTATTTTGTATGGCAAAAAAAGAATCAGGATTCATCCACTGGTATGAATCGTATCAAGGAAAGAAAGTAACCGGTGTTATTTATTCAGCCGGTGCGTCCGTTGTAATTATCGGTGCATTGTTTAAGATTATGCACTTTCCGGGAGCTGGTCCGGTTCTTATGACCGGTATGATTACTGAGGCAATGCTATTTATGATAGGTGTGCTTGATAAGCCGCACGTAGATTTTCACTGGGAGAATGTATTCCCGCAACTGCTTGGTTACGGAGCAGAACCCGAGTATTTGGAAGAAGTTCAGTCTCGTCCCCGTCCGACGTTGCTCGGTGCAGGTGTTGAGAACGGTGTTGCTCCTGAATCCCCCAAAGAGGCCAAGAAAGCCAATGTTCCGGCACTTACTGATGCAGATATGGAAGCATTGAAGAGCGGCATTGACGGTTTGGCGAAGACGGCAGTTCAATTGCAAGACCTTGGCAAGGTGGCTGTTGCTTCCAATAAGTTAGGTGAGAAGATGGAGGCAGCCGGTGATAAGATGGATGCCGCTGCAGGTGCAGTTAGCGCTAAAATGGAAGCTGCCGGAGCGAAGATGGAGGCTATCGGTGAAGCTGCCGGTAAGTTTATTGCTTCGTCTGATGCAGTGAGCAAGAAAAATGATGAGTTGGCAAGCAAGTATGCAACGGTTGTAACCGATATGCAAAATGTCGTTGAAGGCACGAAGGCTTATCAAAAGAGTGTTGAAGGTCTCGGCGCAAAAATCGGTTCGATTAATTCTGTATATGAATTGCAACTCAATGCATTGCAAGCGCAAGTGGATGCATACAAGGCACAAACCGCTCAGATTAATGCCGCTTCAGACAGCGTAAAGGCAATGACTGCAGATGCACAGAAGGTACAAGCTGCTATGGCAGAGGCTGTTAAGTTCCACGCTGAATATGAGGCAGCAAGCAAGCAATTGGCTAAACAAGTAGCTGATTTGAACAAGGTTTACGGCAACATGCTGAACGCATTGGCATAATAGATGTACGGAGTAATTTTTTACGAAGTACAAATGAGACAATTTAGTTTTTAATTATTAATTGTTTTAAGTAATGGGTGGAGCAAAAAACTGTCCGGAAACCCCGAGACAACGAATGATAGGAATGATGTACTTGGTGCTCACCGCCATGTTGGCGTTGAACGTGAGTGCTGCCATCCTGAATGGTTACTTGCAGGTAGATGAGAGTCTTCATGCAACCATTGCGACGACGGAGAGCGGCAACCAAGTCGAATATGACCGTTTCTCCAGTGCGTTGAGTAACAACAGGGAAAAGACCCAAGAGTGGTACGACCGTGCGATGCGCGTTAAGGAAGAGTCGGATAAGTTATATAACTATATTGGCGAGTTCAAAGATGCGATTGTAGAATTGGCAGACGGTTCAAAAGCTGTGAAAGGCGCTACTGTACGTCAGATTGGTAAACGTGATGATACGAATGTGCCTCACCAATATGGTATCAACGAAGGTCACGGTGCAGAACTGAAAGAGAAGATTATTGCCTATCGTGAATTCTTGAAAGAGATTTCACAAGGTGATGAGAGTGTAAAGGCTGATATTGACCGTATGTTTGCGACCGCAGAAGGTGTGAATGCAGAAGGCAAGGCTATTTCTTGGGAGCAGACCATCTTTGAAGAAATGCCTGTTTGTGCGACCATCACGGTGTTGACAAAGATTCAGAACGATATTCGTACGTATGAAGGCAAGGTAGTCCAAGTGCTATACAGCAAGACAGATGCAAGTGACGTGCGTGTGAACAAGATGGGTGCGTACATTATCCCGTCGTCCGAGTATGTGATTCGCGGCAGCAAGTATCGTGCAAAGATTATTCTTGCCGGTATTGACTCGACGAAGACTCCTGACTACTATATTGAAGGTCAGAAAATCAATGAAGACGGTATCTATGAGGTAGTGGCATCCGGAACGGGTGAGAAGCGCTACAAAGGTCAGATTGCATATCAACACCTTGGTGAAACCGTTTATCTGCCGTTTGAAGGACGTTACATGGTAGGAGAGCCGACAGCGACTATTTCGAATACGGATTTGAATATCATGTACCGTGGTTACAACAACCCATTCAGTATTTCTGTCCCGGGTGTGCCTAATGAGAAGGTACAAGTACGTTGTCAAGGAGCTGCCATATCTAAATCCGGTGGAAACTGGATTATCAAGCCAGCGTCGGGTAGTGCCGATAAACTGACGATTGAGGTATTGGCAGAAGTAGATGGAAAGACCGCTGTGATGGGTTCGCATGTATATCGCGTTAAGAACCTGCCGAAACCGGATGCTTATCTGGAAATCAACGGCCAGCTTTGGGATGACAGTAAGATCGGTCGTACGCCGCTTACCGCTCCGTCCACGAAGATTGTCGCTTCCTACGGTGCTGACGGTCTTATCCAAGCGAAGTTTACGATTACCGGTTTCCAAGTGAAAC
>Ga0310696_10010710_pt1 | contig 10512 bp, 5 predicted proteins | sample AusTroGonzalo_MG_4_FD_203885 | JGI IMG/M metagenome (GOLD analysis project Ga0310696, IMG submission 203885) | Bovine rumen microbial communities from tropical cattle in Woodstock, Queensland, Australia - Gonzalo_02 (v2) (version 2) | ecosystem: Host-associated > Mammals > Digestive system >... | reverse complement strand
CGGTGTGACTGGTACGAAGAAGCTGGACAAGGCCACGCGCGACTTCTCCGGTTTCCAGAACGAGCGGCTCCAGCTCTCCAAGCGGATTCCGACCTACACGCCTACCTATCGGAACGACGGCAGTGCCAAGAAGATCAAGAACGTGATCTTCCTCATCGGCGACGGCATGGGCATCAACCAGGTCATGGCCGGCGCCTATGCAAACGACCGCGACCTGAGCCTGCTGAAAATCAAGAACATCGGCATCCAGTTCTACAACCCGAACGACGATTTCATCGGCGATTCCGCTTCCGGCGGCAGCGCCCTCGCGACGGGCGAGGTGTCCTGGACGCGGCATATCGCCTCGAACAAGGACGGTTCGGAGGAATATCCCGCGCTGACGGATTATTTCAAGGGCCTCGGGAAGGCCACGGGCGTCGTCACCTTAGGCGATGTCGCCGACGCCACGCCGGCCGTCTTCTACGGCCATTCCTCCGAACGCGACAGTACCGACAAGATCACCCGTTACTGGCTTACCAGCGACGTGGACCTCATCTGCGGCAGCGGCCGGGACTATATCGAGGATCCCCGTGCGGACGGCGTCGACATGCTTTCCGGCATCAAGGCCAATGGATACAGCTATCTGACGGACGCCCTGACCGTGGACCGGACCCCGGGCAAAGTCCTCTGCCTGGACAACCGCATGGGCGCCTACGCTACCGAGGAAACGCTGGATTTCCTGGCGAACATCACCCGGGCTTCCATCGACAAGCTTTCCAAGGAGTCCAAGAAGGGCTTTTTCCTGATGGTGGAAGGCGCGAAGATCGATTACGCCGGCCATTCCGACTGCTTCCCGGCCTCGGTCATCGAGCAGCTGGGCTTCGACCTGGCGGTCGCCGAGGCGCTCCGCTTCGCCGATTCCAACGGCGAGACGCTGGTCGTGGTCACCGCGGACCATGAGACCGGCGGCCTCACGATCCTGGACGGCGACCTGGAGACCGGCCATATCCTCGCTGTGTACAATTCCGATGACCACACGCCCACGGTCGTACCCGTGTTTGCCTACGGTCCCGGTTCCCGGGAATTCACCGGAACCTACATCAACATCGAGATTCCCCGGACCATCAAACGGCTCGTGACCAAATGAGAACAATCGCGATAATCGCCCTGCTGCTGGCTTCCGTGCCGGTTTTGCGGGCCCAGGACCTCAAGAGCGGCCCCTACGACCTTCCGTTCAAGAACACGTACGTGAAGAACATCTTCGTGGCGGAGAATCCCTACCGGACGATGAAGCCCGAGACGGTCCAACCCAAGTCCTTCGCGCAGGCGGAAAAGATCCTTCCGGCTCCCTTCTGGGCCGGCCACGAAAAGGAAGTGGAGATGTACTGGCACGCCTGGAAGATCGCCGTCGGCAACATCAGGCAGCCCCAGGAAGGCTCCGGCTTCGTCAGTCCGTACCTGGACGTGGCGTATAACGGGAACATCTTCATGTGGGACGACAGTTTCATGATGATGTTCGCCCGCTACGGCTACCGTTTCTTCCCGTTCCAGCGCACCCTGGACAACTTCTACGCGAAGCAGCACCAGGACGGCTTCATCTGCCGCGAGATCCGGGCCGACGGCTCGGACTGCTTCGAGCGTTACGACCCGGTCAGCACCGGTCCGAACCTGCTGCCGTGGGCCGAACTCCAGTATTACCGCCAGTTCGGCGACATCGACCGGCTCCATCGCGTTTTCCCGGCCCTGGTGGCCTATGCGCAGTGGTGGAAGCTCAACCGCACCTGGAAGGACGGCACTTACTGGTCCAGCGGGTGGGGGACCGGCATGGACAACATGCCCCGGGTCCCTGAAGGCTATAACCAGATCTTCTCCAACGGCCACATGACCTGGCTGGACACGAATCTCCAGCAGTACCTCGTGAACGACTGCCTCATGCAGATCGGCTTCTTCACCGAGCGCTGGCAGGAAATCGAGGAGATGGAGGACGAGATGAAGTTCCTCAAGGCCTGGATCAATGATAACATGTGGGACCCGGAAACCGGTTTCCTGTATGACGTCTATGCCGATGGCTCCCGCGCCTCCGTGAAGGGCATTTCGGCCTTCTGGGCCCTCCAGACCGATGTCCTGGACAAGGACCGGCAGGATGCGCTGGTGGCCCATCTGTCCGATACGACGGAGTTCGCCCGGACGCACCGGGTGCCGTCGCTGAGCGCCGACCACCGCAAGTACAACCCCCGTGGCCGCTACTGGCAGGGGGGCATCTGGCCGGGCGCCAACTACATGGTGCTGGACGGCCTGTGGCGCCGCGGCTACCGCGACCTCGCCCGGGAAGTCGCCGACAACCATTACGGCAATGTCTTCGAGGTGTGGAAGAAAACCGGCACTTTCTGGGAGTATTACGCCCCCGAAGCCGTCGAAGAAGGGTTCATGGCCCGCAAGGACTTCGTCGGATGGACCGGCCTGCCGCCCATCGCGGAGTTCATCGAGTGCATCCTGGGCATCCGGTCCGACTTTTCGGAAGGCCGGATCGAATGGGACCTGCGCCAGGTGGAGGCCCACGGGATCGAACGCTATCCCTTCGGCCCCGACGGGGTCGTGGAACTGAAGGCGGCCGCCCGCAAGTCGGCCTCCGACAAGCCTGCGATTACGGTGAAGACCAACGTCCCCTTCGACCTCACGGTCCTTTGGGGCGACAACCAGACCGCCACGGTCCATGTGGAGAAAAGTGGAAAGATAAACCTTTAGATATGAAAAAGTTATTGATGGCAGCCCTGCTGCCGCTGCTGGTGCTTTCCTGCCAGCCCGGGAATGTGACGGAACCACTTCCCGTGATGTCTTTCAACGTCCGCTACGGGACGGCCAAGGACGGTGACCACGTTTGGGATAACCGCAAGGACGCCGCCTGCGCGATGATCCTGGACCAGCGTCCCGCCGTGTTCGGCGTGCAGGAGGCCCTGGACTTCCAGCTGACTTATTTCCAGGAGCACTGCCCGGGCTACAAGTACGTGGGCGTCGGCCGTGAGGACGGTATCAGCGAAGGCGAGCACATGGCCGTGTTCTATGACACCGAGCGCATCGAACTCCTGGAATGGGGCACCTACTGGCTCTCCGAGACGCCGTTCCAGCCTTCCCTGGGCTGGGATGCCGCCTGCCGCCGGACGGCCACGTGGACGCTGCTGAAGGACAAGGTCGCGGGCCGCAATTTCTATTTCGTGAACACGCACCTGGACCATGTGGGCAAGGAAGCCCGCAGGAAAGGCTTGCTCCTGCTGGTGGACCGCATCGCTGCGATGAATCCGGACGGCTTCCCGATGGTCCTTACCGGTGACATGAACGTCTATCCGGACGATCCGTGCCTGGGCGAACTCCGCACCCTCATGGAGGATGCCCGCCAGACGGCCAAGGTGACCGACAATGACCTGACCTGGCACGACTGGGGCAAGGTTTCCGGCAATCCGCCCATCGACTATGTCTTCTACGCCGGTTTCGCGGGCTGCGACGAATTCGCGGTGGTCCGTCAGCCGTATCTGGGCGTGGACTATGTCTCCGATCACTATCCGGTGACGGCCGTTCTCCGCTATGGCCCCGAGCAGGAGGCCGTGAAGCGGGACCCTGTCCCCGAGCAGCCCAAGTATGTCGTCGAGGTGGAAGCGCACCGCGGCGGCATGGGCCTGTATCCCGAGGAATCCCTGCCGGCGATGATCAATGCCGTGAATCTGGGTGTGAACACCCTGGAAATGGACCTTTGCATCACGCAGGACAAGCGGGTTGTCCTTTCCCATGACAAGTACTTCCATCCCCGCTATGCCTCGCACCCGGACGGAACGCCCGTGGTGAGCGGCGAACCCAAGACGTGGCTGTGGCAACTGCCGTACAGCGAAGTGGCGAAGTGGGACGTGGGCAACCGGTTCAACCCCTCCTGGCCTGAGAAGCACTGCGTCCCGCTCGCGAAGCCCCTGGCCGGCGACGTGATTGCCGCCGTGGAGGCTTATACGAAGGAGAACGGGCACTATGCGATGAACTATGACATCGAAATCAAGAGCGATCCGGACTATGACGGGGCTGTCGAAGGTGTGGACTGGCCGGATTATCGCGAGTTTACGGACCTGTGCATGGCCATGCTGGATTCCCTGGACCTGGGTGACCGCCTGATGATCCAGTGCTTCGACGAGCGTGCGCTGAACTATATCAACGAGAAGTATCCGGGCCACACCCTGGCTTATCTGGTGGAGGATTACGAGAAGGATTTCGACGAGTTCATGGGCAAGCTGGACTTCACCCCGCAGTGGCTGAGCGCCCCGCATGGGAACGTGGACGCCGACCTCATCGCGAAGGCCCGCGCCCGGGGCATGAAGGTCAACACCTGGACGGTGGACGATCCGGACGAGATGCGCCGCCTCATCGACCTCGGCGTGGACGCCATCATCTCCAATTATCCCGACCGCCTGCTCAAGGTGGTGGGGGCGTATTGATTCCGGTCTATGCGTAAACTTTGTCTTCTGCTCCTGCTGGGGATCCTCCCCGGCAGGACTTTCTTGTCGGATGCCTGCACGAACCTCATCGTGGGGAAGGCCGCATCGGCAGACGGGTCAGTGATCTGCACCTATAATTGCGATACCTTCGGGGACACCGGCTGGTTGACCTATTCGCCCGCCGGTGCCCATGCGCCTGGGGAGAAGATTGCCATCCGCAGTTTCTGGCATCCCGAGGGAATCCGGGGCTATGTGGACCAGGTTGCCTTTACCTACAGCGTGATCGGGTACATGAACGAGAAGCAGCTGACCATCCTGGAGACCACGTTCGGAGGCCGTGAGGAACTCGTGGACCCGGAAGGGATCCTGGACTATGACAATGTGATGCAGCTGGCCTTGCAGCGGTGTACGACGGCGCGGGAAGCCATCCTGGAGATGGGCAGGCTGATGGACGAGTACGGTTATTGCTCGAGCGGGGAGACATTCTCCGTCTGCGACAAGGACGAGGCCTGGATGATGGATGTCATCGGCAAGGGCCCCGGCCGCATGGGCGCCGTCTGGGTGGCGGTCCGGATCCCGGATGACTGCATTTCGGCCCATGCCAACCAGAGCCGTATCCGCAAGTTCCCACAGGCCAGGAAGCTGGACAAGAAGAAGGGAATTTACGAGGTGGCCGGCGAATGCATGTACAGCGCCGAGGTGATTTCCTTCGCCCGCGAAATGGGCTTTTACGACGGCCCGGACGCGGATTTCAGCTTCCGGGACGCCTACTGTCCAATCGATTTCGTGGGCATGCGCCTCTGCGAGCCGCGGGTCTGGAGCATTTTCCGGCACCACACGGATCCTGCGTACATGGACAGTTTCATGCCCTACCTGAACGGCCAGTTCGACGTGTGTGACGAACTGCCCCTGTGGATCAAGCCGGACAAGCCCTTGACGCTGCAGGATGTGATGGCCGACATGCGTGACCATTACGAAGGAACGCCGCTGGACATGACGGCCGATGTGAGCGCCGGTCCCTGGAGTTCTCCGTACCGTCCGCGAGCGAAAGGCTTCACCTCCGACGGCAAGCAGTACTTCCGCGAGCGGCCCATCTCCACCCAGCAGGCAGGTTTCTCGGTCGTCGCGCAGATGCGCTCCTGGCTTCCGGACGAAGTGGGCGGCGTGTATTGGTTCAACTGCGATGAACCCTCGGCCATCGCTTATGTGCCCGTCTACTGCTGCCTGAGATCCGTCCCGGACGCCTTCCAGGGGCGGTACAACCGCAACGGCGTCTTTGACGAACGCGGCGCTTTCTGGCTATGCAACTGGGTGGCGAACATGGTGTATCCGCGATGGAGCGCCCTGGTCGGGGACCTGGTCTCCGCCCGCGAGGAACTGGAAACCGTTTTCCAGAACGGACAACCCGGTATCGAAGCCGAAGCGAGGTCACTCACGCCCGAAGAACGGGTAGCCTATCTGGAGGGGAAGACCTTCGCCTTCACGGAACAGATGATGTCGCGCTGGAAAACCCTCGCGCATCACCTGATCGTGAAATACAACGACCAGCCCGGCGCCTGGGACCAGCCTTTCTACGATGCCGTCGTCAGGGACACCGGCACCCGATACCTCGTCCCGGGGCAGCAATAAATCTTGTACAGACGCGGGATTTTGCGTATTTTCGCACAACAAATTGTAATTGGATATGAAAGCGATCAGCACAATAGAGGCACCGGCGGCCATCGGGCCGTACAGCCAGGCCGTGGACAGCGGCGCCGGTCTTGTCTTCGTTTCGGGGCAGCTGCCCATCGACCCGGCCACTGGGGCATTCCCGGAGGGTGGTGTCGCCGAGCAGGCGCGCCAGTCTCTCCTGAACGCGCAGGCCATCCTGCGGGCGGCCGGCCTGGAACTGGCCGATGTCGTGAAAACGACGGTCTTCCTGGCCGATATGGGCGATTTCGCGGCGATGAACGCCGTATATGCGTCTTTCTTCGCCGAACCGTTCCCGGCCCGGAGCGCCGTGGCCGTGAAAACACTGCCCAAGGGCGCGCTCGTCGAGATCGAGTGCATCGCCACCCGCAACCGGTAGGGAATGGGCAAGGCCAAATGGATCGGCGGGTTCCTGGGCTGGGTGGCCTGGGGACCGATCGGCGCCTTGATCGGGTACCTGCTCGGCAAGGCGGTGGATACGTATATCGACGGGTCCCACCAGCTGCCCGGCGGTGACGGCTGGGAGCGGCCGTCTGGGCAGGGGAGTTCCCGGCAACAGACCGGCCCCGGTTCCTTCGGCCAGACTCAATCCCGCCAGAACCGATACACGGCGGACGAGCAGCGGAACAGTTTCTTCGTGAGCCTGCTGGTCCTGTCCTCGGCCGTCATCAAGGCCGATGGAAGGACGCATCCGGCGGAGCTGCGGACAGTCCGGGAGTTCATCCGGACGAACTTCGGCGAGCAGGCCGCTGTCCAGGCGGAGCAGATCCTGCAACGGCTGGACAGCCAGCAGGTGAACATCTACTCGGTGGGCGGCCAGATCGCCGCCAACATGAACTACTCGCAGCGCCTGCAGCTCTTCCAATACCTGGTGTCCATCGCGACGGCGGACGGCGACTTCAGCGCATCCGAGAAGAGCGTCCTGGAAGCCATCGCCTCAGCTATCCGGCTCACATCCACCGATGCGGCCTCCATCATCGCGATGTACTACAAGGAGGCCGATTCCGCCTATACCGTGCTGGAGATCTCTCCTTCGGCGACGGATGACGAAGTCCGGTCCGCCTACCGGCGCATGGCGATGAAATACCATCCCGACCGGGTGGCGACCCTCGGTCCCGAGGTGCAGAAGGCGGCCGAAGAGAAGTTCAAGAAGATACAAGAAGCCTACGCGGCGATCAAGAAACAACGCGGAATCCAGTGATTTTGGCAAAAAACAAAGTTATTTAAGCAAATATTAGAGTTAACGGCCTGCAACGGGTATTTTTTTATAAAAAAGAGTACACCGTTGCGGTTTTTTTATTATTTTTGATTCATATTGATGAACGTTTTTTGACATTTGTCGCTAACCACGAGAATAAATAGTTGTACTTAACCAACTTACACTAATTATTAACCAACCATTATGCTTTCCAAAAAACTGTTCGGATTGTTCGCAGGGCTGCTGTGCCTTGCGGCAACGTTCAGCGCGTCTGCGCAGAACCTGACAGTGCGTGGAACGGTCGCTGACGCCGCCGGCCCCGTCGTGGGCGCGGTCGTGCTCAGTGGCAGTGCCAACGCCGTTACGGACATGAATGGTGCCTACACCATCAATGTCCCGTCTAACGCAGTCCTTGAGGTATCCTGCCTGGGCTATGTGACCCAGCAGATCCCCGTGAATGGACGCACGACCATCAACGTTATCCTGGAAGAGGATGTCGAAGTCCTGCAGGAAGCCGTGGCCCTCGGTTACGGCGCCCAGACCAAGAAGAAGGACCTGTCCGCTTCCGTGGGTATCGTGAACAACGCGGATGAACTGGCGGCTCGCCCGGTGACTTCCACCGAGGCCATGCTCCAGGGTCAGATTCCGGGTGTTGTCATTTCTGCGAACGGGGGTTCCCCGGACAGCACGCCCGGTATCCTCATCCGTGGCCAAGGCTCCCGCAAGGGTGACTCCGTGCTGTGGGTGGTGGACGGCGTCCCCGGCGCTCCCATCACATCGATGAATGACATCGAGAGCATCGTCGTCCTGAAGGACGCGGCCTCCGCCGCTATCTACGGTGCCACCTCCGGTGCCGGCGGTGTCATCCTCGTGACCACCAAGAAGGCCGGCAAGGGTGTCCATGTCGAATATGACCTGGTCGCCGGTGTCCGTGCCGCCTCCAATCTCCCGACCCCGCTGGATGCCCAGCAGGAAATCGAGATGCGCAAGCTTTCCTATGCCAATGCCGGTCTGACGATTCCTGTCGGCTGGGATGTGAGCAAGAACCCTTGGATCGGCGAAACCCGGACCAAGTGGATGGACGAGATTTTCCGCAACGCCTTCTATCAGCGTCACGCCGTGACCCTGAACTATGGCGCCGAGAACTTCAAGAGCCGCCTCACCTTCAGCTATCAAGACAATCCCGGCGTCCTCCTCAACACCTTCAGAAAGGATCTCGGTGTCCGCTACAACGGCGAGTATGACCTGAACAAGTGGCTCAAGATCACCGAGAACATGTCCTTCTCCGACGGCAGTGCCAGGGGCACCGATACCGGTTCTGCCTATACCGGCACCATCCTCTCCGCCATTTATATGCCTGCCAGCGCGGAAGCTTATGCTTCTGCCGGCCCTTACGCCGGTTCCTACGGTGGTACTGTCACGGAGGATCCCGCCTACATCGCCAAGTACGGCGGCAATTTCGCCGACATCCACGGTGACGCCGTGAACCCGCTCCGTCTCCTCCTGGCCGACAATCAGTACAGTCACAACAGCCGGTTCTGGTCCACCACCGGCCTGCACATCACGCCGGTCAAGGGCTTGAAATTCAGCAGTCTGTTCACGGCTTACGTGGAAAGCCCCTGGTATAAGAACTTCCACCCGAAGCGCCCCGAAATCGGCAAGCCTGATGGTGGCAACGGCCTCAATTATGACGTCAGTCGCAATCTGGGGTGGCGTAGCGAGAACATGCTCACCTTCGACCGCACTTTCGGCAAGCATACCGTCGGCGCCCTGGGTGCCGTCACCTTCAACCGCGATGTTCGGAGAAGACTCACCGCAAGCGGAAAGACCTACGAGGATGAGGCTTTCAATGTGCAGTATCTGGCCCATGCCGCATCCAAGGATGCCCTTGACTATTACGGTATCGATGCCAACATCGCGTTCGTCGCCCGCGCTTCTTACAGCTTTGACGACCGCTATTTCGTGACCGCTTCCTGGCGCCGGGACTATGCCGGCCGTCTCCCTGCCGGTCACAACTACGGCGACTTCCCGGCCGTTACGGGCGCATGGAAGGTTTCCAGCGAACCTTTCTTCCCGAAGAACGACGTCGTGAACCTCCTCAAGTTCCGTGCTTCCTGGGGTCGCGTGGGTAACCTCGGTTCCATCGACTGGACGTATAAGTCGGCCAACCTGAACAGCAGCACCTGGAACGAAGGTGCCATCTACGGCGTGGAGAGCAACTCCTACTGGGGTGTTTTCTGGTATCCGCAGAAGTCTGTGAACCAGTTGCTTACCTGGGAAACCTCCCAGCAGTTCGACGCCGGTCTGGACATCGATCTCTTCAAGGACCGCCTTTCCATGTCCCTGGACTACTACAACAAGCGCACCTTCAACCTGATCCAGGAACAGACCATGGGCTGGCCGCAGACCATCGGTCTCGACCCGATGATGGTGAACCAGGGTGAAATCCGCAATTCCGGTTTCGAATTTGTCGCGAGCTGGAATGACAAGGTGAGCAAGGACTTCAGCTACCATGTATCCGGAAACCTGGCCTACAACAAGAACGAAGTGCTCTCGACCGGTGTCCTGGACGGTGAAGGCAAGGCCGGTAAATGGACCGGTGGCGGTGACTTCCGTCTGGTGCCCTGGATCTATCAGAGCGAGGCCGGACAGCCGCTGAACTCCTTCTATGTGATCAAGACCGCCGGCATTTTCCAGAGTGACGCCGAGGCGGCCGCCTACACCAAGGACGGCAACCGCATCCAGCCGAACGCCGTGGCCGGCGACTTGAAGTTCGTCGACTTCAACAACGATGGCAAGATCGATGACGGGGACCGCCAGTATGTGGGCTCCGCAATGCCCAAGTACACCTTCGCCCTCTCCGGCGGCTTCAACTGGAAGGGACTCACCTTCGACATGATGCTGCAGGGCGTCGCCGGCAACAAGATCGCCTATGTGGGCAAGCAAATGATCCTGTCCGACGTGGAGGGCGGCTTCAATCGCGTCACGGATATCCTGAATGCCTGGAGCCCCACCAACACCGGTTCCACCATTCCCCGTCTGAGCAAGAATGACCCGAACGGCAACTTCTCCAGGCCTTCCGATTATTACATCGAGAACGGTTCCTACCTCCGCCTGAAGAACGTCACCATCGGCTACGACCTCACCAAGGCCCTCCAGACACTCTCTCACTTC
>Ga0310696_10010707_pt1 | contig 10512 bp, 8 predicted proteins | sample AusTroGonzalo_MG_4_FD_203885 | JGI IMG/M metagenome (GOLD analysis project Ga0310696, IMG submission 203885) | Bovine rumen microbial communities from tropical cattle in Woodstock, Queensland, Australia - Gonzalo_02 (v2) (version 2) | ecosystem: Host-associated > Mammals > Digestive system >... | reverse complement strand
GATCCTGATTGCGTTGTTGGCCATGCCGATCTCATACAGATCCGGGAAGCACATGGCGCATCTGACCATGCCTTCCTCATAGGCCTTGCGGCCGTGTATGTATTCGCTTCCTATGTATCTTGCGGGGTTCTCGACCTCGAGGAACCCGTTTCCGAGAAGTCTCTCAAGTTCGGATGTCATTGCAGTCTGCCTTTAAGTTCCTCATCATCGGGATTGAGCCTGAGTGCCTGCGTCCAGTATATCCTTGCGTTCACCTTGTCGAAAAGCTTCTCCAGGATGTTGCCCTTGGTCTTGTACAGGACGGAAAGACGTGTGTTGCTGCTTGTGTAGTACGTGTTGCCCATCATGACATCCGTGAGGGTCAGGCACTTCTTTGCGGTGGCCTCATCCATGGATACATCGCGTGAAAAACGGTTCAAAAGGTCGAGATAGGCATCCAGTTCGCTTTCTTCCACAGTTGCGTACCAGGCCGCGAAAGTCTCCAGTATGAACTCCGGATCCGACGGTGCGGAGAGCATGATCTCCATGTATGAGGGGAAATCGAGCTGGCCCGAGAGGTACGCCAGCATATCCCTGGCCCTCTGGGTGTCCCCCGCCCTGCTGTACGCCTTGTACAGCGCCTTCTGGGCATTCTCACCGTCCTCGGCCTTCAGCGCCATCAGGGTGAGGCTGTCCGAGGTGTTCAGTCCGATGAAACCTTCGACGGCGAAGCTCCTGTCCTCCTCTGTCTGCGTGGACGGGTCCGACATGAGGTACAGGAACAGGCTCTCCAGAGCCTTTTCATCCTCGCCCAGCGCGAAATAGGAACGGGCCTTGAGTATGAGCTCCGTCTGCGACGGGTCCTTCACCTTGGAAAGCTTGTTCACCACCGCGCGGTAGTTGCCCTTGTCGTACGCCTTGCGGACGTCGGAACACGAGGTCATGGATACCGCAACTGCCAGCAGCAAAAGAAAAAGGAGGAATGCATGTCTCTTTCCGTGGTACATTGCAATCCCCCTTTCAAAAAAAATAAGAAGGCCCTTCATAAGCCGAGTTCTGTTTATGCAATCATCTATCTGGGACAGCCGTTACCGGTTGCCTCTAGCAGCCTACCCGCGTGTATCGGACGGACAATCCACACGCTTCTTGGCCTTGCTCCTGATGAGGTTTGCCATGCGGAACCCATTGCTGGATTCCCGGTGGGCTCTTACCCCGCCGTTTCACCCTTACCTCCGTTGCCGGAGGCGGTCTGCTCTCTGTTGCACTGTCTGTAGCCTTACGGCTCCCGGACGTTATCCGGCATCATGTCCTGTGGAGCTCGGACTTTCCTCCCGGGCACAAACGCACCCGGGCGATTGCTTGAAGGACCTCCGTTATGATCTCAGAAATCCGAATCGGTGTCGAAATCGATACCCTCGGTATCGAAGCCGCTTGTATCTCCGCCGATGTTGTCCGCAGTCTCGTCCTTCTCCTCGGCCGAGAGGTGCTTCTCTTCCAGATCGGCGTAATCCGTGCTGTCCTCATAGAACAGGACACGGCTGCAGTACGGGCAGAAGAGGATCGAATCCTCGTCCGACTCGCTGTTCGTGGAGGCCCTGACCTCGTTGACGAACTGTGCGGGCAGGATCATGTGGCATCCCGTGCAGACGATGTTGTGCACCGCGACGATACCCTTTCCGCCCTTGTTGCGGATGATCCTCTCGAACTTGAACAGGAGGTTCGGATCCAGGTCCTTGGCCAGCTCGTTCTTCTTCACGATGATGGCGTCGAGCTCCTTCTGCTTCTCCTCGATCTGCTTGTCCATCTCGGCCCTGGCCTCGCGGACTTCCTCTTCCTGGTTCTGCATGACCGCTTCCTGTGCGAAGAGCTTCTTCTCCTGCTCCTCCAGGTAGTTCTGCTTGGCGATCAGGCCCTTGCGGTACTTCTGCTCGTCTTCCTTGGCGGTCTCTATTTCCTTCTGGAGGGTCTCGAACTCCCTGGCCTGGGTGATGGTCTCCATCATCTTCTCGCTTGTCTCGCGCTTGTTTCCGGCCTCGTCAAGCTTTACGCGCAGGATCTTGAGTTCCTCTTTGACCTTCTCGATCTTCTCGTGCAGTTCAAGGTATGTGATCTTCGTCTTGTGGAGGGCATCCTCCTGGTCGGCAAGCTCCTTGGGGATCTCCCTGATCTTGTCCTCAACTTCGAACATCTGAGCCAAAACAACCTGCAGCTGGCTTAATGTGTTGTAGATCTCTTTCATTACCTTACTCCTAATATTTTATCAGACATAATCCTTCAGTTTCTTGGCGCGCTTGGGATGCCTGAGCCTCCTGAGCGCCTTGGCCTCGATCTGCCTGATTCTCTCTCTGGTCACTTCAAAATACAGCCCAACTTCTTCGAGTGTCAATGAGTATCCGTCCTCCAGGCCGAACCTCATCTTCAGGACCTCCTGCTCCCTCGGCGGAAGCGTGGCGAGCACCTCGCGCAGCTGCTCCTGGAGGAGTGCGAACGAGGTCTGCACGGCCGGGTTCTCCACTTCCTTGTCCTCGATGAAGTCGGAAAGGAGCGAATCCTCCTCTTCTCCGACAGGTGTCTCCAGGCTTATCGGCTCCCTGGCGACGTTCTTGACGGTCTTGACCTTGCTCTCGGGCCATCCGAGCTTCTGGGCGATCTCCTCGTCGGTCGGCTCCCTTCCCAGGCTCTGCATCAGGATCCTGGACTCCCTGACGACCTTGTTGATCTGCTCGATCATGTGCACGGGAACCCTGATGGTCCTGGCCTGGTCGCTGATGCTCCTGGTGATGGCCTGTCTGATCCACCATGTGGCGTATGTGGAGAACTTGTAGCCCTTGCGGTACTCGAACTTCTCGACGGCCTTGATCAGACCGATGTTGCCTTCCTGGATCAGGTCGAAGAAATGCAGGCCCCTGTTGGTGTATTTCTTGGCAATCGACACGACAAGACGGAGGTTGGCCTGGATCAGGCGGTCCTTCGCGGTCTTGAGCATCTTCATGCCGCGCTTGATCTCGGTCGCCTGCGACAGGATGACGTCGCAGTTGTCCTCGAACTCGAACTCGATCTTCCTCAGGCTCCTGACCGTCGTCTGGTAGCTCGAGATAAGGTCCTTGATCTCGTCCATGGGCATGCCCAGCCTGGTCTCGACGGCCTCGCGCTTGCTGGCCGTGACAAGGTCGCGGGAGAGCATCCTGACGTCCTTGTCGCTGGAGACCTGGAGCTTGTTCTCCAGGACGGTCCTGTTGTTCTTCAGTTCGATGATGTCATGCTCGGCGGACGTGAACCTGTCCGTGAACATGGTGATCTCCTCGGGCTGGATCTCTATCTGGGAGAGCTTCTTGAGAAGCTGTGCCTTCTTCTTGACCAGGTCGTCGTTGTGCAGCACTTCCTCTCCGGAGGCGAACTTGCTCTGCTTGAGCTCGTTGTAGTTGCGCAGAGCGCTCTGGCACTCCTTCAGGCTCTCCTTGTAGAAGGACGAGTACCTCTTCTGCTCGGTGATCAGTTCCTTCTGGTCCTTGGCATTGAAGTCCTCGGCTTCCTCGTATTTCACGTTGAGCTTCTCCAGAATCTGGGTGAAGCATGTGATCATGATTCCGGACTGCTGGATGACCTGCTTGATGATCAGGGCACCCTCCTCCATCTGCTTGGAGAGCTCGACCTCCTCATCCGCCGTCAGAAGGGTCTCCCTTCCGATTTCGCGGAGATAAAGCCTGATCGGGTCGTCCGAGCTGGTCTCGCCCTTGTCCGTTCCCAGCACGCTGGGCCTGTTCCTGACGGCCTGCTCCACATCCTCGTCGATGTTGGAAAGACCCTCGGACGCGCCTATCCCGTCGGAGAAGTTCTCACGGATGAACGTCTTGGTGTAGGAATCCCTCTCGTCGAGGTTCTCCTCGTCCTCGTCTTCATCCTCATCCTCGTCCTCGTCGGACTCCTCTTCCTCAACCTTCTCGAGTTCGGAATCGGTGGGCTCGTCGATCAGGTCCAGATCGGTCTCCTCGTCCGGGAGCATGCCCTCGTCGTCCTCCGGCTCCAGCAGGTCGTCGTTCTCGTCGTCCAGATCCTCGATGTCGTCGCTTGTCGGCTCACCGATGAAATCGGGTCCGTCGTCGGCGTCCTCGATCAGGAGGTTCTGTCTGCTGAGCTCGGTCCTGAAGAAAGCGATGTCCTCCTCGGAATCCACGTGTTCCGCAAGGAGGTACTCGCTGAGGTCGGACAATGTGAATGTATTCTCGTTCTTCGCAGAATAGATCAGCTTCTGCAGTATCTCGTTCCTGGTTTCGTCAGTCATCAATCCTTTTCCTAACCTTCCATCTCGCCCTTGAGTTCCTGGATCTTCCTGTCAAGCTCCAGTTTCGCCTGAAGCAGGTTGTCCAGTTCCTGTTCGTCCGTAATGTCCATCCCGCCGTTCAGCATCCTCTGTACCGATGCCCTGCTTTCCTCCAGCTGGGCCAGCTTTATCTGGTACACCGCATCCGTCAATGCCTTGTCGGCATCGGTGCGCCTGTACATGTCGCTGGTGAAAGCGGTCACCACGAGGTTCCTCAGCTGCGGGTCTTCGATCATCCGGAGAATCAGGTCGTCGGAGACTATGTCCTGCCGCACCGCATCCTCAAGCACTATGTACAGCGTCCTCGCCGCGTCGTCCTTGAGGTGGTTGAGCTTTATCTCGCTTCTGAATTTCTCGAACCTGTCCCTGTTCTTCATCAGGATCAGCATTGCGGTGAGCTCCGTCGAGGCTTTCAGCGGGTTCAGTTCCTGTACTTCCACCGGCTTCTCCCTGTAGGTCTGTGCCGGCGCTTCGGTGCGCTGCCTCCTGTAATCGCTCATCACATGCTCTGCCGGAACCCGGAGTGCATTGGAAAGATAGACAATGTATTCCTGACGCTCGATTTCCGATTCGGTGGCGTCAAGATAGCCTTTAACCTCCTTCAAAACAGATGTTTTCCCTTTGGGCTGACGTATATCATACATTTTTAACGCTGAAGATACAAGATAAGAAAAGCCCCTGACGGAATTTACACAACTTTCCTGCAGTGCCTGCGCACCCTGTTCCTCCAGCATCTGGGAGGCGTCCTTGGCACCCTCCAGCCTCATCACGAAATTGGACAGTCCCTGCCTCTGGCACCTGACCAGCGCCTCACGGGTCGCCTTCTGTCCCGCCTCGTCCGAGTCGAACAGAAGGTATATCGTGTCACAATAACGCTTTATCATCTTTATGTGCTCATCCGTGAGGGCCGTTCCGCAGGTGGCGCACGAGTAGTTCAGGCCGGCCTGATGGAGCGAAATCACATCGAAATTGCCCTCGCAGATGATGATCTTGTGGTTCTCCTTCATCGCCTTCAGGCTCTCGTAGAATCCGAACAGCACGTTCCTCTTGCTGTAGAGCGCCGAATCCGATGAGTTCTTGTACTTCGGGGCCTCGCTGAAACCGGACATGTCCCTGCCGCTGAAGGCCACGCAGTTGCCCTGCCATGTCCTGATGGGGAACATGATCCTGTCGCGGAAGAAACCCTTGTTCTCCCTGTCCTTGTAGACCAGGCCGGAGCTCCAGATCAGATCGTCCGAGTACTCCTGCTTCTTCAGCAGGTTGTATGTCCATTCGCCCTGCGGCGGGATGTATCCGAGCTGGAATGTGTCGCAGGTCGCGTCGGTTATCCCCCTCTTGCGGATGTACTCGCGGGCTTTCTCTGCGGCCGGGCTCCTGAGGAGGTACTGGTGGAGGTATGCGCACATCCTGTTGTACAGGTCGCCCATGGCGTTGCGCCTGCCCTGCTCCTTCTTCTCGGCCTCGGACTCCTCCTTCAGTTCAACGCCGGCCTGCTTGGCCAGGATCTCGACGGCTTCGTAGAACTCGACGTGCATGTATTCCATCACGAAGTCGAAGATGCCGCCGCCCTTGCCGCATGCGAAGCACTTGTAGAATCCGCTGCCGTTCCCGACGTTGTCGACGACGGTGAAGGACGGGTTCTTGTCGTTGTGGAAGGGGCACAGACCCCAGTACCTGTCGCCCTTGCGGGTCAGGCGGACATACGGGGACACGACCTCACTCATCGTGAGGCGGCTCCTGATGCTTTCCAATACAGATTCCGAGTATTTCGCCATTATCCGCCTTCGTGTCCGGCTGTCCGGGACTTCACATTATCACCACAGGATTGTTTTCGCGCCTATCTTTCAGTATAGCATCGATTTCCTGTTTCGTGTGGATTTTTCCCCTGTTCATGCCGGGACAATGCGCGGCTTCGGCGTCCCAGCTCTCCCTGTCCTCGAGCACATGTGCCCAGAAGGGATAAGTGGCGCACTGGCACGGTCTGTTCTCATAGACCCTGCATCCCTTGTCGGTGAGGAAGATGCAGTCGTAGTTCTCCTTCTCCAGGAGACTGATCATCTTGAACGCACCCATGTCCACGATACGGCAGAATGTGTCTATGAATGCCTGGCGATCCATTCCCAGACCGTCGGCCATTCCCTGGATATCCCTTTCACTCAGAAAGACATAACCGGGTTCGCTGCTGCAGCAGTAACCGCAGCCCTGACACTCGAACGCAAGTCCTCCGGAATAGAAACAACCACCCATCTCACACCCTTGAAACCGTCATAAAACACATACGGCCTTCCTTTTGGGAAGACCGTAGGTAGTGGAGAGAGAAGGATTCGGACCTTCGAAGGCTGAGCCAACAGATTTACAGTCTGCCCCCTTTGACCGCTCGGGAACCTCTCCATTTTTCTAGCCACCTGTCGGATTCGAACTGACGACCCCGAGATTACAAGTCACGTGCTCTGGCCAACTGAGCTAAGGTGGCGTTTGTCATAAGCGACAGAAAGCAATGTACAAAAGATTCATGACTTTTGCAAGTACTTTCCGTCGCTTTTTTGACAACGTATCCGATTTATCAGTATGTTCCGAGGTTGCCGGATTTGCCGCCGCTGATGTCCGAACCGAATTCGTAATCCTTTCCGGGCAGGATGGCGTTCAGCACGATTCCGACGATCGAGGCGATGGCCAGCGATGTCAGCGTGATGGTGGCGCTTCCGATCGTGAAGCTGATTCCGTCGGTGAATCCGAGTCCGCAGACCAGGATCGTGGCACCGATGATCAGGTTCCTTGAGTTGGAGAAGTCGACCCTGTTCTCGACGATGTTCCTGACACCGATTGCGGAGATCATTCCGTAGAGGATGAAGGAGATACCGCCGATGATGGCTGCCGGCATCGAGTTGATGAGGGCTGCGAACGCGGGTGAGAACGAGAGGACTATGGCGTACAGCGCGGCGATCCTGATGACCCTGGGATCGTAGACCCTGGAGAGGACCAGGACACCGGTGTTCTCACCGTAGGTGGTGTTGGCCGGACCGCCGAAGAAGGCGGAGATCGATGTTGCGAGTCCGTCACCGATGAGGGTCCTGTGGAGACCCGGATCCTCGATGAAGTTCTCGCCTACCGTCGCCGAGATGGCCGAGATGTCGCCGATGTGCTCCATCATCGATGCGATGGCGATCGGAGCCATGACCAGGATGGCCGTGAGGTCGAACTTGAAGATCGTTCCCTTGAGGTTGGTGAACATGGGCTGGAGGCCGATGACCTTGGCTCCGGCAACCGACGAGAAGTCGATCAGCGGTGCACCGGCTGCGTTTGTCGCTCCGAAGGCATTTGCAATCAGTGCAACGAGATATGATACCACGACTCCGAGGAGGATCGGGACGATCTTGATCATTCCCTTGCCCCAGATGTTGGCGACCACGATGACGACCATGGCCACAAGTGCCAGCCACCAGCATGTCGCTGCGTTGGAGACTGCGGAGGGAGCCAGGTTGAGACCGATCAGGATGACGATCGGGCCCGTGACGATCGGCGGCAGGAAGCGCATGACCTTCTTGACTCCGACGAACCTGACGATGAGGGCCAGGACCACATAGAGGAGACCTGCGACCACGATTCCGCCGCCTGCGTACTGCAGCTTCTCGGCTGCGGACATGGCTGCGTACTTGCCGGTGTCAAGCGCTGCGACCGCGGCGTAACCGCCGAGGAACGCGAACGAGGAACCCAGGAATGCGGGGACCTTGAGCTTGGTCATGAGGTGGAAGAACAGAGTTCCGAGTCCCGCCATGAGCAGTGTGGTCTGGATCGAGAGCGGAAGACCGTAGGAATTGACCAGGATCGGAACAAGCACGGTCGCTCCGAACATTGCGAACAGATGCTGCATACCCAGGACGAGCATCTTGGGGGTGCCGAGTTGTCTTGCATCCCTGATAGAATCCTGCTTTGACATTTCATGCCTCCTTGGAGCAAAAAAAAAGTCAATCGCTACGATTGACTTCAAAAAAGGGAATGGCATCCCGGTATGTCAAGGAAATCCGTTTTGATGAATCTCTCAAGCATGGGTGCCCTCCGTAATCCTGACAGCACCTTAGCAGATTATCGGGATTATGAGAAGAGCACTTCATGCAATTTCTGAAAAAACAACAACACGCAACAGGAAACTACTTTATCTTCCTCGCTTCCATGTAATAACGCTTCTCGTTCGCCTCTCCCATGCTGAACGTTTTCCTCGGAAGGGCACCGTCCTTGACGATCGTATCGAAGAACGTTCCCTTGTCGATCGCAGGCAGGAACAGACCGATGTTGCCTTCCGCGCTTCCGAGCTTGTCCGTGACATCCGCGCCGTGGATGTAGTCCACGCTGTAACCCTTGGCGATGAGTGCGTCGATGACCTTCTGCAACGTTCCGGCGGCTATTGCGGCCGACGGGTTCTCAAGCGTGACGACGACATGCCTGCCGGCGGTACAGTATCCGAAGCGCTGGCTGCCCTGGTCCGCGATCTCACGTGCGATGCAGTTCCGGCAACCCACCTCCTCCGACTTCACGGCCGATGCGTTCTTCTCCAGCTCCTCCAGGAAGACCTCCTCCGGGACATTGAACAGGACGCGGTGGATGGGCTCGAACACCAGACCCGGGTCGAAGATGTTCTCGAGCTCGACAAGACAGAACCTTGCCGGATGGTTCTTCCTCTCCTCTTCTGAAAGACCGGCCTTGATGTCCTCCCAGCAGCTCTTGGCTGTGGCGAAGCTGTGGTTTCCGTCTCCCATGGCGAAAAGAAGCGGATTCGCCGGATCCAGGGCATCGTAGAGCTTTTCGAAGGCTGCCGTGACGGCCTCCATGTCCTTCTCCGAATCGACGACCCAGGCCTCCAGGTGGCCTCCGTTCTTCATGAGCTCGAAGTCGTATGCCTTCGCGAGGCGTGCAGTCGAGTCCGCAAGCGGCTCGATGACGGTCTTTCCGCTGTCACTTATGAGGACCATGATGTGCGGGATCTCCAGCGGCGCATCCTTCCTGATCTTCTTCCTGGGCGGGATCCTGGAGAGGATGGTTCCCTCGGTTGCCCTGATCAGGCTTGTGGAACCCTTCTCCCAGCTGTACCTGTCCAGGTCCAGTGCGGCCATCAGACCCCACCTGCATGCGGAGCCGCATGTCCTCTTCACCAGGAAGAAGCAGTTCCTGTATGTCCTGAACAGGTCGGCATCGACATACTGCTTCATGGTGCGGTTGATGTCCTCTATCCTCTTGTCGTCGTCACCGTCGTCGAGATAGCACTCGGGGAAGATGAGTTTCAGCGTCGACGGCTTGTCGGCCACGTAGGACTCGACATCGTGCCAGTAGTCCTTCTCGGATGTGAACTGGTCGCATGCGACGACGGCCCACCTGTTGAGGTCCACGTCCTTGCGCGGGATCAGGATGTCGGCGGCCTCAAGGCCCATTCTATTGAGACGGTTTTTTACGTTTTCCATTATTTTGTCCCCTCGATTTTTATATTGCTGTAATTATCATACGTCCGGATTGCGTAATCTGCAACAAAAATCACGGATACACGCCGAACTTCACGAACGGGGGCCTTTCTGCTACAATTGCATTGTGCTCGGAAGAAGAAGGGTCTTTGACCTCACAAACACGATAATGAACTACCTCTTCATGGTATTCCTGCTGCTTGCGGCCATCTATTTCGTGTCCTTCTGGTTCGAGCTCAAGAACGGATTCATAGACATGGTGGTCACCTGGGCCAATGTCGTCGCGTGGACCGTTACGGCGATTTCGGTGATGATAGTCGTCATCGCGCTGGTCATCACGGTGCTGGACCACGAGCTGAAGCTGGGCACGCTCATATGGAGCCTTGTCCGCATGGCGCTGTGCATCGCTCTCTCGGTTGTGATCGATGTGTGTTCGGTACTGATTTCCGAAGGTGTTGTGGTCAGCCTCTGATCAGGGCTGAAGCATCGTAGAGTCCCTGTCTCACAAGCCTGTAGGGTTTCACGGTTGCGTCGATCAGTGTCGACGGGACCTTCCCCTGCATCTCGTCGCCGCGCACGACGACATCGACAAGGGATTCGAAACGCTTGCAGATGGCGCTGAGGCTGTGGAGCGAGGGCTCGCCGGCGATGTTGACGCTTGTGGAATAGATGGGGGTGCCTGTCATGACGAGGAGTTTCTGCAGGAATTCATCGTTGGGGACGCGGATGGCGATCGTCCCGCCTTCCTTCTTGTTGAGTATG
>Ga0310696_10010705_pt1 | contig 10512 bp, 9 predicted proteins | sample AusTroGonzalo_MG_4_FD_203885 | JGI IMG/M metagenome (GOLD analysis project Ga0310696, IMG submission 203885) | Bovine rumen microbial communities from tropical cattle in Woodstock, Queensland, Australia - Gonzalo_02 (v2) (version 2) | ecosystem: Host-associated > Mammals > Digestive system >... | reverse complement strand
TCTATAACTTCTGCGGTAACTGCGGTACCCCCAGAACGTTACCTCAAAATCCGACATATCAGTGATTCACCATCGGGACAGCCCCGGTGCAGACTCAATCTATTCCCTATTATGCTTGTTTACTCAGCAACGAGCATGTTGTATGCTTCGATCTTCTTGATCCTTGATGTCTGTGCGAGTGCGAGGACGAAGGATACTATTACAAGTCCGATTCCTATGATGACTACGCCTATTACAGGAATATTGAAGTTAACCTTCATAAGGCCGAAGGCACGCATGAATGCGGATATGTAAAGATTTGCCACATAGTATGATCCAATTGAGAATGCTACTACTGATGCGATGATCGCAGGCATGAAGCTTAATGCTGTCTGGAGCATGAGGCTTCCTGTTGTGTATCCCAATGCCTTATAGATTCCGTAATCCTTACGCTTGTGGTAGACCAAAGACTTGATCAGGAGGTAGAGGATCAACGCGATGACTACGATAGCGATAGCACACATTACAACGAGCATGAATCCTGAGATATCCCTGAACGTTGTCATGCTGCCGCCCATTACTTCATAGAAGTTAATGGTGTTGATGATGTGGCTGCTATATATATCTTTGCAATCCTCGATGATCTCATTTGTAACTTCGCTGTTTGCAGCATAGTCGTTGGAAGGATTATCGAGATCGAACCAGAACCATGTGGGAACCTGATCCATATCAACAACGTGATCTGCACCAGAGTAAGTAAGGATTGCTTCACGGCCCATGTTGTTCGTGGTCTGGATGAAACCCGTGATCAGGTAGTTATATGAATTGTCGCCATAATCGAGTTTTATCTCATCGCCGATCTGATAGCCGTATGCTTTTGCAAAAGATCCGCTGACTGCTGCTTCGTTATCGTATTTAGGAAGTCTTCCTTCGTAGCAGACAGACTGGTTTCTCATGAGCGAAGGGTCCTCAACCACATATGACACCAACTTGACTTCGTCATTGTAGTAGAAATCCATCATGAGCATCTCTCTTAAGTTAACAATGTCTTTTCTGGAATTAAGATATTCGCGCATCTCATCTTCATCAGTTCCGTCTCCGGCAATAACTCCTGCACAGATCTCTGTAGCAAAGATATCGAGCTTAGGATTGCGGCTGAAATTCTCATACATCAGGAGTGAGATGACGCAGCAGAATACCATAAAACCTATTGCGAAGAATGTGATAACGCTCTGCTTCATGTTTCCGAAAAGCGTCTTCATTGCAAGGCTCATGTTAAGGCTCAAAGAAGTCTTATCCAAAGGCATGTGGTTCTTCTTGAAATTGTGTGTTTCAACGCCTTCACGAAGTGCTACGATCGGCTGGATCTTCGAGATCTTACCTGAGCTTATGAGCGTAACGATTACAGTGAACAGAATTACATATCCGATGGGGATAAATGTTGCCATTGCGTTAAATGAGATATGGTATGAAAGTCCCATCTGACCTACTACGAGTCCTGCGAAAACCGGCATGCATGCATATGAGATCGCGATTCCTATAACGCTTGCAAAAAGAGCGATAAGGAAGAACCAGATAACGAGTGAACCCTTGATATCAGATCCCGTATAACCGATCGCCTTGAGAGCGCCTAATGTCTTCATGTTCTCCTTGATGTAGTTGGAGATGCAGTTTGCGAGCATCATTGCAAGAGCAACTACGAGAAGCGATGTGAGAACGAGCATTGATACAGCAATGATAAGACCGATAAAAGTCCTGGAACTGGTCATGGTCTCGAGTTCTGCTCCGCCCAACTGAGCAAAAGGATTTACCTTGAGCATCTCGTTACTTGTCTTGATCCTGAATGCGCCGTTTTTTACGCCATCCTTAAGATCGTAAATGATAAAGATCGTCTCTGCCGTTTCCTGCTCTTCATCCCAGATCTTCTGATAGCTGTCATCGTCAACAACGAAAGTAAATATGCCGTTATTGTTGCATCCGCCATAAATAACATCAGTAAAGCCCTTTACCTTGAAACTGTACTTTTTACCGTAGTTCTCATACTCGTAAGTATCTCCGATCTCAAAGCCGCCGGAAGTATTGAACTGATACGGCAGATAAACATAATTCTCGGTAATGGAAGTATCTTCCTTGATTACGGATATCCTGTTCATCTCTCTTTCAAGTGCCGACTCATCATCGATAGCCAAAGTGAGCGCTGCATTACCGTCACCAAACGGGAGAGTCATCGTGGGATATGATATGTCGCGGTAAACATAGTAATGGTCTGTATCTGCGCCGATGAGTTCTTCGATCTTCTCATCAGTAAAGCCGTCCAGGCCGCCTCTGATATGAATAAAACCGTCGCCTGCGTTAAGTTCTTCTGCTCGCTTCTGTGCTGTCGGATATGCATCGAAAAATATCAGGAGCGATATGCCGACAAGGCATGTTGCGATAAGCATCATGAGGAACAATCCTACTGACGTACCTCTGTTTTTCCTGAGGTTCGATTTTGTGAGTAATAATGTCTTGTTCATGATTACCACCCCATCTTTGCGAGGAAGTCATTGAGCTTCTGATGACGCTCTTTATCACCTGTTACATACTTGCCGAGGTTGCACTCGCCTGCGATCTCACCGTCCTTAACATAAAGGATGCGGTTACCTCTTCTCGCGCTCGTGATGTCATGCGTAACCATGACGATTGACTGACCCTTCTCATTAAACTTGGTGAGTGTATCAAGAACAGCCTTACCTGTCTGTGAGTTCAATGCGCCTGTAGGCTCGTCTGCGAAAACCAGCTTCGGTTCATTAATAAGAGCTCTCGCGATTCCTACTCTCTGTGACTCACCGCCTGAGATCTGTGTAGGGAACTTATTCCATAATGTCTCATCGATGTTAACTGCCTTAAGGATCTCTCCTGCCTTCTTAGCGAGCATCTTCTTATCTCTGTATACAAGAAGTCCTGCTGCCATGATGTTATCCATAATGCTCATGGACTCTACGAGATATACCTGCTGGAAAACGAATCCGCAGTTGCTTCTTCTGAAGACTGCGAGTTGGTCTGTATTCATCTTGGTGATGTCTGTACCATCGAAAGATACGGAACCTAATGTCGGCTTATCCATTCCGGAGAGAGAGTAAAGAAGCGTGGATTTACCTGCACCGGATGCACCCATGATGACCGTGAAATCACCTTCATAAACCTCAAGGTCAATATTCTTGAGAACGTGCTGCTGAATGCCGCCGTTGGAAAATGTCTTACAAAGTTTCTTGGTTTCAATAATGTTTTTCATGTCTTGCGACCTCCTTATAGCATAGAGGATATTCTTTTAACCCTTAAATGCCTTTAAGGAATCCTTAAATAGTTCTTAAATCAAAGACATCACACCAACCTGATATAAACAGCAGCTTCAAGGCCTTTATCTAGGTTCTTAAGGCCTAGTTTGCCGTCCATCTTCTCCATGAAGTAATCAGTAAGATATAGACCTAAGCCGGCTCCGTCCTTGTCGCTCGCGTTGCTGCCGCGCTTATACTTCTCCTTGAGCAAGGGAAGCTCTTCATCCTTAACGCCGGGACCTTCATCAGAAATTCTTATAACAAGATAATCGCCTGCGATCTCTGCATTCACAGTGATTGCGGTGTTGGCATATTTATATGAGTTCATGAAGATGTTATCGAAAACCTGCTGCAGTCTTAACTTATCCATGTAGACGCTGCAGGACGGGATATCAAATGAACCGGCCTTGTTAAGATAATCGGAATTCTTAATAAGAGATGCGATATCCTCCGATTCATAGTTTCCGGGATTAACGGCAATCTCCGTAACGTCCTGAACACTTGAATTGAAGAGGTTATCAACGAGTGATTTGATCTGGTCAGTCTTGGAATTGATGACGCCGAACATCTCTTTGGTACGCTCTTCTTTTGTGACCTCATAGCCGATCTCGGAAGTTGACTTGATCGAAGCTACGGGAGTCTTGATATCATGAGACAGTTTGGCGACCATCTCTTTTTTATCGTCACTTGCTTTCTTCTCAGCGATACGAGCCTTCTTAAGTTCCGTTCTCATGAGGTCAAATGCTTCAGTGAACTCACCGAAAACATGACCCTCATCCATCTTAAGAGGCATGTCGAGATTGCCTTCAGCAACTCTGGAAGCAAATGAAGTCAGGTCGTTAAACGGCTTGATTACGGTCTTTCTGATGTAGATATACCAAACGACTATGATAAAAATTTGAAGTATCCCGACAACAACGAATAAGATGATCACATTCCTCTTAACAGCGTCGAGCTGTTCGTCCATGCTGTAGTCGAATATGACCTTGCCGACGACTTCGCCGTCTACTTCGAGATCAAGGATAAGGCCGCGGGTTTTAATCGCTTCGTTGATAGATTCGCTTAATCCGTCTTTTGTCTTATAGAGGAGGTTGCCTTCGTTATCGATGACAACGTAATCCAACTGCTTGTCGTACTTGGAAGTGTCGCCGTAATTCTCACTGACCGAATACATGCATTCATTGACTTTGACAGGGTCAGTCTTGAGGTCCTGAATCCCCGAGACCATGAAGTAACACATCAGTGCCTCGGCAATGAATATCAGGACTAAGATAATGATGAACGGCGCTTTCTTCATCCTTATTCCTCAGGTGCTACGAACTTGTAGCCTTCCTTCCAAACGGTAACTATGTACTTGGGGTCCTGCGCATCTTTCTCGATCGCTTCACGGATCTTCCTGATGTGAACGTTGAGTGTTCCGTCAGTCGTGAATTTATCGTTCCACACGTTGTCGAAGATCTCGTTCTTTGTAACGAGTCTGTTCCTGTTCTCGATAAGATAGCTTAAGAGCTTCCATTCGATAGAAGTGATCTTCTTCTCTTCACCGTTTATGAATACTGCCCTGTTGGCTGAATCCAGCTTAAGATATCCGTCGTCGAAGTCTGCTGTCTTCGCAAAAGTTTCAGCTGTATCTGCGCCTCCGAAGCGCTTTAACACGACCTTTACCTTGGCAAGCAGAACGCCCAGAGAATAAGGCTTCTCGATATAGTCGTCGCCTCCGATGTTAAGTGCGATTATCTTGTCGTCATCGGTGTTTCTTGCTGATATGAACAGGATAGGAATATTAAGTGTCTGACGGATCTGCTTGCAAAGTTCGAATCCGCTTCCGTCCGACAGATTGATGTCCAGAAGGACCAGGCTGGGTTCGTTATTTTTCAGGAATTCGTTTGCCTCAACGCTGCTGTAAACGGCAACGGTCTTAACGTCAAACATATTGAAATATTCGGCTGTATTATTCGCGAGTTCCTTCTCGTCATCGATTATCAGGCAATCGTATTTCACTTCTTATCTCCTTTGAAGATCAGATATAGATCTCTTCCATTCCTTTTGTAGTCTCGCGGAAGAGACGCACTCCGCCCTTAGCACCGAACGCTTCCATATAAATAGCTATAAACGTGTCGCCGTCACTATCCCTGAAGTAATATGCAGTTCCGGAAGTCATGCCCTTGCCGTCAGGGAATAATTCGTCGATCTCTTCGTATGACAGGAACTCACTAAGATAAGCACCCAATGAATCCAGGAATACTGCATCCGGATCGTAGTTTTCGCGCACGTAGTCAATGACCAGATAATCGTCTGACACATATTCGTTCTTCGTGTTTGTATTATATGAACCGACGAAGACCGTTTCTTCAGCATAGATAACAAACTCAAAAGGACGCATGTCTTTGACATCGTATTCTTTTAAGATCTTATCGCAGTCTTTTGCAAGGCCGAATGCATCATCCGAATCAATGCGGTCAGAAAATGTCAGTACGAATGTATCAGTATACATTCTGTATTCAAAACCGTTCTTATCTGCCAGAGGCTCAAGATCATCTTCTGCTTCTTCAAGCAGCCAATCGTAATAAAGTTCTTCGAAATCCGAAGACGTGCTCGACACTTTACCGAATGACGATGCATCGATAATGAGTTCTCTCATATCCGAAGTTACGGAATATTCAATGCCCGTATCCTTGTCCCTGAGGTAAACCGTGCGGTATTCGTCATCACCGCTGCCGCCGTGTTTCTCCCTTAAGAACTCACATTCTCCGTATCTGTTCTCTGCATATTCGATAAGTTTTCTCTTACCAGAGATGCTGCATCCGCACATCATGGTGACCACCATGGAGGACATAACGATAGCAGCGATTCCTCTTAACAACTTGGAAGTAGTCTTCATATGAACTCCTTATACCCTTAATTCCAACATCAGGATTTTACTTCAAAACCCGCCAAGATGCTAATTTACATGGAAATGACAAATACCTTCTGATACTCTTCGCCGAGTCTGTAACGCAATATCTCAGGGTTCTGGACCAGTTTAAGATTGAATCCGTGCATCTCACAGATCTTGCGTGAGAGCGGGAGTCCCAAGCCTGTTCCGGCATCCGATGCGCGTGACTCGTCGCCTGTTACGAACGGCTCGAAAATCTGTTCCGACAGCTCGCCCTCTATCTCAGCGCCTGAATCAGCCACAAAAACCCTTACATCGCTGGCAGTCGTCTCAGACTCTGATGTAATGGACACGCGGATCTTCGTGCCCTCGGGATTGTGGCGGATCGCATTTGTTATAAGGTTAGTAATTACACGGGACAACTGCTTATTGTCAGCCTGGATGAAGATAGGATGATCAGGAATCACGACATCGATCTCATCTCCTGCAGCTTCGATATCCGTAAAGCTGAACGCACAGCAGGCACGTACCAGTTCGCAGATATCGGTACGCTCCTTCTTGATAGTGAATCCTTCACTGTCGAGTTTTACGTAATCTAATAGCATTGCAACAACGTCGTTCATCCTGTCAGACTTGGCCATTATCGCATCTAAATATTCAGACTTCTTATCTTCGGGAACAACGCCGTCATTTAAGGCCTTCGCATAGCCGTAGACTGTTGTCATGGGCGTCTTCAGGTCGTGAACGATGTTGGAGATCATGAGATAGCGGCGCTTCTCTTCTCTAATTCTGGCTTCTTCCTTCTCTTTCTCGCTGATACGGATCTCTTTGGCAACTGACAATGAGAAGATTATTCCGCCTACTACATATGGAGTAATAAGAACTATGGCAATAAAGATGACCGCGAGCGCCAGAAGAATTGTTGTTTTTGTGTCCTGAGTAAGACGTCTTATCGATTCCGTTGCTGCGACCGCTTCGCTTCCGCGCTCGGCAATAAGGCCTTCCAAAAAGCTGTTGACCGTAGCAGGAGATACCTTAAAAAATGGAAATATCGAATTAACTATCCAAGTTGCGATAAGGACGAAGATAATAAGAAAAATATTCTCCGAACTTGTCGCCTGAATGATCTCATCGAGTTGAAAGCTGCTGATCATGAACGGGATCAGCAGTCTGTTCGTCAGAAGCACGACGGTAAACTCAACCAGGCTCACGATGATGAGTATGATGAAAAACCTGGCGAGTATAAAACCTCTTAAGCCGCGCTCATTGCTCATCTGATTCTCCCTTAAGCTTCCAGTCTGTATCCTAAGCCGCGCAGTGTCTTAATATAGCGCGAAGGATCTTCGTCGAGTTTAGTTCTGAGCTTACTTATGGCAACCATGATGTTGTTGTCGGCAACAAAGTAATCTTCACCCCATGCATACTCATAGATCTGCTGCTTGGTATAGACCTTGCCGGGCTGCTTCATGAGAAGCTCCATTATCTTAAATTCAACTGAAGTAAGCTCTAATGACTTGCCGTCTTTTAAGAGCTGGCACTTGCCTGTATCAAGGACCAGATCACCGCATGTGATCTGCTCTGATTTATCTTCACTGCCTCCGAGTGCATAAAAGCGCCTCAGAAGTGATTTAACTCTGGCTACGACTTCTAACGGATTAAAAGGCTTGCAGATATAATCGTCAGCTCCGACGTTAAGTCCTAAGATCCTCTCGGCATCTGCCGTACGCGCAGAGATGATCATGACGGGAACGTTGCTCACTTCGCGGATATCCTTAAGAACGTGGATGCCGTCCTTGCCGGGCATCATGACGTCAAGAAGAACGATGTCGGGCTTAAATGATTCGAGAGCCCCTGCTACTTCTTCACCTGTAGCAACATCCATAACTTCAAAATCGTCATTCTCCAGATAGAGCTTCAGAAGATTTCTTATCTCCTTCTCGTCATCTGCGATCAAAACCTTGTAACCCATAAGTTTCTCCATTTCCAAAGCCGACCGGAGGAGACTTAAATCTCCTCCGGCTGCTTTTATTATAACCTATTCCTATTCCCCATATGGTCTATTCTTATTCCCTAATTACTTTGCATCGATACCATACTTGAGTGACTCATAGAGAGCTGCTTCTGTAGAAGCCTTGTAAGGAGCTACGAAGAATACCTCAAGGAGACCCCATGTAAATACTGAGAGGATATCCCAACCGATGAATGAGAGGTCAAGGATGAATGTGCTCCACTTGTTGCCGTCCATAAGCTTCTTGCTCTCAGCCAAAGCATCCTTGTAGTTCTTTGTAGGATCTTCGCTCATGATGTAAGGTACCATTCTGTACTCGTATGCCTTGATGATTCCCGGAATTACGAAGAGCAGGCTCCAGAGGAAGACGAAAAGATCTCTCATGAATGCTGTCTTGATAATGTTCTTATAGTGAGAATCGAAGACATATACGATGTTGCTGAGCTTTGCAGGCTCATCAAGATTCTTTCTGAAGAACTTTCTGCATCCGTATTCAAACGGTGTAAGCAATAAGTACTTGAATGCGAGTGCGAATGCCGTAGCGATCAGCGAGATTACGAAGCATACTGCGAATGCGATGAGGAATGCTGCGATTGCAACTGCAACGCCGTCATGATCTGAATCATATGTAAATGAGTGGCTGTCATCACCGTCAAAATCTACATCGATATCTACATCTGTATCACCGATTAAGTCCTGATCGGAATCTTCGGATCCTGCGATTATGTTTCCGATTGCTCCGCCGCCGTTACCGGCCATGCTTCCGAATCCGCTGCTTCCTCCGCTTGCTGCTCCGATCACGATCGATAAGATCAATCCGACCAGTACGCACTTCCAGAAATTTCCGAAGAAGCTCTTCTTACCCTTTGTCTTAACACTTTTCCTTGTCCACATATTTGCGACCTCTTTTCTAAAAAGATTTGTTTTCGATGTAACCGCCGGGCTCCTGTCTCTTGGTTCGGAACCCGGCCGGTTCCTATCCCTTACGATGTTCATTCTACAGAACGAACCTTAACCTCAAAATCGCTAAACCTTAACTTAAACTTAACTTAGCTTTTTGATAGAATTGTTTTAGCAATTCGAAAAGGGGAATTCTCAGATGGCAGAAAACATACAGGTTATCAATGAAGTAACCATGTCCAACACTGACGTTAAGTGTCCGGGGTGCGGTGCCACGGTCAAGTACGATCCTGCAACGCTTAAGATGGTCTGCCCCTTCTGCGGAACTTCAAGAGAACTACCCCAGCCTGAAACAGGCAGAGTCATTGAAGAACTTGATTTCAATACTGCAATGCAGCGTGCCAGCGTTAACTGGGGCAGCGTAAGAAAACTCATCGTCTGCAAGAACTGCGGCGGTCAGGCTCTCTACGATGCTTCACAGGTATCCGGATGCTGTCCTTTCTGCGGTTCAACGAGCGTTATGCCCGCTGCAGAGAACGAACAGATCATGGCACCCGGAGCTCTTATTCCTTTTGCTGTGGATAATGAAAAGGCTGCAAGATGTTTTGTCGATAACGTAAAGAGAAAGCGCTTCGTTCCAAAAGCTGTCCAGCAATGCAAACTCGAGAACTTCATAGGTCTCTACCTTCCCTTCTGGACTTTTGATACTGATACGGTCTCAGCTTATATTGCAAAGATCGGATACAGACACACGGACAGCGACGGTGATTCATACTATACCTATAAGAAATATAAAGGTGTCCGCAACCAGTTCATCGACGACATGATCGTCTATGCAACCGATAAGGTTAAGCACCCTCACATCTCCAAAGTTCAGAACTTCTATTTTGACAGGCTCGTACCATATGCGCCCGAATACCTTGCAGGCTTTGTCGCAGAGCGTTACACCGTAGGTCTTAACGACGGCTGGGAGCGCGCTAAGGTTCAGATTGAGAAGAAACTCAAGAGCGATATCGGAACCTATGAGAAAAATCTCCATCACGGTGATACGGTAAGTGAGGTTAAGATCGCAACTAACTATTACAACGTTAAGTTCAAATATATCTTAGCGCCCATTTATCTTGCTTCATATAAATACGGAGGCAAGACTTATCAGGTCGCAATTAACGGTCAGACCGGTGAGGTTTTCTGCGATACACCGTCCTACCTCTGGAAGGTCATTCTGTTTATTGTGCTTGGAATCCTCTCATTCCCTTTCATCTGGGGAACATTCTCGCTGATAGTAAATGCGCTCTTTGGTCTGTTCACTTAATAGATTCTAAAAGAATATCGGCAAACTTCTTGTATTTAGTATCTCCGCCGTATTTTGATGCGAAGAGCAGCTGCTTTTTTGCCTGTTCAAGATTGCCCTTGAAGATCAATACCTGACCGTA
>Ga0310696_10010702_pt1 | contig 10514 bp, 14 predicted proteins | sample AusTroGonzalo_MG_4_FD_203885 | JGI IMG/M metagenome (GOLD analysis project Ga0310696, IMG submission 203885) | Bovine rumen microbial communities from tropical cattle in Woodstock, Queensland, Australia - Gonzalo_02 (v2) (version 2) | ecosystem: Host-associated > Mammals > Digestive system >... | reverse complement strand
TCTCCAGTATTTTCTGCGTGTGTAGCGGGTATCATTTCTTCTTGTTTTGATTTTAATTCCTTTACCGCTTTGGAAACAATTTCACCCACTTTATTTATCTGCTCTGTTTCTTTCGCGCGTTGTTCTTGTTCCGCAAGTTGCTGCGCTTTTCTACGTTCTCTTCTCGCTTTACGTAATTCCGCCGCATGTTGTTTACGCAATTCTTCTTCACTCAATTCAGGTTCTTTAGTTTCAGGAATTTGAGTGTCGTTAAGTTGTTCATTTATTATTGTATTTTCGGTTTTATCCGAATCGTTTATTTGTTTTCGCATAATATCTACTAAATTCATATCAATACTCCTTAAAATATACTTGTAGTTTATTTTTTATTTCGGTCATTTTTCTATTAAATCGTACAGCATTTATTTTCAACTTTCGTAAAATTTCTGATTTTCGATAACCTAAATATAATAATTTTACTATATTATACGATTCGTCATCTAATAATTTTTGTAATTGTGCAAAATACAACGAGGCATCCAAATCTGTATCTACGTTTACTTTTCGTCCCCAAGTATTTATTATTTGCGGTGTTAATTCACAACTTTCTATTGTTAAATATTTACCGTTCTTTCTTCCAGGACGAACTACCGTGTCAGTATACACAAATAACATTATTCTTCCCAAGATATGCATATATGCAAACGTCGTAAACGAATTTCCGCGTAGTTCGTCAAATTTCGTCGCCGCTATGCATAGACCCAACATACCTTCCGAAACCAAGTCTTCATAGTTCGGTTTTGTTCGATAACTTTCACAAATACGATATACCAAACGCGTATTATTAAGGACCAACTGTTCTTGTTTTTGGGTCATCTATCACTCCTATTATTGATTTCTTTTTCAGTCGTGATAGCCTAATCTTTTTGTAGCACGTAGGTCCATAACCCAATTTTTTATGCTCTTCGTTTTTTAACCGTCTGCCGCAACGCAAACAAAATTCATACTCTTTCGTCATAATGCATTTACCAAAACGTAAGAAACACTATTGACATCTTCAATAATGCCTGATTTTATCCCTTGTTCCACATATTTTATTCGTTCGAGTATTGTTAATAATTCATTAGTTGTATAATAACCCGTTCGTTCCAAACATTCTTTGATAAAGAAATACGACAAACCCGTAGTATCTTGTGTTGGTCTTTGAACAGTTTGCACTACAAGTTGATTTCTCACCGCGTTATATAACCACGATAATATTACCATATTGTTTTCACCGTTCTCTAAAAGGTTTTCGTATAATTCAAAACATTTATTATCTTTACGCAAAAACAAATCCACAAATTTTTGTAATTTTGTATCTTGCAGCTCAACGATAGTTCCTTCTGATAATAAAGTTGTATATGCCGTATCTTCAGAACAATTACGCACTTTAGAAAGTATTTTTATTTTATTTAATTCTAAAAGTATTTTGCTATAATTTCCGCCACAACCGTTTATTAATCGCGAAACATTTTTATCGTTTAACGTTGTTTTATCACTCAACATCAATTTCACGGTTTTGATATCTTGCTCAACAAATTCAACTATATTCGATTCAAATGTTTTGTAAAACTTGCCACGCTTATCAACCGACGGAACAACCAAAATCAATAAATTATTTCCTACGCTCGAATAAACAAATTGCTTGTTATAATCAGTTTTCAGTGCATCAAAATCATATTTACACACATAAACTTTTTTCTCACCTAATAACGATATAACTCTTTGTTTTTTAACTATTTGTTTAATCGTTGTTATATTAGCACGCTCAAATTTATATTGTTCGCAAATCTTATCTATATATAATTCTATTATAGCATATTCCGAACCCGTGAAAACTAAAAAAGGAGGCAAAGTATGTTTATTTGTGTTTTCAATTACTTCATACAGTTGCATGATTCACCTTTCTTAAGTTCAAAATCAATTCGTCTACGATATATTGCTTATTGTAATTTTTATTTATTTGTTTAATCGCTTCAAATACATATTGCCAACATGTATAATTTAGCATAAATTTTTCGGTATTACCTGTAGAATCTTGACATCTCAAATAATATATATGCGATAAAACTTTTAAGAAAATATCTAAATTAAATAATTCATTATTTTCTTCGTCTTTTTCACGCAATTTAATTTTTAATGCAATTCTTAACGCGCTACCGATATTCGCTTTACCTATAAGATTTACAACGTTTTCGCAATAATCAAAAACCGTATTATAGTTGATTGCTGAAAGCGTTAATAATTCACCAGGTGTATCACATATATCCAACAATTCGTCAATGTTCGTTTTGAGTTTCAAAACGTCTTGAGCATATTGTTTTAATTCTGCACGACTATATTCTGCCATACATATCGTTGTTGCCCTACTGTTTATTGTTGCAAGCAACGAATCAGAATTAATTGTCAATATAATATATGCATTTCTCGGTGGTTCTTCAACTACTTTTAGCAGCGCATTTTCAGCGTTTGCTGATAATTTTTCCGCATCGGTAATTACATAAAGTAATTTTTTTGTTTGCTGATAACAAGTAGTTATTAATTGTCGTATTGATTCCACACTTGTTCCAAAAAATAAAGTTTCGCATTCAAGTTTATTCGCAATGTATTTAATTAATTCCTTTTTACCCGAACCTTTAACACCACGAATAACCAAAAATCTCGGAAATTTATTTTTTGCAATCGCAAAATCTATCTTTTGTAAAATCGTCGTTTGTCCTATCATTTTGAATTCTCGGGTTGGGTGAGTGCCAACAATTTTAATTCAACAATACTTTTTACCGACGCTTCCCATTTTATTTCACTGTTAAGAACATTTATTTCTTTAAGTAAATACTTCAAAAATTGCTTTTCGTCAATTAAGTATTTCAAATCTTTTTCATAAGTATCGGGAATTTGAATATACTCAAAATCTTGACAAATACAATATTTACAAACGTCCAAAAGAAACGCAGTATAATTTTTGACAAACTGTTTTAAGTCAGAACCGTCGCGATAACAGTTTTCAATTATGTCTATAACAACTTTTTCTTTATAATCTATTATCGCGTTCGTTAAATCAAAATATACCGAATAATCAACTGAACCGATTGCTTTTACGACATTTTGTAATGTTAATTCCGCGGAAAAGGCTAAACACTTATCTAATGTAGTTATCGCATCTCGCATACCGCCGGCAGCCATTTTTGCTATGTATTGCACAGCGGCGAGTTCATATTGTTTATATCCTTCTTGCGCTAAAATATACTCTAAACGTTTAACAATGTTTTCAAACGAAATCCGCTTAAATTCAAATCTTTGAACCCGAGAAATAATTGTCGCAGGAATTTTTTGTGGGTCCGTCGTACAGAACAAAAACACAGTACTTACGGGCGGTTCTTCAATCAATTTAAGAAAGGCCTGCCAGCCCGCGTTTGAAATCGAATGACAATTATGTACTAAAATACCGTTAGCAAAATACGAAGGATGCGTGTCTATCGTTAAATCATATAATTGTAATTCTCCTGAATCCAAGTTTTGATTATCGAAACCACGTTGGAACAATTCATCATTATTTCCTTGTTGGTAAATCTCAACACTGTCCACCCTAAACTGTTCAGAAAATTTGTCTTCTTCAAGTCTTTCAACAAGCCATTTTTCCATCGATGCCCATTGCCATCCACCTCTATCGCAAGCTTCATTTCGGGATAACCGAGGTCTACTTTGTAGCATGTAGGATATCCGCTGTCTCTCGGCAATTTTGTGGGAATTGCACACTCTAACTTCGGACGCATATTCAACGCTTGATAAAGCATTAATTGCGGCTTCGTATATTCTCCGTTGCCACCATGATGCCCCGTCCACACGTGCAGTGTCCCATTTTTCATTTTCGTCTGTTTTGCTTTCTCTAACACCAATGGATTTTTGCTTGGGTTGTTTAGTTTCATTCGTAAAGATGACCGTTGCCGAATCTGTTTCCCTCGTTCTGTCTGCATTAAACCCACATACTTCCGTGTTATCAATTTGTTTCGACATTCTTTTGAGCACGTCTGATTCGGAGAAATCTTTCCAATCCCCGAGAACGGTTTCCCACATATTATGCAATACTTTGTCCAAGTCTTCTGATTTGCTAAATATCTCTTCTTTCGATAATTCAGTTCGCATTGCTTTGAACAATATACGTAATGATGATTCGTCCGTTTTCTGTAAAATTCGATTCCACAATTTTTGCACTTGAACGTTGGCATAAACAATATCACCCGCTTTCAAATTTTTTGCAGAAACCCAACCGTTGTTTGTAAAAAATAAATGGTCAACTGTAGTAAATGTTTCTACACCGTTTATTTTAACACAGCAAAGTCTGTTTGTCAACACTCTATTGCAATTTACTTGTGTTACTTTACCATACCCAACTGCATTTTGGATGTAATCCCCAACTTTAACATCTTTTATTTGTTTAACGCCGTCCATCATAGTTATCAAAGTATTCGGAGCAAAACATTCATCTATGATAAATACTTTATATTCACTGTCCAACGATTTTTGTTGCGCTTTTGTTATTATATCACGCACGTTATCTACACTATTATTCGACGCCGCATCTATTTCTATCGGTCTTCCTTTGCCGTTATTTAATAACGAGGCAAACGCCCTCGCCGACGTTGTTTTTCCGCAACCCGCGGGACCCGTAAACAATACTGCGTTTCTAAACGTTTTCGTCTGTATTTGATTTTTAAGAATGTCCGTTATTGTACTTTGTCCAACTATTTCGTCAAACGTTTGCGGTCTGTATTTAACCGCTAAAGATTTGGAAGAATAATTCATTATTTATTCTCCCGCAATTTATTGTATTCTTCTTCTAACTGTTTTATCTTTTCACGTAATTCTTGGTTAACTGTTCTGTAATCTTCCAACATTTTTACGGTTTCAAACGTCGGTGTCACTTCAACACGGAAAGAATAACCGTCGTTATTACTAAAACATTTAACTACTGTTCCTTCACCGATTCCTATTGCATCGGCGATTGTTTTCGGTATTTCCAAAACGTTGTTTTCTTTGATTTTACACACATGTTTTTTAATCGGCATAGTATCAATTTCCCTTGTAATTTATTTATAATATTTTATCTCAAATTTGTTGAGTTTTGTATAAGTTCCTGAAAGTGTTTTTGCGATAAAACAAAATAATTTTCACCGTTAGGTTCAAAATTAAATGCTAATATCGGGTAATCTTTTCCCATTTCAAACGCTTCTTTTTTTATCTTCTGTAAAACAGATTTTTTAACACTATAAGATTTTGTTTCTTTCGTGGTTGTTTTACATTCAATTAAAAAATTATCTTTTACGACATCTCCCGCACAAAACGGTGCCGCGCCACTATTCGCATTAACTTTTCCGTCAATCAATTTCGCAACTTGTTTTTCTTGTTTAGAAGAATAATACCGAGTAGGTCTCGGGATTTTAGTTACCATACGACCTCACCGGTATATTCTTTGATTATACGATATAATGTTACAGGTTTATTGTCTACAACTCTTACTTTTGTTTCAATGTATCCGCCGTTCAATAATCTTTTTTTGTAATTTGGAATGCTGTATTTGGATACACCTAAAATATCTGCAACTTCGGTATCGTGCATTACTAACAAATTATTATTTTGTTTAATTAAATCATACAATTTCTTTTCGTTATTCATCTCTCAACCTCGCTAAATAATCACACCGCTCATTTTCTGGATTACCATTGTGTCCTTTTATCCACTTAAATTCTGTTTCATGTTGTAACAATAATTTATTTAATTGTTCCCATAAATCTTTATTTTTCTTTATTTTCCAGTTATTATTTATAGTATCAACCACATACTTTGAATCAGTTACTACGGTAACCATACATTTTTCTTTCAAACACTCAAAACCTTTTATTATACCCAAAAGTTCCATACGATTATTTGTAGTGTTCTCTACCCTTCCATGTAATTCTTTTTTGTGTTCGTTATATATTAAGATAGTTCCGTAACCACCCGTGCCCGGGTTATTACTACAAGAACCATCACTATATAAATAAACGTGTTTTAATTTGGTATTTTTATCGTTTCCAAAATTGCCGTTTTCGGCAGCCAACCTTCCCACGTTATATTCCGAAGGCCTCCTTTTATTTGTTTTATTTTATTTGAATCAACTGTTTGCATTAAAAATATTTCAGGATTGATACCTAATTTACTTGCACATTCAGGTCCAACACCGATTTCTTTTGATATGGGATTTAACAATGTTCTACCGCAACGCGCACAAAATATAGGTGGTTTATCAATTCCATGTAAAGAAACATAATACATTCGCGACGTTTCTTTTTCTATCGTTCCGCCCATATATCTCAATGGCATCGGTGTATCGTTATTCCATATTGCCATAAATTGAAACTCGGGATTACTTTTTTCCGTCATCCAAGGTTTAACATAAAAAACAATCTCTTCAGTTTCAGTTTCATAATTATTTTTATTGCAATCAATGTAATTTTTTGGTAATAAAGTAATTGTAATTTCGTCCGCACTATTTTCTAATTTTTGTGAAAAATCTTTTGCGGAAACTTGTTCGTCATTAATATAAATCGTCCCTGTATAATTACTTAAAAACTCTAACATAATGCATTTACAAATGTCTTTCATATTTATTATACAATAACAATTACAAATTGTAAAGCATTTTATACTAAAAACAGTAAAATTTTTTATTCTTTTCGTTCTTCCAACCCAAAAGTCGCATACATATCTGCTAAATGCAACAAAAGAGCCAAACGATTTTTTGCCATAACGGGAGAACTGTTCTTATCAACCATCGCAGATTCCAAGCCGCCCATATGATAACGAATCGCTTGATATACTATATCAGGAAGAGTATTAATGAATTTCATTATCAAGTACACCGATTTTTCACCGTGTCCAAAAATAAAATCTTCATTATACACATAAGTTTGTTTATCTTCCCATTGCACTACACCGTCAACAATTTTCTTTGTCGGTTTAAGTGCAGACTCGTATTTATTTATTTTGCAATAATCGTGTCCAAGTGTCATTAAAGCCACGTCTGCTTCATTGACATTTTCGGGTAATTCTAAATTAAACGCATTAAATAATTCGACAAACGAATCGTAAACCAACAAATGATGATAACATAATCCGCCTTTTTCTGCACTATGATTATTTATCGACGCCGGTGCCGTATAGAAATCGGTTGTTTCCAACCAATCAAGTATCTTTTTTGCCTCGGGATACGTCGGTATAATTAGTTCGTTAAATATTTCGATATAATCTTTTTTATTTTTTCTAAAATCAATCATCTATTTTCTCCACCAGTTCGTTGACTTTATTGTATAATAATCCAAAATTTTCTTGATTCTGCAAATAATATTTACGAAGATTTGTTAAACCTTGTATTTTTTGTTCCATTAATTCGCCAGTGTCAATATCAACTAATTGATACCAACCGCCGTTCTTTTTTATTAAATCAAGTTCAATCGCCGTATTTATTGTATCTAAAACGTAATCAATTCCTGTACGATAATTCAACGTATAAAAACCTTTTAATCTGTTCGGACGAATACCTTTTAGTTTTATCGCTTTTACCATAACACGATTTCCCGCAGGATTTTCCGCACTATTCGGTAATTCTTCACCGTCTTCGTCAATATATGAACCTTTTGAACACATTAAACGAATACTGCATGCGTGCCTCCACGCTTTTCCACCAACCGTTTTATATAAATTATACATAGAATCCATATCATCACGAACTTGATTGATACCGATAAGTGTACATTCATATTTAGGTAATAAAGGAACAATCGTATTGACTACACGTGTTAAAGCTTGCGCAATACCGCCCATAACTTTTTGGTCCATATCTGAATCGACTAATTTTTTAGGAACCAAACTTCCGATACTGTCAATTACTATCATACCGATTTCATTTGTTTTTAACAGTGTCAACATTATATCAAAAACGTCTTCTGCACCTTCTAATTCAGGTTGATACAACACTAAATTTTCAACGTCAACACCCAAAAGTGTCGACCAAAATGGCTCTAACGTGCATTCGTGGTCAATGTATAAAACTTTTTTAGCATCGGGCATTGTTTGATAGTTCGACACTATATCCAACGCGGTCGTTGTTTTGCCTCCTGATTCGGGTCCAAAGATTTCGATAACACGATTTTTCAAAATTCCGCCGTAAAGCATCCAATTTATTCTCGGTGAGCTCAACGGTATTCTCGGTAAATCTGCTTTCGGCATTCCGAACGTTAATATCTCAGCTTTATATTGCTTATTAATTTCTCGGATTACTTGTTCTAAATTCGATTCTGTTGATGTTTCTTTTTTCGTTCTCATATTTCCTCGTTTAACGTCAAAATTTCGGTTTTACGACATTTTTCCGGTATCGCTTGAATACTTTTATTACTCGGGTAAGTTTGCGGTTTCTAATCTGCGCGACATTATTTTCTTTATCGACGCTAATAATTCCAAAGCAACTTGTACTTTTAATTGCAACGTTTTATATGCTCGCGCACACGCAATACTTACTACCGAATCTGCTTGAGTTTCGGTGGTCGCATAATATTCACGTTCTTTTGCAGTACCTTGCACACTCATCGCTATGTTTGAAAATTTTTCTTTTTCAAACGCTTTGCTCACGTCAGCGCGTATTCCTAAACGTTCTTGAACACTTACAATTTCATACAAATATGTAGGCAGTTTAATTGCCAAAGATTCGTATTCTTGATTAGTGATTGTGGTATCGTCATTGTTTTTTAACACTTCGCTTACCGATTTTATTAAAGCATCCAAATCTTTGGTATATTTATATACTGTATCTTCACAGATTTGGTCTATATATCGGCTACTTAATTCGACCTTTTTTCTTTGGTCGTCTATTTGTGTTTGCAATGAAAAAACTTCGCTCATTATTCTCCTAAAATTGACGTAAAATCATATTCCCCATAAACACGTTTATATTTTGCGGGAATTTCTCTTACACCATCGCACTCAAATAATTTATGATAATTTATACTTTTAAGACCTAATTTAATAAATCCCAAAATTACTTTATAATCTATCCAATATGTTTTTTGATATGTAGCATACCAAACAATAAATTTTCCTTTAACACCGTCAACTTTGCAACGTTCCACAATTAAATCTAATTGCTTAAAATTTACTATCGGAATACTTGCACCATGAATAGATTTGCATTCGACATAGTACATATAAGGTTTTTTATACACAATTAAATCCGCAGGATTACGACTTGCGTTAATATAACCCGACATACCATCATTTAAGCGTTCACATAACGTATTCGAACATTTCAAAAATGCACTTCTTATAATTTTCTCGAATGCTTTACCTCTATTTTGTGGCATCTTTTTACCTATATTTTCTGCATTGTGTTTTATACGAACAGTATTCACACGAACGTCTACTATTACATTTCGGCGGTGGAACCATATCTTTTACAGCTTGTTCAACGATTTCAAAAAACAGTAATAACTTTGCACGTTGTTCCGAAGTAACTACTGTATGAAAAGTTTTAGGTATGCAAAAATTCCTTTCTTCGTATAACCACATTATATCGTTTATGCCTAACGCCAACGAATACGCAACCGATTGATTCAAATGATAATCGTCCGCCGATTCTCTATAAACACCTTTGGTATCCGTTTCCGTTTTGATTTCAAGAATATAATACTTGTCGTTATACTTTATAATTCCGTCGCATAAAAAACTTAAATCATATCGAGTATCGTATAAATGCGTTTCGTATGTTTTTTTATTTTTTATCTGTAAATACGTCAAATTATGTTCTTTAATATATTGTTCTACATCAATAAATTCACACGGTTTACCCGCTTTTTTCATTTCAGAAACATAATATTGTATGCGTTCATGGCTTGAACTACCTGTTTCCGCAATTCGCACTCCACTGTATTCAATCAACGTCGTATCTACAGGCGCTTGTATTTTATCAAAATAAACCATACGCGCACAATGTAAAGACGATGGTTTATAATGGGTACTTCTTTCGCGAGTCGGATTTAGCGCCGAAACAGTCATCTTCAAATCCGATAAAAACGACTGCTCCGGCGGTAATGTTTCGACTTTATCTTTTATTAATTCTACTAAACGTAAACGTTTAATCGCCATCCGTTTCTTCGCCCTCTTCGTTTCCTAAATCCATTTCTTCGTCTTCGTCGGGTTCAACTTCTTCGGATTCGTCCGAAAGCAGCGGTAATATAAATCTCATTTTATCCGCACAAACACCGATTGCCGAATCGTTGCCGTAAATAATTTTTATATCGGCGGTGTCGATTGCGTTAGCGATTATCTTTAAGTCGTTAAGGTCTATAAACACGGAACAAACTTCCGCGGCGCTATCTCCTACATAAGGTAACGATTCACACGCGTTGGAATCGCCGTTCGCTAATAATAATGCTTTTTCCGTAAAGTTTAATTGTAACGCGTTT
>Ga0310696_10010701_pt1 | contig 10514 bp, 6 predicted proteins | sample AusTroGonzalo_MG_4_FD_203885 | JGI IMG/M metagenome (GOLD analysis project Ga0310696, IMG submission 203885) | Bovine rumen microbial communities from tropical cattle in Woodstock, Queensland, Australia - Gonzalo_02 (v2) (version 2) | ecosystem: Host-associated > Mammals > Digestive system >... | reverse complement strand
GTGGCGACCGACCACAACCAGCTGACCATGGAGATCATGCAGAAGGTGGCCGCCAAGCATGGTCTTGTGTGCCTGTTGCACGAAAAACCGTTCGCCGGCGTCAACGGCAGCGGCAAACACAACAACTGGTCCATCGCCACCGACGGCGGACAAAACCTGCTCTCGCCCGGCGACACGCCCTATGAAAACGCCCAGTTTCTGCTGTTCCTCTGCGCCGTTATCAAAGCGGTCGACGATTATCAGGATCTTTTGCGCATCGCCGTCGCAACGGCCGGCAACGATCACCGTCTCGGCGCCAACGAGGCGCCGCCCGCCGTCGTCTCCATGTTCCTCGGCGACGAACTGAATGCCGTGCTCGAGGCCATTGAGACCGATAAGCCCTATCATGGGGCGGAAAAAACGCAGATGAAACTCGGCGTCGACGTGCTGCCGAAGTTCAACCGCGACACCACCGACCGCAACCGCACCTCGCCGTTTGCCTTTACCGGCAACAAGTTCGAATTCCGCATGCTCGGCTCCTCGAACAGCATCGCCTGCGCCAATATTATGCTCAACAGCGCCGTGGCCGAAAGTCTGCGCGTTTATGCCGACGAACTGGAAGGCGCAAAGGATTTTCAGGCCGCGTTGCACGACCTGATCAAAGCGACAATCAAAGAGCATCGGCGCATCATTTTCAACGGCAACGGTTACGACGACGCGTGGATCAAAGAGGCCACCGAAAAGAGGGGCCTGCTCAACTACCGCACGACCGCCGACTGCATGCCGCACCTGCTTGACAAGAAGAACGTCGATATGCTGACGGCGCACAAGGTGTTCTCGGTCGAAGAGCTGCGCTCGCGCTGTGACATTATGCTGGAAAACTACTGCAAGACGGTCGTCATCGAGGCGAACACCATGATCGACATGGCCAGAACGCAAATTGCGCCCGCCGTGCGCCGCTTTGCCGCCGATACGGCCAAAGACGCCGCCGCCAAAACGGCCTTTGAGCCCGCGGCGCCCTGTGCCTATGAGAAAAAGCTCGTCGTGCGCCTTTCCGCCCTGGCCGAGGGTATTGCCGAAAAGGTCGAGGCGCTGGAGAGCGCCATGATCGCGCTGCACAACGCGGGCGATGTCATCGCCGAATCCGCCGTGATCCGCGACGTCATTTTGCCGAAGATGTGCGAACTGCGCGTCGTATGCGACGAGGCAGAGACCATCACCGACAAAACGTACTGGCCGTTCCCGACCTACGGAGATATTCTGTTCAGCGTCAGATAAGGAGTTTTATGTGTTCCATTTTCGGTTACTGCGGCGCCGTTTCGGATAAAGCCGCGTTCGAGGCCGGCTTTTCACGGACAAAATCGCGCGGGCCCGACGACAGCCGTGTGGTCGACACCGGCAGGGGATTGCTCGGATTCCACCGACTGTCCATTATGGGCCTGACCGACGTGGGCATGCAGCCGTTTGAACTGGACGGCAGTTACGCGGTTTGCAACGGCGAGCTTTACGGCTTTGAGGCCGAGCGGGAGCGGCTGCGGCAAAAGGGATATACTTTCAAAAGCGACAGCGACTGCGAGATCCTGCTGCCGCTGTGGCGCGAGTACGGAACGGATATGTTCGCGCGGCTCGACGCGGAGTTCGCCTGCGTCATCTACGACGGAAAAACGGGCGAATACGTGGCCGCGCGCGACCCCATCGGCATCCGGCCGCTCTACTACGGCTGCGACCAAAACGGCGCCGCCGTGTTCGCAAGCGAGGCCAAAAACCTGGTGGGGCTTGTTGAAAAGATCATGCCGTTCCCGCCCGGGCACTATTATAAAGGCGGCCGCTTTATTCGCTATGCGGATATGACGGCGGTGCCGGCAATCTGCCGCGACGACGTGGAAACGGCCTGCCGCCACATTCGCGAAAAACTGATCGCGGGCGTCAAAAAGCGGCTCGTTTCCGACGCCAAAGTGGGCTTTCTGCTCTCGGGCGGCCTTGACTCCTCGCTGGTCTGCGCCATCGCCGCGCGTGCGAGCGAAAAACCGATCAAGACCTTTGCGATCGGCATGGAGAAGGACGCGATCGACCTCAAATACGCGCGGCAGGTCGCCGATTTCATCGGCGCCGATCACACCGAGGTCTATATGACGCCACAGGACGTCATCGACAACCTCGAACGGGTGATCGAATTGCTTGGCACCTATGACATTACCACGATCCGCGCCAGTATGGGCATGTATCTCGTGTGCCGCGCCATTCACGAAACGACGGATATTCGCGTGCTGCTGACAGGCGAGATTTCGGACGAGTTGTTCGGCTACAAATACACCGATTTCGCACCCGATGCGGCGGCGTTTCAACAAGAGGCCGAAAAGCGCGTGCGCGAGCTGCACATGTACGACGTGCTGCGCGCCGACCGCTGCATTTCGGTCAACTCGCTCGAGGCGCGGGTGCCGTTCGGCGATCTCGACTTTGTGCGGTACGTCATGGCGCTCGACCCCGCCATTAAAATAAACCGCTACGGCAAAGGCAAATATCTCCTGCGCCACGCCTTTGAGGGGCAGGGACTTTTGCCGGACGACATTCTTTGGCGCGAGAAAGCCGCGTTCTCCGACGCCGTCGGGCATTCGATGGTAGACGACTTAAAAGCGTTTGCCGAAACGCGTTACACCGACGAGGCGTTCGATGCGCGGCGGTTACGTTACGCGCACGCGCGCCCGTTTACCAAAGAAGCGCTCTTGTATCGTGAGATATTTGAGAAATACTATCCGGAACAATCCGAGATGATCGTCGACTTCTGGATGCCGAACAAGGCGTGGCGGGGGTGCGACGTGAACGATCCTTCCGCGCGTGTGCTTTCTAACTACGGCGACAGCGGAAAATAAAACAGTATGAGGTGCAGTATGGAAAGGAAACAGCAGATCTACGAAGGCAAAGCCAAAAAAGTGTACGCGACCGACGATCCGGCGCTGTTGATCGTCTCCTACAAGGACGACGCCACGGCGTTCAACGGCCTGAAAAAGGGCACCATCGTCGGTAAGGGCGTTATCAACAACCGCATGAGCAACGCGCTGATGCGCATGCTGGAGCAGCGCAGCGTACCGACGCACTACGTCGAGGAGATCGGCGAGCGTGACACCGTGGTCAAAAAGGTGACCATCGTGCCGCTCGAGGTCATTGTGCGTAACATTTCCGCCGGCTCGTTTGCCAAACGCTACGGCGTCGAAGAGGGCATCGTGTTCGACAGCCCGACCGTCGAGTTCTCCTACAAGAACGACGCGCTCGGCGACCCCTTAATCAACGCCTATCACGCCGTCGCATTGAAACTGGCGACCCGCGAGGAGATCGAGACGATCAAGACCTACGCTTTCCGGATCAACGAGATCTTAAAAGCGTTTTGGCTGTCCTGCGGCGTCACATTGGTCGACTTCAAACTGGAGTTCGGGCGCTTGCCGGACGGCACCGTCGTGCTGGCCGATGAAATCAGCCCCGACACCTGCCGCCTGTGGGATACCGCCACGGGTAAAAAACTGGATAAAGACCGTTTTCGCCGCGATCTCGGCGGCGTCGAGGACGCGTATCGCGAGATCATGGGCCGGCTGGAAGCAGGGCTCGGTCGCTGACGGAGGACTTGCTATGTTCGACGCGCAAAAAGTAAAAGACGACTGTGTGCGGTGGATACGGGCGTTCTTTGCCGAGAACGGCGCGGACTGCAACGCGGTTGTGGGCATCTCCGGCGGCAAGGACAGCTCCGTCACGGCTGCCCTCTGTGTCAAGGCGCTCGGCGTCGATCGCGTGATCGGCGTGCTGATGCCCTGCGGCGTGCAGGCCGATATCGACGCGGCCGAACTGCTCGTCTCGCACCTCGGTATCAAACACTACGTCGTCAATATCAAGGACGCCGTTGAGGGGCTGACGAAAAATCTGCCTTTTCAGCCGTCGAGACAGACGGCCGTCAATCTGCCCGCGCGCATCCGCATGGCCACGCTCTACGCCGTGGCACAAAGTCACAACGGGCGGGTAGCTAACACCTGTAACCTCTCCGAGGACTGGGTCGGCTACGCCACGCGCTACGGCGACGGGGCGGGCGATTTCAGCCCCATCTCCCGCCTGACCGTGGGTGAAGTCAAGGCGATCGGGCGCGTGCTCGGTCTGCCCTCTGCCCTGGTCGACAAAGTGCCGATCGACGGCCTTTCCGGCAAGACGGACGAGGACAATCTCGGCTTTTCCTACGCGGAGCTCGACCGCTATATTCGCGAGGGCATGATCGACGATCTGGATACACAATGCCGCATCGATCAGTTGCACCGCGCAAACCGCTTCAAACTCTTGCCGATGCCGGTGTTTGATCCGGAAATACCGACGCATACGGAATGGTAACACCATACACGATTTTGATGAGGTGAGTATATGACGAAGTATATTTTTGTGACCGGCGGCGTCGTTTCTGGACTCGGCAAGGGCATTACCGCCGCTTCACTCGGACGGTTGTTAAAAGCGCGCGGCCTTAAAGTCGCGGCGCAGAAACTCGACCCCTATATCAACGTCGACCCCGGCACCATGAGCCCCTATCAGCACGGTGAAGTCTACGTCACCGAAGACGGCGCCGAGACCGACCTCGACCTCGGGCATTACGAGCGCTTCATTGACGAAGACCTGAACAAGTACTCCAACCTGACTACGGGTAAGGTTTACTGGAACGTGCTCAATAAGGAGCGCCGCGGGGAATATCTCGGCTCGACGGTGCAGGTCATTCCGCACGTCACGGGCGAGATCAAGGAATTTATCTACAACGTGGGCAAACACTCCGACGCCGACGTGGTCATCACCGAGATCGGCGGCACCATCGGCGACATCGAGTCGCAGCCGTTCATCGAGGCGGCGCGGCAGGTCTCGCTCGAGGTGGGGCGCGAGAACAGTCTTTTCATCCACGTCACGCTGGTGCCGTATCTGCATGGTTCGGAAGAACATAAGACGAAGCCGACGCAGCACTCCGTCAAGGAGTTGCAGGGCATGGGCGTCAATCCCGGCATCATCGTGCTGCGGTGCGACGAGCCGCTCGAAGAGAGCATTTTCAAAAAGATCTCGCTCTTCTGCAACGTCAAAGAGGACTGCGTCATCGAAAACATCACGCTGCCGAACCTCTACGAGGCGCCGCTGATGTTGGAAAAATCGAACTTTTCGGCCGTGGTCTGCCGCGAACTCGGCCTCGCGGCCAAAGAGCCGGACCTCGCCGACTGGCAAGAGATGGTCGCGCGCATCAAATCACGGCCCTATACAGTGCATATCGGCCTCGTCGGCAAATACGTGGCCTTGCACGACGCGTATCTGTCGGTCGCGGAGGCGCTGCGCCACGCGGGTTACCGCCACAACACGCACATTAAAATTCACTGGATCGACTCCGAGGAGATCACCGAGGAGAACGCGGCCGAAAAACTCGGCGACGTGGACGGCATCATCGTGCCGGGCGGCTTCGGCAGCCGGGGCATCGAGGGCATGATCGCGGCGGCAAAGTACGCCCGTGAAAACGGCGTGCCGTATTTCGGTATCTGCCTCGGCATGCAGATCGCCGTCATCGAATACGCCCGCCACGTGCTGGGTCTCGCCGACGCCAACTCGGGCGAATTCGATTCCGTCAGCGCCCATAAAGTCATCGACTTTATGCCGGGGCAAAGCGACGAGATCGACAAGGGCGGCACGCTGCGCCTGGGCGCCTACCCCTGCGTCATCGGCGCGGGCACGACGATGGAGAAGTGCTACGGCAAACGCGAGATCAGCGAGCGCCACCGCCACCGCTACGAGTTCAACAATAGCTACCGCGAGGCCATGCAAAAGGCGGGCCTGACGCTTTCCGGCATCTCGCCCGACGGGCTGCTCGTCGAAACGGTGGAACTGACCGACCGCGACTTTTTCGTCGGCGTGCAGTATCACCCCGAGTTCAAATCGCGCCCCAACAAGCCGCACCCGCTGTTTCTCGGCTTTGTCGGCGCAGCGTTCAATCGGAGCAAAAAAGAGGGCAAACAATGAGCATCCACGAGGAATGCGGCGTTTTCGGCGTCATGACGCCGTCGCCCACGCGCGTAGCGAATATGGCGTATTACGGTCTGTTCGCCTTGCAGCACAGAGGGCAGGAGAGCTGCGGTATCGTCGTCAACGACGACGGCGTTTTCACGTCGCACAAGGATATCGGGCTCGTCAACGACGTTTTCTCCAAAGAAACGCTTTCGACGCTGCCATCGGGCACGATGGCGGTGGCACACACCCGCTATGCCACGACCGGCAAGGCCAGCCGCAGCAATTGCCAGCCGATCGAGGTCAATCATCAGAAGGGTAAAATGGCGCTCGCGCACAACGGCAACCTCTCCAACGCGGCCAAGTTGCGCAGCGATCTTGAACTTTCCGGCGCGATCTTTCACACTTCTTCCGACACGGAGATCATCGCCTATCTCATCACCAAAGAGCGCCTGAAAACGCCTTCCATCGAAGAGGCCGTGTTTCACGCGGTTCAAAAGCTGGAGGGCGCGTTTTCTCTGGTTCTGATGTCGGCGCAAAAGCTGATCTGCGTGCGCGATCCGCACGGTTTCAGGCCGCTTTGCTACGGCAAGACCGAAGACGGCGCCTACGTCGTCGCGTCGGAGAGTTGCGCGCTTACGGCCGTGGGCGCGACGTTCATCCGCGATGTCGAGCCGGGTGAAATCCTGACGTTTACCAAAGCCGGCGTCGCCTCAAGGCGCGACCTGTGCGGAGGGGCGCCGATTCGCCACTGTATTTTCGAATATATCTATTTTTCAAGGCCCGATTCCGTCATCGACGGTATCTCGGTGCAATCCTCGCGCGTAAAAGCGGGCGAAATATTGGCCGAAACGTATCCCGTTCCCGCGGATATCGTGATCGGCGTACCGGATTCCGGCCTGGATGCGGCGCTCGGTTACAGCCGCCGTTCGGGCATTCCCTACGGCATCGGCCTGATCAAAAACAAATATATCGGGCGCACCTTCATTTTGCCCGACGACCGCAGCGACCGGGTCAGGATCAAGTTGGCGGCGGTCGAAAAGGCGATCTTCGGTAAGCGCGTCGTGCTGATAGACGATTCCATCGTGCGCGGCACGACCAGCCGGCAGATCGTGGCCCTCTTGCGTCGTGCTGGCGCCAAAGAGATCCACATGCGCGTCTCGGCGCCGCCCTTTATCGGTCCCTGCTACTATGGCACGGATATCGACTCGACCGACAATCTCATCGCGTGTCACCATACCGTCGGGGAGATCGCCGCGCTGATCGGGGCGGATTCGCTCGGCTTTCTGCCGACGGCGTCGCTTGGGCGGCTGGTGGAAAGCGACTGCTATTGCAGCGCGTGTTTCGGCGGCGAATATCCCACCGAGATACCGGAGAATACGACGAAAGACCGCTTTGAAAAGCGTCTGTCGGCGTGCTGAACGAGGGTTTTATGGACAACGGATTTGATAAAAAGATCATAACGGAGAACGGCCGTGCGGTTTACGGCCGTTCTTTCGGCGCAGAAAAAAACGCGGTGCTCGAACTCGTTTTCAATACCTCGATGGTCGGGTATCAGGAGATTCTCTCCGACCCGTCTTACGCGGGGCAGGCGGTGGTCATGACCTATCCGCTCATCGGCAACTACGGGATCGCGGACGATGATTACGAGTCCGCGGCGCCGGCCATGGGCGCCATGATCGTGCGCGAATGCTGCGGGGAGCCGTCGAATTTCAGAAGCACCGCCAAACTCTCCGACGTGATGCGACAATGCGACGTGATCGGCGTCGAGGGCGTCGATACGCGCGCGCTGACGCGCCTGATCCGCGACAACGGCTCCTGCCGTGTGCTGATCACAGACGCGGCCACACCGACAAAAGATGGCCTTGCGCTGCTGCGCGCGACCGCGCCGCAAAAGGACCTCGTCCCATGCGTCAGCTACGGCAAAACGGCTGTGTACGGCGAGCAGGAGAGCGGCCCGCATATCGTGGTGATCGACTGCGGCGTCAAGCAGAACATGATCCGCTCGTTCTGCAAGCGGGGCTGCCGCGTCACCGCCGTGCCGTGGAACACGCCCGCCGCGGATATCGTATCTCTCGCCCCGGACGGCGTTTTTGTCTCCAATGGCCCGGGCGACCCCGCCGACGTGCCCGAAACGGTGCACACCGTGCGCATGCTGCTCGGGAAATATCCGCTATTCGGCGTCTGTCTGGGGCACCAGATCCTGTCACTCGCCTACGGCGCTAAAACGTATAAACTCAAATTCGGCCATCGCGGCGGCAATCATCCCGTGCGGGATATGGCAACGGGACGCATCGAGATCACCTCGCAGAACCATTCCTACGCCGTCGATCGGGCGAGCCTTATCGGCACGCCGCTGACCGTGACGCACGTCAACCTGCTTGACGATACCGTCGAGGGCGTGCGGTGCGAGCGCGACGGAGCTTTCGGCGTGCAGTATCACCCCGAGAGCGCACCCGGCCCGCAGGACAGCGCCTATCTTTTCGACCGTTTTACGGCCATGATCGGGAAAGGAATGAGCCATGCCTAAAAGAACGGATATACGAAAAATACTGGTCATCGGCTCCGGCCCCATCGTCATCGGTCAGGCGGCCGAGTTCGACTACGCCGGCACACAGGCCTGCCTTTCGCTCAAAGAGGAAGGATACACGGTGGTGCTGTGCAACTCCAACCCGGCGACCATCATGACGGATACCGCCATCGCGGACAGAGTGTATATGGAACCCCTGACGCTGGAATACGTGGCGCGTATCATCCGCTACGAGCGGCCGGACGCCGTTTTGCCCGGTATCGGGGGCCAGACGGGCCTCAATCTCGCCGTTCAGCTTGAGAAAAAGGGCATTCTCAAAGAGTGCCGCGTCGAATTGCTCGGCACGAGCAGCAAGTCCATCGAGCAGGCCGAAGACCGCGACCTCTTCAAGCGCCTTTGCGAAGAGATCGGCGAGCCGGTGCTGCCATCGGGCGAGGCCGCCGACATCGAGGACGGCGTGCGCATCGCCGACGAGATCGGTTACCCCGTGGTGTTGCGCCCCGCCTTTACGCTCGGCGGCACGGGCGGCGGTTTTGCCGACAGCAGAGAAGAGCTGATCCCGCTTCTGAAAAACGGTTTCGCGCTTTCGCCCGTGCATCGGGTGCTGATCGAAAAGAGCGTCAAAGGGTACAAAGAGATCGAATATGAAGTCATACGTGACAAAAACGACACGGCCATCACCGTCTGCAATATGGAGAACGTCGACCCCGTCGGCATCCACACGGGCGATTCGGTGGTGGTCTGCCCGTCGCAGACGCTGACCAATAAAGAGTATCATATGCTTCGCGACAGCGCGCTGAAGATCATACGCGCGCTGAAGATCGAGGGCGGCTGCAACGTGCAGTTCGCGCTCGACCCGCATTCGTTCACCTACTATCTCATCGAGGTCAACCCCCGCGTGTCCCGCTCCTCGGCGCTCGCGAGCAAGGCGAGCGGATATCCCATCGCCCGCGTCTCGGCCAAAATCGGCGTCGGTATGACGCTCGACGAGATCCGCCTGGCCAACTCGCCCGCCTCGTTCGAGCCGTCGCTCGACTACGTCGTCACCAAACTGCCGCGTTTCCCGTTTGACAAGTTCACGGACGCGGACAACACGCTGTCGACGCAGATGAAGGCGACGGGCGAGACCATGAGCGTTGGCCGCACGTTTGAAGAGAGTCTCTTAAAAGGCATTCGCTCGCTGGAGACGGGCGCCTTTCACCTGCGCCTGCCGAAGTTCGATCACGTGCCCGAAAATACGCTGCTCGACTACGTAAAAAACGGCACGGATGACCGGCTTTTCGCCGTGGCGCAGCTGTTCCGTCTCGGCTACCCCGTCGGGGCTGTGGCCGACGCGACGGGCATCGACCGCTTTTTCCTTGACAAGATCCAAAAGATCGTGATCGCGGAGAGCGAGATCAAAAACACCCCCGGCGACGTCGGCGTCCTGCGCGCGGCCAAGCGGATGGGTTTTTCCGACCGGGAGATCGCGCGCCTGTGGGGCTGCACGGAGAGGGAAATCTACGCGCTGCGGCGGCAGAGCGGCGTCGCGCCCGTCTATAAGATGATCGACACCTGCGCGGCGGAGTTCGACAGCTACATCCCGTATTTCTATTCGACATACGAAGAGGAGAACGAATCGGTCGTCTCAAAGACGAAAAAACTCATCGTGCTCGGCTCCGGCCCCATCCGCATCGGGCAGGGTGTGGAATTCGATTACTCCACGGTGCATGCCGTGCAAACGATCAAGGCGGCGGGCTATGAGGCCATTATCATCAACAACAACCCCGAGACCGTTTCGACCGATTACACCTGCTCGGATAAACTGTATTTCGAGCCGCTTACCGTCGAAGACGTGATGAACGTGGTCGATCTGGAGTCGCCCGAGGGCGTCATCGTCACGCTCGGTGGGCAAACGGCCATCAACCTCGCGGGCGCCTTGCACGAGCGTGGCGTGAAGATCGTCGGCACCGACTGCGCGGCCATCGACCGCGCCGAAGACCGCGATCAGTTTGAAAAGGTGCTGGAA
>Ga0310696_10010700_pt1 | contig 10514 bp, 8 predicted proteins | sample AusTroGonzalo_MG_4_FD_203885 | JGI IMG/M metagenome (GOLD analysis project Ga0310696, IMG submission 203885) | Bovine rumen microbial communities from tropical cattle in Woodstock, Queensland, Australia - Gonzalo_02 (v2) (version 2) | ecosystem: Host-associated > Mammals > Digestive system >... | reverse complement strand
CTCTTGATTTACAGATAGATTAACGAATTAACGAAATAACGAAATATCGGATAACGGAGTGTCGTACGACCTAAAAAAATATCTGCCTACGACTCGCAAAGAGATTGAGTTGCGCAACTGGGATGAAGTGGACATCGTCTTCTTCAGCGGTGACGCATATATAGACCATCCGTCTTTTGCTGCGGCAGTTTTAGGGCGGGTGCTTGAGGCGGCGGGATACCGCGTGGCTATCGTACCGCAACCCGACTGGCATGGCGACTACCGCGATTTTAAGAAATTCGGCCGGCCGAGACTTTATTTTGCAGTTTCTGCAGGTAGTATGGATTCGATGGTGAACCATTACACGGCTGCCAAACGCAAGCGGTCCGATGATGCCTATACACCCGATGGAAAGGCAGGAGCGAGACCCGATTACTGTACCATTACCTATTGTCGCATCCTCAAGCAGTTGTATCCCGATGTACCTATTGTGATTGGTGGTATAGAAGCCTCTATGCGCCGCCTGACGCACTATGACTACTGGCAGGACAAACTAATGCCATCTATCCTCGTGGACTCTGCCGCAGACTTCCTCACATACGGAATGGGAGAACAAGCGATGGTGGCGATAGCAGAGAAAATCAAGAATCATGAGGATGATATCAAAAATATTCCTCAGATAGCCTACCTGATATCTGACGCTTCGGAAATTCCTGCCGACGCCATTCGTCTTTATTCCCATGAAGAGGCTCTCAAGGATAAACGCAAGCATGCGGAGAATTTCCGGCTCATCGAAATAGAATCGAATAAGATTCATCAAAAAACCTTGGTGCAGCCCGTTGGAAATCAGTTTGTCGTGGTTAACCCTTCATACCCGCCTATCACCACCGAGCAGTTGGACGCTATTTACGATTTGCCGTACCAATATACGCCGCATCCCAAGTATAAGGATAAACATATACCGGCATATGAGATGATCAAATGGTCGGTCTGCATGCACCGCGGTTGTTTTGGCGGTTGCTCGTTCTGCACCATTTCTGCGCATCAGGGCAAACAGATTGTCTCGAGGTCAAAGGCATCTATTCTCCGTCAGATAGAGCGTCTGAGCCAACTGCCTGACTGGCACGGAGTCATATCCGACCTTGGCGGACCGTCTGCGAATATGTACGGAATGCACGGAAAAGACCTGTCTCTGTGCGAACAATGTGCGCGGGCCAGTTGCCTGCAACCGAACATATGCAAGAATCTGAATCAAGATTTCAGGCCGGTACTGGATATATATCGTACAGTGGACAAACTGCCTTACGTCAAGCATGCGTTTGTAGGCAGCGGTATCCGTTATGATTTGATGTCCGAGGACTATGCCCGCCAGCTTATCACGCATCATGTATCGGGACGATTGAAGGTGGCACCGGAGCATTGTTCCGATGTCGTGCTAAAACTCATGCGAAAACCATTATGGAAGCATTATCTGCGATTCCGGGAGTTATTCTTGCGGATAAACAAAGAAGCAGGATTGCGTCAGCAACTTATACCGTATTTTATATCTTCCCATCCGGGCTGCACCAAACATGACATGCGCTTGTTGGCAGACGAGACCCAACGAATGAACTATCGGCCGGAACAGGTACAGGACTTCACGCCGACCCCCATGACGCTATCGACGACGATGTTTTACACCGGTATCAACCCTTATACGCGCGAGCCTGTTTACGTGGCACGCACACCCAATGAGAAGAAACAGCAGAACCAATACTTCTTTTGGTACAAAAAATAACAGCATACAGAACATAGAATATTTATATGAAATCAACAATTAGTAAAAGACGTTATCGAATCAATCCCGAGACGCTGCAACTGGAGCGTATAGAGCATGGCTTCCGGTACTGGTTGCGCAGGTCCGGAGGATATATCATCGGAGGTATTTGCCTTGGTGTCATCTTTTTCTATACGTTTCTCTATTTCTTCCCCTCTCCGAGGGAAGCTTCGCTCATGCAGTACAATAGAAACCTCTCTGCGCAACTCGAGGTTCTGGGCGCTCAGGTGGATCAGATGCAAATCGTCATGTCTGACCTCTCTCAGCGAGATGACAACCTCTATCGTGCTATGTTAGGTGCAGAACCTATACCGCAGGCAGCACGACTCGGCGCTACGCAGCAGATATCCTATTACGACTCTCTTGCACGGATGACCAATACGCAGCTTGCTGCCGATATACAGCGGAAGGTTGATATACTGGAGAAGGAACTGTATGTCCAGGCACGTTCCTACGATGAGATATTGGAACTCGCGCAAAATCAGGAAGTACGTATGGAGAACATACCGGCCATCCAACCCGTACTCAATAAAGACCTCAAGCGGATGGCTTCGGGTTACGGGTGGCGTGTGGATCCCGTCTATCATATCCGGCGCTTCCATGAAGGGATGGACTTTACGGCACCTGTAGGAACGGAGATCTTCGCTACCGGTAATGGAGTCGTCGTTTATTCCGGATGGAGACAGGGATACGGCGAGACTGTTGAGATTGATCATGGTTTCAACTATACTACGCGATATGCTCACTGCTCCAAACGTATCGCGCGGGTAGGGCAGCGTGTCAAACGAGGAGACGTCATTGCTCTCGTAGGCAACACCGGCAAGTCAACCGGACCGCACCTGCATTATGAAGTCCATTTCCAAGGAAGGCCTATTGACCCGCGTAATTATTATTTCTATGACCTAAGCCCGGAGGACTACGACCGTATGGTGCAACTGTCCTCTAACATGGGAAATATGATGGATTAACAAGGATTACTAACGATATGAAACAGAAAGAAGAATCTTTTGCCCCTATGTGGGAGTTAAATCCCTTGTGGGATACACTTACTCAGGAAGAGAAGAACCGTATGGCCAAAGAGGCGCAAATTATTCAGTATGAGAAAAACGAGGTCATTCATTACGATGGCGACGAATCGCAATATGTATGGATGCTTCTCCGTGGGAAAGTGCGTATCTATAAGGAGGGCATCGGGCAGCGGCAGCAAATCATCCGTCTGCTCAAACCCTATGATATTTTCGGCTATCGTGCTTGTACCGTAAACGAGCCCTATAATTCTAGCGCCAGCGCATTCGAGGCTTGCACCGTTTATCGGCTTAGAAGGGAATTCTTCAATGAACTGATACAAGCGAATGGAGCCTTGTGCTACCGTGTTATGATCATGATGGCCAAGGACCTCGCTATCTCGGAAATCCAGACTGTTAATCTAACACAGAAACATATTCGCGGACGCCTTGCCGAGAGCCTTTTGCTCCTGCTCAAGAACTACGGCTATGAACCCGACGGAAAGACTATAGCCATGCTGTTACCCCGTGAAGATCTTGCCAATATGAGCAATATGACCACGAGCAATGCCATCCGTACCCTCAGCCAGTTCGCACAGGAAGGACTCCTCGAGATAGACGGACGACATGTCTCCATTCTTGATGAGAAAGCGCTTGAACGCATCTCCCGTCTTGGATAACATTAAACATTACAAATATAGATTTATGAAAGTCAACTACTTGGAGCCGCGGCATATCGGACTTACCGCGGAAGACGAGAAACACATGTTAAGCGCCATCGGCGCACCTTCTCTCGACGCCCTCGTTCGTGAGACTATGCCGGCAGATATTCTCCTTCCGGATCCCATCGCGTTGGATGAACCGTATACGGAGCAGCAGCAGTTGGAGATAGCGCAGACGCTGCTCAATAACAACGATCCGGCGCGTTCTTATATCGGTCGCGGTTGGTACGGCACAATCACGCCCGCTGTCATCCGTCGTAACATTCTTGAGAATCCTGTTTGGTACACTTCTTATACGCCGTATCAGGCCGAAGTGAGCCAGGGACGATTGGAGGCTTTGTTCGTATTCCAGACCATGGTCAGTGACCTCACCGGTCTGCCGCTCGCCAATTGTTCGTTACTGGACGAGGCAACTTCAGCTGCAGAGTCCGTCACGATGATGCGTAATCTCCGCTCCCGTGAGCAGGTCAAAGCGAACGTGCGTAAGGTCTTTGTGGACGAGAAGATATGGCCGAATACGCTCTCTGTTCTCCGTACACGCGCTACTGGGCAGGATATAGAGATTGTCACCGGTTCATACGCGGACTTTGAGCCTACGTCTGATTTCTTCGGTGCACTGGTTCAGTGGCCTAACAGCGACGGTTCCGTAGAGGACTACGAAACGTTCATTGATGACTGCCATGCGGCGGGACTCAAAGTAACGGTGGTAGCTGATCTCATGGCGCTCGCATTGCTCAAACCGCTTGATGCCGATATCATGTGCGGTACAGCCCAGCGCTTCGGACTGCCGATGGGCTTCGGAGGACCTACCGCCGGATATATGGCAACGCGGGACGAGTACAAACGTGACATGCCGGGACGTATTATCGGACTGAGCAAAGATAAATACGAGCATCCGGCTTTCCGTTTGGCATTGCAGACCCGTGAGCAGCATATCAAACGCGAGCGGGCAACTTCGAACATATGTACCGCGGAGGCTCTTTCTGCGATGATGGCCGGCATGTACGGCGTCTATCATGGCGCACAAGGTATCCGGCAGATAGCCGAAGGTATCCACGGCAAAGCGGTCTATCTGAGTGAGATGCTCCAGGCATATGGCTATGAGCAGGAAAACGCGGAGTTCTTCGATACACTGAAGATAAGGGTTACGGGTGACGGGTTACAGGTTACGGAACTCAAGGAGAAAGCAGAGGAGATGGGTATTAACCTCTACTATGATCCGCAGGGGTGGGTTGGACTCTCTATCGATGAGACGGTTGACCTATACGACATGAATGACCTTATCACTCTCTTTGCCGAAGCTGCTGACGCAATGCCTCAACTGGAAGACTCCGAAGAAGCATTCGATAACCTATGGGCGATTGATGAGAGCCGTGTTCGTGAAGTCGATTATATGCAGGCGGAGGTTTTCCAGAACTACCATACGGAGACCGAACTGATGCGTTATCTCAAGCGCCTCGACCGCAAGGATATCAGTCTCGCCACTTCGATGATTCCGCTCGGCTCATGTACTATGAAGCTGAACCCTGCTGCGGCAATGATTCCTGTTACTTATAATGCCGCTCTCGCTGTTCATCCGCTGGCTCCGGCAGAGCAGACGGTCGGCTATCAAACTATTATGGAGCAACTGCAAGAGCAGTTGTGCGCCATCACCGGCTTTGCCGCCTGTACACTGCAACCTACTTCCGGCGCTGCCGGCGAATATACCGGTCTGGTGGTTATACGCGAGTATCTCCGTCGCCAGGGTCAAAGCCAACGGAATGTCCTTCTTATCCCCGCTTCGGCACATGGCACCAATCCCGCCTCTTGTGTACAGGCCGGCTTTACACCTTGCGTCGTAAAGTGCGATGAGCAGGGTAATACGGATCTTGCGGATTGGAAAGCCAAATGTGAGGAGAATAGCGAAGTACTGGCGGGTTGTATGATAACGTACCCCTCCACGCACGGTATTTTTGAGCAGGCGATTCGTGAGATGATTAATGCTGTGCATGCCAACGGCGGTCTCGTGTATATGGACGGCGCGAACATGAACGCGCAGATAGGCTGGACAAACCCTGCTTTCATCGGTGCCGACGTATGCCACCTCAATCTGCATAAGTCCTTTGCATCGCCTCACGGCGGCGGTGGACCGGGTGCCGGTGCTGTGTGCTGTACGGATGCGTTGGCGGACTGCCTGCCTACAGAAGACAGGAACCGCGTTTCCTCGGCTCTGTACGGCAATGCCAATATGGCGCTTATCTCATGGGGATACATAGCGATGATGGGAGCCGAAGCACTTCGCCACGCTACGGCAGCAGCAATCCTCTCCGCCAACTATATGGCGATGCGCCTTAAAGATGCGTACGGTATCGTCTATACCGGTGCGACGGGCAGGGTAGGGCACGAATTGATACTGGACTGTCGTCAGTTCCATACAATCGGAATAACCGAAGCGGATATTGCCAAGCGTCTGATGGACTATGGCTACCACGCGCCGACACTCTCTTTCCCGGTCCACGGCACTTTGATGGTAGAACCAACCGAGTCGGAGTCCTTGCAAGAGATAGACCGTTTCTGCGACGTGCTGCTGCAGATACGTCAGGAAATAGCCGATATCGAGTCCGGTAAGGCCGATAAAACCGATAATGTGCTGCTCAACGCTCCGCACCCCGAGTATGAAGTGGTCGCCGACGAATGGCAGCATCCCTACACACGCCGGCAAGCGGCATACCCGACTGAGTTCGTGGCACAAACGAAGTTCTGGTGCCCCGTCGGACGCGTAGATAACGGCTTTGGTGATCGTAACCTCGTTGCGAAATGGTAAATAATAATGGCAAATAACAAATAGTAAATGTTATTACGTTACAGCTCTTTTGTCAATCCGCATAATGCGGAGAATGCGCCTTTAGCGCATACGGTTTTTGAGTATTTGGCTATCATCATCGGCATTGCTCCGATGGCTTTAATGGTTAACTGGGTGTTGTTGCCGCATGCGTTTGTGGGAGGCGGACTGACCGGTATTTGTTCCGCTATCTATTATGTCACGGGAGGTATGTTTCCAACGCTTTTCCCTGAGTACGGAGGAGCTATTCCTGTATGGTTGACAACCTTCGTCTTTAATGCTATCCTGCTTCTTATTGCCGGACTGACGGTGGGCTGGAAGTTCTGCATCCGTACGATGGTAGGTGTGGCGGCTATCACCTTTTGGTATCGCGTAATACCGATTTTGCCGAAACCTATTGTAGCCGATCCATGGTTAGGGGCTATCATCGGCGGTTCTATCTTCGGGTTGAGCCTCGGATGTGTACTGGCGGCACAAGGATCATCCGGCGGCACAGATATCGTGGCGATGATCATCAATCACTACAGGAATGTTTCTTTGGGTAAGATCATGCTGGCGTGTGACGTACTCATAATTGCCTCCGCTTATTTCCTTCCGTTGCCGGAGAACATGATCGTGGAAGGCGAAGACATGAGTTATCTGCATACTAAGCGAGTGCTGTACGGTGTGGCAATGACCATCTCATATACCGTGGCGGTGGACTGGCTCATGGCGCGTTTGCACCGTTCCGTCCATTTCCTTATTTATTCCGCCAAATACGAGGAGATAGCTACAGCTATCAATACTACGGTTAACCGAGGTGTCACTGTGCTGGACGGTATGGGGTGGTATTCCCAGAAACCCGTCAAAGTAATCTCTGTTCTTGTGCGTAAACCCGAGAGTTCGTTGGTTTTCCAACTGATTCACGATATTGATCCCGGAGCACTCGTCTCGATAGCGGATGTAGGTGGCGTTTTTGGTTCCGGTTTCGATAAAATTAAGGCAAAATAACAAAAAAATGCGCATTTTCTTGCGTATGTCAAAAAAAAGCAGTAATTTTGCACGCTTTTTGGCAAAAGAGCGAAGGAGAGTTGTCTGAGTGGTCGAAAGAGCCGCACTCGAAATGCGGTATACGCATTACGTCGTATCGGGGGTTCGAATCCCTCACTCTCCGCAAGATGAGCGAACGCAGCCACGATATCATTGACTTGTCGCGCCTACCTATCGGCACGCATAGTTTTGATATCCAACTGGACAACGATTTCTTTAGTTCGCTGGAGAAATCGGAAATCCTGAATGGTAAGGTGACGGCGAAAGTGACGCTTAATCTCCGGGAGGAGGACTATTCGCTCCGCATTGCAGTTCAAGGGACTGTTTTTGTGGTGTGTGACAGATGCCTTGACCCGATGAGTATTGAAATAGATGCTAATGATGAATTCGATAATAGTGACGCTTCGCTAAATGGTGAGGGGTTACAGATTACAGGTTACGGGTTACAGGATAGTAAACTTGACTTGACCTGGTTAGCATATGAAATAGTAAGTATCAATATTCCGCTCGTACACAGTCACCAAGCGGGTGAGTGTAATAAGCAGATGGAACTTCTCCTCCATAATCACCTTTGTGACGAGCCGAATCCCGAAGGATAAAGTTAAAAGTTTAAAGTTGAAAGTTTAAAGTTTAAAGAATACAATTATGGCACATCCAAAAAGAAGACAAAGCCACACCCGGCAAGCGAAACGTCGTACCCATGACGTTGTGAAAGCTCCGACACTGGCTACATGCCCGAACTGCGGCGCATTGCACATCTATCACACAGTATGCCCTTCCTGCGGCTACTATCGTGGTAAACTGGCTATCGAGCAAGCAGAGGCTTAATCAAAAGGAAAAAAGTAAGAGGTAAAAGGTAAGAGGTTTGTCCCTTTTGCCTTTTCACCTTGTTTATTTTATGCGTGCGTGACGCACGTACGTAACTCGCGAGAGCTACACGGTACAAACAAATCGTAAATTGTAAATTGTAAAATCGAAAAATTGATTCATGTACAACAATCAGAACAATGAAAGTGAGCGTCGTCCCAGACCTCGCTTCCACCGCGAAAACGAATCTGTCACTTCACGTCCTCGTTTTACCAGAGACGGTAACGAACCTCGTCCGCGTTTCCACCGCGACGGAGAAGACCGTCCACAACGTCCGTTCGGCGCCAAACCCAGACGTAACAACGGACTTTATTCCAATCGTAAACAGCAGGCTTACCGTCAGCAATTCGAAGACCCGACGAAGCCTATTCGTCTGAACAAGTTCCTGGCTAACGCAGGCATCTGTTCCCGTCGTGAGGCTGATGATTTTATTCAGGCAGGTGTCATCACCGTTAATGGGGCAGTCGTGGATAACTTAGGCGCTAAGGTGCTCCCGACGGACGATATCCGTTTTCATAATCAGCCAGTCCGCCGTGAGCGCAAGGTCTATATTCTGCTCAACAAACCGAAGAATACCGTGACGACTACAGATGACCCGCAGGAACGTCACACGGTAATTGATATCGTACGTAATGCTTGTGCGGAACGTATTTATCCGGTAGGTCGTCTTGACCGTAATACGACCGGTGTGCTGTTGCTCACCAATGACGGAGATCTGGCAGCCAAGTTGACGCATCCTAAGTTTCAAAAGAAAAAGATTTATGCAGTAACGCTAGACCGGGAACTCGAAGAAGTGGATGAAGCGATTATCCGCGCCGGAGTCATTCTGGACGATGAGCGTATCATCCCGGATGCATTAGAGTTTCCTAAAGCCGACCGTAAGCATATCGGACTCGAGATACATTCCGGACAGAATCGCGTGGTACGCCGTATTTTCGAGAAAGTAGGGTATAAGGTAGTGAACCTTGACCGCGTCTCTTTTGCTGGACTGACAAAGAAAAACGTAGGGCGCGGCAAATGGCGTTTCCTCACACCGAAAGAGGTGTCCTTCCTCCAGATGGGAAATTTTTAAAGAGCTAAAAGGTAAGAGCTAAAAGCTAAGAGTTATGAGTTAAGAGTGAAGCGGAGCTTCCACTACATATTATTCGCAATCACCGTAGCGTTGTCCATTGTCTGCGGCATACTGATGTTCCATACGAACGTTAATGCCGACATGACGAAATATCTGCCGGATGACTCTCAGATGAAGAGCGGACTCGAGATAATCATGACCGAGTTTGGTTCATCTGCCCAGATGTCCGGCGCGGACGTTCATGTAATGTTCGAAGGCGTGAGTCCAAAGGAGATACCGGGTATTCGTTCTCTCTTGGCGTCTTATCCGGATGTGCAGTCGGTTTCATACCGTTACAGTGCTGATAGCACCCATACGCTCTTTGATTTGGACGTACCCAAAGCGGTGGACCAGAAAGCGCTGGGCAAGCAGATAAGCACCCGTTTCGGCGGAAACTGCGTAGTGGAGACCAGTCAGGACGGTGCTACGCCGCCTGTGTCGGTCATTATCGTCTCGGCGGTAATGATCATGCTGGTGCTCTTCGCTATGGCTCAGTCATGGTTTGAACCGGTGGTTATACTCTTTACCGCAGGCTTGGCCATCCTCCTAAATATGGGAACCAATGCCCTCTTGCCTTCGGTCTCCATTACGACGAACTTCATAGGTTCAATCCTCCAGGCGGTCCTTTCTCTGGACTACTGTATTGTCCTCCTTAACCGTTACAGGCAGGAGCAGGACGAGCATACTGACAGGCGAACATCTGTTTTGGCGGCAAACAGAGCGCTTAAAAAGGCCGCTCCGTCTATTCTCTCATCCGCACTAACCACCGTCGTGGGTCTGCTCATGCTCTGTTTTATGCGATTGAAGATAGGTACGGACATGGGTGTCGTGTTGGCTAAAGGCGTCGTTTGTTCGCTCATTTGCACCTTTACAGCCATGCCGGCACTTATGATGCTTTTCCGTCGTGTCATTAATGCTACGGCTAAAAAAGCCTATGTGCCGCCTACTGATGCCATGGCGCATTTCATTTCAAGGCATAAACTGCCGATGGCAGTCGGGGCGGTCATTCTGTTCTTCGCTTCATGGTACCTCAGCCGCCAGACGACTATATTCTTCTCTGCAGAAGCAGAGTCTCAGATAGAGAAGATCTTCCCGTCGCCGAATCCGTTTGTACTTGTCTATGACACGCAGGATGAGGATTCCGTCTATGCACTCGTGGACAGCC
>Ga0310696_10010698_pt1 | contig 10517 bp, 3 predicted proteins | sample AusTroGonzalo_MG_4_FD_203885 | JGI IMG/M metagenome (GOLD analysis project Ga0310696, IMG submission 203885) | Bovine rumen microbial communities from tropical cattle in Woodstock, Queensland, Australia - Gonzalo_02 (v2) (version 2) | ecosystem: Host-associated > Mammals > Digestive system >... | reverse complement strand
ACTACTGATGCGTACATCAACCATGTAGTGTTCTTCGAGATCATAGGAGATTTCTTCTCCTTTACCATACACATCCTTCCGGTCGATTAAATCGCCATTGTCTTTGCAGTAGTAATCAATCTTTTTAATAACCGTATATTTAATATCGGTACATTTGTTGAACCAAGCGAAACGCTCTACATTGTACTCAATAACACCGGCATGCGCCAATTGCTGCAGTTTGTAGCGCGCTTCTGCATCGTTAAGCTCATAGTAACCGGTGTCGATTGTGGTGTACACTTTGTCCATGCACAACTCTGCGAGCTTCTCGTTGTAAAGTTTGTTGACCGTCTTGGGGTCAATTTTGGTGTTGTCAACACCACACGAAACCATTATCATCGCGATAACTGTCGTGACAATCAAATAACGTACTTTCATGATAACAATTTTTTTGTTACGCCTACTCTTTTAACGGATTTTCGGCAGTTTCCGTTGCGAACTTACAAGTGTTTTCTCACATACGCAGGTGTGCGCGTGATTCTTTGTATTTACCGCTACCGCAGCACTACTCTGCCGGTGGTGTCGTAGCGTCGTCCGTTATGCTCGATGTAGAGAACGCCGTTGATAAGGAGTTTGCGGCTCTGTGTTCCGTCTGCGGAGACATCTTCCGTTCCGGAAGGTACGCCGTACTGAGCCACCACAATCATATTGCCTGTGATGTGGGTCAGCGGTTTGGACCATCCGGTGAAGGTGTAGCCGTCGCGTGTCGGGTTGGTAGCCGGTCCTTTCGCGTCCTCACCTTCGATGACATCCTCCTTGTAGAGTTCGTCGCCGTTCCAGTCGAGGTAGGTGACGGTAAAGTGCTCTTTGGCTTTCTCATACTGTGCGATGACGGTCAGGTCTCCCGTGATGCCTGTGATGGGTTTGGACCATCCGATGAAGTCGTATCCTTCGCGTTCGGGGTTCGTTTCCGGTCCTTTGGCGTCACCGCCTTCCTGTACTGTCTCTTTGAGCAGTTCGGTGGCATCCCAGTCGAGGAACGTCACGGTGTAGGTCTTGGCTTCATAGACGGCTTTGACGGTCGTTTCGCCGGTGATATACTTGAAACTGATGTCCCATCCTTTGAAGATATATCCTTCGCGTTCGGGGTCATCGGGAGGTGTGGCGGCTGTGCCGTAAGGCACTTCATCGGATTTGAGTACCTTGTCGTCCCAATCAACGAAGCTTACAAGGTAACTGAGGACATTGAAGGTGGCTTTCACGGTCAGGTCTCCGGTCACGTTGTCGAAGGTCTTGTCCCATCCGATGAATGTGTGTCCCTCTTGTTCGGGGTCAGCGGGAGCGGTTGCGGCATCGCCTTCGTTGATTACCTGTGTCTCAATCCATGTGTCGTTGTAGCCGAGGAAGGTGACGGCATACTGCTTGGGCAGCGCCACTTCGTCGGTCTCGGAGAGGTCGGCGATAATCTCATTGAACGCGTACTTGTATCCGGGAGCGGCTTCGTAAGCCTCTTTGACACCTTTCTTCATCAGCACGTGCAGACGGGGGATGACCGCTCCTTCACGCGCTTCGGCATTCTTCTTCTCCATATCCTCTCCTTCGTAATATTCAATCAGCACACCCCATGCTGAAGAGTGGGTATAGGCACCGAGACCGTACATTTCTTTATAATCGTACTTCTCATAGCTGATGTCCACCGGATTCTCGGCGTAGCAATATACGTCTGTGATGGAGTTTTTGAATATCAAGTCGGTACAGAACGTGCCGATACACATCTTCTCCATGGTCGCGGGGATATAGACCTTATGGCAGTCGGGATAGTTGTCATGGTGCAGAGGATACTGCCAGAGCGGTTTGGTGATTTGGGTGATACCGTCCTGTACGCGCACCTCTTTGATGTATTCGGAGTAGTGCTTGAGACGCGGATCCATATCTGCATCCGGTGTGGCACCTTCGCCGTAGAAATTGAGCGTACCGCTGGTGATGAGTTCCCATTTGGCTTTGTTGGTCCAGTTCTGGTCGCCAATCCATCCAGCAGCGGGTATGGCGGCTATCTTCTCGTAACCTTCGCCTACCGTTACCGCCATTTCTTGCCATCCTTTCGCGTTGCGGTAGTGGTCGATAAAATCGCCGTAGGTATAAACCTTGATTTCTCCGAGCGGCACGCCGCCGAAAATATGGTCACGCACGGTCTCTTTGGCATTGAGGTCAAACGAAGGCGGATTCGGCGTGCGGCACCAGATTTTCTGAACCGGACATCCCAAGAACGCCTTGTTGCCTATTTGCGATATCTGTTCGCCCAAAGTAACTTCTTCGAGGTAGGTACAGCCTTCAAACATACCGTAGCTGGGGGCGTTGTTACCCAAATCAACCCAGTAGAGATACGTACAGCCGCTGAAGTTGTGACCGCCGGAGATTTGTTTGACATTTTCGGCATCAAAGCCGTAAATAGACGTGCATCGGGCGTATGCATAACTTCCAATTGTATCAATACTATAATTATAATGTCCGTCATTGAGGTTCGTGCACCCGCAGAACGCGCTATCGCCGACGTAGGTCACTTCCGGCATATGGATAGAACGCATTCCGCTACAATGGGCGAATACGCCGCGATAGGATTTATAGTCATGGTTGGCATCCATCTTACCCAAATCGGTCGTTCTGCCGGTCAAGGAACTGATAGATGTTCCGCCGAGGTACTGCACATGCGGCAGATAAACGCTATCCAGTCTCGGACACTCAAAGAAGGTGTTCCACAGTTGTTTCACGGATTTCGCCATTGATACGCGTTGTAGGTTCGGCATGAAGCAACATGCGCCTCCGAGGAAGGTCACGCCCTCGTGCACCTCCACTCTTTTCACCTTGTCCGCCACTTTGTTTTTCGAACCGAAATCATACCAACTCGAGTGTGCCACCTCTCTGTCCCAGCCGACAATCGAGGTCTCGTTGAGTATGCCGCCTCCAATGCTCTGCGGTTTGCCGTATCCGTCGTGTCCGTCGCCGTCGAAGGTTCCATCAAGCACATGGCCGGACTCGCTGTACGCCATGATATGCATGACGCTGTCGGAAGTAAGGATGAACTTACCGCCGTACATCTTCTCGCTGTACCATACTTCGAGGTCTCCCAACTCGTATTGCAGGTCTTTCCACCACGCCGTGGTCATATAGGTCAGCTGCACCTCAAAATCATAGTTATTGACTCCGCATTTGATCTTATTTGGAGATTGCACGTCTCCGTAATAATAATCCACCGTTCCTTCGAAGGTATAGCGATCGACAGTCGGAGGCGTAGCACTATATGTATTTATTTCTGAAATCGGGCATCCTTGTACGAAATACTTGCCTATTTTAGCCGTTTTTTCTCCAAGAGTCACCGACCACATCATGGAGCAATTTGCGAACGCATAATCGCCTATCTCCTCTAATTCATCTGGCAGATAGAACTCCCCTGATTCGCTCCAACCAAAACGGGTCAATTCGTCGTGTCCGGCAAAGGCGTAATTACCGATGCGCTTGAGAGTGGAAGGCCACCAGACCTGATACAAGTGACTTTCTTCGGCAGTGAAACAGAAGGCGTTGTTACCTATCTCGGTGACACCTTCTTTGATGTCAATCGTCTTTATATAGCGGCGGTATTTTGCCCATGGCTGCTGCGCGCTGGAGGTCATATCGCCGATGTTCTTGGTGATGTATAATATGCCGTCTTTCGTGAGTTCCCATCCGTCTCCCGTCAGCGGGAACACGAGTTCCGACACTCGGTTCATCTTCTGCCATAAGCTGCCGTCCTCGTCATACGATTTGTAGTACTCTTCAGGAATGTGACAGTAGATTTTGTCTAAACCGGTCGTTATTAACTCACCGTATTCGTCTTCCTCGTTGGCGAATACCTTCTTATCTAAAGCGGGTGCCGCCGCCGCCATAAACAGACCTTTTTCGGAGTCTTCATTCCGCAGATTGGTATAGGCAAAGGCATAACCCTCAATCATGGTCACATATTTCCCTACATGGACCTCCTCTAATTCTTTACAGCCATAGAAGGCACTATGTGGTATCGTTGTAAACGCTATATTGTCCCCGAGAACCACTTTTTTCAATGCTGCGCAGTCGCTAAAAACGTAATATCCCAGATGCTCTATTTCCGGCAGTACAACTTCCGTCATGGAATTGTTTTTCAGAAACGCATATCTACCAATTTTGCTGACCCCGAGTGAGTTGCCTTGTTTGCCGAAATTGATATCGCCTGTCAAAGCGGAGCAAGCGAACGCCCATGAACCGATTTCCGTAATGTTTTCCAGTATTATTTTGTCGTCATTATACAACGCCGGACCGAACATAAACGGCAGAATCTTCGGAGTCCGGACAATCAGTGTATGGATAGTGAAATTGCGCACGGTGTTATACCATGGCATCTTGTAGTCACTGAGCAGGTCCGCCACCTTTTTCATTCCTTTTGGCATATTGTCGTGCTGTGCAGCCACATCGCCCGACGGGTCATAACCTTTATCCCAAAAAACGGGTGCTTTGGAGAAATAGATACTGTAAGCATCATCCTCGGTGATATAGTCCGCCAGTTCCCACTCGTAGGTGTTGATAGTGAGGTCGCAGCCCGTATAACTCTCATTGTCGCGAATCCAGTATCCGGTATAGGGCGCGTGGATGACATCGTCCTTAATCATCACCCTGCCGCCTTTCACGAATTTCACATCCTTCTCCCATTCGCTCATAAGCGACACCCAGCCGTCCGCGTCCGTCTCTATGTCCGCGTCCTCGGGAATGACAATCTTCGGCATACCCGTAAACGCAAAGTCGTCGCCGTCAGGACGTGGGAAGAAGACCGAACTCTTGCTGTCCGGCAGACCCGGTGAATTGTAGGGGAAGAGAATCCTGCCATACAGCGATTCGTCGTCAAAGCATGTGCCATAATGGAAAGCTTTCGTATAGCTGAGGCTGTCGGGCAGCTGCGAACCGCCGATGTTGGAGAAATACCACTGCGTATAGCCGATTACATCATCTTTCTTTGGCAGCCAGTGACCGCGGTTGATCTTCGGCGCTTTCTTGCAACTGAGGAACACGTTCGGCTCGGCATCCAACCACATCATGGGGCAGTACATGAACGAGTTGCGCTCAATCTCCGTCAGGTTCTCACCCAAGTCCACCTGCTTGAGGTAGGGACACTCGTAGAAGCCCTGCTTGACGATTGTTATTTTCGGGAGCGCAATCACACCCGCGTTGCAGCGCATGAAAGCGAAATTGTCCATGGTCTCGACATTGGGGAGTACGAGTGTGAATCCCGGCATACCGCATTGTGTGAACGCCGCCGTGCCGACCGTGGTCGCTTTTGGAGCCTCGAAGCGGCTCACCTCTTTCAGTTCGGCAAAGCAGTACTGGCTGATGTTCGGCGCATCGGTGATGATGGCTGTGATGTACTGTCCGTACTGGGCGTAGTCTCGGTGGTACTGTGTCCACGGCGACGGGTTGCTCTTCGAGAAATCGGGCAGTTTCTTGCCGCGCGTGGTGATGGTCAGTACATTGTCCGCCGAAACGGACCAGTCGCAATAGTCCGTGCGGCCCGAAGTCGCCGCACTCAGTTGCAGGGCGGTCATCGCCGCCAGCAACCAAAGAAGGAATCGTTTGTTCATTGTATGATTGTTTGTTGTTTTAGTTACTTGCTGTTCCGTTGCCGTCGCGCTGCATTGCGTTGCGGGGCAACGTTCAGAGTTATTTGTCGTTGTAATGACCGTAAGCTGCAATCACAAGCACAACAACTTCCGTTTCGTAAATACGATAAACCAGCCGGTGCTTTTTGCTAATCTGCCGTGACCATCTTCCTTCCGGTTTGCCTTTCAACGGTTCAGGGTGTCCGGTGCCTGTCTTGGGATGCTCTTTCAACTCCTGTATAAAAGATACGACCTTCTTATAGGAAGAAGGTTCGTCTTTTTTGAGTTTGGCGATGTCTAACAACGCCTGCTCCCTATATTCAATCTCATACATACCCCAGCCGTGTCAGCATGTCGTCTAATGATTCATCAGGCAACATTTTGTATTTAGGTCCTTTTTCCGCCTCGTCAAGCCGACGGAAATACTCTTCTTCAGTCATCAACGCGGGGTCGTGCTTGAGTTGCGTTGCCAGACGCTTGAGATATCCGGCAGCACGTCTGAGCATGTTTTCGTCCTCAGAAAGAACACCCAAACTACGATAGATTTCCGCATTCAGTTGCAAAGCATTCATAAAGTCAAAATAATTCCCATTAGGGTTTATAATAACAAGCGCGCAAAATTACCGCACTTTTTTGAGATATGCAAAATTATTTTATATTCAGCGCGGTTTCGGACTGAAACGGCACGGAAAACGGCTTCATTCATGTAGCCGCAATCGGCGAAGAAACGGTTAAGGTATGGTGAGGGTATTGTGAAGGTATTGTAATCACATACGAATAACATACGAATCACCTAAGAATAACATAAGACAGACAGCATACATGTAGCGGAATATATGCGTAATTAACCGAGATACAGACGTGCAGGTGGCGGGAGGTAATGAACCGGATACAGCAAAAAGAACCGCCCCGAATAGCGGTTCTTTTTGACAGGCTTTGTGCAGCCTATTTTTGACAGGCTTTGTGAGAGCCTTTATGCCGAGATTTCGCCTGTGGTTTTATCTCACTCTTGCGCCTTGAGCGTTATAGACTGCGCCGTGGTGAAGGATGTACAGCTGTCCGCGGATGAGGACTTTGCGCGGGCGGTCGGAGCCGTCTGCGGTCTCGTCAATGCCAGTGGGAGTCTCCTTCTCCCGTATGGCTGCAAGGTCGGCTTCCGCCTGCATGTAGATCTCCACGCAAGCAGTGTATATGGCGGAGAGGTTCTCCGAGAAGGACTTGCTGTCATCCCATTGGATGGCATCAACAGCGTCTTTGGCGTTGCTCACGACAAGCAGACATTCCTCGGTGTCGTTATCCTGCAGAAGCTCGTCCAAAGCGGTTTTGTACTCATCCAGGATGTCTTTCAGAGCCGTCTCTTTCGCCGCTTTCTCCAATTCCGCATACTGTTTTTCCGCCTCTGTGAGCGTCTCATAGTTGGTAACGAGTGCCTTGTCCTCGTCGCTGAGCGCGTCGTATGCCTCCCGTGCCAGACGGATATTGACGCCGCAAGCGGGGGTGTAGGTCACTTCGCCGATGGCATCGATAAGATGAATGACGGCATATACAGCGGCATTGAGCGTGCGGAAATCACCTTCGTCAGTATAGATGAGCCTCTCTTCACTGTCGTGAGTCTGCATACGGAAATAGTATTTAGTGTCGGGTGTCAGTCCGGTGATGGTGTACAGGAACTGCTCCTCCTGTTCACCCTTCGCCGTGCGTCGCGGGGCTTTCGTTGCGGGAATGAATTCTATGAAGTTGCCATTCTTGTCGAAGACATACGAACCCAACAGTTCAGTTCGCTCTTCGTCCGCATAGAGGGTGAGCGAGTAGATGTATGCACCTTTGACATCATACCACCGTATAGTCACGGCAGTCACCTCAATGTTGAACTCCGGCACATCCGGCTCCTTGCCATCTTCTATGAATATGGCGCGCAGATAGGTGTCGTCCATCAGTTTGAGGTTGTATGTCATATCTTTCATGCCGTCGTTCCACTTGACGAACTTGTATCCCGTTTTAGGCACAGCGACAGCCACCATATCGGTGAAGCGCGGATAAGCGGGTTCGGTCTGCGGTGTGCTGACAACGCCCCATGCTTCATTGGCGCTCTCCACTTTCCATGCGTATTTCTTCAGTTCGAACACCGCCCCGTAGCTCTCATTCTGTTTGGGAGTCTCCATCAGACGCGGGTTGTCCGTATTGCCGTCGGACCACTGTACGAACTCATAGCCTTCGTCGGGGGTGGCGGTCATGTACGGATAGCAGGAGCTGACAGGCACCTCGATGGTTCCGTGATCAGACGAAACGGAGGTAATAGTGTAATAGTTGGAGAACTCCTGGTACTTGAGCAGGTCCGCGTACTGGCCCCAAAGGAGTTCGTAATTCTCCAACGCTTTGCAAGGCACATAGACGGCCTTCAGGTTCTCACAATTCATAAACGCGTTGTCGCCGAGCAGCGGAGTAATCTCAGCTTTTACAAGAACACCCAGCAACTGGTCATTGTCCTTGAAGGCGCATGTGCCGATATTGCGGACACCGGCACCAATCTCCAGCACTTTTATCTTTTTGCAATCCTCAAACGCGTGACTGCCTACAGATGTAACGCCATCCGGGATGGTAACACTCTCCAACGCACAACCGTAGAACGCATGGTCGCCGACAGTGGTGAGCGATTCCGGCAGTTTCATGTCTTTCAACTTGGTACACTTGGCGAAGGCGTAAGACTTGATTTGTTCCAATCCTTCGGCGAAAGTGACCTTAGTCAGGCTTTGGCAGCCATAGAACGCGCGGTCGCTGATGGCGGTGACGGCAAAGGTCTTCCCTGTTCCCTCAATCATCGCCGTTACCGTTTCCGGCACCTCTGCGGTACTGATTTTTGAACTGACCACATCGACCACCTCTGCGGTCTTCTCCCACAGACAGAGGTCATAGTAAAAGTCCCCAATTTTTACATGCCGCTTGAGACCGGTGGTGATGTTCGCGAAGTCTCTCCATTCGGCAGACCCTTTGTAGGCAGCCACACTCTCGTCAAGAACATAAACGGGAATCTGGTTGTCCACTCCAAGGAACGCGGCGAATTCGGCTTCGGGAGGCGTGGCGGCTTTGCAGGCAATCCAGACGAGGTCGGTTTCGGAGAAGGCAACAGTAGCTATCTCCTTGAGCGATTCGGGCAACACCAACCATTTGAGTTGGGCACCGTCGAACACGTCACTCTCGATACGCGTTGTGCCCTCCGGCACTTCGTACCCTCCGTAACGGCCCGTAGGATAGACAAGCAGCGTCTTCTTGTCCTTGGAGAAGACAACACCATGGATATCGCAATAGGTTTTGTTGTCGAGAGGGATGTTGATGTAAGTCAGAGCCGGGTTGCCTATGATGGCATATGCGTCGATGTCGCTGACGGTGGAAGGCAGGGAAATGGAGATCAGTTCGAAGCAATGTATGAAAGCGTACCTGCCGACGCTGACGACTTTGTATTTGAAACCGTTGTAGGATATTTCCTGCGGCACGATGACATTGCCTTTGTACTTTCCTTTTGGCAAAGCCACCACTTTGGCGGTATAGGTTGCAGGATTGAGTTCATAGCAGATTCCGTTTATCACGTAGGACGACGTGCGTATATTCGTAAACACATTCCATCCATCCGCCTGCTGATAGGCCGACGGACTCGTCTCAGGTACGTAAACAGGAATATCATCAATCACCCCTTCAAAGGCATTCTCACCCACTGTCGGAGGAGTGTCGGATTCCATGGTCAGCGATGTTATTCCGTCGCAGTTGCGGAAGGCATTGTCACCGATGCCGGTTACCGGATAGCTTCTGCCGAAGTACTTCACTTTCTCGGGGATATAGATAGTCCCTTCGTACTTGCCTTCCTGCAGGGGGAGGACTTGTGCGGTGTTCGTTTGGTAGTCCAAAAGATAGCATACACCGTCAATAAGCGCGGTTTCGCTCAGGAGCGTGAAATACCCGGGACGCTCTTTGCCTCCGTCCGGACGGGCGTAGGTTATATTGGATGGATTGGAATTGTTAAAGGCAGTCCCTTTGCTCCCCTCAAGAGAAACACACCCCTCGAACATGTCCGGAGACCCTATGGAAGCCGCTCTTTGACTCCAGTCTTCAGTACAATAAATAGTTTTCAATGCGGAGCAGCCGGAAAACATTTTCGTTGTGAGTGTCAGTCGGTTAATATCGAATTGGCTGAGGTCAAGCGACTGCAACGAGATACAATGACTAAACATACCAAACATATCCGTTACGTTGGCAGTAGAGAAATTCCCGCCAAAATGAATGGTTTGCAGAGCTGAGCAATAGGAAAACATATATTCCATATCCGTTACGTTGGCAGTATTGATACCGCTGAGGTCCAACGAAGTAAGTTTACAGCAACCCCGGAACATATCTCTCATGTCGGTAACGGCGGAGGTGTTAAGATTCTTTAATCCGGAAATGGAAGTCAGATTCTCCAGATAATAATATACATACTTATCATGCGTTTCATTTAAAGCCGCCATACAAAACAGCTTTCGCATGGAAGTGAGTGGAGCATCCTTCATGGAGGCATCTATAACCACTTTCTTGACAAGAGTGTGACAGTCCATGATGCGGGTATAAAAATCACCGTGGTACTCTTCCTTTATACCCGGGCGTTCGAAATCGTTGTACATCTCGTCGTCGTAGTAATAGGTCAGCGTGCGGGTGTTCTCGTCAAACATGAGATAAACAAACTCGCCTGATTTCCTTCTTGTGAAATATCCGGGACTTGAGGGTCCTCCGTCATATTTGGCACGATGTTTATCGGTTTCGTACTTGCTATAGACGGTAGTGTACCCTCCCTTTAAGGAATAACATCCTTTGAACATATCTTTGCTGTCCGTCAATGTCTTGCTGTTGCTCCAG
>Ga0310696_10010697_pt1 | contig 10517 bp, 15 predicted proteins | sample AusTroGonzalo_MG_4_FD_203885 | JGI IMG/M metagenome (GOLD analysis project Ga0310696, IMG submission 203885) | Bovine rumen microbial communities from tropical cattle in Woodstock, Queensland, Australia - Gonzalo_02 (v2) (version 2) | ecosystem: Host-associated > Mammals > Digestive system >... | reverse complement strand
GCAACCTCGTCGTCCGTTCGTAGTCGCTGGAGTCGGTGCCCTTGAACGCGGCGTCAACGCTGATGACCTCGGTGCCGAAGTCCCGGATGCTGCCTTCCTTGTAGTACTGCCACCACGAACGGTCGACGAGGTTGCCGCCTTCCACACGCGGACGGCACATGTACAGGGCCTCCCACGCACGGGCGCCGCCCTGCGCGTCGTGGATATAGGACGCTTTGAACTGCCGCAGCCAAGCGTTGTCCTTCCCCAGCTCCGGGCACAGCGCGTCGCCGATCCGCCTGCCGAGCGGATCGTTCTCCTCCGCTTCGACGGGCAGCCGGATCTCGCTGATGTTCTGCTCGCTGTTCACCAGACGCGCGGCCAGATCGTCCTCGTGCCACGGGGTCATGATGAGGATCACCTTCGCCCCGGCGGCAAGACGGGACTTGATCGAGTTCTGCCACTCTTCCCAGAGCTTGTCCCGGATCGTCTGGCTGTTCGCCTCTTCCCTGTTCTTGATCGGGTCGTCGATGATGATAAGGTCTGCCGGGTTGCCGGTGATACCGGACATGATGCCGCGGGACAGGAGACCGCCCTGCCGGTTTTCCAGCTCGATCTCGGTCGCGCGGTCGATGTGAAGAGAAATGCCGAACAGCGAGTTGCCGTACTGTCGGATCTTTTCGGCGTTTCTTCGGCAGAACTTCTGCGCGAAGTCGTCGTTGTAGCTCGCCATGATAACGCGCTTCGTCGGGAAACGCCCCAGATACCAGCTCGGCAGCGTCTCGGTCAGCGTCTTCGATTTGCCGTGCTGTGGCGGGGTCTTGACTACGAGAATATCGTATGCGTTGCCCGTGTCTGTCGTCAGGAACTCCTGCACCCGATACGCGATGAAGTCGCTCATCCGGGTCTTCTTCCACATCGCGCCGTGCACGTATGGGAGGTACTGACGATAATCGCGCCGTGCCAGCTCTCTCCGGGCCAGCTCGGCGTTGATAAGATCAAGGTCGCTCACTATTCATCATCTACTTCTTTGCTGTCTACGTTCGCCTTGAAATGCTCGAAGAATTTACGGACGTCGCCGTTCCCTCCCCGGTCCAGATACTCCTGACCGGCGATGAGGCGTTCGCTCGTCGGCATGTCTGTGTCCATCACGGTCAGGCGGAGGAGCGACATGTATTGCAGCTCGTTGTGTTTCGCCAGCTTGTCAACTTTCTTCTCGATGTTGTCCAGCCGCACCTCAACGCCGCTCTTCTTCTGCGCGCGTCTCTGTAACGCCGCGATCACACCGTTGACGACGGCGAGAAGAAGCGACGCACTGGATGTTATGATCGCGATAATCACGCCATCGCTCATCGGTCAGCACCTCACCCTTCCGGCTCTTCGATGGTGATGGACTGCGCGGTGGAGTCGGTGGTATGAACGCCGTCGCCCTTCTTCACAAGGGAGAGCGTACCGGCCTCGACGCCGGTGATGTCCTTGGTCGTGGCCGTACCGGTGAGCGTGAAGTCCAGCGTCGCCGCGCCAGTGCCGACGTAGTGACCCTTCTTCACGAGGTTTGACAGCTTGCCCGTGCCGTCGCCGGTCCACTCGAACGTCGCCTCGGGTGTGGTCTCGGGCGTACCCTCATACGCGCTGATCGTAAGGGACTGGTTGGACGAGGCAAGCACGGTGCCAGCCGCTTTGACCCGGACGTAGTACGTGCCGGGGACGAGTTCGGTGATGGTCTCTCCGGTGCCGTCCGTCCAGTCCGCATCGGTAGACAGCTTCCACTCCATCTCCGGGGTAACGCCGGTGATGGTGCCGTCGTCGTTGGCCAGCGTGGTCGGATCGGTCTTGGCGGGTGTTGTGGGTGTGTCGGCCTGCGTGACGGTGATCTCCTGCGTAGGGGAGTCGACGGTGCCGGTCAGCACGACGGAAATGGTGCAGGCCGTGAGACTCGACAACGCGACAGACGTGGCGGCGATCTCGACCGGCGTCTCCTCGTCAATCTGGTAGGTCATGCCGGTCATCACATTAGTCAGCGTACCGGCGTCGGCGTCGGTCGCGGTAAACACCGCGTTGGGCGTCGGCATCTGGCCTTCCCCGTTCCAGTTGCCGTCCGGGTCCTTCTGCTGCTTATTCGCGCCGCCGCACAACTGCACGATCGTACCCGGGGCGGCGTTGGGGAGCAGTTCGTTCAGATCCCCGCTCATCTCGATCGGGGTCGCCATATACACGGGGGGCTCGCCGGGTTTATCGTAAATCAGAATAGGCATAGTGATTTCTCCTTGTCATGCTAAGTATGCGGTTGTAAATCCGCGCCGCTCAAAGCAGCGCGTGGAACTGAGCCGCGGCAGTTTGTAAAGAAAGAAAAAGAAAGGAGGGTGATGAAGCTGTCTATTACTCTCTCACGGGTTTGGAAAGGCGGCTGAGGACCTCGATGGTCTTGCCAGCGTCGTTGCACAGGTAGACGCCTTCGCCCTGCTCCAGTACGATCTTCTCCGACGTCTTGTCGCCGGGGAAATGCATCTCCAGCACGTCGGCCTGCCAGTCATCGTCGAAGTGCCGTGACGCCGATTCGATGTTCGACGTCCAGTTCGTGACGAGCCGGTGCTGATCGTCGTAGGCTTGTCTCTTCAAAATCATTGGTTTGGTTCCTTTCTGATTTATTTGGGGTATGTGGGGTTAGACGAGCGCGTAGAAACGAGCGAGCATACTTTGAACTGTGGACGATACGTTTATAGCTTCGTATTTGTGGCCAGCGCGAACGGCACATGACCCAACGAACGTCGGGTTTCCTGTTCCAAATTGGCCCGTTGTGCAAGTAAGCACGGTATCCGCCCATGATGCATCTCTAATTCTCGCCGCAGCCTCGGCCACAGTATCAGCCACAATGATAGTAAGAATCCCGTCTGTCGGCGCGGTCCATTGGGCGCCGTTTATCCAGTCAACGGTCGCGGCTACATTGACGAACTCCCAGCCGGGCTTATGAATCTTACTCGTCGCCATGTCTTACTCCTCCGGATCGGCGGTCGGGGCGAGGGCGCCGATGATGGCCCGCTCGATCTGGATGCCGTCGCTGAGTCGGGTGATGGCCGCGGTCTGCAGCTGACGGTCCTCGCGGGGGTACATCGCGCCGAGGACGGTGTGCCAGTCGGCGTAGGCGCGGAGACGGGCGGTCTCGGCGGGATCCGTGACGCTGGGGAACGTCCGGCTGTCAAAGGTCTTCGGGTAGCCGCTCAGGGCGTTGTACGTGCCGTTCGCGTCGACGATCGCGGCGCTGACGATGTAGATTTCTCTTCTCATGTGTTGATTCCTCCGTAAAAAAGGTTTTGGTTAATAGTATTCACCGAGGCCGGAAATGAAGACCCCCTCCCCCGGGGTGGGGTGAGGGGATCGGTCCGACTGTCAGGCTTCATCCGCGCCGGTCTCGTCGGGGTCGCCTGCTCGCGCCTCGGCCATCCGCAGCAGTTCCTCTTCGCTGAGGTTGCGCAGGTCGAGGGTCGCCACGGGTTTGTCGAGATCGCCCGACAGTTCGACCCGGTTGCTCGGCGCTTCGCCGCCGGTATCGCGGACGAACTTCATCGCTTCGACGTTTCCCATGCTCGCCTTCTTCAGCGCGATGAGCATGAGGGCCTCCGCGTTTGTCGCGTCGTCGATACCCAGTTCGGCGAGTCTGGCTTTGATGTCCTTGTTGCTGATGACGTCCTTCTGCTGCAGAAGCCACTTCGCCGCATCCTGCAGGCGTTTCTTTCTCCGTCTTGCTTCACCGGACGCGATGCCGCCCATCCTGGCGACGGCTACGATCTGTTCCTGAGTCCGCTCACCCTTCTTGATGAGACGAAGATTCGCGTTTCCCCTTTCGCGCGGGGTCATCTCCTCCCAGGGCTTGTTGATCTCCATTCTTCTTCCTCCCTTCCGACAATTTCTTCCATGCTACTATCCTAGCACGGAATTACTCTCATTTACTCTTAACCTTAAACGCCGGTCTCCGAAAATGGGAGATCGGCGTTGTTCTGCATTTTTCCACGATATCAGTGTAGCACGGAATTACTCTCATTTACTCTTAACTTTATCGGCGCGGATGTATGAGCCGTGACTTTAATTCGCTAAAGTGCGGATGAGGCGTGGCGGGAGCGTAGTACCCCTTAGTACGATAATCGACCCCGCCCCGGGGGGTGGGGTCAGGACATCGGTTGATCCTGGCGCCCCCTACCATGCCGCGGCGCCGTGGCTGGTCGCCGGGGCGCTGCCTACCGTGGCTGCCTGCCCGGCGCTGCACCGCGCGGTTATTGTATCGCGCTACGCCCACGCGCGATGGGGCGGCGAGGTGATCCGGCGCAGATAATCCTAGATGGATTCTTTCGCCATCGGCTGTAGTCGTTGCGCCGCAATGGATGCAGCCGATGGCAACGCGTCGAAGTGTTGCAACTCCTCATTAATTGCAACATCCAGGACGCGGCTCCCGCATCCAGGTTTTCGTCGTTCGGCTTTCCCTCGCTACGCGCACACGCGATGACCCTGGGGATCTGCCCGGGATCCGCACCTGCCCAGAGGTTCGCCGCGTCGTCCCATACGCTACGCGCACACGCGATGACCCTGGGGATCTACGCCGATCCAGGTTTTCGTCGTTCGGCTTTCCCTCGCTACGCGCACACGCGATTACCGTGAAGATCCGCGCCTGTCCGAGTGATCCTCATGCCCACCGTTTGCTCGCCTGTGGAAAAACCTGTGGAAAACTCTGTGGAAACTGTGGAAAACTTTTTTTGATTTGGGGGTTGACAACTGGTAGCCCCCATGCTATGATGGCGGAGATGGTAGCCACCATACATCATGACTTTTGAAAGGAGAACATCATGAACACCAAGAAATTAACCGACCTCATCTATTCGCTCGTCGAACTCAACAGCGCCTTGGAAGCAGATCCTGAAGACGCCATGATCCCCAACCTCAAGGGCGTCAAGATTCTTCCCACCATCTCCGACACGATCCAAGCGCTCGACCTCATCTTCGATGATGAAAGCAAGTTCCGCATCACCATCATGGGCGAATGCTGAAGAATGAGAAAGACGATCATCTACACACTGGCGCTCGCCGGGGCAACATGGGCACTCCTTACCATCACGAGCGCCGTGCTGGCAATACTAGGGATTTGATGCCAGCCTGCGCCTCCGATCGGCTGGTGTCCCGATCGGAGGCGGACACGGGCACCAAGCCGAAACCAAAATACCGAAAGGAGCAACCACCATGAAAGTCAAAACCACAGCAAAGTCCATCCGCCTAGGCGGCGGTCCCATCCTCGCCGTAGACTACTGCGGCATGCGGTTCCTTCTCCGCTCACACGCGCCCTACGCGTACACATGCGGCACATACGGCTGGAACTTCGATGTCTATTCCGTGGACAGCATCACCATCTGCACGGGATACCGTGGGATGCCCGGACGCACTCCGGACTACGCGCTCATGCGTGAGTATGAGAACCAGGCGCGCCGTGTGTGGGAAGACTACGACACCCCATACGAAGAGCGCGCCGAAGAAGTGGAGCGTCTGCTCTCCGAGTTTCTGTCCAAGACAGCAGACGCTTTCGGCTGGTAAGCGATGTCAGCCTATGCCGCCGATCGGAAAAGAAGATCGGCGGCATACACGGACACCGCGTCCGAACAAAATCTGATTCTAGGGGGCATGACCAATGGAAAAAACCGTAACGCTGAAACCCTACGACTGCGATGTGGCAGATGACGTCTTCTCCTGCCTTTTCCGCCACACTGAGCATGACCGTGAGGATGGACTCACTGAAATGCCGTCCGCCAGTTATCAACTGCTCATCTCCGGGATGGAAGATGTGCTGTGGGAATTACACGGAGATGATCGCGACACGATCCGCCGTGCCCTGGCAATCACGGAGCGTCTGCGCGATGAGCAGAAGAAGCGCGAGTGGAATCGGAGGGAGGTGTAACGATGGAATGGTTATCCAAGAATGATCTCCGCATCCTCTCCGGACTCTGCAAGCACCAGCACGATACAGCAGAAGAAATCGTGGAGTCGGAGCAGGCGTCCTACCTTGAGCGCGCGCTCGCCCATCACGAATCTGAGTATATGGAGTATCTGCTGCGTAAGCTAGAGCGAATCGCCGACAGCAGCGCCCGGAGGATCGAGATCACTATCTGACGCCAGCCTATGTCGCCGATCGGACCACACGATCGGCGACATACACGGGCACCAGACCCGAATCAAATCTACTTACAGGAGGAATCTATCATGCAGCTTTACACCTACATCGCAGTCCGATCCTATCCGCCGATGATCGAGGAATTCCCCAGCAGGAAGGAAGCCGAACACTTTGTCCGCACGATCGGCGGAGACTGGGAAATCGGCAGGCACCGCGCGATCCACCAGTACTGCGTATCTTACGAGTACTCCCACGGTAAGTACAACACCAGCCACAGTGAGCGGGTCTTCGCCGAAAACGCAAAGGCCGCCTGCCGGAAGGTCATGGAGAAGTACTACGACAACCTGAACGCGCTGTACGCCCGGCGCGGCACGATAAAAAACGCCGCCGCCCACGGAGTCCGCTATCCGTTCCACCTTCACGCCGAGCTCATGGAATAGCCTTGACCGACGACGCCGCCGATGATACAATGACCCGGAAGGAGTGATAGCATGACCGAAACGAAGAAACGCCCACGGACCGCAGCGCAAATCAAAGCTGAACGGAAATACGCCGCATCCACCAGAGTGGACGTCCGCCTGACCCTTTTCCGCACGACCGACGCGGACATCATCGCAAAGCTGGAAGAGGTTACGGCGGGCGGACAAAGCAAGCGGGCATTCCTCAAGCAGTGCATCCGCGAACACATGAACAAGTGAATCGCACCAAAATACCCGGATCGGTACCACGCCGATCCGGGTATTACTTTATCCTATGGCTGCGATCTCCTCTTCCAGCTTACGCAACTGGTCCTCGTTCTGCACGATCATCGACCGGAATCCCAGCCGCTCGATCTGCTTTGCCCGGACCTTCTGGAGGACGCTGACCTTCCCACCGTCCGGGCGCTTCACCTCAACGAAGATCACCCTTCCGCCGGGGAGCAGCAGCAGTCGGTCCTGAATCCCTTTCCTGGTTGAACTATCCAGCTTGAGGCAGAGTCCGCCCGCCGCCGTGACCAGATCGACCAGACGCCGCTCGATGTCCCGCTCATCGGTCACCGTATCGCCTCTCTTTCCGCCGCATCATTAGCAGCATCATCATATAGGTTCCTATCTTTATATAAATGCTTTAGTATATTTTTTATTTTTATATAATACTAATAACATAAAGAAAAGAAAAAGATAGTGCGAATAGTGCGAAACACCCCTCAAACCATTGGTATTACAGCATTTTTTTCCGCATCATAGGCCTGTTTTATGATGCGTGAATAGTGCGTGATGATGCGAATCGCATCATTCGCGTCATCATCATTCGCACCATTCGCATCATTCGCATTATGCGTTTCGCCTGTTCCACCGGCGCGATCGGTCTTTCCCTACTTCCTGCGACGTCCCGGCTCGTTCCCATTCGGGAAGGGAATTCATGATCGATGCGATTCTGCAGGCCATACTCGTCCTTCTGGTCGCCGACTCGGGAGTCTCCCGGAACAGTTCGGTCCTGATCTCCTTCAGCGTGACGGATGGGATTCGATACGTACACTTTGTCTCGTCCACGATCGAAAGACCCCGGAGGAAATCCACCCGCGCATCGGTGCTCATTGTCTCCCAGTTTTCCGGCCGCAGCTTGTCCAGATAATCCTCGATGTCCTCCCGGATCGGATCGGGGAGCTTGAATCCCTGCGCCCGCTCGTCCATTTCCTTCTCCAGTTTCGGGTTGGACAGATAAAGCATCATGTCCACCATCTCCATCGGTTCTCCGTCTCGCTGCCTCTCAAACATTCTGGCGCGCCACATCTCCACTGCCTCCGCCCATATCTGCGGAACCTCTGCGGCAAATCCGGGCAGCGTCCCCTTCAGTCCGAGCTCGGCCATCCCCTTCTGACCGGCGCAGGGCATGACCCAGTATCTCCGCTCACCCGTATCATCTCGGAGAAAACCGGCCATCTCGTTCGTCGTCCCGGCGAACACGCACTGCCGCGGATGAGAAGTCGAGTCGATCGCGTAGGGTTTGCGGTAGTCGTCGCTGGTTTTAGAGATGAATGCCTTGAATGCTGTGGCGTCACTCTTCTTCACCGAGTCCAGTTCCCCAAGCTCGACGATCCACTTCCCCTGCAGCAATTCGACGATCGCTTTCTCCGACGAGATCGCAGACACGGAGTTGGTGAAGTAATCGCCAGCGAGCATCCGGAGCAGTCTGGTTTTACCGATCCCCTGTTCGCCGCAGAACACCAGCACCGAGTCGAACTGACACCCAGGTCGGATCGCTCGGTCCACTGCGCCCATCATCCATAGTCGTGTGATCTCCCGGTTGAGCTCGCAATCCTCCGCGCCCAACCAGCGGATGAACATGTCCTCCAGTCTCTTCTTCCCGTCCCACTGCAGCCCCATCAGGTAGTCGACGATCGGGTCGCAGCTATGTTCCTGGGCAGCGTCGACCAGTGCGTTGTCAAGCATGCCGTTTGTTCTTTGTCCTACTTTGTATCCCAGCCTTTCAAAAGTTTTGTACATCTCGATCCGGTCCTGCTCATCCCAGACCCGGCCCTGCATCTTCGGCGGACCGTGGTAGTCCGGTCCGATCCCAGCCCCGTTCGTCGTCCACCGGTCTCCCATCAGTTTTTTCTGCCTGCCTGGATCATCCCGACCGGCCTTTCGTTTCCACGGCATCGGAGCGGTCACGTAGATTTGTTCTCCCATCTCGCACCACGCCAGCTTCTCCCGGAACACCGGCGACTGTTCGAGGATCACGCAGGCATTGTTCAGCGTTGGCTCGATCGCGCCGGTTTTCCTGTCCGTAGTCAGCGCTTCCTTCCATGCGTCGGCGTCGGCGTCGGCGTCCGCATCTCCGTCATCAGCGTGGTCGATGACGGTGTTGTCTTCCCGCATGACTGTATTGCCCGTGCCACTCGGCGCCTCCCTGCCCCCGCTCATCGGCGCGATTGTACCCAGATCGCCGAACTGGGAGTCGATCACAGCGCCTCTTACCCGCGCATCCCGGCCCGCCAGCTCGGCCATGCGCTGCCACGACGGGAGCCGGGTGGCCTCGGTCGCGCGCGAGTCCACGTCCAGATCGCCGAACTTATGCACCCTGACAAGGTCCCATGCGTTGCAGAGCATACCCCCGGCGGGGTCGGTCGCGTGGTTGGAGTAGAGCCAGCGCCCGTTGCCGTAGACCACCGCACCGGCGGCAGTCGATCCGCCGGTGTAGGTGTAGCGGGGCCCCGTCATGCCGAAGCAGCGCTCGTAGGGCAGGTCGAAGGCGTCGATGGCGTCCTCCACCGAGTAGGTCCGGCAGAACGCGCCGACCAGTCCGGGCTTGGACAGCGGGTCGGCCTGCTGCCTCTGCTCGCGCAGCACGACCTCGCCTTCACGCGACGACACGGGCCAGCGCCATGCCTCGCGCCACTCATCCCCGTCCCCATACTCGCGCAGCACGGCGTCGGCGTCCAGCGTCGGCCCGTCCTGCTCGTGGAAGACGTACTCCCCGTCCTGGCAGCAGGAGGGCCAGAACATCAGACGCTCGGGCTCGTAGGTCCGGACGTCCATCTTCTCGATGCCGATCCAGTCCGCCGCCTTCCGAGCGATGGCGACGTACTCCTCTGGCGTAACGGCGCGATTCAGCGGCAGGATCCAGCGCAGCTTCGGCTGTTCCGGGGTGCTGCTGTGCGTTGAGTACACGCAGCAGCGCCAGTCGTTGAGCGCGACGAACGTCTCCCAGTCCCCCGGCCCGGCGTAGTCTGCGTCCAGCGTCACCAGCCAGCGCTCGGTCACGGCACCGGACACACGCCGCCCGCCCCGGAGCGCCCCGCCGACGAACCCGCCGACGTCCTTGCGCTCGGTCTTCTGTTCCTTCGTCATGGCGGCGTACTCGCGCATCGTCTCGCCGGTCCGTGCGGGGTAGCGCAGGCGGTCGAGGAACTGCGGCCATGTCCACTCTTCGGTCTTCCATTTGCGGCTCAGTCGTGAGCCTGCGGTTGCCAGTCTCATGTCTCGGTCTCCTCCCCCACATGCAGCCAGTCTTCCAACGCCACAGTACAGTTGTCGCACAGCACAGGGGAGAGCCATTTCCTCGTTTTCTTTAGGCTGGAACACATCAACTCCCCATGCAGCATCAGGATTTCTTTGTAGCTTCCCTTTGTAATTTCCTTGCCGCAACGGTCGCAGAAGTATTTCACCATGCTCCTTCGCCTCCTCTCAAGACGAGTACGGTGCCGATCTGGTCGGGTGGACCTCGATGTCGCCGCTGTTGATGGCCTTGATGAGCGCGTAGATGATGTCGTGCGTATTGCTCCCGACCTCCTCGCAAATCTCCCTGAACAGCTTGGCGTCCTCCTCGTACACCAGCGCCCCAATCATGACGTATTTCGGCGCGTTTTTAGCTTTCTTTCCCATCGGTTTTCTTCTCCCTTCTTCGC
>Ga0310696_10010696_pt1 | contig 10517 bp, 4 predicted proteins | sample AusTroGonzalo_MG_4_FD_203885 | JGI IMG/M metagenome (GOLD analysis project Ga0310696, IMG submission 203885) | Bovine rumen microbial communities from tropical cattle in Woodstock, Queensland, Australia - Gonzalo_02 (v2) (version 2) | ecosystem: Host-associated > Mammals > Digestive system >... | reverse complement strand
AAGAAATTCATTGCCGGCATTAAAGGTTGCTCCGGCTATGGTTACTTCTACTGCACCGGCAACGAATGGGAGCAGACTCTTGTGTATTATTACGGTGTGTTGGTGGCGCAGGTTGAGAACGCATTTCCCACGAACACGGTATTTGAGTGGTACAAGGACTATGATTATGCCGATGTTAATCATTACAGATATTATATCTACGCAGACCAGATTTGCGACCGCATTTCACAGCCGGAACCATTCACCAAGGATGGCGTCATCCTCGGAGGTGCGCAGATTCAGGCCCTGAATTCGCCGATTGAGCGGACTTTGATCTTGCGCGGCACGGACAATGCGCTTGCCTACTGCAGGCTCGTGAACAATTTGTCGCTCGTCTGGGATCCTGTCGGCGCCTTCACCCAGACGTTTGCCGACCGAGAGCATCCTACTACGGGCACGCTTACGGTGAAAGGCGGCACGCTTGCATCGGCCGGTACGAACAGGTTCGCCAACGTGACATGCCTTAAGATTCATGATGGGGCGACGTTCGCCGTCGTCGCTAGCAGCTTGAACGCGGCGGCGAACCCGTTCACGGGCAACACCGACCTCGATATCATAGGCACGGGCAAGGTGTCGGTCCCGTCCGGCGTGACGGTGACGTTCGCCAATACGCTCGTCAGGGGTGTGCTGCAATCTACAGGCACATATCAGGCGTTGGACGGCACCGATGCATCGGCCGAGAAAGTCGGCTGGGTGACGGGCGCCGGTATCGTGCAGGTGACGTGCAACGGCACGTCCTGGACGGCAGACGGCACGGGTGCGTGGGGCAATCCGGACAACTGGTCGCACGGACTCCCGTCAGGGTATCCGTCCGGCGTCGTCTATCTGACGAAGGATGGTGCGACATATACGGCCGAGATGGCGGCGACTGACGCCTGGCCGCAGAAGCTGGTCCTCAGAGGCGCTGGCGCCAAGCTCTGCGTGAAGGGCGACGTCTTCTACGACGGCACGGGCAAGACGACTGACTGCCTGGTGAAGGACGGAGCGGTCATCCGTGTCGATGATGGTGCGGATCTGATGCTGACAAACTTCGTCGGTTCTTTTGTCGTGGAGTCGTCCGTCGCGGCCACGAGCAAGATTGAGGTCGCCTCCGGCCGCTTCTGCTACGCGCCGAAGAAAGACCAGAACTATCCGCTTCTTCTGAAGCAGGGCGGTGCGGTCGATGCCTGTGGAGGTGTTTTCCAGGCTCCGGGCAGCACGTATCGGACAGTTGACATGCAGGGCGGCACAATCCTTGCGTCGGGCGACGGCGCCGTCACGTATGCCGGCGACGGAAAGAGCAATGGTAGCGTTTTGCAGACGGGAACGGCGATCTTTTCCGGCAACTCGTCGTTTTCGTGGGGTGGGGCACCAACCGTCCTCATTTATCCGAATGCGGTCGGGGAAACGCTCTACGTGTCCTACCGCGACCATGCTAGGCAAGCGAGTTCAGCTGACAATTGTTTAATCGGTGGGAACAATGAGATTACCGTCACCAATATAATCACTATCGTCGAATATGCGTCGGACGCAACTCATGCGAAGTTCGGCAACAGGGTGCGCGTCCGTGGCGGTGGCACGGGGTACGCGGAACTGCGGATCTCCGACGGTGTTGTTCCCATCGGTGGACGAGGACTTGACATTGGCGAGGCGTACGGAACTCTGACGAAGTCTGTCGACGGGCGACTGGTCTTTTCCGGCGGCACGGTTAACGACGATGGTTCGAATGGTGCCTGGGCGGACCAGAGCAAGCAGAACGGATTCGCGGTGGGCTATGCGGCGAACGCCACATGCACGCTTGGGCGCATCGTGAAGGGAACGGTGTCGATGTCCGGCGGCACGTTCAACGTCAATAGCGGCGTGACGCTGGTTGGAACGGGATATGCGGTAGGGCGGTATTTGCAGACGGGCGGCACGCTCAATCACAAAGCAACCACCCAGGTCTTCGGCATCGGGCAGGCGGGTGGCGAAGGTTGGTTCGTGCAGTCCAACGGCACTTTGACGGTGTCTGGACCGGCCTACATCGGTGGATTCTGGACGAACATCCTCTCAAGTGCCGAGAAATCTCCCTGGCCGACGACGCTGCACGACGCCGAAGGCACGATGGTCTTTGCAGGAGGCACGGCATCGTTCAAGAAGGGGCTGGTCCTCGGTGCGGACGGACGCGGAACGCTGGTGCGCGAAGGCTCGGCGGGCACGTTCACGGTGACGGGCGATCTCGTCCTTTCGAACACGGTCGAGAGCGCCGCGTCGGGCGGCACGCTCAAGTTCGTCTATGCCGGAGCGGACGGCATCGCGCCGATTGCCGTTTCGGGCAAGCTCGTCATCCGCGACGGGGCGAAGATCGAAGTCGACCTCGGCGACTACGGGACGCAGCCGGCGCACAAGTCTAAGCGTTACCTCCTGACGGCCGCCGGCGGAATAGAGGGCGACCTCGCCAACGTGGACATCACGATCACGGGCTCTGTTGCCCGGGGGACGGTCGTCAACGCCGACGCCGGGGGAATCTTCGCGAGCGTTCCAAAGGGTCTGATGATCTTACTGCACTGAAACGGACTTCAAGAGCTGGTGGAGCGACATGGCGAGAGATGACACATCCGAGGTCGTGCGTCTTGAGGATGTGAAGCGCCACTACATGGTGGGCGGGGAGACGGTCAAGGCGCTCGACGGAGTGTCGTTCACGATAGGGCGGGGATCGTACTGGGCCATCATGGGACCGTCCGGCTCCGGCAAGTCCACGCTCCTGAACATTCTGGGCTGCCTCGACCGCCCCACGCACGGCCACTACTGGCTGAACGGAGTGGACGTGGCCGGGATGAACGACAACCAGCTTTCCGACCATCGGCTCAAGAATCTGGGCTTCGTGTTCCAGAGCTTTCACCTCATTCCGCAGCTCACAGTGCTGGAGAACATCGAGATGCCCATGTTCTATCTTGGGGTCTCGCCCGCGGAGCGCCGCCGCCGCGCGCGCGAACTTGCCGAAAGAGTGGAGATGACGCATCGCCTCAACCATCTCCCGGCCGAGCTCTCCGGCGGGCAGCGTCAGCGCGTGGCTGTGGCGCGCGCGCTCGCGAACGATCCTGCCGTGCTGCTCGCCGACGAACCAACCGGCAATCTCGATTCCGCCACGAGCATACAGATAATGGGCCTTTTCCAGGAGCTCTACGAGCAGGGCAAGACGGTGATAGTCGTCACCCACGAGCCCGACATCGACGCATACGCCAAATCGCACATACTAGTGAAGGACGGCCTCATAAAGAAAATCGCGAATTGAACACCAAGCCAGAAACTCGAAACTATAAATCGTGAACCTCGATCTGACATATTACTGGCCTTTCATAAAACTGGGGGCGACTGACGTGTGGCGCCATAAGACGCGCTCGTTCCTGACGATGCTCGGAATGGTGTTCGGAGTGGGGTCTGTGATAGCCATGCTTGCCGTGGGAGAGGGGGCGAGCCAGCAGGCACTGGAGTCGATAAAGAGGCTGGGGAGCCAGAACATAATGGTGTCGTCCGTGAAGCCGGCTGCGTCCGTCTCGGCTGGAAGTACGCAGGCCACGCAGATGGAGGTGTACGGACTTCTCGACGAGGACAACGCGCGCATAAAGGAGACAGTTCCCGGCGTGTCGGACACCGTTCCCGCCCGGATGGTGCGCCGCGCGGCGCGCTACAACGACCGTGCGCTCGATCTTCGCGTCGTAGAGACGGTCCCCGCGTGGTTCGACGTGGTGAAGCGGCCGATCCTGGCGGGACGCGTCCTGAAGGACGAGGACTGCACTGGACGCGCCAACGTGTGCGTGCTCACGGAGTTCGGAGTGAGGAACCTTCTGGCCGGAGAGAAGGTGGTGGGGCAGCACATACGCCTTGGCAGCGCGCTCTTCGAGGTCGTGGGCATCGTCAAGAACGAGACTGGCGGCAGCGTGCGCGCGCCGGATTCGGACGCCGACGTGTACATCTCCATGGACGCCGGCAGGCGCATTTTCGGCATCGCTTCGATACGATGGGTTTCAGGGACGCGCCAGGGCGAGAAGCTCGAGCTAAGCGAAATCATCGTCCGCATGAAGTCCACGGCCGTCGTCGAGCCCGGGGCCAAGGCCATAGCGGCGATGTTAAAGCACTTCCACAAGAAGCCGGACTTCAAGATAGACGTGCCGCTCTCCCTCCTGCGCGAGGCGGAGAAGACCAAGAGGACGTACAACATCGTCCTTGGCGCGATAGCGGGCATATCGCTTCTCGTAGGCGGCATAGGCATAATGAACATAATGCTCGCGAGCGTGACGGAGCGCACGAAGGAGATCGGAATCAGGCGGGCCATAGGCGCGCGGAAGAGCAGAATCGTGGTGCAGTTCCTCATAAACACGTGTGTTCTCTCCATAACCGGCGGCGCCGTTGGGGTTGTCGTGGGAGTGGCGATACCCTTTGCGATAACGCTGTTCTCCGGAATGCCCACGCTCATACGCCTCTATTCGATGGTTCTCGCGTTCGGGATATCAGTCGGGACGGGAGTGGTGTTCGGTCTATACCCGGCGCTTCGCGCGGCGTCGCTTGACCCGATAGAGGCTCTTCGCCACGAATAAGTGGTTAGTGGTTAGTGGCTAGTGGTTAGTTGCTAGTTGCTAGTGGTTTCTAGTTTCTGGTTTCTGGTTTCTGGTTTCTTCTGTCCTCTGTCTTCTGTCCACTAGCCACTGTTCACTAGCCACTGACCACTAGCCACTGACCACTAACCACTGACCACTAGCCACTGACCACTAACCACTGACCACTAACCACTGACCACTAGCCACTGACCACTTTGTTTTCATGCGTGAAAAATGCGCGCCCAATTCTCAATTTTCACACGCAATGCTGGATTTATGCTATAATCATCGCCATGAGAAAATCCTTAATCGTTTCCATCTCAAGAGCATGGTCTTGAGAAGACGCGCGGTTCAATCAGGCGCATGAGGACGACAACAATGAAAACACTATTCGTCATCGACTTGATGCCGTTCCTTTACAGGGGGCATTTCGTGTTCCTCAGGAATCCGCGCATGACGGCTTCGGGGATAAACACCTCCGCTCTCATGGGATTCGCCAACGGCGTGGGGGCGATACTCTCCGAACACAGCCCGACGCATGCCGCGCTGGCGATGGACCCTACGGGCCCCACTTTCCGGCACAAGGCGTATCCCCCCTACAAGGCGCAGCGCGAGAAGATGCCCGAGGATCTCGCGGCCGCGATTCCCCAGGCGTTCGAGCTCGCGGAGGCGCTGAACCTGCCTGTCGTGAGATGCGAGGGCTTCGAGGCCGACGACGTGATGGGAACGCTCGCGGCGCGCGCCGCCGCCGAGGGATTTGAAGTGTTCGTGGCGACGCCGGACAAGGACGCCGCGCAGCTCGTGGGCCCCCGCGTGAAGCTATACCGCCCTGCCCACGGGCGCGACGCCGCCGAGGTCTACGACGTCGAGAAGGTCAGGGAGCATTGGCACCTCGCGGAGCCAGCTCAGATGATCGACTATCTGGCGCTCGCAGGCGACTCGTCCGACAACATCCCGGGCATTCGCGGAGTCGGCGAGAAGACGGCCGCAGAACTGATCGCCGAATACGGGACGGTCGAGAACATACTTGCGCACGCCGGGGATCTCAAGGGAAAGCTCGCGGAGAAGGTGGCGGCGGGAAGCGAGGACGCGAAGATGTCCAAGTTCCTCACGACAATCCGCACCGACGTCCCGCTCGACCTGGACCTGGAGTCGCTCGCGCGCCGTCCGCCCGACGAGGAGAAGCTCCGCGCAGTCTGCGCGAAATACGAACTCACGCAGCTGGCGCGCAGGCTGCTCGGCGAATCGGCGGCGCTGCCGGCCGCGGAGCGCGCCTACGCCGTTCTAGCTGACACCCCCCACGAATACAGGCTCGTGAAGACTCTTGACGACGCGCGCGCGCTGGCGCGCATCCTCGAGGAGTCGCCGCGCTTCGCCTTCGACACCGAGACCACCGGCATCGACCCGTGGCACGACGACCTCGTGGGCATGAGCTTCGCCACGGCGCCGGGCAAGGCGTGGTATGTCGCCGTGCCCAGGCATGGAGCCGCGTCGGCGGACGACCTCTTCGCCCTGGCGAACGCGCCGGCCGAACGCGCCGCCGCCGAGGAGTTCGTGAAGGTGTTCGCGCCCGCGTTCGCGGACCCCTCCAAGACGCTCGTCGCGCAGAACGCGAAGTTCGACATGACGATTCTCGGGCGATACGGCATCGCCTTCGGCCCGACGGTGCACGACACTCTTCTTGCGCACTACGTCACGGACGCCGCCGCGCGCCATGGCATGGATCTGCTGTCGCGCGAATTCCTCTCCTACGATCCAATACCCATCACGCGGCTCATCGGCGAGCCCAGGCGCGGCGAGCCGCAGAAGTCCATGGGCGATCTGCCGCCGGAGGAAGTGCTCGACTACGCCGCGGAGGATGCCGACGTCACCTTGCGCCTCGACGACGTGCTCCGCCCCAGAGCCAGGGACGCCGGAGCCCTGCAGGCCCTTCTGGAGAGCGAAGAGCCCCTCATCCCGGTGCTGATAGACATGGAGAAGACCGGCGTGAAGATCGACGCCGCCGCGCTCGCCGCATACGGCATGCGCCTGCAGCACGAGATCGACGCCCTCGCCGCGGAAATCCGCTCCGATAGCGCCGCCGACCTGAACATCGACTCCCCAAAGCAGCTTGGCGAGCATCTCTTCGGCGAGAACGGCGTGCTCAAGGGATGCCCCGCCGCCAAGAAGACTTCCACGGGACAGTACGCCACGGACGAGAAGACGCTCCTGAAATGCGCCGACGCGCATCCGATAGTGCGCAAGATACTCGACTACCGCGCCTGCGCGAAGCTGAAGTCGACGTACGCCGACAAGCTGCCGCTCTGCGCGGACGCCGAGGGCCGCGTCCACACCACGTTCGCCCAGGCGTTCACGGAGACGGGCAGGCTCTCTTCTTCCGAGCCGAACCTGCAGAACATACCAGTCCGGTCCGACCGCGGCAAGCCGATCCGCGCCGCGTTCGTGGCGCGCGACGAGAATCATCTCCTCGTCTCCGCCGACTACTCGCAGATAGAGCTGCGCATCATGGCCGCCATGAGCGGCGACGAGACGATGCTCGCCGCGTTCCGCGACGGCGCCGACATCCACCGCGAGACGGCCGCGCGCGTCTACGACGTGATGCCCCCGCTCGTGACCGACGAGATGCGCGGCAAATGCAAGATGGTGAACTTCGGCATAATCTACGGCATATCCGCGTTCGGGCTGTCGCAGCGCCTGCAGATACCACGCAAGGAGGCGGCGGAGCTGATAGACTCGTACTTCCGCCTCTACCCGAAGGTGCGCGCGTTCATGGACTCGTCGATCGCCAAGGCGCGCGAGGCCGGTTACGCCGTGACGATGCTTGGGAGGCGGCGCACGCTCAGAGACATCAATTCCCGCAACGCGACGGCGCGCCAGGCGGCCGAGCGCGACGCCATCAACACGCCGGTGCAGGGCACGGCGGCGGATCTCATAAAGCTCGCCATGGTGCGCGTCCACCGCGCGCTCGCCGCAGAAGGGCTCAGGTCGAAGCTGGTCCTCCAGATACACGACGAACTCCTGTTCGACTGTCCGAAGGAGGAAGTCCCGGCCGTCGAGGCGCTTGCGAAGCGCGAGATGGAATCGGCGATGGACCTTGGGGTTCCGCTCGAGGTCTCCGTGGGGCATGGCGTCAACTGGCTCGATGCGCACTGATGCGGCTGCCGGGTGAATCCAGCCACGGGAAGCTCAGAGAACACAAGGAGGGAATCGCGATGAAAAGGCTTGAATCGTTTGTGGTTGCCGCCGCGCTGGCGGGGTCGTGCGTCGCAGGATCGTACTGCCCGAAAGAACGCTACCTCGATCTGATGGAGAAGGCGGTGGGGGCGTACACGCCGGAGCAGATGGCGAAGTATGTCGACGAGACGGAGAGGGACTGGATAAAAGAGCACGGCTTCCCGCGCCTGACCTCGAACATCGGCATTCTCGTCGCTCACGGGAGGCTGAAGGACAAAAAGGCGCTTTTCGAGCGCATGATGGACATCTGCTGCCGCCAGATCCCAACCGTCCGCATCCGCAACAAGGGCAAGGGCGAGATCGGAAACGACTTTGCGGTGAAGGAGATTGTGCTCTGCCTCGATGAGGTGGCCCGTGCCGGGCTCTGCCCCAAGGAGAAGATCGACTCGTGGCGCGCGGAGATTGCGTCCATAGTCCCGGACGACACGTATTCGTGCCGCCCGAAGCCGGGAAGCGCGAAGGCGCGCAACTGGTGCGTCTTCGGCTCGGCCAGCGAGCAGTCGCGCGCCTGGGCTGGGCTGGGCGGCGACTTGGAGTACGTGGAGAGGTATCTTGGCGACCAGCTCCGCTTCTTCGATCCAAACGCGATGTACAAGGATCCGAACCAGCCGATCGTCTACGACATGGTGACGCGTCTGCAGTACGCCTTGGCTCTGTCTCTGGGATTCAACGGCCCCTCGCGCTCCAAGCTGGAGGACTTGATGGTCAAGTCGGCGGACGTCACGCTGACGATGCAGTCCGCCACGGGCGAGATTCCGTACGGCGGGCGCAGCAACCAGTTTCTCCACAACGAGACGTTCTACGCGGCGCTCTGCGAATGGTATGCGGCGTTTTTCCACAGGCGCGGAGACGTGGAGCGCGCGCGCCGGTTCCGCCTCGCCGCCCGAAGGTCCGCCGATTCGCTTTCGTACTGGCTGGACCGCCCAAGCGTGCGCCACGTGAAGAACCGCTATCCGCTTTCGACGCGATATGGATGCGAAGGTTACGGACATTTCAACAAGTACATGGTGACGATGGGATCCTGGGCATATCTTGCGTTCAGGTTCGCGGACGAGAGTGTGCCCGAGCCCACGGCGGCCACGATCGCGGCGGCAGACGCCGCGTCCGTCTTTGAGATGAGCCCCGCATTCCATCGGACGCTTCTGAACGCGGGCGGATACACGGCCGAGTTCGACGTTGATGCCGACGCCCATTACGACACTTCGGGCCTTGGCCGCATCCAGAAACGCGGCGCGCCGCCCATGATCTGCCTTTCCATGCCATTCGCGGCAAAGCCGCACTATGCGCTTGACGTGACGAACCAGACGCCGCTCGCCATGCTTCCGGGATGCCGCGTCGGCGGCGAATGGCGCTACGCCTACGCTCCGAAGTACCGCAGAGAGATGCTGGAGGCCGGCGACGGACGCGCCCGCGTGGTGTATGGAGTGGAGACGGACGACTCCCCCGCTCTCAGATGGGAGACGCAGGTGTCCTCGCTGGGAGTCTCCATGAGCCTCTCGGGGGCGGACGAGCTTGCGTTTACAATCCCGGCCTTCGCCTTCGACGGCGAGCGCGAGGCGAAGATCGAGCTCGACGGAGCGGCGAAGACGCTTTCCGTGTCGTTCGACGGGTGGACCTGCCGCTACACGACGACCGGGTCGTTCGTGGACACCGGGCTCGTATACGGCAACAAGAACGGACACTACCGCCGGTTCGAGGCGCGCGGGTCTGCGCCGCTTTCCGTCGATGTCTCGATGTTCGCCTTTTGAGACATTGGCTCTTTCGGGGGTTTTTGGTAAAATTGTCACGCTCAAAGGCGGCGGACTCCGCCGCATAACATGAAAGGCATCGAAATGAACATCATCAAAGGTACGGTAGTTCTGGCATTTGCGTCGGTGTTTCTCGCCATGGAGACATCAGGAGAGACTGTCAACGTCTCGAACAGCGACGAGCTTTCAGCGGCCGTGAAGAAGATTCGCGAGATTCGCAAGGCGAACAGGGATGCGCCCGTCGAGATACTGCTCGCCTCCGGCGACTACGACGTTCCCGCCGAGATTCGGTTTAAGGAAGGACGCGGCTTCATAAGCTCCGCCGCCGCCAAGGTCGAGATCCGCGCCGCCCCCGGCGCGAGGCCGCGACTCTGCGGCGGCACCGTGGTCAAAGGCTGGACGCGCACCAGCTTCAACGGCCGCGACGATGTGTGGGTCGCCGACGTCTCCGCGCTCAAGCTCAAGGCGCAGCTGCCCCTCTTCTTCTACGACGGCGTGTCCATGACGCTCTGCCGCTACCCCAACGCCGATCCGCGCCGCCCGTACTCCGGCGGCTGGGCCTACGTGCCTGGCAAGGCAATCAGCATGTACAAGGACATCGAGGGCGAACGCGACGACGAGATGCCCGTCAAGCCTGAGGACTGGCGCGACCGCGCCTGCCCTTCCGAAGGGCGCGTGAACATCTTCCCCCGCTACAACTGGTGGAATGTAATCATGTCCGTCGCCTCCTGCGACCCAACCAACCGCATACTGCGCTTCACGGGCCACATCCGCCCGAACGACCCCAACCGCTTCGCCCCGCGCGCGTACGACCGCTACCACGTGATGGGATTCCGCGAAGACCTCGACGCTCCCGGCGAATGGTACCACGATCTCGCCGGCGGCAAGGTCTATTTCATCACGCCCGACGGCTCGGACCCCAACACGAAGCGCACCGCCG